>Ga0209581_1003225_pt1 | contig 14311 bp, 10 predicted proteins | sample Coa_R2_FD_187160 | JGI IMG/M metagenome (GOLD analysis project Ga0209581, IMG submission 187160) | Surface soil microbial communities from Centralia Pennsylvania, which are recovering from an underground coalmine fire - Coalmine... | ecosystem: Environmental > Terrestrial > Soil > Unclassified ...
CCCCTCCGTGCTCAAAGCCCACCTGCCCGTTTATCTCTGGTGGCTCGGCGATACCAGGGGCGCGGACGATCGGATCTTTCACGCCGTGGCCGAACTGTGCCAGCGCGTGATCGTGGATTCCGCGACCTTCCTACACCCCGAACAGGATATCCATACTCTGGCCGACTACTGCAAAGCCGCACCCGACGTGGCGGTGAGCGATTTGAACTGGGGACGCCTCACACCCTGGCGCCAACTGGTGGCTCAGTTCTTCGACGTTGCCGAGTATTTGCCTTTCCTGGCCGGCATCGAACGTATCGAAATTGCATACGCGGCAACCCCGAACGAGGTACGCGACCCAACCGGCGCGCTCCTGCTGGCCGGCTGGCTCAAAGCACGCCTGAATATGTACCTGGCGGCCCCACGCGAGAAAAATTTGCGCGACACAACCGGCGGAATCTACCGGTGGCTGCTGGCCCTGCCCGACGCCGAACACGAAACGCTTTTGCAGATCCAGCCCCATGTCCAGGCTGATTTACAGCCCGGCTCGATCTACCTGGTCCGCCTGACCTGTAATGCCGACAACAGACGAGCGATCTTTACCATCAAACGCGACGCCGATACCGATTATGTGCTAACCTCGGTCGAGTCGGTCCAGGAAACACGCCCCATTCGCACGGTAAATCTTCCCAACAGGCATGAGGAGAGCGAGCTGCTACGCAAGGAACTGGAGATTATGGTACATGACCAGTTTTTTGAGCAAACATTGCAGGAACTGGCGATGTTGATCGGCGAAGCTTAGCATACGTGGAGAAGAGAGCGATGCAAATTGCGATTTATCCTGACATAAATAAAATAAGCAGTGAATCCGCCAGCTATATTGCACGCGTGGCGCGCGAGGCTATTGCGGAACGAGGGCTGTTTAGCTTTGGCCTCTCAGGCGGCTCTACTCCTGGCAAACTCTATAGCCTGCTCGCCGGCGAGCCATACCGCAGCCAGATCGCCTGGGATGCAGTTCATCTCTTCTGGAGCGATGAACGCTGCGTCCCCCCCAACGATCCTGAGAGCAATTTTCACCTGGCACAGGAGACGCTGCTGAAGACGCTTCACTTGCGTCCCGAGCAGATTCACCGCATGCCGGCGGATCGTCCCGACCGCGAGCAGGCCGCAGCCGACTATGCCGAGGAGATTCGCAGAGTGCTTGGTGGCGATGGCGTGCCAGTCTTTGATCTGCTGCAACTGGGCATGGGACCGGAGGGACACACCGCCTCGCTTTTCCCTCACCAGCCCTCGCTGCATGAGCGGGAACGCCTGGTCATGCCGGTTTCGGTACCCAAACCACCGCCCGATCGCCTGACCTTCACACCACCCTTGCTGCAAGCAGCCCGCCATCTGCTCTTCCTGGCCACCGGGGCCGATAAGGCCGAGGCGCTGCATGAGGTCGTGGAGGGAGCGTACCAGCCAGATTTGTATCCTGCTCAATTCATTGCCAGGGAGGCGAAGGGCGAGGTGGTCTGGATGGTTGACAGCGCCATCGCCCAGAAAATTACGATTTAATTGCAATCCCCTCGAACGGGTCGAAAGAAGAACGTGACCAGGGACGCTCCCCGCAAAGCGGAGTATACTCCTGATCTCTGAAATGGTTAAGCAGAAATGCATTAAAGAGGATTTGTATGTTCGGTTTAGTTCCATCGATTCTCTCGGCGGACTTCACATGCCTGGGCGACCAGGTAAAGGCCGCCGAGGCAGCCGGGGCACAGCGCATCCAGATTGATGTCATGGATGGCCACTTTGTGCCAAATATCACAATGGGGCCAATGGTCGTGGAGGCCGTGCGGCGCTGCACCAGCCTGCCGCTGGAGGCCCACTTGATGATTACGAACCCGCAGGACTTTATAGAGAAGTTTGCCAGAGCGGGCGCGGATGTAATTATCGTTCACCAGGAAACCTGTCCCCACCTGCATCGCGCGATTCAGCAGATCAAGGCCGCCGGCAAACAGGCAGGCGTGGCGCTCAATCCCTCTACCCCCGTCTCTCTGCTGGTAGATGTGCTCAGTCTGCTGGACCTGGTGCTGATCATGACCGTCAATCCTGGATTCGGCGGGCAGGAATTTATCTCCGAAACCCTGCCCAAAATCAGCCGTTTGCGCCAGATGATCGATGCGCGCAACTTACAGGTCGAGATCGAGGTTGATGGCGGCATTCATGAGCAGACGGCTCCGCTGGTCGTGAAGGCCGGAGCTACCCTGCTGGTCGCCGGCTCGGCAATCTATAACCAGCAGGAGAGCGTTGAGCAGGCCATGACGCGGCTGCGCAACGCCGTCCAATCACAAAACTAGCTCCCAGGTTTCGCCAACCAGGTCATGGCCGAAGCTATGATGCGGCTCCTCGGCCACCAGCTTGAAGCCGGCCTTCTGGTAGATATGGCGAGCCGCGACGAGAACGCTGTTGGTCCAGAGCATCATCTTCTGATATCCCCGGCGGCGCGCGAAACGAATGCACTCCTCAACCAGCCGAGTGCCGAGTCCCAGACCGCGCGCTCGCGGCTCGACCAGCAGCAGGCGCAGTTTGGCAACCGTCTCGTCGTGCTGCACGACAAAGACCGAGCCGACGATCTCCCCGTCCATCTCCGCAATCCAGCAACGCTCCCGTTCGGGACGATAGTTGTTGATGAAATCTGCCACGATCCGGGCAACCAGCGCCTCAAAACGTTCGTCCCACCCATACTCTTGCGCATACAGAACGCCGTGCCGGTGCGTCACCCATCCCATGTCGCCGGGTTCGTGCGCACGCAAAATGAAAGGCTCGGAGAACTTAAAACCCCTGGTGAGAATCCCCTCGATGGTCTGCATAGCCTTTAAGAGACGCTGCTGCTCCTCCTCACTCAGTTCGCCGAGCATCTCCCCTACCTCGTCGCGCGAACGCCGATCAAGCAGCGCGAAGGCGTTCCTCCCCTCCGCCGTAAGACCCAGCAGGCGCTGACGCCCATCGGTGTCGGAGCGAACCCTTTCCAATAGCCCCTGCTGCTCAAGCCGGGCGAGGAGACGACTCAAATACCCGGCATCCAGCCCTAGCTCGCGGCACAGCAGCGAGGCCGTCACACCCTCGCGATGCCCCAATTCAAACAGGATACGAGCCTCGGTGAGCGAATAAGGACTGTGCAACAGGCCCTCGCGCAGCACGCCGATCTGCCGGGTAAAGAAACGATTGAATTGCCGCACAGCAGCGATTCTCTCCTCAGAAACGTCTGTTCCCATAGGTTCACCTTTCTAATTCACTTGACAAAAGCAAATATTTACTTGCTATTATGCAAATAGTACTTGCTTTTGTCAAGTGAATTGGGTCTGCTGGTAGAGAGGGGCAGCAAGCAGATATAATAAGAAAAACCCTGGGAGGAACAGGCAACGATGCATGATGACATTACCGATGTGCCCGGCATTCGCGTTGGGCACGACACAAACCTGGAGGCGGCCACCGGATGTACGGTCATTCTGTGTGACACGCCGGCGGTAGGAGGGGTCGATGTGCGCGGAGGCGCACCGGCCACCCGCGAGACGGACGTTCTGCGTCCCATGCACATGGTAGAGGAGGTACACGCGATTGTGCTGACGGGAGGGAGCGCCTTCGGGTTAGACGCAGCCAGTGGCGTGATGCGCTATCTAGATGAACGAGGTCAGGGTTTCGAGACAGGGGTAGCACGCGTGCCAATCGTACCGGCGGCGGCCATCTTCGATCTGGGCCTGGGCTCGGCCACTGTGCGCCCGGACGCGGAATCCGGTTATCGCGCCTGCGAGAACGCCACGCGAGAAGGTACGCCTCAGGGGAACGTGGGAGCCGGAACAGGGGCTACGGTGGGCAAGATGGCCGGACCGGCTTTTATGATGAAAGGCGGCCTCGGTTCCGCCAGCATGCAGTTAAACGAAGAGACCATCATTGGCGCGCTCGTCGTGGTCAATGCGGCAGGGGACGTGATCGATCCCCAGACCCAACAGATCATCGCCGGAGCCCGCAATCCACTTGGTGGGTACATCTTCGACAGTCCCGCAGGCAACACCACCCTGGCAGTCATTGCCACGAACGCCGCGCTGAGCAAAGACGAGGTTAACAAGGTCGCGCAAATGGCGCATAATGGGCTTGCCCAGACCTTACGACCGGCGCATACCATGTTCGACGGCGACACCGTCTTCGCCCTGGCTCTGGGTGAGCGTGCAGAAAGACAAAGCGACCCGGACAGTGCCGCTATCCAGACCAGCACTATCGGAGCAGCAGCCGCAAGCGTGCTGGCGCGTGCCATTGTCAAAGCAGTACGCCACGCCAGCGATCTGCACGGCGTACCCGCAGCGCGTGCAGAGAGCAGCTCGCAGTAGATTGTCAGGAATGCCTGTATCTTATGGTTGAAGGGTCATGAACAGCACAATGCCTCCACTAATCAGCATCGCTACAATACAGGCCAGGATGACCAGCAAAAACATGTAGCTGCGCGCGGGAGCAGGGTCAGCAACCACCTGTCCCCGCCGCTGCTGAGGCGGAACAAGTTCACGCTTCGCAGTTAAGGTTTTAAATCCTCCCGTAGCCAGATCCCAGGGATGAGAGAAGTCAGCTGGGGCCGTACCTTGCATATGCGCAACCGTGTTGGAAGAGGTCATCTCCGCAGGGGAGAGAGGACGAGGAGAAAGCGGAGGAGTCGCAGGCAGAGTGAGACGAGCGGGGATCGAGTGGGCTGTGGAAGCCTGGTAGGAAGGCGAAGTGAGTGACTTTGGAGATTGGGCATCAGGTGTTGGCAACGTCACAGCATTTTCTCCCATAGAGACCAGCAAGCCAGATACGGTTCAAAGGAACGGTCTACAGTAACGCGCTACAGAGGATGATGAACTATCATTCTTGTGTCTATTTCTCATTGTATCCAACGACGCAGAAGAATCAAGGAAAGTATGACTTATGGGCTGCTTTTGGCCCGCTTTCCATTCCTCTACCACAACATTTTTTGTTTCTCTCGCATCTGCAGCGCAGTGATTTTTCAACATTTGTATATTTCACACGCAAATGTTGAAAACCATGAAATTTATAGATTTGGAGTTGTGAGGAGCAGCAAGAGCGTATTGAGAATGCGCCCGGTGGCACCCCAGATACGCAACGAGCCATAGTCATAGAAATAGACCGGGCGTGTGACGCCGTCACGCGTCCAGATCTCCGTATGGGCAATCGCCGGGTCGGCCAGCGCGTGCAGGGGCAAGAGCAGGACCTCAGCGACCTCGCCGGCCTGTGCATAGAGCCGGCCTGGTCCCGTTGGCAGATACGCAACGACGGGCACGATCAGAAAATTACTCACCACCGTGAAGACGGGTTGCAGCAGGCCAAGCACCTCCACGCGCTCCGGGGCAAGGCCAATCTCCTCATGAGCCTCGCGCAGCGCAGTTGCGACCGGCGATCCATCCTCCACCTCAAACGAACCGCCGGGAAACGCAATTTCCCCGCCATGCGCGCGCAGCGTAGAGGCCCGGCGAATAAAAGCCACGTGCGTCTCGCCATCCTGCACAAAAAGAGCGATCAACACCGCAGCCTTGCGCGCCTCCGGTCGCTCACCCTCCAGCACATCCATCAGCGAATCCGCAGAGGTGAGCGGATATAAGCGAGCGCGCAGAGCCGCAAGAACCTGGGCAATATTACGTAAATCCATACAGAATATTGTAGCATAAACTCGGCAGGAAAAGAGCCTTCTCTTTCCCTGGTATCCATTGCAACGGTGTGATACAATATGGCAGATCATCAGGCATTGGAGGAGATTAGCGAAAAGGCCGCGGATTGTCTTGCATTCAGGGACCGCTTTTGGTATAATTAAAGCATCGAGTGGGGGTATACTGCGTTCAGGCTCTTATTGTGTCCGTGACACAGCTTACCTGTCTGCGAGCGTTGTTTCGTATGACCGTTCTCCAGGGCAAAAAGACCTGCCCATTAGATGCTTTTCTGGCGAAGAAGACAAGAGCAGCCTGCACTATCCTCCTCCGATACAGCCTATGTCCATAAACGCATTCCCAGGTTGACCGCTACACGCGCGAAGTGTCGCTATCCGACAGCAAGCTAGCAGGCAGACGCGAGCAGGGCTGGGAGCGTGAATGGGGCTGGCAAAACCGTGGATCGAAGGGGTAACTCACCCATGCAAGAAAAAAAAGCACGGCGACCTTTCGACAATGCCAGCGGCAAATTTAACAAGCGGACGGGTACAGACGATGTTTGAAGGAAAAGATCAGGAAGGGCGAAATCACACCAACCCAGACGAGGTGGAAGACTTCAATGAGATGGCAGCACTCCTTGAGTCATCCACTACTCCCATCAATATCAAACGCGGCGATGTCGTCGATGGCGTAATCGTGCGGATTGACCAGGATGAGATTCTGGTTGATATTGGTCTTAAATCGGAGGGCGTCCTTTCCACCAAAGAACTGCCAGCGACGGGCGACTGGTCGTTCGATCAGCTCCACCTCAATGATAAGGTGCTGGTCTATGTGATTCAGCCCGAAACCCCGGATGGCCATGCCCTGCTCTCGCTGAAACGGGCGAACGCGGAGCGGCAGTGGCGCATCGCTGAGGAGCAGTATAAGAACGGCGAGCTGCTCAAGGCGAAGGTCATCGATTACAATAAGGGCGGCCTGATCGTCGATGTGTCGGGTATTCGCGGGTTCGTGCCTATTTCGCAGATCTTGAATCTCAAGCGCGAGGAGGTGGCAGCCGGCGGGGATAACCAGGAGACGGCGGCGAAGTTGCAGAGCATGAAAGATAAAGAGCTGCAACTGAAGATCATCGAGATCAATCGCGCACGCAATCGCCTGATCCTCTCTGAACGCCTGGCCGTACAGGAGTGGCGCCAGCGCCGCCGCGAGGAACTGCTGGATGAGTTGAAGCCGGGCGAGGTTCGCGCGGGCGTGGTCAGTAACCTGGCGAACTTCGGCGCTTTTGTAGACCTGGGCGGCGCCGATGGCCTGGTGCATATCAGCCAGCTTGCCTGGAGCCGCGTCAATCACCCAAGTGAGGTCCTCAAGGTTGGCCAGGAGGTGGAGGTCCAGGTCCTGAGCGTTGATAAGGAGAAGAAGAAGATCGCGCTCTCGATCAAACGCGCCGAGGTGGACCCCTGGACAACGGTGGAGCAGCGCTACACTCCCGGCCAGGTCGTGACCGGCGTGGTAACGAAGATCGCTCCTTTCGGGGCTTTCGCTCGCATCGAGGACGGCATCGAGGGTCTGATCCATCAGTCGGAGTTGACCCCCGGCATGGACCCGAAGACCAGTCTCCATGAGGGCCAGCAGTTGCAGTTGCGCATCCTGCGCATCGAGGCCGAACGCCGCCGCCTGGGCCTGAGCCTGCGCCAGGCCGAGGAGATGGACGCGGAGAAACCCACCGAGTCCTCCCAGTCAGGGTCGGCTGCAGCCACGGAGAAGGCCGGCGAGAAGATGATGATGTCGCTGGAGGAGGCCACGCCTCACGCCGAATCTGCCGCCCCCGAGAGGGAGGCTCGCCGCGAACGGCGCGAACGGGTAGAACGCGTCAGCGATAATCCTCTGCTCAGCAACCTCTCCATCGGCGAGGAGGGCGAGACAACCGCTATGGCCGAGGCTTTCCGGGCCGCCGCCCGCCAGCGCACGAAAGAGGAATCAGAGGCGAGCGAAAGCTAAGACTCCCAGCACGCGCTTGCTCCCTGCTGCTAGACGAGGCATGATATGCTGTGAAAAATGCGGGAACCGCATTTTTCACAGCATATCATGCCTCTTTTGAGCCGCGAAGCGGCACGCCGGGACGGAAATATTTCTTCCTTTCAGGAAGTTTCAGCATTCGCCAAAAGATATCTTGCTACCACCAATTTCAGATGATATACTCTTGCTAAGGATAACGTATATGGATAAGAGATAGATCCCTTACGTTGAACCCGGCAAAAGTGTACGTCATTGCTGCAACAAATAAATCTATGGTAGGAGGCAGAGCCGCATCACCATTCATTGCTCACCAGGTATAAGCTCACTGAACATGAACAAACGATCGCCAGGACCTCCTTACCGCTGTATACTACTACGTATGGGCGTTGGGAGGTCGGTTGTTTCTCAGGATACCTTCATTCTGGAATGAGTGGATCTCGATAGAGGGAGGGCACATGCGATCCTTGACGCGATATAGAGGGTGTTGTATGATGAAATGCGCAGTTTACCTGAGCATCACAGAGGGCTCGGTTCCACCCTCTGCAATTGAAAAGGGGGTGAAAGACAGGTGAACGATAGAGACAGGTTTGATAAGTTTACTGAGCGGGCGCGCAAAGTTTTGAGCCTTGCTCAAGAAGAGGCCCAGCGATTCCAACACAACTACATCGGGACGGAGCATCTCTTGCTCGGCCTGGTGCGTGAAGGTGAAGGAGTCGCGGCCAAGGTGTTGAGTAATCTCGGCGTCGAGCTGAATAAGGTGCGCAGCGCCGTGGAATTTATTATTGGCCGAGGGGATCGCATTGTGCTGGGTGAGATCGGCCTGACCCCCCGCGCGAAGAAGGTGATCGAGCTCGCTGTGGACGAGGCCCGGCGCCTGAATCATCACTATATCGGCACAGAACATCTGCTGCTCGGCCTGGTGCGCGAAGGCGAGGGGATCGCGGCAGGCGTGCTGGAGAGCCTGGGCGTGAACCTGGAGAAGGTGCGCACGCAGACCATTCAGGTCCTTAGCCAGTCTGGCTCCCCCCACGAACGCGATGCCAAGCACTCGAAAACGCCAACTATCGATCAGATGGGCATCGATCTGACGGCTGCCGCACGCGCCGGGACGCTCGATCCGGTCATCGGACGCCACCAGGAGATCGAGCGCGTGATTCAGATTCTCTCGCGCCGCAATAAGAATAATCCCGCCCTGATCGGGGAACCGGGCGTCGGCAAAACGGCGATCGTTGAGGGCCTGGCCCAGCGCCTGATCGCCGGCGAGGTGCCCGAAAGCCTGGTCGGCAAACGCTTGCTGACCCTCGATGTCGGCTCGCTGGTCGCGGGCACGAAGTATCGCGGCGAGTTTGAGGAGCGCCTGAAGAAGATTATTGAGGAGATTCGCAATAGTCGCGACTGTATCATCTTTATCGATGAGGTCCATACGCTGGTGGGTGCCGGCGCGGCTGAGGGCGCGGTCGATGCCGCGAATATCCTGAAACCCGCCCTGGCGCGCGGCGAGCTTCAATGTATCGGTGCGACCACCCTGGACGAGTACCGCAAGTACATCGAGCGCGACGCCGCCCTGCAGCGCCGCTTCCAGGAAGTGATCGTCAAAGAGCCAACCATTGAGGAGACGCTGGAGATCCTCAAGGGTATCCGCGAGCGCTATGAGCAGCACCACCGTCTGACAATCACGGATGAGGCCCTCAAGGCCGCAACTGAGATGGCCAGCCGCTATATCACCGATCGCTTCATGCCCGATAAGGCCATCGACCTGATCGACGAGGCGGCCAGCCGGGTGCGCATGCAGAATTCGCTCGCTCCTCTGAACCTGAAGGAGGCAATGAAGGGCCTGGAGTCCGTTCTGCGCGAGAAGGAACAGGCCATTCAGCAGCAGGAGTACGAGCTGGCTGCGGAGCTGCGCGACCGCGAGGTGAAGCTGCGCGACCGCATCGCCAAGCTGGAATCCGGCTGGCACCGCGAGCGCGGCAGCGAGAAGCCTTCGGTCGGTGAGGAGGAGATCGCGCAGATTGTCTCGATGTGGACCGGCATCCCAGTGATGCGCATCGCTCAGGAGGAGTCGCAGCGCCTGCTCCAGATGGAGGAAGCTCTGCACGCGCGCGTGATCGGTCAGAACGAGGCGATTGAGAAGGTCGCACGCGCCGTGCGCCGCGCACGCGCGGGTCTGAAAGATCCCAAGCGTCCGATCGGGTCCTTCATCTTTATGGGTCCGACCGGCGTTGGTAAGTCGGAACTGGCAAAGACGCTGGCCGAGTTTATGTTTGGCAGCGAGGAGGCCCTGATCAAAATCGACATGTCAGAGTTTATGGAGCGCCACGCGGCTGCCCGCCTGGTCGGCGCCCCTCCCGGATATGTCGGCTATGAAGAGGGCGGCCAGCTCACGGAGGCTGTGCGGCGCAAGTCCTATAGCGTGATCCTGCTGGATGAGATCGAGAAGGCCCACCCGGATGTCTTCAATATGCTGCTCCAGATTCTGGAAGATGGCAAGCTGACCGACGCGAAGGGCCGCACGGTGGATTTCCGCAATACCATCGTGATTATGACCTCGAATGTGGGCGCGCAGCTTTTGAACAAAGAAGCCGCGATCGGTTTTCGGCAGTCGAAAGATAAAGCCAAGGCTAACCAGGCCGATTACGATGCAATGAAGGATAAGGTGCTGGGCGAACTGAAGAACACCTTCAAACCCGAGTTCCTGAACCGTATCGATGAGGTCATTGTCTTCCACTCCCTGCGCATCGAGGAGATGTACTCGATCGTCGAGCTCTTGCTCAAGCGCGTGCGCACGCAGTTGACCGAGCAGCAGTTGGAGTTGGTTGTGCCGCAGGTGGCCAAGGATTACCTGATCGAGAAGGGCTTCGATGCTCAGTATGGCGCCCGCCCGCTGCGCAGAACGATCCAGCGCCTGGTGGAAGATCCTCTGGCAGAGGGTCTGCTGAACGGCACGTTCCATCCCGGCGACCTGGTGGAAGCTGCTGTCGTCGATGGCGAACTGCGCTTGCAGGTGCGCAATCGCATCGAGCAATTGCCACCGCCGACGCCACCTGAGGCGGCGCTCTCGGCGGGCGGAGGCGATAGCTCCGGCGATATGTCTCAGAACTAAGACTGAAAAAATGGCAGATGGGGTGCGCTTCTCCGCACCCCATGTGTTTCTTTTTGTGAAATTCAGGACCGTGCGCAACGCACTCCAGCGGATTCATAAACCGAGAAGTTCATGGCAAAAGTACGCACAAAATTTGTTTGCCAGCAGTGCGGGGGCGAGCAGAATAAGTGGATGGGGAAATGCCCCGATTGTGGCGCGTGGAATACCCTTGAAGAGACGACAGAACAGCCGCAGGCCACCGCGCAATCCCGCCGTCCTACGGTGGCCGGCAGGGCGACAAACGCTCAGGGCACACAGATTCCCCTGGCGCTGCCCGCAATCCAACCCCTGGCCCAGGAACGCATCTCTGTGGGCTACGCGGAGATGGATCGCGTGCTGGGCGGCGGACTCGTCACCGGTTCGCTGATCCTGGTCGGCGGCGAGCCCGGCATCGGCAAGTCTACCCTCCTGCTGCAAGTGGCCGGGAAGATCGCAGCCTCTACCGGGACGGTTCTCTACGTTTCAGGCGAGGAGTCGATCGAGCAGGTCAAGATGCGGGCCGAACGCCTGGAGATTAGCGGAGAGCAGCTTTATCTACTGGCCTCGATCGATCTGGAGGTAATTGCAGAGGCAGTCTATCGCCTGAAACCTGCGCTGGTCGTCGTTGATTCTATTCAGACGGTCCTCTCCAGCAACCTGACCTCTGCCCCCGGCAGTATCAGCCAGGTGCGCGAGTGTACGCTGCAATTGATGCAACTGGCAAAAAATACCCTGACGCCGATCTTTATTATTGGCCATGTGACCAAAGAGGGGACGGTGGCCGGCCCGAAGGCGCTGGAGCATATCGCGGATGCGGTGCTGTACCTGGAGGGCGAACGCTACCATACCTATCGCCTGTTGCGCGGCGTGAAAAATCGCTTTGGCGCAACCCATGAGGTCGGCGTCTTCGAGATGCATGGCGATGGATTGGCAGAGGTCGCGAATCCCTCAGCAATCTTCCTGGCCGACCGCTCGACGGGCGCAACCGGCTCGGCGGTGGTGGTCAGCATGGAGGGCACACGCCCGCTGCTGGTCGAGGTGCAGGCGCTAGTCACGCCGACGAATTTCGGCAACGCACGCTGCACGACGAACGGTATCGAGTATAGCCGCCTGCTGATGCTCCTGGCGGTCCTGACCAGGCGCGTGGGCCTGGCGGTCGGCAACCACGATGTCTACGCGAATGTCATCGGCGGCTTCACGCTGGAGGAGCCGGCGATCGATCTGGGGGTCGCGGCTGCGATCGCTTCCAGCTATCGCGAGAAACGCATCGCGCCGGACATGGCCTTGATCGGCGAGGTAGGACTCTCAGGAGAATTGCGCCCCGTCAGCCGGCTCGCCCTGCGCGTCCGCGAGGCCGCCAAGCTGGGCTTTAAACACTGCATTGTGCCGAAGGCCGGCGGAGGCGCGAATATTAAGGCGGAACTGGAACGCTCCGGGCTGCCAGACGATTTTCATGTCTTCGCGTCTTCTTCACTTGCGGTAGCCCTGGAGGTTGCGTTACACTAAGGATAGGAGGAATGTTTGCCACTTGCTCTCACTTGTGGAGGAGTAGACCGATGGACGTATATTGATTCCTGCGCCATTCCGGTGTATACTCCTATTCCGACGAAGTAATTTTTCAGGCTTAACGGGTAACGTGAACCAGCGAAGACAGAGCATGCTGTCATGACGAGTGGTTTTTCAGCGTTTTTCATTTTGCTATTATCATTTTTATCGTCATTGTTCTGAATTAAACCACTTGACCGACCATGCGCACGTAGCCCCTATAAGTACGCACTTCCGTACTTTCTCTGGAGGATGAAGGGATGTCTGTTAAAACCATTTCCCGCCTGGTCGGGGCCTTAGTCGCAATCGCCATTGTTGTGCTGATATATGTCCTGGATCGCGCCAGCTTTCCTTCTCTCTGGTGGGCCGCCGGCATCGCCGGAGGGGCTGGATTGCTCGGCCTGCTGGTTAGCCCGTACCTTACGGTGGTGCCGTACCGCTGGATGCGCGAAACCCCCGCCAGCGACCTGCTGGCCGCCGTCGTGGGCCTGCTGATTGGCCTGATTATCGCTATTATTCCTTTCGCTTTCCTCTCGACGCTGCCCGCGCTCTGGGGACGCATTCTCTCGCTGGCCGCGATGGTCGTCTTTAGCTTCCTGGGTGTGACTCTGGCGGTCCAGCGCAAGAACGATTTCGCTCATCTCTTCCAGACGCTCTTTTTCGCACGCCGGGCGCGCGAACGCGAACGCGAACGCGAGGAGGAGCGCGAGAAGGAACGCGGCAAGGAGCGCGAGAAGCTGGCCAGCGGCCCCCCGCAGATTATGCCGGTGACGCAGATCCTGCTGGATACCAGCGCGATCATCGATGGACGGATCGCGGATATTAGCCAGACCGGCTTTATCTCCGGCGCTCTGGTGGTGCCGCGCTTTGTGCTGGATGAGCTGCAGCGCATCGCGGATTCGGCGGATACAATGCGCCGCAATCGGGGCCGGCGCGGCCTGGAGATGCTGAACCGCCTGCAAAAGGATGCGACGGTGCCGATCGAGATTACCGACGCGAATGTTGAGGGCGTGAATGAGGTCGATGGCAAGCTTGTCCAGCTTGCACGCCAGCTCCATTGCCCGATCATTACGAATGACTTTAATCTCAACCGCGTGGCAGAGTTGCAGGGCGTGAAGGTTTTGAATATCAATGAACTGGCCAATGCGGTGAAGCCCGTTCTGCTGCCCGGCGAGGATCTGTTTATTAAGATTATGCAGGACGGCAAGGAGTTGGGCCAGGGCGTGGGCTACCTGGACGATGGGACGATGATTGTGGTCGAGGGCGGACGCCAGTATATGAATTCGACGATCGAGGTGAATGTGACACGCGTGCTGCAAACCGTGGCCGGTCGCATGATTTTCGCTCACCCGAAACAGACGCAGCCACCGCAACCACCGGGCAATACGAGCGGCGTCCAGGCCCAATCTTCATCGCCGCATTCATCTGGTCGACAGAAACAGTATTAACGACGTATGCAAGCACAAGCCGCAGCGGTGATTGTTGCCGCCGGGTCCAGCCGTCGCATGGGTGGACGCGATAAGCTCTGGATATCCCTGGCTGGCCGCCTGATTCTGGCCCGCACGATCGATACGTTCGTCGCTTCGCCCCTGATCTCGACGATTGTTCTGGTGCTGAACGCTGAACGCCTGGAGGACGCCCGCGCGCTCTGCGCACACGAATGCTGGGAGAAGATCGGCGGGATGGTCCCGGGAGGCGCACGCCGCCAGGATTCTGTGCGCGCAGGACTGGATAAATTGGCCGAAATCGCCCCTGAGACACGCTGGGTGATGATCCACGATGGCGCACGCCCTCTCGTCACTCCCGCTATCCTCGAAGCCGGCTTGCGAGCCGCGCAGGAATACCTGGCAGCGGCGGCGGCGGTGCCTGTGAAAGATACGATTAAACTGGTGCAGGATGGCCTGATCCACTCCACTCCCCAACGCTCGCAGCTCTGGGCGGTGCAGACCCCGCAGGTCTTCGCTTTCCCCCTGATTCACCA
>Ga0209581_1003226_pt1 | contig 14304 bp, 20 predicted proteins | sample Coa_R2_FD_187160 | JGI IMG/M metagenome (GOLD analysis project Ga0209581, IMG submission 187160) | Surface soil microbial communities from Centralia Pennsylvania, which are recovering from an underground coalmine fire - Coalmine... | ecosystem: Environmental > Terrestrial > Soil > Unclassified ...
CGCAGGGGGGCGAGGCGTTCGACTAGCCAGTCTCTCATGCTGACCCTATGATGGCACGCTGGAGTGAAGCGAGGCAAGCGCGGTCGCAGGGCCGGGATCGGGGAACCGGCACCGCCTGCCTGGCCGGTCAATGGAGCGCGCGGCTACGGCTTGGGCACGTCCATGCGCTCGAACCGTCCGCCGTGTGCATAGAAGCGGCTGCCGCATTCGGAGCAGGTGATGTACTCGCCGGTCGGGCTAGCCTCCACGAACTCGCCATAGTCCGCCAGCCCTTGCGCGATCACCCCGGGCATCCACAGCGTGGCGCCGCAGTGGCAGAGTTGGTGGTAGAGCAGGAAGTCGTCGGCGACGGCCACATCGCGTCGCGGCGGCGTGCGCGGCATCGTGCCCTCCTTTCGGTACGGGGGCTCCGCATTGATCGTACTACCTACTCTGTAAACGCATGCGCTATGCCAAAGTTCACACGAGGCATACAGAAGGCCCCCGAGCGGAACGCTTGGGGCCCGTGATGGAGTTGGACCCGATGTTGAACCGGCCCATCGCCCCCCAGCGCCACGGTCCTGGCCGAGCTGGCCGGGCTGGGCGCCGCCGGCGAGCTGGAGGTGCCGATCGCCGCGACGTTCCCGCTGGAGGAGGTCCGTGCGGCGTTCGCATTGCTGGAGCAGGGCCACACCCTGGGCAAGATCGTCCTGCTGCCCTGACTGCTCACGCCCCTGAAAGGGGTACAGAACCGTTCAGCTGGCCGCCCACAGCTCGGCGAGCATCCGGCGCTCCGGCTCCCGCAGCAGGCGATCCATGACCGCGGTGAGCGCGTCGCCGAGCACGTCTACCTGCTCGGGCCTCAGCGCGTCGAAGAAGGAGCGGCGCACGCATGCCACGTGTCCGGGCGCCGTCGTGCGCAGCACTTCCTCGCCCCGCGGCGTCAGGATCGCGACCGCGCCCCGCTTGTCGTTGGGGCACTCCTCGCGCCGCACCAGGCCGCTGAAACTCGATGACCTTCTGGCCGGGCCTGACGCCCCGGCGCGGCCACATACCTACGGGCCCCGCGAACCTATCGCTAGATACAAGAGAGGCAGTCCCATGAAACTACAGCCCATCGCGCTGACCACATTCCTGACCATCATCCAAACAGAAAAAGCCCCAACCGCGGGCTTCCCAGGGCGGTACGTGTTGTAGGAGCTATCAGCCCGCGTGAGGGCGTTAGGCGAACCCCATCGCCAGCAGCCTCCCGGCCCACGCAGGTGACGCGGCGGGGTCCGGGTGGTTCTACGCCAGTGTACGTGCTCGTCCGCGCGACCGTCAATGTCACCGCCAGAGTGTGCCGCGTGCCGTGCCTCACTTGTCACGGGGCACGGTATCTGCTACCGTCTATGGTAGAGGCGATGGAGGTCCGCCGCAGTGCGTCGCGTCGGCGCGCTGGAACCGCAGGGTTGCTGCTGATGGCTCCTGACCGACCAGTCTGAGGTCGTGTCGGGAGTTTTTTTGTGCCCGGCACGGCCAATCTCGGGGAAAGGGGATACGTCTCGCATGGACACCAACAACGTCTACTTCATCGCCTCGGTCTGGATGGCCTTGGCGCTCGGCGCCAGCCTCATCTCGATCCGCCTGGGTCTCTCCGTGGCCCTGGCCGAGATCGGTATGGGCGTCATCGGCGGCAACGTCCTGGACCTGCACACCACCCCCTGGATCGACTTCCTGGCCAGCTTCGGCTCCGGCCTGCTGACCTTCCTGGCCGGGGCGGAGATCGACCCCGCCGCCCTGCGGCGGCACCTGCGGGCCTCGCTCTCCATCGGGGCCGTCTCCTTCGCCCTGCCCTGTCTGGGCGCCTTCCTGTTCTGCCGGTACGCGGCCGGCTGGGATCTGCGCGCGGCGGAGATTGGTGGCGTTGCGCTGTCCACCACCTCCGTCGCCGTGGTCTACGCCGTGATGGTCGAGACCGGCCTGAACCGCACCGACCTGGGCAAGCTCATCCTGGCCGCCTGTTTCGTCACCGACTTCGGCACCGTCCTGGCGCTCGGCGTCCTATTCGCGAACTTCAATGGATGGATGGTCCTGTTCGTGGTCGTGACCTGCGTCACCCTGTACTTCATGCCGCGCGCCACGCGCTCCGTCATCAGCAGCGTGGGCAGTCGCGTCTCCGAGCCGGAGGTCAAGTTCATCTTCCTGGTCCTGCTGGTGCTGGGCTGGCTGGCCCAGACCGCCAACAGCGAGGCGGTGTTGCCGGCCTACCTGGTCGGGCTGGTCATCGCCGGCGTCTTCGTGCGCGACCGGGTGCTGGTGGACCGCATGCGCTCCATCGCCTTCGTGCTGCTTACGCCGTTCTACTTCCTCAAGGCCGGGCTCTACGTCTCCCTGCCCGCCGTCGCCGCTGGGGCCGGGCTCATTGCTCTGCTGCTGCTGGTCAAGCTGGGCACGAAAGGGATCGGCGTGTGGCCGCTCTCCCGCCTGGCCTTCCGCCTGCCCGGGCGGGAGAGCGCCTACACCACGCTGCTGATGAGCACGGGCCTGACCTTCGGCACCATCTCGGCGCTCTTCGGGCTGACCAACCATATCATCACCCAGGCGCAGTACACGATCCTGGTCACGGTGGTCATCCTCTCGGCCGTGGTGCCGACGCTCATCGCCCAGGGCTTCTTCCGCCCGGAGGTGGTCTCGGCCGCCGAGGCGGAAGAGATCGACGCGCAGGGCGAGCTGGATGGGCTCATCCCCTACCCGCATCCCGCGGGCAGTCACGGGCACACGGCGATGAGCGCCGGGGAACGCGTCGGACAAGCGCTGGGAAGCGCGGAGGATGCGTGATGGCACACCCGGGCGAACCGAGCAAGCACACCGTCTATTACGAGCTGCTCGATGCCTGTGGCGAGCGTCTCCGATCCGCACGTGGCCTGCCCGGCCTGCGCGATGCGAGAGCATTATGAGCGGATCTACCTCGGCACGCTGCTGGAGCACCTCGGCGAGGAGGCGGTCGCGCAGGCGCTGCGGGCCGCTGGAGGCCTGTGCCTGATACATCTGGACCAGGCGGGGACTGTGACGCGCGATACGGCCCTTCTGCGGCGCCTGGTGGAGCTGCAGCAGGTCTGCATGCAAGCATTGGATCACGAGTTGAGCGAATTCATTCGCAAGCATGACTATCGCTTTAGCGACGAAGGGATGAGGGGAGAGGGGAACGCATGGATACGGGCGATCGAACTGGTGGCCGGCAAGCGGGGCATCCGATGACCGACGCGGGCGTGAGCGAGGAGGAGACGGTGAGAACGGGGAGCGCGGGACTGCGGTTGCGCATCTTCATCCACGAGTGCATGCGCCATCAGCATCAGCCCCTCTACGCGGCGTTGGTGGAGCTGGCGCGCCGCGAAGGGCTGGCCGGGGCCACGGTCTTCCGAGGTATCGAGGGCTACGGCCAACACCGCCATCTGCACACGAACCGCCTGCTGGACGTCTCCGACGACCTGCCCATGATCGTCGAGATCGTCGACACCACGGAGGCGATCCGCCGCTTCCTGCCGCTGCTCGACGCGCTGATCCCGCACGGGATCGCCACGCTCTCTCCCGTCCATATCTTGAAATACCGGGCGGGGACGCGCCAATGACGGGCCTCACCCTGCTGGCCATCTTCGTGGGCGGGGGTGCTGGCGCGACCTGCCGCTACGGCCTGGGCCGCTTCATCGGCGCGCGCTACGGCGGCGAGTTCCCGCTGGGCACCGTCGTGATCAATGTGAGCGGCTGCTTCGCGCTCGGCCTGCTGAGCAGCGCCCTGGCCGCCTATCATCGCGATGTGGCCCTGCTCACCGCCCTGCTGGCCACGGGCTTCCTAGGCGGCTACACCACCTTCAGCACCTACGCTCTGGAGGGGGTGCTCCTCTTCAACGACGGCAGCCGGCGCATCGCCCTGCTCAGCATCCTGAGCTCGGTGGCGGCCGGGATGGCGGCGGCCGCCCTGGGCGCGGCGGCGGGACGCCTGGTGTAAGGAGGGATGATGCGCCGGCCACTGATTGTCTTTGTGGGAGGGGGGCTGGGCGCCTGCGCCCGCGGGCTGCTGTTGGCCTGGCTAGCGCCCCTGGGCGCGGTGCTGCCCCTGCCGGTGCTCCTGGCCAACGTGCTGGGCTCCTTCGTGCTGGGCGTCATCTTCGTCCTGGCCGACGAGGTCGGGCTGCTCCAGGTCGAGACGCGCTTGTTCCTGGCCGTGGGGGTGCTGGGCGGCTTCACCACCTTCAGCACCTTCGGCTGGGGGGCCGATCTGCTCGCCGGCCAGGGCGCCGGGGGCGGCGTCGCGGCGCTGGTCTACGTGATCGCCAGCGTCGCGGGCGGTATAGTCGCGGTGAGCGTGGGGCTGGTGGCCGGTCGCGAGTTGATCGCGGCGCTGGAGCGGGCGGCGGAGGGGCTGCTCGCCCGCCTGCAGGAGCGCGGCTTACGGCGCTCCGATGGGGTGCGGGCCGAGCTGGCCGCGGTGGAGGCCGAAGATCGTGAGGAGTCGGCCTGATGGGCGGAGGTGACGAGCGATGAAGCAGCAGGGACCGGGGCGGCGCGTGCGCATCTACATCGGGGAGAGCGACCAGTGGCGGGGGAGACCGTTGTACGCGGCCATCGTGCAGGAAGCGCGCAAGCAAGGGCTGGCGGGCGCCACGGTGGCGCGCGGGGTCATGGGCTTCGGGGCGCACAGCGCCATCCACGAGCCGCACCTGTTCAAGCTCTCCAGCGACCTGCCGGTGGTGATAGAAATCGTGGACACGGACGAGAAGGTGCGCGCGTTCCTGCCCCGGCTGGACGAGATGGTGCAGGAGGGGATGATCACCACCTCCGAGGTGGAGATCATTTCGTACAAGGCCAGGGTTGGGTGGTGATGCTGGCCACCATCACCTGCTCCCTGACGTTTGGCCGTCACGACTCCACGATCCTGGTGCGGAGGCTCATCGCCGACGTCGCCCTGCCCGTTCTCTTGCCCGTCCAGGCCCCGCGCATCTTCGCGAGGCGGGCACCCACGATGCCCGATGCCTGAGCGGTACAACTGCATCGGCCTGCGTGTCGCCCAGACCGTGTGGAGGCGCTGCATGCTCCGTGTATGCCGCGGTCGACCACGGCTCGGCGGTGCGGGACGCCGACTAACGGGGAGGGGTGGCGATGGATGGCCTGCGGGTAGGCTGGACCGCCCGGCACGGCGAAGGCTGAGAGGCGGGCGATGAGCGTGCTGGTCGCCGCCGTCCTGTTCCTGATCGGCGTCGTGCTCGCCGTGTGGGCGACGGAACGGCTGCTGGAAGGATTGGTGGGCCTGGCGGCGGCGCTCCGGCTATCGGCCTTCGCCGTCGGCGCCGTCCTCTCGGGCTTCGAGGCCGAGAACGTCGCCGTGGGTCTCGCCGCCGGCGGGGGCGGGGCTGCCCCGATCGCCCTGGGGACCGTATTCGGCGGGGCCATCTTCCTGGTGGGCGTAGCGCTCGGCCTCGGGGCGCTGCTCTTCCCGCTCGATGTGCGGCTGCCGCGCGGGTTCCTACTGGTGTTCGGAGCCAGCCCCGTCCTGGCGGGCCTGGGGCTGCTCCGCCCCGTCACGCCGCGCTGGGCCGGCCTCGTCCTACTCGCCGCCTTCGGCGCCGCGATCGTCTACCTGGTGCGGGCCTCACGCGGGCAGGAATTCCTGCGCTCGCACGAGGTGGAGGAGGCACAGGAGGAACGACGGTCCCCGGCGCTGGCGCTGGGCCTGACCGTGCTCGGCCTGGCGGTGATCGGCGTGGGCGGCGAGTTGGTGGCCCAGGGAGCAGAGCGGATCGTGGCCAGTATGGGCGTGCCCGCGCTGCTGATGGGGATGGTGGTCACACCGGCGGCTATCGAGTTGGAGGAGGTGATCCGCCAGGCCGTCCCGACCCGCGAGGGCCGCCCCGACGTCAGCGCGGGCAACCTGGTCGGGACGATGCTCTACTTCGTGTTGTTCAACCTGGGTCTGATCGCGCTCCTGACGCCCGTGCGCGTTGATCCGCTGGTGCGGCAGCTCGATTGGCCTTATCTCATCGGCCTCACCTGGGTGGCGACCGTCTTCCTGTGGCGCGGGCGCGTCGGACGTGCGGCCGGCGGGCTCCTGCTGGCGGCCTACGCGGGCTACGTCGCGCTGCACGTTGTCCTGCGCTGAATCTGTGCCGAGGCACTACGCCCAAGGGGCCCTTCGCTTGGGTATATCATCAATCAGGGCGACAGCCCGGCCGAGTACAGTCAGCCGAGCGAGGAGGTAAGAAGGATGGCCGATCCCTGCGCCGGGTTTGACCTGCTGTTGCATCCGGCGCGCCTGGTCGCCACCTTGCGGCCATGATCGCGGCGGGAGCTGCCCACCGACCCCCTCAGGGCCTGTGCTCGAACCGGTAGACCGCGCTGAGTACCAGTGCCTGGTCGAGCTGGCCCGCGGCGATGAGACCGGGTAGATCGGACAGCGGATACAACTCCACGTCGATGGTTTCGCCCGGGTCGAGCACGGGCTCGACGGTGCGCCGCGCCCCTTCGGCCAGGAGGTGGTAGCAGCGGTTGTCCTGGAAGGCCGGGTTCGGATGGACCGAGCCCAGCAACGTCCAGCGGTCGCTGGTGTAGCCCGTCTCCTCGGCCAGTTCGCGCCGCGCCGTCGCCAGCGGGTCCTCCCCGCGCTCGACGGTGCCCGCGGGGAGCTCCAGCGCCACGCGGTCGATGCCGTGGCGGTACTGCCGGACCAGCACGATCCGGCGCTCGTCGGTCAGGGCGATGATGTTGACCCAGTCGGGGCACTCCAGCACGACGTAGCGGCCGGCGGCGCCGGTGCGGGGCGAGATGGCGGTGTCCAGACGCACCCTGAAGATGCCGTAGTCCGGCCCATCGTCGCTGCCGACGCGTTGCCATCCGGCGCGCCGATCGTCCATCCGCGCCGCTCCTCACACGCTCACGGGGAAACGTCTCCCTCATGGTACCAGCACGGTGCGTGAGATGGTCGCCCAACGTCAATAACGGATAGCCCTCGTCGCCCTCAGGGTCGCTTACTACGTCACGTCCGGCTAGCCGTTTGAACAGGCGCGCAATGGTGGTCATATAGATCGTCGCTGCCGGCTATCCCCTTTCCGTGCTGAAGGGGGAAGGCCATGCGCTGACCCTGGCACTCTTCCTGCATCGTGCAAGCGTGAGGCGTGCAACGTATACCTGCTCACGCCGCCGTGAGCGCAGCGCGGTCAGCGATCTATGCCGGGCGAGGCCGGCCTGCGAAGGTAGACAAGGACGGTAGACGATGGGCAATATCATCGGCGCGTTGATCATCGGGCTGATCTGCGGGGCCATCGCCAGCGCCATTGTGCCGGGCCGCACCCCGGGTGGCATCGTTGGCGTGGTGCTGGTCGGCATCGCCGGCGGCATTGTGGGCGATCTCATATTCGCCGCGCTCGGCCTCAAGGCGTCATGGTTTCTCGGCTCGATCATCGTCGGTGTTATCGGTGCGGTGATCGTGCTCCTTATCCTGAATCGTATCCACAGGACCTCCTGATGCCTCAAGTTTGACGCCGTATCCGGTGTGGCCGTCTCTCTGGTGACCGGACCGGCACAGCGGCGCCTTGGCCCCGCCACGCGACATGTCGGGCAAGTGGGATGGGACCACAACAGACAGTCAGTGGCGCCAGTGCATTCTCATCAGGCGTTAATCTCCTAACGGCTAGAATGAGAGCAAAAGGGGCAGATTCGGGCCGATACCACCGTTTGGGCTGATGGCGATGGTATCGCGAGCTCTGTGGGAATCTGCCCCTTTTCCTCTATGGTGACGTGGAACCAAGGACCGCGCAACCCTTTTGTACTGACGTAGGGGGTGGCTGCTGCCCGCGACATTCCGTCCGGCTTACCGCTCTGAAATGCCCGCCGCCGGCCCGCTGCTAAGAAGGCGAATGGAAGGGCGGAGGCCGGCGTCCCCGGATCATAGCAGCCGTCGAGCCTAGCGGGCCGAACTTACGGCGTATCACCACCTCCTCACGATGCAGCAGACCCTCTCCGAGCGCGAGCACATCTTGCCCTTCTTTCGCGCCCATCACAACCTGGCGTGCCTGCTGGAGACGTATCATCCCAATATCGAGAGCTACGACCGCCTCGGCCTGGAGGTGCGCCTCTCCGGCGAGTATGTCGCCGATATCGTCATCGGGGATCAGACCAACACTGCGCTCTTGTTTGTCGAACTCGAGGAGGGCGGGCCGACCGGCATGTTCGCGCCGGGACGGCGGCGGGGTACCCAGTGGTCGGCACGCCTGGAACGGGGCTTCAGCCAGATCGTGGACTGGTTCTGGCTGCTGGACGATCAGCAGTCGACCCTGCGCTTTGCGGCCGAGTTCGGAAAGCGGCCCCTCGACGCGATGGCCCTGTTGATCGTGGGCCGCGACAGTGGGGTGACCTTGGCCGACCGCGCCCGCCTGGCCTGGCGCAGCAAGCACGTGCAGATCGCGGGTCAGCGCGTGGTCTGCTGTACGTTTGACGATGTGGCCCGCCGTCTGGAGCAACGCCTGCGTGTGTGGCCGCAGACGCCGACGACACACCGCCCCTTGGGATAACGATGCATGGACATGTCGTTCTCTGATCACTGCGCATCGACACACGGTTGGAATGGTGACGATACAGGAAAGGGAACCTGCCGATGCCACTCCCAGTGGACATCGCCCACGAGGTCAGCCAGCTGCGGGAACGCCTAGCCACACTCGAACGCGAGAGCGCGGCGATCGCCACGCGTCTGGCGATGCTGGAGCAGATGTTCGCCGTGCCGTCCCTTCCTCGTCCGCTGGAAGCTGCGGCTGACCGCTCACACGATGCCCCATCTTCCACGGCGTCCACGCCTGTGGCCACGGACATAACCAATCTGGCCGTCTTCCGCAACCTCTTCCATGGGCGGGAGGATGTGTTTCCGCGGCGCTGGGAGAACGCGACCACCGGCAAAGCCGGCTATGCCCCTGCCTGTCGCAACGAGTGGGTCCGCGGCGTCTGCGGCAAGCCGGCGGTCAAGTGTGGAGAGTGTCCCAACCAGGCCTTCATCCCCGTCACGGATGCGGTCCTGCAGCGGCACATCACGGGGCAGGCGCCCGGCAAATCGGGAGACTTCACCATGGGCGTATATCCCTTGCTGCCGGATGAGACCTGCTGGTTCCTGGCCGCCGACTTTGGCAAAGCCTCCTGGCAGCGCGACGTGGCCGCCTACCGCGACACGGCCCGGGAGCGCGGGGTCACCGTGGCGGTGGAGCGCTCACGCTCGGGGAACGGCGCGCATGCCTGGATCTTCTTCGCCGAGCCAGTTCCCGCCGCAGACGCCGGACGGCTGGGTGCCTTGCTCCTGACCGCGACGATGGAGCGCTGCCCCGACATCGGCTTTGACTCGTATGACCGCTTCTTCCCCAGCCAGGACACGCTGCCGGCGGGCGGCTTCGGCAATCTCATCGCCCTGCCACTCCAGGGGCGGTCCCAAGAGCGTGGCAACAGCGTCACACCCGCGGTGCGCGATGAACGCCAGCACGGAACGCCCCTGGGCGTCCAGTTCCTTGGCGAGCTGACGCCTGAGCAGCACGAAGCGGCCACATGTCTGCTCGCACATGACACCGGCATCCTGGCGGCGAGTACGGCCTTTGGCAAGACCGTCGTCGCGGCGCACCTGATCGCCGCGCGCGACCGCAACACGCTGGTTCTGGTGCATCGGCGTCAGCTCCTCGACCAGTGGGTGGCCCGGCTCCAGACCTTCCTGGATATTCCGCCGGCCCAGATTGGGGTGCTCTACGGTGGCAAGAAGAAACCGGGCGGACGCCTGGACGTGGCCCTGATGCAGAGCGTGGTCCGTCACGGAGAGGTCGCCGATCTAGTGGCCGCCTATGGGCATGTCGTCGTGGATGAATGCCACCATCGGTCGGCGGTGAGTTTCGAAGCCATCTCTCGCGCGGCCAAGGCTCGCTTTGTGCTGGGGCTTTCCGCGACCGTGACCCGTAAGGACGGTCATCATCCCATCATCTTCATGCAATGTGGCCCGGTGCGCTACAAGGTGGACGACCGGCGGCAAGCGGCGGCGCGCCCCTTCGCGCACCAGGTCATCGTCCGCCGCACGGCCTTCCAGGCCACTCGCCGCAGTCCCGAGGAGCGGCCGACGATCCAGGCACTCTATGCCGCGCTCGCAGCAGACGAGCGCCGCAATGAGCTGATCCTGAGCGATATCCTGGCGGCCCTCTCTGCGGGACGCTCGCCGGTGGTCATCAGTGAGCGCAAAGAGCACGTGGCGCACTTGGCGGACCGCTTGGCGACACAGGTGCCAAACGTGATCGTGTTGCAAGGTGGCATGGGGGCGCGGCAACGGCGTGTCGCGGCAGAGGCCCTGGAGGCGATCCCCGCCGACGAGCCGCGCGTGCTGGTCGCCACGGGCCGCTATCTGGGCGAGGGCTTCGACGACGCACGGCTGGACACGCTGTTCCTGACGTTGCCGATCTCCTGGCGGGGCACCCTGGCCCAATATGCGGGGCGGCTGCATCGGCTCTATGCGGCCAAGCGTGCGGTGCTGATCTACGACTATGTTGATGGGAACGAACCGCTGCTCGCCAAGATGGCGGCGCGGCGGGACGCCGGCTATCGGAGCCTGGGCTACGAGACGAGTGACGAGGCCACGCGTGACCACAGGGTGTGGTCACATAAGGGGCCAATGGCGCAGCAGCTCTCATTTCGGTGAACGCACTAATGCCAGATGTAGGTGGGCCGACTCGGCGGACCGAGACCTGTGTTGACAGTCAGGTATGGCGGTGCAGCCGCCATCGCATGACAAAAGCCTCACAAGACGACCGCGACCAGTCGACAGTGCTCTCCGCCAGACGTGTGGGCTGCATACCCATGCATGGTCCCGGCAGTGACACTGAATCGGCCGGCCTCTTTTGCAGCGTTCATCCGACGCTATTCGTGGCCCTCACCGTAGCCGAGTGCGGGGCGCGCATTGCGCACGTGGCACTCGGCATGTAGATTTATCCACCCTTCGCATCCATTGACAAGCTTCAATTGATTATGCTATGCTGCGGGTATGGACACGACAACCCTGGTGCGACCACTCCCGGTGCGTCATAAGAACGAGCCCTGCTGCGGATCGGTCGAGGCGCCCCGCCTGACCCAGACGCAGACCGACCAGCTCGCGGGGCGCCTCAAGGCGCTGGGCGATCCCACGCGTCTCCGCCTGCTCGACCTGCTCGCACAGCAGCCGGCGCCGCTGTGCGTGTGCGACCTGACGCCGCAGTTCCCTCAGAACCAGCCCACGATCAGCCACCACCTCAAGCTGCTGCGCGAGGCCGGCTTGATCGACACCGAGAAGCAGGGTATTTGGGCCTACTATTGGGCCACCGAGGACGGAAGGAGGACGTTAGCCGCCGTCACGACGCTCACCTAGTACCACCCCTTTTTTACCTTTATTCATCGACACCTGTCGATAAGGAGACCGCGATGGACCGCCTCTTTGCGCGCCTGCGCACCCGGAGCGCGACCCGCGCCGCCGCTAGGACCACGTTTTGCGAGGACTGCGGCAGCATCTGCACGCCCGCGTGCCGCCAGGAGGCCCTGCGAGAGCACGCCCACATGAGAGCCCAGGAGCTGAGCCTCTACCGGCACTAACGACTGTTCAGAACCCCACCGCCACCGGCCTGACGACACCACGTCGCGTTACAGACACACTGACAGGAGGAGACCATGAGCCAGAGCATACCGACAGAGACCAGCGCACCGGAGACGATTACCGCGCAGGTGCGCGACCGCTACGCCAACGCCGCGCGGCGGGTGCAGGCCGGAGGCGAGGCGTGCTGTGCCGACACCTGTTGCTCCGGCGCCGACGATCCGGTGACGAGCAATCTGTATGACGCGACCCAGACCGAGGGGCTGCCAGAGGAAGCCGTGCTGGCCTCGCTCGGCTGCGGCAATCCCACAGCGCTGATCGACCTGCAGGAGGGCGAGACGGTGCTCGACCTGGGCTCTGGCGGCGGGATCGACGTGCTGCTCTCCGCCAAGCGCGTGGGGCCGACCGGCTTCGCCTACGGCCTGGACATGACCGACGAGATGCTGGCGCTGGCCCAGCAGAACAAGGAGACGGCCGGCGCGACCAACGTCGCTTTCCTCAAGGGCCGCATCGAGGAGATCCCGCTCCCGGCCAACTCCGTGGACGTGGTGATCAGCAACTGTGTCATCAATCTCTCTGCCGACAAGGGGCAGGTGCTGCGCGAGGCCTTCCGCGTACTCACGCCCGGCGGGCGCTTCGCCGTCAGCGATGTCGTCGCCGACGGGCCAGTGCCGGCGGGGCTGCGTAGCAACATGGAGGCGTGGGTCGGCTGTCTGGCTGGGGCGCTGGAGATTGACGAGTACACAGCGTTGCTCGGCGCGGCCGGCTTTGAGGGCATGAGCGTGGAGATCACGCGGCGCTACACGGTGGCGGAAGCAGGGCTGGACCCCGCCACGCTGCCGGCCGGCTGGGAAGACGGCGACGGCAAGCTGGCCAGCGCCTTCGTGCGCGCGACCAAGCCCCTCGCCGCGGCGCCCCCGTCGACGGTGAGCCAGCCGCTCCCCGTGGCGACCGCGCGTGGCGGATGCTGCGCGTCGGGATGCTGCGGGTGAGCGGTCGGGTCCGACCAGGTACCACTGACGTGAGAGAGAGACGGCCGCCGGCACCGCGGCCGTCCCTCGGCTGCGCCTGCGCCGGCGAGTTGGTCGGCACCTACCTGCTAGCATTCTTCGGCTGCGGTTCGGTGCTGAGCGCCGTGATCACCGGGGCGCAGGTCGGGCTGTGGCAGGTCGCCGTGGTGTGGGGCTTCGGGATCAGCCTGGCGATCTACGCCACCGCTGCGGCCAGTGGGGCGCACCTCAATCCCGCCGTCACGCTGAGCGTGGCCCTGCGCCGGCACGAGACCTTCCCGCCGTCGCGGGTGCTGCCGTACTGGGCCGCGCAGCTCGCCGGCGCCTTCCTGGCTGCCGCGACGCTCTACGCCTGCTTCAGCCCCTTCATCGCCCGCTTCGAGGCCCTGCACCATCTCGTGCGCGGGCAGCCGGGGAGCCAGCTCTCGGCGATGATCTTCGGCGAGTACGGCCCCAACCCAGCCGTCTTCGGCACCGCGCCGACCACCGTGGCGCTCCTCTCGCCGGTCGCCGTCATGTTGATCGAGGCGCTGGGCACGGCCATCCTGCTCTTCTTCATCTTCGCGCTGGTGGACCGGCGCAACCGCGACGCGCCGGGCGCGCACTTGGCCCCCTTCTTCATCGGCTTCAGCGTGGCCATCATCATCAGTGTGCTGGCGCCGCTGACACAGGCCGGCCTCAACCCGGCGCGTGACTTGGGGCCACGTCTCTTCGCCCTGCTGGCCGGCTGGGGCGCCATCGCGCTGCCCGGGCCGAACGGCCTCTGGTGGGCCTACATCGTTGGCCCCGTGCTGGGTGGCCCGCTCGGGGCCACGCTCTACGATCTGCTCATCCGCACGACGCCACCGTCCGAAGAGCGCGCCGTCGTCTACGAGGAGACTGCGGTACCATGACCACGATGACCAAGCAACGGGTCCTGTTCCTCTGCACGCACAACTCGGCGCGCAGCCAGATGGCCGAGGGGCTGCTACGCCACCTGGCCGACGACCGCTTTGACGCGTACTCTGCCGGGACGCAGGCGACGCGGGTGCGACCGCTGGCGATCCGGGCCATGGCCGAACTGGGCATCGATATCTCCGGACAGGAGAGCAAGACGCTGGACCGCTACCTGGGCGCGCCGTTCGACGCCGTGATCACGGTCTGCGACCAGGCGAATGAGGCGTGCCCGGTCTTCCTCGGGGCCAAGGCACGCCTGCACTGGAGCTTCCCCGATCCCTCCAAAGCCACGGGCACGGAGGACGAGCAACTCACCGTCTACCGTGCGGTGCGCGATGCCATCCGCCAGCGGATCGAGACGGAACTCCTGGTACCCGAGGCGGAGGCACCCTGATGGTTGCCACCCTCCTGCAGACGGCGCTGGGCTCCCGGCGCGCGATCGCCGCGATGGCGACGCCGTCTGCTCCCCGGTTCAGGCGCTGTCGGTCGTTGTGGCATTCATCGCCCTGGCCAGCCTCGCCAGTGCCATGCAGCCCGACGCCCTGGCCCTGCTGCGCCTGATCGTGGCCGAGACCCCCAGCGTGCCGCACCTGGCGGCCCTCGTGCGCGCCGCCATCGCCGAGCGCGGCGGGGTCACCGTCCGTGGCCTCTTGGAGCGCGCCCAGCGGCTGGGATTGGTGGCCGTGCCCGACGTCGACGTGGCCGTCCGCCTGTTCGTGGGGGGCGTGCTCGCGTACGTGTTCAGTGACGGCCTGTTCGCTCCTGCGGGTGTGC
>Ga0209581_1003228_pt1 | contig 14302 bp, 11 predicted proteins | sample Coa_R2_FD_187160 | JGI IMG/M metagenome (GOLD analysis project Ga0209581, IMG submission 187160) | Surface soil microbial communities from Centralia Pennsylvania, which are recovering from an underground coalmine fire - Coalmine... | ecosystem: Environmental > Terrestrial > Soil > Unclassified ...
TTCTGGCGCGCATACGAACGCAAGCACTTTCGACACGAGCTGGTTTCGGCCATTGCCGTGTTGCAGCGTCTTCACCCTCAGCTTGCAGCCTTAGCCGACGACGAGTTAAATCTGGTCGCATTTCTAATAGCCGCGCATCATGGCAAAGTGCGCCTATCCATTCGCTCATTGCCGGGAGAAAGACCCGCACCTAACGGCGGACGCTTTGCGCGCGGGGTCTGGGACGATGACAAACTACAGCAGACTGACTTGGGTGGCGGCGTGACCGCGCCATCCGTGAAGCTCTCGCTGGAGCCGATGGAGCTCGGCCTCTGCGAAATAGAGCCGTTCGATGGGCAGCCAAGCTGGGCGGAGCGGATGTTGTGCTTGCGTGACAAGCTGGGTCCTCTCCGGGTGGCCTACTTGGAAACACTTTTGCGCGCCGCCGACATGCGGGCCAGCAGAACCAACCGTAGTCCGGACACCGAAAATGCCTGAGCTACTGCTAAACGGCTGTACGCCAGAACCGCTGAGGAATTATTTGAAGGCGCTCGGAGTACTTCGCCTGGTGGGCGAGCAGGATTCGCAGGCCCGTGGCTGCTGGTTCAGCGAGGTGTTCGTCCTACACAGCAAGATGTTCACAGATCGCGAGACGCTGGTGAAGTTCTTCCTGAATGATTACAAGCCGACGCCGATTGTCGTTCCTTGGAGCGGAAATGACTTTTTCGCTGTGAACTGGACTCCTGACACCCTCTGCTTCAGTAAAACGCCGACCGGTCCACGGGTGGTTGAGGCCATTCTCGCTACGTCTAGCAAACGTTTCGCATCTTACCGGGATGCTCTCCATACCTGCCGGCTTGCTCTTGCAAAGATCGTTTCGAAGGAAGAAATGAGTAGGCAGAAATGGGAGTTTATAACCCACCTTCGCTCGACTGCTTCCGAGACTCTGGTCGATTGGATCGACTGCGCGGCGGTGGTCTCGGCGAAGAAGTTTGCTCCTCTTTTAGGCAGCGGCGGCGGTAGTGACGGGAATACTCATTTTTCCGACAATTTCATGCAGAACCTGTGGGATGTTTTGCCTGATTTTGATGTTCAGCGCGGGGGCAAAGGAAGTGGGACTTCAATAGTTGAACGCAGCCGCCAGCAGCTTGAAAACTGCCTGTATGGCGATCCAACCCGAGAACTAGTCTCTAAGCGAACTTCCTCTCTTTACGATTCGGGAGCAGTCGGAGGGCCTAATGCAACTCAAGGGATGGAACGCGAGTCACTGTCAAACCCCTGGAATGTTGTCTTGGCTCTGGAGGGTTGCGTTGGGTTCGCTGCGGCAGCGGTTAATAAGCTGCCCCCGAACGCCGAAGTCAAGGCAGGCTATCCATTTCAGATGAAGATGAGCCCTACGCAGCAAGAGTTGGCTGACAAAGAGGAGGCGGGGTCGGAAATTTGGCTCCCATTGTGGAGCCGGTTGGCGACGTGGAACGAGGTACAGGCACTCTTGCGCGAGGGAAGGGCGGAATACGGCGGTAGGAAGGCAAAATCGGGCGTCGACATGGCACGCGCTGTCTCTGCGTTGGGTGTTGACCGCGGTATCCGTGCTTTTCAGAGATATGCGATTGTCAAGGGTCGCGTAGGGGGCGAAAACTACAATACAGCGGCCTTACTCGGGGAATTCCCGGTGATCGAGCGCCGAGACGCCGATCTCATCCGCCAGCTCGATGATTGGCTGGATCGTTATCGGTCCGCGTGCGTGGAGCAGAAAAATGTACCGCTTCGATTCAAGGCTGCTTTGCGAAGGATTGACGAAGCGATCTTTGCTTTTTGCCGGTATGGAGGTGTGGGGTTTTTCCAATCAATTGTTATCGCCTTGGGGCACGCCGAAAGTGCGCTTGCCCTGTCCGCTGGCAAGATTGACAAACGCACAGTCTCGCCCATCACTGGCTTGACATCCGATTGGGTCCGCGCAGCGAATGACAACTCGTGGGAGTTCGAGGTCGCCCTGGCGCTGGCCGGCATCCAGGATCACGAGCGGAAGATCGGCCCGCTGCGATGCAATCTCGAACCGGTCGAGGGACGGCGCGGTAAGGACGGCGCGCTTGACTGGAAGTGGGCGGAGAAGGAGCGCGCAGTTGTATGGAATTCCGCCAGTCTGCCGGCTAATCTCGCTGCGGTCCTTCGCCGCCGGTTCATGGATGGTGAACGAAACGGCTGCACCGGTCTTCCTTTGTCCGCCCCCAATTTCGCATCGATCAGTGCGATCAGCCGGTTTCTGGCGGGTGAACTCGATCCGCAACGCATCGAAGACTTGCTCTGGGGTTTGATGTCGGTCCGGCAATCACCCTGCATGTTGAGCACTACCGCTGACAAGGATGCGCCGCCATTGCCGCGCGCTTATGCCCTGCTAAAGCTGCTCTTCCTGCCGGAGCCGCTTACGGTCAATGGCCTGTCCATAGCGATTAAACCGGAGCCGTCCATCGTCAATTTGCTGATAGCAGGCCGGGTTGGCGAAGCGTGCCAGATCGCGATGCGCCGATTGCGCGCCTCTGGTTTGTCGCCGCTCCCACACCCTCGCACTGGCGGCGCTGTGCGCGATTCGGATTGGAAGGAATTGGATTGTCTCGGCGCGGATGGCGTGCGATTAGCGGCTGCGCTGCTGCTTCCGATCAGCCATGCGTCCATAAACCATCTGCGCAAGCTCGTCATTCGCGAACCCGCGACCGAATTCCAAATTCCATGACGAAAGGAAATGCCCAGCCATGCCTATAGAGTACACCGCACTGCAAAACAGCCCACGATTGCTCATGGAAGCCCGGCTTCGACCGCTGCAGGGTGATCGGTTTCAACCCACCGGTTTCCCTGACCTGGGGGCGGCGCGCTACACGCTGCCTGATGGCACGGAAATGTTGCTGGTTGAGTCCGCGCAATCCGTGGCCAACCGTATGGAACTCGCTTGCTGGGACGAAGCAAAGGACGACTTAATCGCCGAACTGAGGGGCTTGCCTTTTGTTCGTATTGACTGTGGTGATTTGGGAAAGACCAACACTCTGAAAGAGTTCCATCGGCTCAATTCGCCATACATATGGGAAGGACTGGAGACAGAAGCCACTAAGCAGTTTCGCGAAGCTTTCATGAAGGATTTGGGGCTCAAACCCACGCAAAAGCGGGGAAAGAAAGACCAAAAGGACGACGAAGAATCTGATGTGCCCGGCGTTCTCGACCTAAGAAAGTTTTGCCAAGCGGTTTTTAAGTGGGACGCCAACTCCGTCATTCACGGCCTTTTTCTTGAAAAAGTCGCAGGAAGACTCCGTATGGCCAGGGCGCTTTCGGGATTTATCGAAGCGAGTGGAGTTCAAGCTGTTGAGAGTGGAGGAACGAAGGTTGATCACATCCTGCCCAGCCCCAAAACCCTCGGCCTCGATGCGAAAACAGGGTACGGGAACGTACCTTTCCCCCGGACGGAGTTCATCGCGCACAAAATAGCGGCGTACTTCAATCTCGATCTTGCGCTGCTGCGCGGCTACGCGCTCGGCGACGAAGCAACTCAACTGCTTGTTGCGCTGGCGCTCTTCAAAATCCGTCGGTTTCTCTCGACAGGTTTGCGGTTGCGCACGGCCTGCGATTTGAAGCCGGTCGGCGACTTGACGGCCACGCAGCCATCCGGATTTAACATCCCAGATGAGTCGGAGCTACTATCCGAGTGCCAGCGACTGATCGGTGTATGCAAACCCAAGTTCGCTGGCGTGACCACCGTCAACTGGAAACCGGCGGCTAGGCCAGCAAAGGGGAAGAGCGAGGAGGCTGAAGAGGAGACGGAGGAATGATTGGCGTCGCACTGAGTTTTCCTTCGGGCCGCTTTCATGCCACACCCTGGGGCCGGCATGTCAATGAGGGTGTACCCGAATGGCCTCCATCGCCATGGCGCTTTTTGCGGGCGTTGATCGCAACGTGGAAGAGAAAACTTGATGACGAGCTCAGCCTTCCGGAGGTTGAGTTAATGTTGCGCGCGTTGGCCGCTCCACCACAATTTGTGCTGCCGCCGGTCGGAACTGGGCACACTCGCCATTACATGCCGTGGTTCAAAAACTGGAAACCTGCGGAGACTGAAAAGGCAAAGACGCTCGTATTCGATACGTTCGTCAGTCTCCCACGTGACGCACGCGTAGTCATGCTCTGGCCTGACCCCACGCTGTCATCTCAACAGCATGACAAACTCGGACTTCTGTTAGCCCACTTGAACTTCTTCGGTCGCGCTGAATCCTGGTGCAGCGCCTGCCTCTTGGGCGATAGCGAGGCGGCGGAAGCCGCGCGAGCGGTGAATTGCCGTCCGATTAATGGCAACGGAGCGCCGCACAACTGCGAAATCGTCCGGGTCTTGTGTGCCAAGCCGGATACAGCGTTTACCAACCAACATACGCCCAAACACGAGGGCATTTCAGGACGAGGCAAGACCAAGACGACTGTCCCGACTCCGCTCTACGATCCCGACTGGCATCTTTGCATGGAAACTCTTGAGCTGCATGAGAAGAATTGGTCTGACCCTCCTGGTTCGCAGTGGATTCCATACGCGCGCTGGCGGGATTGTTTCAAAATCGAGCCAGTGCGCCGCGTCTCGCGCTCCGGCAGAGATCTGGCCCCTCAAGTGGCACGCTTCGCTTTGGATTCCACCGTGCTGCCCTTCATTACCGAGGCCCTGCCAGTTGCGGAGTCTGCGCGCCGCAGGTTGATGGGTATTTACGGCAGACAGTTCGCTCAGCCTGACGGTGCGAAGGCAAGATCGGCCATTTTCGCGGGAAAGGACGACATGTCCCATCCGCTAAGCGGCCACGGTCACGCCTACTACTTGCCCACCGACGAAGACAAAGACGGTCGCCTCGATCATCTCACGGTCATCGCGTCAGAGGGCTTCTGTCCTGGAGAAGTAAGAGCTCTAGACTGTCTCAACCAACTCAACGGGCTCGGTGAGATTCGGTCCCGCCATCCCTTGCGCGTCCTGCTTCTGGGACTCGGCAGGCTGGACGAGTACGATAAGGGGCCTTGCGGCTGTTCCCAATCTTGGATTTCCGCGACTCCTTTTATCGCGACCCGCTACTTGAAGAAGCGTGGAACGAAGCGCGATCCCGAAGAAGTCTGGAACAACCGCGTCGCATTCCTAACGCTGGTCCTCAAGGAGGAGTTAAGGAGGTTTCTCGGTCGGCGAGATGACCTTCGTGACTTGACTCTGGACGCGATCAGGGTAGAGCCAATAACCGATGCCAACGGCGTATTCCGCATCGGCCAGAAACAACTTCGTCCGATCGAGTTTCGCCGGTTTCGCCAGAAGACCGGCGATGATGGCGGCCGGCGGACCAGCGGCAGCTTTCGGCTCACCTTTCCCCGCCCGGTAAGAGGGCCGATCTGCCTTGGCCACTCCAGTCACTTCGGCATGGGACTGTTTGTCCCGGAGGACGCGAACGTTAAGAACCAGGCAGGGTGATACGCGATGCGGACTTCATATCTGGTTTGCTATGACATCTCAGATGACAAACGGCTGCGCAAGGTGCACAAGGTGATGCGCGGCTTCGGTGATCACTTGCAGTATTCGGTGTTCGAATGCCAGCTTACGCCGGTGGACCTGGTCCGCTGCCGCAACCAGCTTTCGGACATCATTCACCACGACGAGGACCAAGTGCTCTTCGTGGACCTTGGTCCGGCGGAAGGCCGCGGCGACCGCGTCATTACCGCGCTCGGCAAAGCGTATTCCGCCGTCGACGCTCCCTGCATCGTCGTCTAATCTCCGCGCGAAACTCGATTGGCGAATGCCAGGTCTTCGTGGCGCGGATACCGACACCCGCGGCCAAGCTCCTCGGCACCAGTTTGCAGGGATGGGATTACTTTTTCGGCAGAACGCCCGCCCGCGACGTTGCTAACCCATCCGGTAATACCATAATCGTGCAAGCAGGATGTCACAGCGTGAGCCTAGGACTGTGCCGTGGGCGCACTTCCTGACCAACATCTGAATGCACAAGGCGCTGAGCCTGACGCTCGCAGGCACGCGGTGCGCGATCGCCTACCCGATTATCTTCCCGCGCGAATGGTCAACGAGTTCGTTTATTGTCCCCGCCTATTCTTCTACGAATGGGTGGAAGGGCTGTTTCGGGAAAGCGCCGATACGGTTGAAGGCAAGTCACAACACGACCGTGTGGACGCAAAAACGACCGAATTGCCCAAACCCGAAGACGCCCGGGGAGAAACAGTCCACTCCCGATCCGTTATGCTCTCCAGCGAACAGCATCGCGTCATCGCCAAGATGGACCTGCTGGAGGCCGCAGAAGGCGTGGTGACGCCGGTCGATTACAAGCACGGCGCGCCGCGAGAGACGGAGCAGGGCATAGAATTGTGGCCCACGGATCGCATTCAGTTGGCCGTCCAGGGACTCATCCTTCACGAGAATGGCTATCGCTCGGATGAAGGCATCGTCTACTACCAAAAAACTCGTCAACGAGTCCGCGTCGAATTTGACGAACAACTGATGAGCGAAACGCACCGCACGATTGCAGCGGCCTGGGAGTTGGCGCGGTTCGGCACGATCCCGCCGCCGCTCGTGGACTCGCCGAAGTGTCCTGGCTGCTCGCTCGTCGGCATTTGCCTGCCGGACGAAACCAACTGGCTCCGCCGTTTGCCAGAAACTGAGCCGAGGCCGGCTGTTCAACTCGGCTTGTTTGCGAACAGCAACGGACATGCGAGCCAGACACCTGCGGAGAAAGAGCCGCGTCAACTGATCACGCCTGGCGACGATCTGAGGCCGCTTTATCTGAATTCCCAAGGCGCGCGTGTGGGCAAGAGCGGTGCAGTGCTGCAAATTCGCGATAGGGATGAAAAGAAGCAGGAAGTCAGGCTTCGCGAGATTTGCCAGTTGAACGTGATGGGCAACGTTCAGCTTTCGACGCAAACCATTCAGGCATTGTGCGAAGTGGGCACCCCGATCTGCTATTTCTCGCAGGGCGGATGGTTCTACGGGATCACGACAGGACTCAACTCGAAAAATATCTTCCTCCGTCGGACACAGTTCCGCCTCGCCGAAGAGGACTGGTTTTCGCTTTCCTTGGCGCGCCAGCTGGTTGCTGGCAAGATTCGCAACCAGCGCACGATGCTTCAGCGCAATCACCTCGAACCGCAAGCGGATGATCTGGCCGCGCTGAAGCGTATGGCCGAAGCCGCCGAACGCGCTCAGAGCCTGGATGAACTGTTGGGCATTGAAGGCAACGGCGCGCGGCTGTACTTCCAAAGCTTCGCGGGCATGATCAAAGTGGATAACGAAGAAGAGCAAGAGTCTCAGTTTCGCTTCGATTTTGCGGGACGGAATCGCCGCCCTCCCCGGGATGCCGTCAATGCGCTCCTTTCGCTCGGTTACAGTTTGCTCGTAAAAGACCTGACGATTGCCTGCTATGCCGTAGGATTCGATCCTTACCTCGGCTACTATCACCAACCACGTTTCGGTCGGCCGGCGTTGGCTCTCGATTTGATGGAGCCGTTCCGCCCGTTAATTGCGGATTCAGCTGTGCTCGCCGCAATCAACACGCGCATGGTGACTCCCAAGGATTTCGTGCAAGCAGGACCTGCGGTTGCGCTAACGCCGGCGGGAAGGAAAGCGTTCTTCCGTTCGTACGAACTACGAATGGATTCGCTTGTGACCCATCCGCTTTTTGAATATCGTGTGAGCTACCGCCGTTTGCTTGAAATTCAAGCGAGACTGCTGGCTCGCGTTCTAAAAGGCGAAATTGGGGAATACCCGGTCTTCGTAACCCGGTAGGCAACCCTACGCGCTCACAGCTTGGGGCGGTCGAAAGGGAGGAGGGAGTGACGCTATTTATCGCCGCGCGGTGAAGGCTGACGCGAGCGGTGAGGTGATGGAAATTGAGCGGTACCCGCTCGAAGGCGGTAACAGTAAGAAAGCCATGGGTCTTGCGACGCAGGATGCTCACGAATAACGCAGAGTTTGTGGCCGGCGACTGGAGCGCTCGCGCCGTTGGTTGTAGCTCTTTGACAATTAGAGGGTTCTGAGAGCGGCTATTTCCGCGCTCATCGGAGCGCGGCCCCATTGAAGCTCAACGGTGGCACCGGAGCATCAAGCGGCTTTGCCTTATTTCCGCGCTCATCGGAGCGCGGCCCCATTGAAGCCTCGTTTTCCTCGCTTCCTTCGATCATGGTTCGCCATTTCCGCGCTCATCGGAGCGCGGCCCCATTGAAGCTCCGCTGCCGACGGCAGCGCTGCGCCAAAATCAGAAAATTTCCGCGCTCATCGGAGCGCGGCCCCATTGAAGCCACTTCACGACGCGCCTCCCTCTTTCACTTCGCGCATTTCCGCGCTCATCGGAGCGCGGCCCCATTGAAGCATGAAGGCCCGCGACAAGAAGGAGAAGGAGCTTCGGGCATTTCCGCGCTCATCGGAGCGCGGCCCCATTGAAGCATGAAGGCCCGCGACAAGAAGGAGAAGGAGCTTCGGGCATTTCCGCGCTCATCGGAGCGCGGCCCCATTGAAGCAGGGGGGATGCCTGTGGCTCAACGACACAGTCGAAGTCATTTCCGCGCTCATCGGAGCGCGGCCCCATTGAAGCCGCGGCTGCCTTTGCGATCTTGGCCTTCGCTTTCCGGATTTCCGCGCTCATCGGAGCGCGGCCCCATTGAAGCCCGGGAAACACGCACGGCCTGATCGTGTTGGGCCTATTTCCGCGCTCATCGGAGCGCGGCCCCATTGAAGCACCATCGGAACATACCTGCATTATCAGCTGCGCGGCATTTCCGCGCTCATCGGAGCGCGGCCCCATTGAAGCTTAGGGTTTTATACCTGTTTCGTCCGCAACCTATAAGATTTCCGCGCTCATCGGAGCGCGGCCCCATTGAAGCGACACCATGTCCCGAATGAAGCGCAGGAACTCCCGGGATTTCCGCGCTCATCGGAGCGCGGCCCCATTGAAGCACGAAGGTGATCGTCGAACCTTGCGGACGGTTGATTATTTCCGCGCTCATCGGAGCGCGGCCCCATTGAAGCGCAGGACAGTGTGTATGCGTGGACGGTCGTACCACATTTCCGCGCTCATCGGAGCGCGGCCCCATTGAAGCAAGAATTTCAAACTCGTTTTGATAAACGGGCATGGCATTTCCGCGCTCATCGGAGCGCGGCCCCCATTGAAGCGCGTCGGAATCTGTTCGCAATCGAATGATTCGGTCCATTTCCGCGCTCATCGGAGCGCGGCCCCATTGAAGCCGGTAACCCATCTCACCATGCTCGTTGCTAACCATCATTTCCGCGCTCATCGGAGCGCGGCCCCATTGAAGCCGGGATGAGAGCATGGTCGGCAAACTACGGCTTTTCGATTTCCGCGCTCATCGGAGCGCGGCCCCATTGAAGCGTTATCGGCATGGCCATAGCCCTGACGCTCTACCTATTTCCGCGCTCATCGGAGCGCGGCCCCATTGAAGCCGTGGTGAGGCTCCGTCGCCGCAGTCTAAAGGTTTAGACTCGCCAGAAAGACCCATGTTTGTTACGGATAACCCCCAATCAGGGGTTAAGCTATCCCCATAGCAGGAGCCTGTTTTCCGTGCTGAAAATCGCTCTAATAGGCTCCTGATTGCAAATACGTGGGTGTAATTTGAACTCGCTGGAAGTCCGCGACCACCAATTGCCGATATGTTCGCGGCTCTTTGCGTTGTAGCCAGACCGCGAGTCTCTTCCCAGAGCCACATTGTGCCGTCCTGTCGCCCCATACATGAGCCCAAAAGTTCGTCCGGCAATCCTCCGAACAGAGTCGGGATTCAATTGACATGTACCGTCCGGCCATCTCCTCGCCACACCAACGGCAATGTTCCTGACCAAACAGCGCAGTCTCGACGCAAGCAACGGAACAGTACGTCCCGCGAAGTCCTGGGATCCGGTACGCCTGACTCCCGGGCCATAGCCACCATCCGCACCCCCCGCATTCCGCCGCATGTTGGCCTGAATTGCCGTTCACTGTAATTTTCAGACTGCCCCAGACGCTTTGCTCCATTTGCCGCTCCTTAACCAGAACTTGCATTTTCTTGCTTCAAGGTGGCCTCCTTTCCGGCCTGATTCACCAACCACTCAAACTCGCGCACGACGGCTTGTCTAAACTTTAGGTTTTGTTCCACACCAGAAGCCTCTTTGATATTTCCGGGCATAGGCGCGAAGTGCGCGCTCGATCTTTGGCGGCACTGCGATCAGTTCACGGAGCCCCTCGACTGTGTTACCGCCGGCCAACATGCGGTAGAGTCCGCGGGCTTCGGCCAGCGGCGAGCATCCGTGCAGGTCTTCGCTCACGCCGCAAGTGACACCTCAAACGCCACCTTGCGCGTGGTGCATTGCTGGCCCCCGGCACCATCCTGTCCTTCCCGCCCTTCTTTGCCTACTGTTTCCGCGGCAATCCCGAATCCGCCACTTCCGGGCCCGTGATCAATCGCGCTCCGCGGCTGAACGTCAAATACTCGAATCCCCACTGAATAAACACCAGCACGCGGCTCTGAAATTCCACGATGTACATCAGGTGAATGAAAAGCCACACCAGCCACGCCGGCCATCCCCACAAATGCAAACCGAAAATATTCGCCACCGCCGCCGCGCGCCCGATCACGGCCATGTCGCCTTTATTCACGTAATGAAACGGCCCGGGCTCCGGCCTTCCCTCCACCCGCGCGCGAATCACTTTCGCCGCGTACGCGCCGCCCTGTATCGCCACCTGCGCCACTCCCGGCAACGGCTTTCCGTCCTCTTCCATCACCAGCCCCAGATCGCCCACCACAAAAATGTCTGGATGCTTCGGAATCGTCAGTTGCGGCGTCACCTTGATCCGGCCGGAGCGGTCCGTCTCCGCCTTTGTGCGTTCCGCCAGGGTCCTTCCAAAACTCGTCGTGGTCACTCCACCCGCCCAGAGAACGGTCTTAGCCGCCAGTCGCTGTACGCCCTCGCCCGTCTTGTACGTTACACCGCTTTCATCGATGTCCGTTGCAAACACACCCTTCAACACTTGCACGCCCAGCCGCGACACCAGCTTCTCCGCCTTCACGGAAAGGTCTTCCGGAAACACCGGCAAAACTCGCGGCCCGCCTTCCAACAAGATAATCTTCGCTTCCGCGGGATTGATTCTCCGGAAATCGTGCTTCAACGTCTGCTTGGCGATTTCCCCTAGCGCCCCCGCCAGCTCGAGGCCCGTCGCGCCCGCACCTACGATCACAAACGTCAGCCACGCGCGCGCTTCGGCGTCGCTCTCGGCCCGTTCAGCCATCTCAAACGCGTTCAAGATCTTGTGACGGATCGCGATCGCTTCCTCGATGCTCTTCAGGCTCGGCGCACTCTTTTTCCACTCGTCCTTGCCGTAGTACGACGTCTGAGATCCTGTCGCCACGATCAGCGAGTCGTACTCGAATTCAGCGCCGTCGGCCAGCTTCACGCGCTTCGACGATGGATCGACATCCACGGCTTCGCCCAGCAGCACCCGCGCGTTCTTCTGACGGCTCAGCACGCTTCGCAGCGGCGCCGCAATCTCTCCGGGAGACAGCGAACCGGTCGCCACCTGATACAAGAGCGGCTGAAATAAGTGGAAATTGCGCCGGTCGATCAGCGTCACTTCCACACGCGCTCGCTTCAACTTCTGCGCCGCGTTCAGCCCGCCGAACCCTCCCCCCAGGATGATCACCCGATGCGCTTGCGGCATCGACACTCTCCCTTCCAGACAACAGACAAATCGAAACGTTCATTCTAATATGTTCCGGCAGATGCACCCCGCCGCAAATCCCGAACGCCGCCAGCTCGAATGGGCCGTTCTGCGCCTCGCCTGCTCTCGTTTCGGCTCTCACCAGACCGAGGAAGATCAAGGCCTGGCCGCCCTCACCGAAGCGCAATTCCTCGATCCCGTTCACCGCGCCATCTTCCGGGAAATCGCCTTCTGCCGCGGCCGCGGCTTCTCCCGTGACGAACTCCGCCGCCGTTTGCCTGAAGTCCTCACGCGCCTCGGCTGGCCCGATCTCGACTTCGACGCGTTGTTTCAAGACTTCCCCGATGCGCTCACCGCCCCCGAGCTCGCCGAACTCCTGCGCAAACTCCTCGAACCGGCCGATGCCGGGCGCGGAACCTCCTGAAATGGGATACTCTGTCGCTCGCTACCTTTGCTTCGTCGAAGCGGTTGCCTTTTCCGCTTACGTCGCGCTCTACATCTGGCGCTTGCAGGAGACGCATTTTTGGAGCTGGCTCGTCTTCCCTATTTGGCTTGTAGCCAGCTTCGCCTTGCACCGCGACACGCCAAAAACTCTTGGCTGGCGCGCCGATAATCTCTGGCCCGCAACCCTTCGTGCCGCCAAGGTCTTCGCCTTGCTTGCCGCGGGGCTGTGTCTCGTCGGAATCGCTCTCGGCACCTTCGAGAAATTCCCCGCGCACATGCTGCAGCCGCGCCGTTTCGCGGGCTATTTCGCTTTCTGCACGCTTCAGGAAGTCGCGCTGCAATCTCTGGTGATGAACCGCCTGCTCGGCGCCACCCAGAACCGCTTCGCCGCAGCCGCGATCGCTGGCGCTATGTTTGCCGCTTTGCACTGGCCCAACCCCGTCCTTGTGCCCGTCACGTTTCTTGGCGGAACGGCCTTCTGCTGGCTTTTTGCAAAAGAGCGGAACATCCTGCCGCTCGTTCTTGCGCAGGCGATCCTTGGTTCATTGGTCTGGTGGGCGTTTCCGTTGGCGTGGCATCATGCGATGCGCGTCGGCCCGGGCTACTACACCTTCCATCATTAAGACCTTCACCGGCATCCTACGCTGTCGTTCCGAGCGAAGCCTGCCAGCAGCAGGCAGGCGAAGAACCGCTCTTCCTTGCTTATCCCTCTTTGTTTTCTGCTTGTCTCTTCCTCGCAGTTTCTTCTCTGTGCCCTGTGTGTTCTTTGTGGTGAATTGCTCTTCCTCTTTCTTTCACAAATTCAAATGCTCGTATTTCGCGGCCACTCCACCATTGCCGTTCGGCCGGCGCGAAATGGCTTCCTTCTCCCACACGCCGGCAATCGTGAACCCACACTCCGGACACTTCCCTTTCTTCAACCGGTTCTCCAGCACGTCGTGCCAGGACCGCCGGATCAACAGCCTCTTGCATCCCGGACAATACGTATTCCCGCCGTCGCTGAAAATGTTTCCTTCATACACATACCGCAGCCCAACCTCCAGCGCGATCTTGCGCGCGCGGTGCAGGGTTTCCGGCGGCGTGGGCGGCTTGTCCCGCAGTTTGAAATCCGGATGGAACGCGGTGAAGTGCAGGGGCACATCCGGCCCGAGATATTCCAGGATCCATTCGCAGAGCTTGCGCGTTTCCGCGGGATCGTCATTCAGCGTGGGAATCATCAGATTGGTGATCTCAAACCACACGTTGGTCTCGTTCCGGAGCCACTGCAACGTTTCCAGCACCGGCTGCAGATGCGTCAGCGTGATCTTCCCGTAGAACTCTTCCGTGAACGCCTTCAGGTCGATGTTCGCCGCGTCAATGTGCGGGTAGATGTCCCGGAACGCTTCGTGGGTGATGTAGCCGTTCGAAACCATCACGGTCTTCAGCCCGTACGGCTTCGCGGCCCGGCAGATGTCAATGACGTATTCGCCCCAGATCGTCGGCTCGTTGTAGGTGAACGCAATCGAATCGCAGCCGTACTGCAGCGCCAGCAGCGGCACGTCCTCCGGCGGAACGTGCTGCGCGTGCACCTGGTCCTGCCGCGATTTCGAAATGTCCCAGTTCTGGCAGAAGAAGCAGCCCATGTTGCATCCGGCCGTGCCCATGCTAAAGACGCTCGTACCGGGTAGAAAATGGCTCAGCGGCTTTTTCTCGATGGGATCGATTTGCAGCGCGGCGGGCGCGCCGTAGCCCAGGCTGTAGAGTTTTCCGTCGCGATTCACGCGGATGAAGCAGAAGCCGGCTTGTCCGGGATGGATGTGGCAGTGGCGCGGGCAAAGGTAGCAGTGAACTTTCCCGCCGGGTTCGGATTCCCACCACCGCGCTTCGTGGAGTGTTTCCGCCTTCTGGAGGACCTTCAGTTCAGCCATAGGACCTCCTTTGTTTCAGTATACATCTCCGAAAAGGCGCGGCCATATCTGTGGCAGCGCGGCGGGCGAGTTCATCCCGCCACCCAACCCGCGTCGATGATGTAACTCTGGTTGGTGATGGCAGAGCTGTCGTCCGCGGCGAGAAACAGAATGAGTCGCGCAACTTCCTCCGGCGCAATGGCCCGGCGGAAGCACTGGCTGCTGAGGACTTCCTCTTCGTACTCGGGAGTCCACCAGAGCCGGCGCTGCCGCTCGGTGAGAATCGCTCCCGGC
>Ga0209581_1003230_pt1 | contig 14292 bp, 14 predicted proteins | sample Coa_R2_FD_187160 | JGI IMG/M metagenome (GOLD analysis project Ga0209581, IMG submission 187160) | Surface soil microbial communities from Centralia Pennsylvania, which are recovering from an underground coalmine fire - Coalmine... | ecosystem: Environmental > Terrestrial > Soil > Unclassified ...
AAGGAGAGAGAAGATCGATCCTCCCGAGATCAGAGCGACGAAGAACAATCGCCGCTCTGCCCCCAGGACAGTCAGCGGGCGGTTCATGGCCTTGAAAACCGGATTCACGCGCGCGTCCGCTGGCCGAGACACTGGATCACCTCCTTTCGGTTCGGCCTAGCTCGGGAAGAGCCAGGACATGAAGTTCACAGCGCCGATTGCCATGCCCACGCCGAAAACGATTCCGGCCAGGGTCTTCTTGGACTGGCCTTCGCCATAGGCGAACATCAGTCCGCCAACGACGATGGCGACCAGCGACAGCCCGGTCGCAATCGTGCCAGTGAAGGCGGTTTTGAGGACGTTCACTGCGTTGTCCCACGGGTCGCTGCCGCTCTGCGCGTAGAGAGGCACAGAGGACAACAGGAGCAAAGGGACGGCTAAACGGGTGAGGAGGCGGCTGCGCGCCCAATGGGAAAAAGGGCGGCGCTTCGACAGGCGGGTGCTCTCCACAGGAGTTCTCCTTTGGTGATTTGCCGTCGAGTGGCCACTCTCGGGTTGAACGTGCTGGTTGTGAAGGTAGGGCGTGGGAGGGTGCGATTGCGTGGAATTGTTTTCCGCTCGGTGTCCTGTCAGGACACCATCGCAATGAGGAAGCAGGCGGGTTGAACAAGGGAAGGTCGGGGGCAGTGGAACCCCGCGCAAACTGCGCGGATATGCTCATTCCCACCATGTCAGGCAAAAGAAGACGCGGGCACGGCGCGGGTCAAGGCCGGAGAATCACGACTCAGGCGACAGGTCGCCTTGAGGCGCGTTGGGCACGCGGGCAAACTCCCCGCATGGTGGGAATGAGCACTTGAGAGGACCGCCTTCTTGCTGCGATCCTTTCTTTCACCCGCTCCAGCCGAGCCGACGCGTGATGGAAATACTCGGCATCGAGCTCTATGCCGATGTACCTGCGACCTGTGAGCAGTGCCGCCGCGCACGAACTGCCGCTGCCGGCGAATGGATCGAGTACGAGTTCGCCTGGAAGAGTGAAGCTGCGAACCAGAGGAGCAAGAGCCACTACCGGCTTCTGTGTCGGGTGCAGCTTGTTGCCGCTGAAAGGCATATCCATCACGTCTGCCAGCGGCTGCTTCGGAAGGGGCGGCCTGCCCTTTGCCAGCAGGTACGCCTGCTCGTGTTGATAGCTAAAGAACCTGTGCTTCGAGCTATATGTCTTGCGGAAGACGATGTGACCGACAGGCTGAAAACCTGCAGATCTCCATGCCTCGAAGAAAGCATCGACCTTCGTCCAGCCGTAGAACATAACCGCGAGCCGGTTCTGCTTGAGGACACGATATGCTTCGGCCATTGCGGGCTTGAGCCAGTCGGCATTCGCATCATTCTGGATCGTCCGGCCATCGCGGTCACGGAAGTTCACAAGATACGGCGGGTCGGTGAGGATGAAGTCTACGCTGTCGGCAGGCATCTGCCGCATGACCTGAATGCAGTCACCCTGCGTGATCGAATTGATGAACTGACTCTGAACTTGTGCTTGCATGGTTTTGATCTCCTTTGTGGCCCCGGAGTGATCTCTCAGGACACACTCCCGGAGGGCGCGGGAGATGGGCGCTCCCAAGTGGGACGGGATGCTTTTTCGGGGTAGACCTTCAGGGGGAACCGAAACCCGCAGGGCGGCTGACGGCACGCTTGCTAGACTTGTCGGGAATGTTGAGCCGTCAGACGAAGCAGAATCCCGTCCGCCGCAGGGCGCGGCCTGCTTTCTCCCGCGGTGCCTGAGAGAACATGCAGGGCACAAGGAGATAAGTCTCAGCGCAAGCGCAGTTTGCTCAGTGTCAGCTGATTTGCAGGGGAGGCTTCGCGCAGGAGGAACACTGCATAATGGTAGCATTATGAATTCGAAAGGAAGGCAACCGTTTTATTAGGCGCTTACTTGCCGGCAACGATCCGCTGCGCCCTCTCAAGGGCGGCGAGGGCGACAAAGCTGCTCAGACTGCGGCGTTCCAGCTTTGCCGCCTTCTCCAGCAACCGACGTTCTTCCTGTGTGTAGTAGGAGAACACTTTCGCTCCAAGTGGGGTCTTGCCGGTGCGCCGGGAAGGAATGTGCTCCCTTTTGGCCACCGAGCTTTATGGTACTACTGCACTGCACAATAGAGGTATTATGCGGCACATTGTTTTCAACGGCTCGGCGGTTCAACCGACGGAGCCGTTCTGTTTAGCGGCATCCGATTCTTTGTGAGTTGGGTCCGCAATTTTCTTCCCACGGAGTGTGTTATGGCAAAGAACAAAAGTCAGGACGTTGCCTCTCCATCAGATCAGCCTCGGCGAGCGCTCTTGCTCGAAGTGAGGGGTGAAAAGGTTGGTGAGGATGGAACTTCAGTATCGGGTTCGACAGAAATGTTTGCGGCGCTCAGTATGGAGGAGGTCATTGCTTATGTGCGAGGTCAGCGACCAGGCGTCGAGATCGTCGAGTTGAAGGTTCTAGGCAAAGTGCAGGTGCTGTCCAGTTCCGAGCATTTGGAGTAGTGGCTGTTCTTTGGATCAACTCAGATGAGGGTGCGTGCTTTTAATCCACCTTTCGACGAGGACGCTGAACTCCTCCGCGCGTTGGAGAAGTTCAGACGCTTCGGTGGCTGTGGCGATTTGTACTCCGGTGTAGTCGATCACGTTGCGTTTCCGCCGGCATCCATCGAAAAAGAGCACCAGTTTGTCAGCCTGTTTGCCGAGCGCAATGCCGGCACATTCAAAGCTGAGAGCATGATGCCCTGGAACAGCAGCTACGCGGTATCCCGCGCAGGCCGTTGCCATTCTCGCCACTTGTAGGGCAGCGTTGTACGCCGTCGCGAATCTGCGGTCCTCGGAGAGCGCCGGAAGAGCCGCGTCAGCCAGATCCCGCCTGACCACGGCGCGCAGCTCATCGAGTTCCTGTTTGCTCGACTGGTGCGTGTGAATCTTTCGCGCCGCGAGCAATCGCTTCCAACTCATCCTCGGTCCCTATCAGCATTATTTTCTTATTTTTCAGAACCGTCCGCAGGAAGTGGTTCTTTTCGGTAACCTTCTTTGCAAACTCATCAAGTGAGAACACGGTCGGGTTGATTTGTCGTCCGACGGCCACTTCGACGGACCGCAATTTCGGACTTACGTCCATCGTGCTCACGCTACCCAGGAGCATCAGGTCCACGTCACTCTCGGCTCCCTCTTCTCCACGAGCAAGCGAGCCATAGATGAAGGCGATCTTCAGCCCTTTGGTGCGTTTGATAGCGTCTCGGAGCATGGGGACGATACCGCTGGTCTTTTCAACCAGTCCGCGCAGTTCTGGAAAGATCGGAGAGTCTTCATTGGCCTGGACGTAGCTTCTGCGGCCATCCACCCGCTTCTTGAGGATGCCGACACGAATGAGCGCATCCACCTCTCGCTGCAGAGAAGAGGGACCGGTTCCGAGCGAAGCTGCCAGCTCGCTCAGATACCACTCCTTGTCAGGCCGAAGGAACAAGGTGGTCAGAACACCCTGCCGGGTCGGGCTGATGAGCGCCGCCAGAGTAGAATCCTTACGCATATCGCGTATATTATTACGCACAGTGCGTCAATAAGCAACCGCAATCCATGCTGGCCGAACCACGGGAGATGGTGTCCTTTCAGGACTCGCAGTGGAAAGTCTTTCCGCGCTTTCTGCCTTCAATGCGCTCTACGCTTCTTTTCGGTGGCGACCGTCGAGGAGTTGTGTGGAGATCGAGAGAGCCAAAAACGGGCATGAGGCGACGGCGGACAGGCGGTCCGGTTCGGCGCGTTCTTCGAGTCTCGGCAAGAAGCTAGATCCCGCCCTGAAGTCCTGGATGGACAACGTCATCATCCCCGCGCTGGTGAGTGAATACTTGGCGGAAATGGAGCAGCGAAATCGAGTTGCAAGCACTGTTGTTTCAGAGGTAACGTCCGACAAGGACGGTGATGAACCATGACTCTCCGCTGTGCCGCTTATGCCCGCTACTCCAGCGATCTCCAGAGTCCGCTTTCGATTGAGGACCAGCTTCGCATCTGCCGCGAATATGCAAAGGCTCGCGGGTTCGCCTTTGCTGAGGATCACGTATACACCGACGAGGCCGTAAGCGGAGTCGGCGCTGATCGACCTGGACTGCGTCGCTTAATGGATGCGGCTCTTTCCGCCAGCCGTCCCTTCGATGTCATCCTGCTGGACGATAGCAGCCGACTCGCACGCAATACGAAGGATGCACTAGGAATCTTTGAGAAACTCAACTTTGCCGGCATCCGGCTGATCGCAGTCAGCCAAGGGATCGACTCCGAAAATGAACAGGCGCATGTGCTGGTAACAGTTCACGGCATGGTGGACAGCCTCTACGTGAAGGAGCTTGCCAAGAAAACACATCGAGGATTGGAGGGGCGAGTTTTACGTGGTCACCACACCGGGGGGCGCTGCTTTGGCTATGACACGGTCGCTGCGGATGACTCCACCGCTAAACTGCTCGTTATCAATGAGAAGGAGGCGGTAGTAGTCCGCCGCATCTTCGAGATGTCAGCCAACGGCCAGTCCCTGAAAACCATCGCCAAGACTTTGAATCATGAATGCGTCCCTTCGCCGAGGCCCCGGTCGGGTAACAAATATGCAACATGGAGTCCGACCTGCATTCGGGAAATGCTTCGCCGTGATCTCTATGTGGGCAAGGTGGTTTGGAACACCTCGCGGTTCGTGAAGACTCCGGGTACGAACAAGCGGGTACGGCGTCCGAGGCCGGAGAGCGAGTGGCGGGTCGTCCTTCACCCTGAACTGCGGATCATCGAAGATGAGATCTGGCAGCGGGTTCAGGATAGGCAGAAGCGCATGATGGCCATGTACAGCGGCGCGAAGAAGGGCCTTTTGCCGCGTTCGGTCACCAGCCCATACCTCCTCAGTGGCATTCTGAAATGTGGCTTGTGCGGGGGGAACCTCATCATCATCACCGGATACAGCTCTTATGGTCACTATCCGAAATATGGCTGCTCCCAACATTTCAACCGGGGGGCCTGCAAGAACTCGGTGCTGATTCGGCGGGATTGGCTCGAAAGGCGCCTCCTCGAAGAGTTGCAGAACGAGGTTTTGAAGCACGAAGCCGTAGAGTATGCCCTTGAAGAGTTCGACAGCCATTTGAAGAACGCCTTTGCCAAGCTTACGAACCAGATGGGTCAAATGCGGGAGCGCAAGCAGAAACTCGAAGGTGAATTGAAGCGACTGGCCGCGACAGCGGCAGAAACGGGACCGTCCGCCTTCCTTGTTGAGGCCATCCACGAACGGGAGCAGCAACTACGGGAGATCACCGACCAGCTACTGGCGGGTGGAACCGAATCTGTCGATTCCCACCTGTCGGAGATCCGGGGCTTCATCACAAAGCGGCTTGGAAACCTGCAGGGGCTGATGCACCGGAAACCTGCTGAGGCGCGGACAGAACTGCTGAAGCATGTGTCTGAGATCCGCATGTTTCCGCAGGATGGCGGGGAGAACGGAACTGGGAAACCGCACTATGTCGCCGAGGGGACTTGGCATTTGGTAGGCTCTGAGGAAGAAACGGGCAACGTAATGCCTCCGCAAATTCGGAGCGTTGCGGACCCCCGCAACCATCCCTAAACCAATGAAACAACAGCGGTTGTAGTGATTAAAAGCAGCGAAACGAGGGAATCCATATGGAATCTCAGGTTCAGGTAGCGGCCAAAGATGTTGAAGATCCCTCTCACTACCCTATCAATCCTTACCGCTGGACGTAAGCAAATCGAGCACCTGTTCTCCGGGCCACGCATCCCCATCTGGCTGCTGGTGAACTTCTGCGTGGGAATATCTGTCGGAATAATCGGAATAAATCGTTGTAGGCGCGGAGATCATCAGCGAAGAATAACGGCACTTCTTTCTGCAACTGCGCTTCTTTCCGGTGGTATGGCGACGGCGCAGAGAACTCCGCCTTCCAATCCGCAACTGGCCTCTCCTGCAATCGAGCGCCGCGTAGACGATCTTCTAAAGAAGATGTCGCTCGAAGAAAAGATCGGCCAACTCGTGCAATACAACGATGCGGGCTACACAGAGCCGGGCAACGCCGCGCAGATTGCCGCCAACCCCGAGGCGCACAACCAGGTCAACGCGATGGACCTGGCAGCTACCGGACGCCTCGGCTCCATGCTCAACACCATAGGCGCGGAGCGCACGAATGCATTTCAACATGCCGCAGTCGAAAAGAGCCGTCTGCATATTCCGCTGCTCTTTGGCGCAGATGTCATTCATGGCTTCCGCACGATTTATCCGCAGCCGCTGGGGCTTGCAGCGACATTCGATCCTGATCTCGTAACTGCTCTCTGTCACATGTCCGCTGAAGAAGCAACAACTGCGGGCATTCGCTGGTTCTACTCGCCGATGGTCGATATCTCGCGCGATGCGCGGTGGGGGCGCACAACAGAGGGCGCTGGCGAAGACCCATATCTCGGATCGGCGATGGCGCGCGCCTATATTCGCGGTTATCAGCAGGACGATTTGTCCAAGCCGGACAGCGTTGCGGCTTCGGTCAAACACTTTGCCGCTTATGGAGCCGCCGAAGCCGGTCGTGAATACAACACGACCGACATGTCAGAGATTCGTCTGCGGCAGGTCTATCTGCCGCCCTACGAAGCAGCAGTCAAAGCGGGCGCGGCAACCATCATGAGCGCCTTCAATGCGCTCAACGGCGTGCCTGCTTCCGCGAACCCGTTCCTGCTGCAGAAGATACTTCGCGATGAGTGGGGTTTTGACGGCTTTGTCGTCAGCGACTACACCGCCGTGATGGAGCTTGTGAATCACGGCATCGCCCTCGATGCCGCAACCGCAACGCGCAAGGCGTTTCTCGCCGGCGTGGATGTCGATATGATGTCGCACTTCTACGACACGCAGCTTGCCGGCCTGGTCCGCAGCGGACAGGTCCCGATGAGCGCAGTCGATGAAGCTGTGCGCCGCGTGCTTCGCGTCAAATTTGCACTGGGTATCTTCGAGCATCCGTATGCGCGCGGAACTGAAGTCACCGCTGCCGTTCCGGAGCATCGTCCCCTGGTGCGCCGCGCAGCGGAAGAATCATTTGTGCTGCTCAAGAATGATGCCGCTTTGCTGCCGCTTTCGCAGCAGGCGCATAAGATCGCGCTCATCGGACCGCTTGCTGACAACAGTGGCGAAATGCAGGGCGCATGGGGCGGCGCAAACCGCGCGCCTGATGTGATCACGGTGAAGCAAGCCCTGGATGCGCGCGCGAAGCAATACGGCGGATCAGTCATCTATGCAAAAGGCACGGACATTCTCGGCGCTTCAGACGATGGTTTTGCCGAAGCCGTAAATGCTGCGAAGCAGGCAGATGTCGTCATCATGGCGCTCGGTGAATCCGGCGAGATGAGCGGCGAGGCAGGCTCGCGCGCGCATCTGGATTTGCCCGGCAATCAGGAACAATTGCTCGAAGCTGTCGCCGCTGCTGGAAAGCCCATTGTCCTGCTGGTTTTTTCCGGACGCCCGCTGGTGCTGACGTCGGCGGCGCGGCATATTCCTGCAATTATGGAGACGTGGTTTCCCGGAACCGAAGCGGGATCAGCAATTGCTGACGTGCTTTACGGCGATGTTTCACCGAGCGGCAAGCTGCCCATGAGTTTTCCGCGTGCCGTCGGACAGGAGCCGCTTTACTATAACCATTTCCCGACAGGCCGGCCCGCGCTTCATGTTGACCTGACAAAGCCTCCATCGGACGCGGCTTCGCGCTTCGTATCCCGCTACATCGATGCCCCCAACGACGCTCTGTTTCCCTTCGGCTTTGGCCTGAGCTATACACGGTTTACTTATGGCAAGGTAAGCCTGTCGCATGTGTCGCTGACTCAGAGCGAAGCCAACCGAAAAGACGGGCAAAAGCTCATCACGGCAACCACCACCGTCACCAACAGCGGAGACCGCGCCGCGACTGAAGTCGTCCAGTGCTACGTGCGTAACCAGGGTGCGAGCGTTGAGCAGCCGGTCCGCAGCCTGAAAGGATTTGCGCGAGTCACGCTTCAACCGGGAGAGTCGAAGCAGGTCTCCTTCAATCTCGGATTCCCTGAGCTCTCGTTCTACAACGTACAGAGCAAAGCGGTTATCGGGCCAACGCATTACACCGTATGGATCGGCGGCAGCTCGCTCGCTACAGATGAAGCGAGCTTTGATGTTCGGTGAGCAGCATCGTCAACCGGAGGTCTTCGTATTCGAGAGCAGGCGAGCGGTGTTTGAATTTCTCCTTGCTGTCGCAGACCTCGATTTTCGGCTGCGGTGACGCGTCCGGTGCTGCACCGGCATAACGCGTAATTCCGCAGCCCGAGGATCATTGAGGTAATCCGGATCAAACATCGCAATCACAGTAGCGGCGCGCGTCCTGTAACGTCTCGCCCAATCGCTTTCAATCAGCGTATGCTGCACACCCTTCCAGTAATCCTGAGTGGAGCCCAGCTTGTCCGCCGGTTGCGGCAGGTCATCATTGATAGCGCCCAGGAACTGGACGAACTCCTGAAGATTGACGCCCATCTGAAATACAAGCTGACTTAATGCCATTTGCTGCGGACCGGTCAGCTGGTCAAAATTGCGGCAATAGGCGCGCGCATTCTGGATGGCCTGAATCGAAGAAATGCGCAGCAGTTTGGTTGCTTCTTCGCTGGTGATCTCCGACTCGAGCGAGCGCGTCCTGATTTTTCTGCGGTATTTTTTCTTGGACCACGTCTTCATATTCCGGTCGAAGCGATCGAGAATGCGCTGCAGCAGATCGGGGTCGAGTCCGGCAGCCTGCCATAGCTGTGCCGAAGACGGCTCGGTAAAAGGATGCGGATTGAGTGGATCCGTCTGCGGATGCTCTCTCTCCGGAACGTCAAGCCCAAACCCCGCGCCGATAAGCGGGTGTCTGGTCTTTGGGTCAGGATATGCAGCTAGCACCCAGCCTTCGTGCTTCGAGTCGCGAAGCGTATTCATCAGACTTTGCAGACTGAACTTTATATCAGACTCTTTGAAGTCGAAGAGCGCCTGAGGCGAGGCAGGTTTTGTCAAATTCGCGTTGTCAGATGGTTTTGGTATAGCAACAGAAACCGGATTTGGCGACGATGCCTGTCCGCTTGCTTTCAGACATGGAACCGCTGCAACGGATATCAGCAGTGAAACAATCAGTTTTTGATCCCTGGCTCTCATCTTCCGTGCATTGGCAGCTTTGAAACAGAGTAGCGCCTTTTAGAGCCTGCACTACAGGAAGAAATGAGGCTTTTATTGATAGATAGCGGGCATACAGGGGGATAGACGATCTCTTCTCAGCATCTCAACGAGCCGGAACTGCATACCGAGATCGTCATTGCGCTTCTTCCAGTTCGTTGTATGCGGTTTCAAGCAGCAGCATAAGGTCATGGCAGGGCAGAAGCAGCTGTTTGGCTTCCACAGCAAGTTGCGTGGCGAGCGGCTTGAGGCGGCGAAGTTTCTCCGATTTGAGCAAACCGGAGCTTTGCCCGTTGACATAGCACCCGCCCCCCGGGACTGTGCGCAGAATGCCATCCCGCTCCAGGTTCTGGTACGCCCGGGCCACGGTATTCGGGTTAATTCCGAGCTCGGCCGCCAGCTTCCGCACCGGAGGCAGTAGATCATTCTGCTGAAGCGCTCCAGCGGCGATGGCATGCTTTACTTGCGATTCAATCTGCAAGTAAATCGGTGTGCCGAGACCGGGTTGGACTCGTACCCGCATTTTGTGTTAGTACACTAATACAATTTAATGAAATGTCAAGACTTACTTAATCTGGCGGAAGCTCTATGGAAAATTGGATATTGAACATATAACTGATTCAATTAGACTTAAAATAGATCATGGGCTCCGAGCAAAGCGGAAATCCCTCTTTTCCCCGAAATTCCATTTCGTGGAGAAGAAATCTCTCCAACCTATGAAAAAAGTGTTGACCTGCCACATTCCGGCGTTTTAACCTTTACAAAGTGCCGATTTGGTGAAGAGGCCGCAGGAAAAAATTGCAGTTCGTCTGTCTGCCGTAAGTCATTTTCACCCCAGATCCAGACAAAAAAATTTGGTTTTGGCCCGGTGCAGTATCGCCGGGAATCGTAGTGCGCCGCTTATCAGTCTGAAACTTTGTGAGAAAAGCGGAGTGGAAACGATACCGCTGTCCTAAAAAAAGATGAAAAGTTGGCAAAAAAATTGATCTCAGACGCATGCGAATGCGTCTTAAGTAGTAAAGATTCCAAAAAAGGGAAGCGAAACAAACTCACAGTTGCAAGCTGGTGTGGTTTCGACGACCGACGATCCACTGCCCCGTTTTTGAGCGAAGGATCGTAAAACCTGAAATATGAAGGAGAAAATACGATGCGTTCTGATCTGATTTTTGGGGCTCTGACCCACGTTTCCAATCGCTATCAGCTCTGTCAGCTGGCTTCCAAGGCGACACGCAAGCTGCATAAGCCCAATACTCGCGTGCAGGACACGACCAATGAAGTTATGGTTCGTTTTCGCTACTCGAATCCGGTAGCGGAAACCCCCGTGGTTGAAGAGAAGAGCAAGGTCCAGCAGCGCCGCGCGGCGTAAGCGCGGCCTGCTGTGCAGGCTTTGTTGTGGTATTGTTGAACTGAAATCTGCCGTATCCAGAGACTCCTTCCCGAAAAAAACACCTCCCAAACAACCTACCCACCGCAGGTGACAATGACCATCTCCGAACTGAAAGAAAAAAACATTACAGAACTGAGCAAAATTGCTCGTCAGCTTGAAATTCCAGGTGCCAGCGGGCTCCGCAAGCAGGACCTTATCTTCAAGATTCTGCAAGCGCAAAGCGAAAAAGAAGGCCATATCTTCGCCGAGGGCGTGCTGGAAATCCTGCCCGACGGCTATGGCTTCCTCCGCTCACCGGACTACAATTATTTGCCCGGCCCCGACGACATCTACGTTTCGCCTTCCCAGATTCGCAAATTTGATCTCAAAACCGGCGACACGATCAGCGGAAATGTCCGCCCACCGCACGAAGGCGAAAAGTATTTTGCGCTGGTCAAGATTGAGGCCATCAACTTCGAGTCGCCCGAAGAGACGCGCAACAAGATTCTCTTCGACAACCTGACGCCGCTCTATCCGCAGGAACGCCTCAAGGCCGAGACCGTTCGCGATAACATCAGCGGCCGCGTCATGGACCTGCTTACGCCGGTCGGCAAAGGCCAGCGCGGATTGATCGTCGCCCCGCCGCGTACCGGCAAGACGATGCTGCTTCAGGCCATCGCCAACTCCATTACGACAAACCACCCCGAAGTGGTCCTCATCGTACTGCTCATCGACGAGCGTCCGGAAGAGGTGACCGACATGCAACGCTCGGTCAAGGGCGAAGTCATCAGCTCAACCTTCGATGAGCCGGCTGCTCGCCACGTTCAGGTAGCCGAAATGGTGATCGAAAAAGCGAAACGACTGGTCGAGCACAAGCGCGATGTCGTGATCCTGCTCGACTCGATCACGCGACTCGCGCGCGCCTACAACACTATCGTTCCGCCCTCAGGCAAAGTTCTATCGGGCGGTGTCGATTCGAATGCTCTGCAGAGGCCGAAGCGCTTCTTCGGCGCAGCCCGCAACATTGAAGAAGGTGGCTCGCTGACCATCATCGCCACAGCTCTGGTTGATACGGGCTCGCGCATGGACGAAGTCATCTTTGAAGAGTTCAAGGGAACGGGCAACATGGAAATCATCCTCGACCGCAAGCTGGTCGACAAGCGCGTCTTCCCGGCCATCGATATCCAGCGTTCGGGCACGCGCAAGGAAGAGCTGCTCATCCCCAAGGAAGATCTGAGTCGCATCTGGGTCCTCCGCAAAGTACTCAATCCGCTGTCTCCAGTCGAAGCCATGGAGCTTCTGGTGGACAAGCTGGGTAAGGCACGAAATAACGCGGAATTTCTACTAAACATGAGCTCGTTGTAAATCATAGAGCATCGGTGAAAAACAAAATGGGTGCGCATACAGGCGCACCCGATGTTTTTACCGAGCTGTTGTCACAGGAAAGAACGAGCGATATCTCAATGGTTTTCTATGCAAAGACCCTAACTTCACCCGATAACGAAAGTCCGGCTATTACTGGTAGTCTTGGTCTTCATTATTGAAGCTAACTAAAATCCTAAGTATTTCTTGCATATCTAGATTGACATCTGTACCTGTTTGATACGGAAATGAGGCTGCCTTATATGGTAGCAACTGCTAATTGTTTTTCTTCTTTTAGTTTGCCAAACATGTAGCAATGGCCATTTTCAGAATCGTTATGAGTCTTGCAGGGATACGAAAGAATAAATGGCGTCAAGAGAAATCCATTCCCAGTAGAAAGGTCTAAGATCAATGCTTCTGTTTCTGAGAAATACATTTCTCCTGAATAGGCCAAAATGCTGTATGGAGAGGCTTACCACGAGCAATCCGGAATCGCCCAAGATAATGATGATCTGATTTTTACTCTAAAATCACTCCCGCCCGCCGAAGTTCTATTTCATGTTGTTTGATTTGTTCTGATGAAAACCTTCTTCTTAGCTCCTGGTTTCGTTTCTGAATCAGAATGCTGTATGGCGGCACATCATTTAGAACGACGGATCCGGCCGCGATGATGCTGCCGCGTCCTATTCGAATACCGGACATGATTATAGCTCCAAATCCAATCCATACATCATCTTCGATGATGATCTCGCCTTTATCGCCGCGCGGAGATTGGAACATAGAGGTACCCACCACGTCATAGCGATGTGGATATCGTGAGAGAAGCGCTACATGAGAAGCAATCAGCACATCATTGCCAATCGTCAGGTCGGAGTCGATGATGCAGTGCCTGCCAATGCCGACATTATTGCCTAAGCGAATCTTGCGTCGAGGAGCCCAAAATGTTGTGGACCATTGCACATGTACATTTCTGCCGTATTTGATCCATGGATACCGAACATGAAACATGAGAATATTTCGAATTGTGTTCAGGACGTTCTTCAACTTCGTCATAGTCAAATTAGATTCGGAAGGCAGCTTTAGCTTTCTATATGTTCAAAGAGGAGATCACCTAGCCAGTCGATAATGCTGTAACAGGCAATCTGTTCGCGCGATGCCTGATCGCATAATATGATTGCGTCCAATGAATACCGTACATAAAAGTCATAGCTGTGCCATAGGCAAAGATTGCAACTCTGGTTCCATAGCCGAAATGATAAGGCAGAGCAATCGAAGCTAAGGTAACGATAAGCCTGGAAGCGTCCCAAGCAAACTGAGACCGCTGCCGCTCAAGAACATTCAATGTCATGGTGACTGGGGAATTGATGAAGCTAGCATAAAACATGAATGCGAGATAGCTGGCATATACTCCTGCTTCATGCCATTCATGTCCAAAGATAACTTGAAATAGCCAAGGAGCAGTAATAGTAAATAAAGCGCAAGGGACTAGCCCGAGATAAACCATTCTGCGGGTGGTTTTTAGGAAAATATATAAAAGGCGTTTGGGATCGGATCGGGCAAGCTTTGCGGCCTCGGACGTATAGACCTGCGAAATACTCAAACCAATGAACGCTGCCGGAACACCTAGAGCGCGGTTTACCAGAGCAAACCAGCCGGTTTGCTGAGAACCATAATATTGGGCTAGGAACAAGGATGGCAAAGCCAGCCCGGAAATATTGATCAATGCTCCCCACATGGAAATCAGCGGGTAGTCGCGATATTGTCCAGCAAGCCTTATCATGTTAGACATGCGAATAGCGCGAAGTTTATCAGCATCCTCTACCCAAAGATCGCGCAGAAAGCGGCCACTTCCCATGACACGTCCGAGGGAATCTCCTAGTAGCAATCCAAACGTGCTATGGGTAACAAACCCTGCTCCAAGCTGTGTCATCACCTGAACGCCAGATTGAGTAAGTTTAGTGGCAGCAATCTGTGCGTAACGATCCCGTCTCATTGCCCAGTAACTAAGCGCCTGGTATAACCCTGCACCGAGTACGCTAATAGGCAGAAGCCATAAGCTGTCTTTCAAAACCAGCATACTGACTGGAAGTATCCATCGATAGTGACAAACAACCACGAGACCGATGGTAACCATAGTTGAGATACACACGCACAGCACAGCTAATGCAAGGATATCGATTGCGCTCTGGTCGTCTTCCGGCAGAAGTACAGCGACTTCGTAGCGTCCAGCAGCAGCTACTACTGCCAGACCCAATACTGAGATAAATATCTGAAGTGCTCCGAAATCGCGCGGCTGGTAGATACGCGTCAGCAGCGGGGACGCCGCAATCGCCATTACTTGAGCCGTCATCGTTCCGCCAGCCAGAACTGAAACACTTCGCGT
>Ga0209581_1003231_pt1 | contig 14290 bp, 10 predicted proteins | sample Coa_R2_FD_187160 | JGI IMG/M metagenome (GOLD analysis project Ga0209581, IMG submission 187160) | Surface soil microbial communities from Centralia Pennsylvania, which are recovering from an underground coalmine fire - Coalmine... | ecosystem: Environmental > Terrestrial > Soil > Unclassified ...
TGGCGCGCCCGCCCGCCTGCACGCACGCCAGGGTTCAGCCCGTCCGTCGAACCGTTCGCGCCGCAAAGTTGGCCGCTCAATGTGGTTGTTCGCCATGACCGACGCTGCCACCGCCTTCATCATAAGACGAAGCTTTCGCCCGGGGCGGGCGCAACCACATCCAGGCCGTACTCGCGCGCGATCGCCTTTGCTAAAGCGTCCTGCTGTCCCGCTTCCCCATGCACCAGGAACACGCGCTTCAAGCTCGCCGCCATTGGCTTCATCCAGGCGAGCAATTCGCGCTGATCCGCATGGCCGCTGAGCTCATTCAGTTTCGCCACCTCGGCCCGAAGCGGGACCGGCTCGCCGAAGATGGGGACCTCCGGCCGCTTCTCAAGGATTTTGCGGCCCAGCGTATTCTCGGCCTGAAATCCGGTGATGAGCACGGTCGTGCGCGGGTCGCCGATGTTGTTCCGAAGGTGATGCAGAATGCGGCCCGCTTCACACATGCCCGATGCGGAGATGATCATGCACGGCCCGCGCAGATCATTCAGCGCTTTGGATTCGTTCACGTCCCGAACGTAGCGCAGCCGCGAAAATCCGAATGGGTCCTCGCCATTTTTCAAAAATTCGCGCGTTTGCGCGTCAAACAGATCCGCGTGCCGGCGGAACACGTCCGTGACGTTCACCGCCAGGGGGCTGTCGACAAAAATGGGAATCGGCGGAATCGCTTTCTCATTCATCAGCTCATGCAACAACACGACCAGTTGCTGCGTCCTGCCGACGGCAAAGGCCGGCACGATGATCTTGCCGCCGCGATGGGCCGTGCGGTTCACGATTTCAGCCAGTTTGTTCTTTACGGACCCGAGTTGCTGATGCAGCCGGTCGCCGTAGGTGCTTTCCATGATCAGGTAATCAGCCGGCGGCAGGAGCTCGGGATCCGCAATGATTGGCAGTTCCGGGCGGCCGACGTCGCCGGAATACGCCAGACGGACTGGCTTCCCCTTGTCGACAATATCGAGCAGGATGGACGTCGAGCCAAGTATGTGACCTGCATCAAAGCTTGTGTAAATGACGCCCGGCCCGATCTCTTTCGGCGTGTGCATCGGCGTGGGCCGGAACAGCGGATAGGTGCGCTCGGCGTCCTCGGTGGTGTAAACCGGCTGAATCATTTCCACCGGCGCAGAGTGATTCAGAAGCCGCCGCCGCGCCGCACGCTTGTTGAGGAACTCCGCGTCCATCTCCTGGAGGTGCGCCGCATCGGCCAGCATTGGAACACACAGGTCGGCGGTTGCGCTGCTGGCGTAGATCGGTCCGGAGAATCCCTGTTGGACCAGCGCGGGCAGGTTCCCGCTGTGGTCAATGTGCGCGTGCGAAAGCATTACTGCGCTGATGGAGGCCGGTGGAAACGGGAATTTCGAGTTCCGTTCCCGCGCCTCCGCACGGCGCCCCTGAAACTGCCCGCAGTCGAGCAGATAGCGCCGCCCTGCGACCGCCACCTCGTGCATGGATCCGGTTACCGTGCGCGCGGCTCCCCAAAAGGTAAGTTTCATGATTCGTGACGGTGTTCATTGTTTCACAAATGGGCGGGACGGCAGCGCCATCGGTAAAATTGAGCCATGCTGCGGAGGCGCGCGCTGTTCTTTGCATTCGGGCTGACTCTCGCTTTTGCGCAGAAAAAGCCGGTTACGCTGGACGACGTCGTCGCGCCGCCTCCGCCGGGCCGAGGCGGCGCCGCTCCGGCGTGGTCGCCGGATGGGACGTCATTTGCGTATACGGAGCGAAACCAACTTATGCTGTACGATCTCGCGGCGAAGAGCGCGCGCGAACTGGTTCCGCTTGATCAACTGCAAAAGGCCGCTAAGCCGGTTCCAAGTCCGGAAAAATACGAATGGGAGAACCGCCGCGTGCGCGACGAGAACGTGCAATGGTTCCCTTCCGGCAAAGAGCTGCTCATTGCCGCCGGCGGCGACCTGTTCACCTGGCGTCTCGACCGCTCCGAAGCCGAGCAGCTGACAGCGACGCCCGTCGCCGAGCGCGACCCCAAGATCTCGCCGGACGGCCATTATGTTGCCTTTCGCCGCGAGCACGATCTGTACGTCATTGACGTCGCGTCGAAGACAGAAACACGCCTGACTAAGGACGGCTCGGAGACGCTGCGCAACGGCGAACTGGACTGGGTTTACCCGGAAGAGTTGGATCTTGGCACAGCGTATTGGTGGTCTCCGGACTCGAAATGGATCGCGTATTTGCAGTTCGACGTCAGCCGCGAGCCGCTGTATCCGCATGCCGACCTGCGCGGATTCCGTCCAGTGTTCGAGCCGCAGCGCTATCCGCAGGCGGGCGAGCCCAACGCCGCAGTGCAGGTGGGAGTCATTCCGGCCGCCGGCGGACGCACCCGCTGGATGGATGTGGGCGAAACCCGCTACTTCTACCTGGTCGCCCGCGTCGCCTGGGCGCCGGACAGCGGACATCTTGCGATCCAACGTCTCACGCGCGTACAAAACCGCCTGGATCTGCTTTCAGCCGACGCAGCAACCGGCGCAACGCAGGCGGTTCTGACGGAATCGGATCCGCACTGGATCAACGTCAAGGACGATTTTCGTTTCCTTAAGGGCGGTCGCGAATTTCTTTGGTCGAGCGAGCGCACTGGCTTCCGCCACCTCTACGTATACTCGAGCGACGGCAAGGAAAAGCGGCAATTGACCCGCGGCGATTGGGAAGTCCGCGGCGTGGTCGGCGCCGACGAGAAAACCGGACGCGTATTTTACCTGTCGAGCGAGCCGGGTCCGCTGGAGACGCAAATGTACGCAGTAGGGCTCAATGGAGAGCAGAAGGTCCGCCTCACCACCGAGCCCGGAACCCACGCGGTCTCGCTGGCGCCCGACGCTGCGCACTTTCTGGACAGCTACTCCAGTCTCAGCTCGCCGCCCAGACGCGTACTGCGCGCGATCAACGGGTCCGAATACGCTGTGTTTCAGGAGGCCGACCGGAAGCGTTACGACCAATATGAGATCCTTCCGTCTGAAATTCTGAAAGTAAAGGCGGCCGACGGCAGAACAGATCTGTACGCCCGGCTGATCAAACCCGCCGGTTTTCAACCCGGACGCAAATATCCGGCGATCGTGATGGTGTACGGCGGCCCCGGAGCGCAATCCGTGCGAGACGCATGGAGCGGGCTGAGCTGGGAACAGGCCCTGGCGCATCGCGGGTTCGTCATCTGGCAGCTCGACAACCGCGGATCCGCCGGGCGCGGGCATGGCTTTGAGACCCCGATCTATCACAATCTCGGCGTTACTGAGCTCGCGGATCAGAAAGCGGGGATTGCGCGGCTGATCTCTCTGGGATTCGTGGATCCGGCGCGCATCGGCGTCTACGGGTGGAGCTTTGGCGGCTTCATGACCCTGAACGCCGTGTTGAATGCGCCGGAGCTGTTTCGCGCCGGAATAGCGGGGGCCCCCGTCACCTATTTCGCCAACTACGACACCATCTACACCGAGCGCTACATGGGCCTGCCGGTTGATGACCAGGATGGCTACAACCGCACCAACCTGTCGCTTTCAGCCGCGAACCTGAAGGCGCGCCTCATGCTGGTCCACAATTTCCAGGACGACAATGTGCTCTTCCAGAATACGCTCCAGATGGCCGACGCGCTGGAGCGCGCTGGCAAAGAGTTTCAACTCATGCTGTATCCGCAAAAAACGCACGGGGTAACGGGTCCGGTGCGTCTCCAGATGCTCCAATCGATGACCGACTTTTTCGAGCAAACGTTGAAAGCGCCGGCGGAGAGCCGCTGAGCGTTTCATCATCGCCCGTTGTGTGGATTGGCTGCGCTGGCCGTGATCAGCAGTTTACCTGTGGCCGCCGCCGCGGGCTCCCCCGCCGCCGGGGCTGCTGACGCCTCCGCTGCCCATCCCGCTGCTCGCGGCCGGAGGGGCGCTCATCGGCGCGGCGCCGCTGTAGCTGCCGCGTCCTCCGCCAAATGACGGGCTGTAAACGGGACTGTAGCTTCCGAAATCAGGCCGGCTGTCGGCGCGCGAGAATCCACCGATGCTGGGCGGCCGGACTGCTCCCGCGCGCGCCCCGGTCGCGCTCAGAGATCGTGAGGGCACGCTGTACTCAGGGCTGCCGCCGCCCGCATATCCGCTTCCGGAGACGCGACCGTTGCGGTAAGCGCCCCAGTAGTACGGGTTGTAGGCGTACACCCACCCGATGCCGCCTGGTCCCCAGAACGTATATCCGAACGGGCTGTACCACATGCTGTTGTACGGCACGTAGGTGAACATGTTAAACCAGGGATTGAACGCCCACGTGCCGGAGGACAGCGATATGCCGGAATCGTGCAGCGACCTCGCCGCTGAGATATTCGCCGTCGCGATATACCCGGCTCGCCGCGAGGCCCAGCGGTAAAATTCATCGCCAGTTTTATTGTCGAATTTGGCAGCCATCAGGGCTGCCGCGTTCAACTCAACCTGACGAGCCTCCTTGACGGTCAAGCTCTGTCCGCCGCCGGCCACTGTCGCTTCGCCCTTATACACCTTCAGAACGCCTTCCTCCGCATCCAGACGATAAATTCCGGCTTTTTTAAAGCTGATGTCCTTGGCTCTGAAGACGAGTGTGACCGAATCGTCCTTATTCTGATCTCCATATTCGACCAGCATCGATCCGGTCAACGCTTCAACGCGCGCGTCCGTCAGCTTGTTGGACAGCATGCGAAACGAACTGTTCTCCGCAAGACGCAGGAATACGCCAGGAGTGAGCAGAATCTCGGCCCGCCCGTCTTCGGTGCGCAAAATCTCGCCTGGCTTCACCTCAGGGAACGTGCTGGCGGTAGCCTCGATCACTTTGTCCCCAATCAGCACGCGCCCTTCCGTGTAGTGGACCATGCCCGCGCGAGCGGAAATCACGGATTGGGCCTGGACGATCCCCGAAGCAGCCATCGCCAGAGCGCCGATCGCCGGAACTACATTGAGGCGGTTCATGATTACTCCTGTGGGTATAATCCCCCCTGCTCGGACGTGTGTCAAGCGGATTCAGTTTCAACGGAGGGCTCGCAACACAAGGCGACGCCTAGTGTTGCCGGCCCCTCATTCGATCGGCAACAATACCGTGTTGCTCGTATGTCCATTCACAGACACGGACAAATCCACCGTCGCCGCATGGGGCAGGTCGTCAGTAATCACGATGCGGGTTACATTGGCCCCCGCCATGCCGCCTGCGCCTCCGCTCCAGACGGGCTGGATCGCTGTTCCGCCCACGTTCACCTGGAGCGGGTCGGCGAGTTGGAGAGTGCAGGGGTTTGGCAGAAGGAAACCATCAATAACCTTGTCCGTATAGGGACCAAAGCCAGTGCCGTAGATGGTCACTGTCTCTCCGCGGCGAGCCGGGGAACCGGCTGAAATCATCGTGCCGTCTTCGTGAACTGCGGCCGCATAGGCTTTGTCATCCGCCAGGCGGGCGAACAGGCCGGGCGCGTTCCGGGACACAGTGAAGGCGCCGGTTACATCTGGCTGACCGGTCCATCGGACCCTCAGAGTATATTGTCCATCCGGCAGATCCGATGGGACTTGCGCGTTAATCTGCTGCGGCGAAACGAACAGTAGCGGCAGGATGCGATCACCCACTGTGACCACCACGTCGGCAAGCGTCTGCTCCAGCGGGTTGCGTGTGCTGACGGCCAGCCGGGGGGCCAGGCTCTCGCCGAAAATCGAAATAATCGATCCGGGGGCCACCGTTCCCTCCGGTGTGTCGCCGGCCGCGTTCTTGACGCCGGCAGGGGCGATGTACGGAACCCGGTCCAGCATGGCAACGATGGCCAGCGGTCCGAACACCGTTATCTGTCCTACGTTATAGACGCCCGAGAGATCGCCGCCCCAACGCCGGAACTTAAACCCCGGTTTTGCTAGGGCGGTGACGGTCAATTGGGTGTTGGCCGGATAAAAGGAATCGGGGGATGGCGGATCGAGACGGAAGTCTGCCCCGCCGTCCGGGTCAGAAGCGCTCACCACTCGATACGAGTTGCCATAGTTGGCAAAGATCAACTGCGAATCGGACCCGACAGTAAATGAGCGCGAGGGGCTGCCGCCGTCGCCCCAGCCAAGGAAATCCAGCCTCACTCCGTCGCTGACCGGTACGGACGACGGTGCGACAATCGCGACCTGCGTACCCGGCGCACGGTCCACCGAACAGGGAGTCACGCAATCCGCGCCGTCCACTTGTAGCTTGATGCCTGGCGGATTGGTAGTCACTTTCAGTTGGCCGAGGGCGGTGTACGTCGCTGTGTAACGCATCGCCGGACGGTTCAGGTCGGCGATGATGTCCTGTGTCGCCGGTCCTCCATTAGACCAGCTTTGGAAGGTCCAGCGCCGTCCTGATGCATCGGTCTGGCTCAGAGGCGCGGCGACCGTGTGCTTCGTGCCGCCAGCCCACACAAAGTTGTAGGACTGCCAGTTATCGCGCCCGTCGATTTGCAGCTTCAATCCTGGCGGGTTCGTCAGGAATGCAGTTTGAACGGCGGGTGTGAACTTTGCCACAATCAACTCCGGCGTAACGACATTCTGATCAGGAACGTACAGCCCGTTCTGCGAGACGCCATTCGAGAAACTGTCGAACACCCACAGCTTTCCATTGGCGTCGTATTGCGGAGACGGCGCGCCGATAACATGCTTGGAGCCTGGCAGGAAGTCGAAATCGCCGATGCACAGCCCCGGAATGGTCACCGGCGCAGCTTGGGACAAGGACAGATTGATTGGGCATGTCACGGAGCCAAGAGAACCCTCCGGGCTGCCGGCAACGCTGGTCGGGGTCGGGGTGCGGTCGACGAGGATTTGCATTCCGGGCGGGTCTGTGATGAAGCGCACTCGTTTCGCAGCCTGGAAGACAGGCGTAATGCTGAGAGGCGCAGTGAGTTGAATGGAGGTCAGGTACTGATCGGTCAGCGACCCGCTGATGGACCATCCCGAGAACACAGATCCTGGATAAGGAAACGCGTTGAGCTTGTGAACCCCCGGATCGAGATACACATCCGCATCGGCGCCGTAACAGCTGGAGTCGATGTAAACGATTCCCGTGCGCACCCCATCCTGCGGCGCGTTTCCTGGCGCCCCGCACGCTCCGACGCCCGCCGGCGCCGCCGAAAAGCGCAACATGACGCGGTAGGAGACTTTCAGGCTCGCTTTGAGCGAGGTCACCGAGGGGCTGGCTGTCACGGTTTGAAACGGATCATTCGATATCTGGTTGCCCGCGTTGTCCACCCAAGACAGAAACGCATATTTCGTGCCGCCGTCGAGGCTGAGCTGGTACGCGCCGTCGGGGAATGAAGACTGCAAGAACTGCACGATGTGCTTGCTGCCCTGCGGCCACAAAAAGGTTTGAGAGCCGACGTACGCCTGCCCGTCCACCTGGAAGCGCGCGCCGGAGGGCTCGGTATAAATTCGAATGCTCGAAATCGGCGCATCCTGCGAAACAGCAATGGCAGGCGTCAGGAGCGCCAACAGCAGGACGCCTGACGCAGGCTGGAGGGAAATGGTACGCGACACACGCATCCTGCGCATCCATCGACCCTGTCCAGAGTATGCTGTATCAGGCGAAACGCTTATTGCTTGGGGCGGCTCGAACCCTACCGCGCGCCTACGACGCCGGCGAGAGGACTGCTGGCCGACGCATACAGGCGCTTTGGCATGCGCCCGGCCAGGTAAGCGAGGCGGCCGCACTCAACCGCCAGCTTCATCGCCGCGGCCATTTTCTCGGAATCCTGCGCCTCAGCAATAGCCGTGTTCATGAGTACGCCGTCGAAGCCCATCTCCATGGCGATAGCCGCATCGGACGCCGTGCCGACGCCTGCGTCGACAATCAGCGGGACGTCCGTGATCATTTCCCGCAGAATGCGGAGGCTGGTTTTGTTCTGAACTCCAAGACCGCTCCCGATGGGAGCGGCGAGCGGCATCACAGCGGCGGCGCCGGCGTCGATCAGTCGCCGCGCGTTGACCAGATCGTCATTCGTGTAGGGCAGAACAACAAAGCCTTCGCGCGCGAGCGTTCTGGTCGCCTCGAGCAAGCCCTGGTTGTCGGGAAACAGGGTCTGCTGATCGCCGATTACTTCCAGCTTGATCCAGTTTGAAAGGCCCACTTCACGCGCCAGGCGCGCGGTGCGGATCGCCTCATCAGCGGTGTAGCACCCGGCAGTGTTGGGGAGGATGAACAGCCGGCCACGGTCTATATAATCAAGCAGCGATTCCTGAGACTTGTCCGTCAAATTCACCCGCCGCACGGCGACTGTCACCACCTCCGCCCCGGAGGCCCGGTGGCAGCGCGCCATCTCCTGGAAGCTTCGGTACTTGCCTGTCCCGACAAACAGCCGCGAATGAAACTCGCGATCGGCGATCCGCAATACGTCCGACATAACTTCATTTTCGCGCGAGTCGCCCGCGGCAAGCCATCTGGCGGGATGCGCGTCAGCGCCGCGCCGTGTCAGAATCATTTCGACATGAATAAATGGCGGGGCGTTCGATGGATTCTGATCGGGTGGATTTTCGTGATCAGCGCTATCGCATATTTGGATCGCGTAAACATCTCGATCGCAGGAAAGTCGATGGCGGCGGAATACGGCCTTACAGACCTCCAGCTCGGCTATGTGTTCAGCGCGTTTGTTATTGGATACGCGCTGTTTCAAGCGCCCGGCGGGCGTCTCGCGGACCGGATCGGCCCGCGGCGCACATTGCTCGGCGCGGTGGTCTGGTGGGGCCTTTTCACCACGCTTAGCGCGGCGATCCCGTCCGGCGCGGCGCACTCGCTCATAATCCTGATCGCCGTGCGATTCGCGCTCGGGGTGGGCGAAGCGGTGGTGTATCCTTCGAGCAACCGCTTCGTCGCCGCCTGGATCCCCTCTGTCGAGCGCGGGCTGGCCAACGGCCTGATCTTTGCAGGCGTGGGCGCAGGCGCAGGCGTTACGCCTCCGCTGATCGTATATATAATGCAGACCTATGGCTGGCGGGCGTCTTTCATTGTGAGCGCGGCGATCGGTCTCATAGCCGGCGTCATCTGGTATTTGCTCTCCCGCGATCGGCCCTCCGAGCATCCAATGATCAGCGCCGATGAGCTTCGGCATATCGAGGCCGGACTGCCGCCGTCCGGATCGGAAAAGCGCGCGATCCTTCCCTGGGGCGCCATCTTCTCGAGCAAAGACCTCGCGGCCATGACGCTCAGCTATTTCGCCTACGGGTACACCGCCTATATCTTTTTCACGTGGTTTTTCATCTACCTCAGTTCTGTCCGAGGACTGGACTTAAAGGCGAGCCGGTATTACGCCATGCTCCCGTTCATCGCCATGGCGGCCTGTTCCTCGCTGGGCGGATGGATCAGCGATCGCGTCGCAGCCCGGAGCGGCGAACGCACGGGACGATGTGGAATCGCAGCTGCCGGAATGGCGCTTGCGGCGATCTTCGTAGCTCTCGCCACGCAGGTGGAAAGCGCGCGGCTGGCCAGTATTGTCCTGGCCGGCGGTGCGGGCGCGCTCTACATCTCCCAAAGCGCATTTTGGGCGGTCACGGCCGAAATTGCCGGCCCGTCGGCCGGAACTGTTTCCGGCGTCATGAACATGGGCGGCCAGATCGGCGGCGCCGTGACGGCGTCACTGTCGCCCTGGATCGCTGGCCGGTTCGGCTGGACAGCATCGTTCCTCACCGCGGCGGCCCTGTGCGGGGTCGGGGCGGCGCTTTGGTCGGTGGTCAACCCCGCGCACCGGATGTTTCGAGCGTCCCTGCCCGGCGAGCCCGGCGCCGCTTCCCCGGCAGGCGTTGGACGCCAGTCGACATACTGATAACTTGACGACGGCAATGCGGATCACCAAAGTCGAGTCTTTTCTGCTCTCCTACCCGCTCCCTGAACCGCTGAAGCTCACCTATTACGGCGGAGAGCGGACCATTCTGAAGCGCGACGCGATGTTTATCCGCGTCGAGACGGCCTCGGGAGTCATTGGTTACGCGCCCGGGCAGGCCAGTCCCAAATTCAAGGCCGCGATCGATGACATCATCGGCCCCTTTCTGGTCGGGCGCATGCTTGCCGATCCGGATGCGCTGCGCGTGCAGTTTCTTGAGGGCCCGGGCGCCAGCCCGGAGTTGATGAAAGTTTACTGCGCCGTCGAGATCGCCTTGTACGACGCGCTCGGCAAGGCTCTCGGTCTGCCGGTATCGGAGTTGATTGGCGGGCGGGTGCGCGACAGAATCCACCTGTATGGCAGCGCCGGCATGTACATGACGCCGGAGAAATACGCCGAGGAGGCGGTCGCCATCGGAGCGCTCGGCTTCCGCGCCTACAAGATGCGCTCCGGCATCGGACCGGATCAAGACGTCGAAACGGTGCGGCGTATGCGCGAGGCCGTCGGCCCCGACTTCGACCTGATGGTGGACGCACATACATGGTGGCGCATGGGGGACCGAAACTATATCCGCTCAACGGTGGAATCGATTGCCGAGCAGCTTGCCGAACACCGCATCGCGTGGCTTGAGGAGCCGCTCCCGCCCGATGATCACGAAGCCTACCGCCGTCTGAAAGAGCTCGATTACGTGCCGCTCGCCAGCGGCGAGCATGAGCCGAGCGAGCTGAGCTACATGGACCTGATCCTGACCAATAGCGTCGATTACGTTCAGATGGACATCGTGTGCCAGGGCGGATACCCGATGGCGCGGCGCTTATTGCCGGCTATCGCCAGCCAGGGTCTGCGTTTTGCATTCCACAGCTGGGGCACCGCGCTCGAGGTGATTGCGGCAGCCCACCTGGGCATCTGCTGGCCGGATTCCGTCGTGGAATGGCTCGAGTATCCGTGCTACTCGACGCCGAGCCGCGCGGGCATGTACCCGTTCCCGCTCGCCGCCGAGATTCTGAAGCAGCCGCTCACGCTGGACCACGGCGATCTGATCGTGCCAAACAAACCAGGGCTGGGCGTCGAGGTCGATGAAGACGTGGTCCAACGCTATCCCTGGATTCCGGGACCGTGGTCGTACTTCGATCTGGCCGAGCCGCGGGAGACCTGGTCGATCACCTCCGATCACAGCGAGAAGTGGTCCGGCGAGGGCAAGCCCGCGCTGGGCTGACCCTCTTATGAGCATCTGTATCCGGAAAATACAGGCGTACGAAATCCTCGACTCGCGGGGCCATCCCACCATCGCCGTCGCGCTCGAGTGCGACGGCGGCGCGACAGGTTGGGCCCAGACGCCCGCCGGGGCTTCGACCGGGCGTCACGAAGCCGTCGAGCTCCGCGACGGCGACCCCAACCGCTACGCCGGCAAAGGCGTTCTCGAGGCAGTACACAACGTGAACAGCGTGATCGCGCGGGCGCTGACCGGCCGCAAATTCACCGGTTTACCGGAGCTGGATGCGTCCCTGATTGAGCTGGACGGGGCCCCGGATAAATCTCGCCTTGGCGCCAATGCGATTTTAGGCGTATCGTGCGCCGCGGCTCGCGCGATGGCGAATGCGCGCCGCGAGCCCCTGTGGCGGCTGCTCGAAACACAGTTCGGATCGCTGCGCGATCAGGCGCGTTTGCCGTTGCCGATGGTGAATATTCTCTCCGGCGGACTCCACGCCGGATCGCAAATCGATTTCCAGGACTTTCTGATCGTCCCCCATGGCTGCACGACCTTTGCCGGAGCGATGGAATGCGCGGTTGCGGTCCATCGCGCTGCACGCTCGCTCATCATTGAGGCCGGTTTTGCGCTCACCGGAGTGGCCGATGAAGGCGGATGGGCGCCCCGCCTGCCGTCCAATGAGAGCGCGCTCCGGCTGTTGACGGACGCCATTGCGCGCGCCGGCTACAAGCCCGGCGAGCAGGTTTCGATCGCGATGGATGCCGCCGCGACGCACTTTTATCGCAACGGGCTGTACCGGCTGGCAACAGAAAATCGCGAGCTCAGCGCCGCCGAGATCATCCTCGAGCTGGAGCGATGGACGCGCGACTATCCCGTGGTCTCGATCGAAGACGGGCTTGCCGAGGACGACTGGGAGAATTGGGTGCGCCTGACCGCGGAGCTGGGCGCCCGGGTCCAGCTCATCGGCGACGATCTCTTCACCACGGCTCCGGGCCGCTTGCGCGACGGCGTCTCGCGCGGAGCGGCAAACTCCGTGCTCGTGAAAATGAATCAGATCGGAACGCTGACCGAGACCTTCGCCGTACTGCGGATCGCGCGCGATGCGGGTTACTCGGCGGTGGTGTCAGCGCGTTCCGGCGAAACCGAAGACTCGTTTCTCGCCGATCTTGCCATTGCGAGCGGAGCGGGCCAGATCAAAGTCGGATCCGTCACCCGTTCCGAGCGCCTCGCCAAATACAACCGCCTGCTTGAAATCGAGGCCCTCCAAGGCTTGCCGTTCGCAGGCCCGTCGCCGCTTGCCCGCTGGCTGCGCAGAGCCTGAAGCCGCCCCTACTCTTTCAGCAGATTGATGGTCCCACGGCAGTTGGGCGACCCGCAGGCGCACGGCACGCGCTCCACGTCCGGCGCAAAGTGATAATCCACCGTGAGCTCTTCGCCTTTGCGAATATCCCGCCGCGAATAGTAGAAGATCCGTCCATTCACAATCCGCGACACCAGGTTCGGTTCGCACGAGTGATTGATGAACTCCGCGCCGCTGCCGCCCACAGAGCCGTCAATGGTCCAGTACTTGTCGAGCGTAAAGAGATAATTGAACGGCCTCTCGCTCGCCCGGCGCTTGGTTTCGCGCCGGCTGATGCGCTCGCCGATATATTCAATGACCTTGCGCCGGCGGGGAATGGGCTCCGCGGCGTAAACGCCCCAGCGGTGAATCCGCGACCGGGCGATGCGAAGCTTGAACCAACAATAGTTGTAATTGATTTCCGGAACTGAGGACATCCGTCAGAAACCGAGACGCGTCCAGCGCGCCTCTCACGAGAGATTAACAGATTGCTCGCGATTTTAGAACTCTTGTCCTGTCGTATTTTCGAGCGGCGTCAGCCCATCTTCGCCTTGATGACGTTCACAAGCTCCTGAACAGCGGCGGCGCTTTTCTGAAGGGCGGCGGACTCATCGGCGCTCAGCTTGATTTCATAGATCTTTTCAATGCCTTGCGCGCCGAGCTTTACGGGCACGCCGACGAACAGTCCGTGGACGCCGTATTCGCCCTCCAGGTACGCGGCGCAGGGCAGCACCTTCTTCTTGTCCTTCAAGATTGACTCGACCATCTCCACCGCCGCCGCCGAGGGAGCATAATAGGCGCTGCCAGTCTTCAGGTATTTCACGATCTCTGCGCCGCCGTCGCGCGTGCGTTGAACCAGCCGGTCAAGCGTTGGCTGGTCCAAAAGCTCCGTCAGAGGTATGCCCGAGACGCTCGAAAGCCGCACCAGCGGCACCATCGTGTCCCCATGGCCGCCGAGGACCACAGCCGTCACGTTTTCGACCGAAACCTGCAACTCCTGGGCGATAAACGTTCGGAAACGCGCCGTGTCCAGCACTCCCGCCATACCCACCACGCGATGTTTCGGAAACTTCGATGCCTGAAACGCTGTCCAGCACATCGCATCGAGGGGGTTTGTAACCAGCACCAGAATGGCATCGGGCGAGTATTTGACCGACTGCTCCGTGGCGGTCTTCACCACTTCGTAATTTGCCAGCAGCAGGTCGTCCCGGCTCATGCCCGGCTTGCGCGGAAAACCGGCCGTGATCACAACAACGTCAGAATTTGCGGTCGGCTCATATTCGTTCGCGCCGGTCACCGTGACGTCGTAGTCTTCGATGGGGCCGGACTGTAGGATGTCCAGCGCCTTCCCTTGCGGCACGCCTTCGACGACATCCACCAGCACGACATCCGCGAGTTCCTTGTGAGCGATATTGACAGCCAGGTTGGCGCCGACGTTCCCTGCGCCGACTACAGTTACCTTTTTTCGCATAGAATTCATGAGTATAGCGAATTAACGCATTCCCAAACCGGCGCTTGGCGCTCCTGCATTCTCCAGCACAAGAGCCAGAAACTGGGCCTCGTTGTCCAGTTCAACGCCAATCTTTAGCCAGTAAACGGGCGCACTTCCGGCGACTTGGCCGGCGTATTCGGAGAGATTGATCGCATCCTTTTCGGTGGTGACCAAGGCGTCCGCGCCGGCTTCGGCGGCGCGAACGGCCAAGCGGCGCAACTCCCGGGGCTGATAGCGGTGATGATCCGGAAAACAGCACTGGTAGACTACGCTCAGCCCAAGGGCGTCTAGCGTGCGCCAGAATGCGCCCGGATTGCCGATCCCGCAGAACGCCGCCACAGCGCGGAACGGCGCGCCGCTGGCCGGAACAGAACGGCCGGAATGAAGGTCCCGCCA
>Ga0209581_1003232_pt1 | contig 14288 bp, 9 predicted proteins | sample Coa_R2_FD_187160 | JGI IMG/M metagenome (GOLD analysis project Ga0209581, IMG submission 187160) | Surface soil microbial communities from Centralia Pennsylvania, which are recovering from an underground coalmine fire - Coalmine... | ecosystem: Environmental > Terrestrial > Soil > Unclassified ...
TTATTCATGCGCTTATGGAACGCTTAGGCAAGTTGTTTGTTCAAAAAACTGATCTTTTCAGTGCAGAATTTCGCTCTTTGCTGCGACCGCACGCAGCCGCGATGTTGCGCGCCGCCGCTTTTTCACCAGAACAATCCGGGGACGCACTGGAGAAAATTCTTTCGGCGCTGGAAACTGCTGCCAATGATCCTGTGGGCCGCTGGCTTCTCAGTCCACACCTCGAAGCACAGTCTGAAACCTCATGGACAGGCTGGATCGAAGGCAGGCTGCAAACCCTCCGCGCCGACCGCATCTTTCGCGCCGGAGCTGAGCCTCTGCAGAAAGGTTCCGCGTATTTCTGGATAGTCGACTACAAGGCCACAGCCTATTCCGGTTCCAATATCGAAAGCTTCATCGCCCAGCAGCGCAAGGCTTACGAGCCGCAGCTTGTATCCTATGCCCGGGCCTTGCGAAAACTGCACGGCACGGATTTGCCGCTGCGTCTTGGCCTTTACTTCCCACGCATTGGACGTCTGGATTATTGGGCATACTAGCCCGTACTACTTATCCAGCTCTTACGCAATCATGGCGTAGCTCCGATCTGGTAATTTAGAGTGGCTAGGGCCAGACGATATTGATAGCGCGCATTTGTGTCACCGATGGCGGCATCGGTCTGCTGCAATTGAGCTTGACTCAACTCGACTATGGAGCTTAGGCCAAGCTGGTAACGCGTCTGCGCGAGCGAGAGCGCCATATTTGCCTGGTTGAGCAGCGCGCTGGTCACGGATAATCGCTGAAACGCTGTATTGGCTGCGAGCCATGCAGTGCGAACATCTCGCGTAATCTGGTTGCGCAGATCACGGCTTCGCTCACCTGCCGCCTCGGCACGAATTGCTGCTTCTTTGGCCTGCGCGTTGTAGAGGAACCCATTGAAGACAGGAATGTTCACATTTGCGCCGATGCCGCCCCACCAGTTGGAGGTGTAGAACTGGTCAGGACGGACCGGTACGATGCCAGCGGTTCCTCCGGTGCTGATGGTGGGGAACATCTGATCGTGCTCAGCATGGCTGAACTTGATGGCTGCCTGCTGATCGTAGTTCAGGGCTTGCAAATCGGGGCGCTGCTGCAGACCGGCCTGAATGAGCTGGTCCACATCCGGCGGTGGCGGCTGCAAGGCGGTATTCTCATCGATAAGGTCATAGGTAATCTGCCGGTCAAAGCCGAGCACGGCATCGAGCGCAGCCATGGTGGAATCGGCGTTGTTCTGCGCGTCGAGCAACAATAGTTTCGCCTGCGACAGGTTCACATCAGCAAAACTCAGATCGAGCGTAGATTTCAGCTTGTTCTGCGTCATCTGGTTGACCTGCGTTTCCGTGGTCTGCCGCGTGCTTACATTCTGCTCCGCTACTTTAAGCAGTGCTTGCGCCTGCAGCGCATTGTAAAAAGCCTGATCGGTGGCAAGAACAATATCTTCTGTTGTTGCGAGCGCGTTTGCGTTCTGCGCCTTTTCCTGGAGTTTAGTGGACGCAACCAAATTTTTTGTCCGCCCGAAATCAGTAATGAGCTGGGTAAAATTACCGCCTGCGCCAGCATGTTCAAACAAGCGCGATGCGGTGAGTGCCCCGGCAGAAATGCGGCTTCCATCCTCGGCCCCTACGGCAGTGATGCTTGCGTTGGCGGTTGGCAGCTCGGCGGCGCGGGTTTCGCGCACCACCTGATGCTGGGCAAGCGCAAGCAGACGTCCTACGCTGACACGCGGATTGTTTTTGATGGCCAGTTGTTCTGCTTCTTTGCGCGTGAGCTGTGGATGCTGGTCTGACGGCGACTGACTTACTTGGGGCGAAGATACTGCCATTGTTTGCGGTGCGGCATTCTGCGCCAGCAGGCGAGTTGGCGGCGCATCCGGCAGTGACTGCGCATGGATCGCACAGGCAAGTGCAAGAGCAATTAAGCTGAGGATGATTTCTTTTTTCATTGCTCCACCTCTCCTATGCGACCCAGTTTTGCTTCGCGCCTGCCGTGAATGAGCAGGTATACAGCGGGAACGAGGAAGACTGTAACAACAACCGATACTGCGAGGCCGCCGATGATGGCGCGTGCCAGCGGCGCATACTGCTCGCTGCCTGCCTCAAAGCCGAGCGCCAGCGGCAGCATGCCGAGCAGTGTGGCCAGTGATGTCATGAGGATCGGACGGAGACGAATCTTGCACGACTCGACAACCGCATTAAGCAGTGTGCGGCCCTGCTCATGCAGGATACCGGCGAACTCAACGATGAGAATACTGTTCGAGACGACGATGCCGGTCATCATGATGACGCCCATCAGCGACATGATGTTCAATGTGCTGCCGGTCATCAGGAGAATGAGTACCACTCCGGCAAGTCCCGGCGGAACCGCCATGAGAATGATGAAGGGATCAATGAACGAAGTGAACTGTGCCATCAGGATGAGATAGACCAGCACGATGGACAGCACCAGGCCAATGCCGAAGCGCATGAACGACTGGTCCATATTAACCACCGAACCGCGCACAGCGATGCGAACATTTTTCGGCGTCTGGATGTTGCTGAGGATTTTATTGACATCGTTGCGCGCGCGCACCAGCGACTCATGTGAAGGCATGACATACACATCGATGACGCGACGAATCTGGTAATGGTCTACTTCCGTTGGTGTATTGATCTCTTTGATGTCAGCCACAGACTGTAGTGGTGTATAGCTTTCCTCCTTTGCCGCGCGAAGCGGAATCTGCCGGAAGTCGTCCATGCTCATGTTCGCAATTTTCTTCTCGTAATACTGCACAGCGAGCATGTAGTTGTTGCCGGTCTTCGGATCGATCCAATAGCTGGGTGCGATCATGCCGTTCGATGTCATGGCGGTGATGACGTTGTCGACAACATCTTTAGGCGACAGGCCGATAAGGCTGGCTCGCTCACGATCTATGTCCAGCGCAAGACCGGGATAGCGTAGATCCTGCGGAATAAGAACATCGCTGACACTTGAACGCTGTTCGACTTTCCCAGCGATCTGCTGCGCAATCTTAAACGCCTCGTCAAGGTTGTTGCCGCGCACCTGAATATCAATCGGCGCAGGCAGGCCCTGATTGATGACGGAATCGATGAGTCCTCCGGCCTGGAAGTAAGTGGTCAGTTCCGGCATGTCGGACTGTAGTTTTCTGCGAACCATCTGCATGTAGGCGTAGCTTCCGACTTTGTGGCCTTCGTTCAAACTTACCTGGACGAAAGCTGTATCCATAGCGGAGTTGCTGGTATAGATCGCAGAAAGATCGGGCGTAATGCCGATATTCGAGACGATCATGTGAAGATCACGCTTCGGAATGACGTCGCGGATTTCATTCTCCACCTGCGCGATGTATTGATTACTCAACTCAATGCGCGTTCCACTGGGGCATTTGATATTAATGACGAACTGGCCGGGATCAGTGCGCGGGAAATAGGCACGGCCAATGAATGGCGAAAGGCCCAGCACGATCACAGCAATTCCGCCGAGGATAATGGCTGTTGTCCATCCAGGCCGCCGCAGGCATTTGGTCACCTGCACTTCGTAGTACTCCAGCATGCGATGGAAGTAATGATTGAACCCATGCACGAAGCGCTGGAAAAGCGATGTTTTTTTGCCGGAACCCTGAAGATGCCCGTGCGTAAAGCGAATGAACTTCGAGCAGTAGAGCGGCACGACCGTCATCGCTACCAGATAGGAGGCGAAGAGCGAGAAGACAACACTCAAAGCCAGCGCCGTGAACAGATAACGGCTGACCCCGTTAAAGAGTGCAACCGGAAAGAAGACGATTGCCGTCGTAAAAGTCGCCGAGAACGGCTAGTTGCACTTCCTTGCCGCCCACCTCAGCAGCGGCATTCGGCTGTGAACCCAGCTCGAGGTGGCGGAAGATATTTTCGAGCACCACGACGGAGTTGTCGATGAGGCGCGAAAAGGCCAGCGCCAGTCCGGCGAGAACCATGGTGTTAATGGTGCCTCCGCCAAAACGGATGCAGATGAGCGCTGCCAGCGCTGACAGCGGAATCGACAACATCACGGCAAACGTAGCGCTCATGCTGCCGAGGAACAGCAGAATCATCAGCCCCGTGAGCACCAGACCGATGCCGCCTTCATTCAGCAGGTTCTTGAGAGCAGATTTAACGAAAATGGATTGATCGAAGACGACGGCAGTTTTCAGCGAAGCCGGAATGTCTACCAGATTCTTGATGGCTGCCTTCATGCCGTTGACAATGGTGATGGTGTTGCTGTCGCCGCCCTGCTTCAGCACGGGAACATAGACTGATTTCTGTCCGTCAATGCGGACGATGTTCGTCTGGAGCGTGCCCGAGTCTTCAGCGTGGCCAATGTCACGTACCATTACCGATGCGTTGCCGACAGATTTGAGGGGCAGATCATTGATCTCGTCAGGCGTAGGCACCTGGCTGTTTGCGTAGATGTTGTAATCTTTAGGTCCGATGCGGACATCACCAGCGGGTAGGATCAGGTTCGACTGATTCACGCCTTGCACCACATCCATCAGGCTCATGTTGTGCGCTTCAAGCTTGACCGGATCGACATAGACCATGATCTGGCGATAGCGCCCGCCAAAGGGTTGCGGCACCGATGCTCCGGGCACGTTGGCGATCTGGTTGCGCACCTGGAACTGCGCCAGGTCTTTGAGTTGCGTTTCATTCAGCCCCTGCCCTTTGAGAGTCACCAGGCATACGGGCTGGCTGGATGCATCCATGCCGAGAACAACCGGAGGCAGAGTGCCGGGAGGCAGACGGCGCAGGTCGGCCATCGCGAGATTGGCGATATTGCTGAGCGCTGCGTTGCGATCGGTTCCGGGCTTGAAGTAGATCTTGATGAGGCTCACGCCGGTCAGCGAGCGCGACTCGATGTGGTCAATATTGTTGCCCAGGGTGAAGAAGCGCTCGAATGTGTCGGTGATGTCGGCCTCTATCTGCTGCGGCGGCATGCCGGAATAGAAGGTCGCAACGACAACGACGGGAATGTCGATCTGCGGAAAGAGATCAACCGGCATCTGCACGATGCTGGTAATGCCGATGACGGCAATCACCAGACAGATCATGATGATGAAGTAGGGATAGCGGAGGGCAAACTTCGGCATTACTGCTCACCTCCGGACTGCTCCTGATTTACATCGAAAGTGGGCAGGGACTGGAGCTTCGGATCCACAGTCTCGCCCGGCTGATAATTCGCCTGGCCTCCGGTGATGACCCGGTCCCCTTCGCTGAGTCCGCTCTTTACTTCAACGAGTGCCGAGCCTTGCAGGCCAAGCGTGATATCGCGCGGCTGGACTTGATTTTGTTTATCAACAACAAGAACAGAAGCGCGGTCGCCGTTGTGAATCACAGCCTGCACCGGAATGGTAAGCACGTGATCGCGGCGCTCGAGTTCAAGCGTGGCATTAGCGTACATGCCCGGCGTCAGCGACAGGTCTTTGTTTTCGACGTCGATCTCAGTCTGCATAGTGCGCGTCGAGAGACTGACGTCGCGCGTAAAGCGGACCACTTTGCCAGTAATAGTGCGGTTTATTGCGTCAACTCGCACATTCACAGGCGAGCCCACGCGGATAAACTGCACCGCGTCTTCCGGAACGGGCAGGCGAAGGCGAAGAAGGCCGCTCTGCGAAAGCTTGACAACAGGGAGGGTCTGGACATCAGAAGAGGTTCCGGCCTGAATCAACGCTCCCGTGTCGGCATAACGCCATATGACCACGCCATCGAGCGGGGCGGTGACGTGCGTGTAATCAGCAAGCGCGCTGACGCGCTCATTATCAGCGCCCGCAACTTCAGATTGCTGCTTTGCTGCCGCCAGCGCAGCTTTGGCTGCGTCGACCTGCGCCTCCGAGGACAAATCCTTTGACTGAGCGTCGTCCAGTTCCTGTTGCGCAATGAGGCCAGGCTGTGCAGCAGCGGCTTGTTTCATGCGCAGATAATCTGAATGTAAAGCCGTATGCTCAGCCTGTGCGCGGAGAACTTCATGCTGTGCGCGTGTGACTTCATCCTTGCTGTGCGCGACTTCGGCAACGGTTCCCTTTAATTGCGCGCTCAACTCGGGGACTTCGAGGACAGCAAGCACCTGTCCCTGATGCACTTTGTCCCCAATATCGACATAGATGTGGCGAATGTATCCGGAGACTTTGGCATGCACATCGATGACCTGATAAGGCTGAAACTGGCCGGCCAGATTCAACGTGTGCGTAATCGTTCCGTACGTGGCTTCAGCCACCGTTGCGGATGGAATGCTCGCAGCGGGAGCGGCTGATCCGGAGCGGCACCCGAGAACCCCGAAGATGACCGCAAAAGACAGTCCTGCGGCAGGAATCAGGCAAGTTCGCTTTCGCATATCTTGAATGCACCTATTCTGTTGTGTGCGGCTGCACGAAACGATCACACTTTCTCGCATGGCGATGAAAGAGGTGCTTCCGGCAAGCCGGGTTAATTCAGGTTTTGTTCAGGAAAACAGCGAATCAGGCGAGGACCGGAGGAGGGCGGAAGAAGAAAGCGTTTAGGCTTGCGAAGCGTTCAAAGTGCCAGGGCAACTGAGCATCACGCTCTCTCTCGACAGAAATAGGAGCGTGCAGAAGATTCAACGCAAGCGAGATAAGAAGAAAGATGCTCGACAGAATCAGCTGCACTGCTTTCGCGGACGTGTTGGAACCATTGAGAATAGGATTCTTTGTCTCAATCGTCTGCTCGTTTTCAGAGAGAAGCTTGGCTTCGGGAATCTGATGCGAAATGGCCTGCGGCGGATCGTACAGCGAGAGCTTGTATTGCAGTCCCCACGCGAATACAGAGATGGCCAGGCCAAGAAATAAGAAAGCAAGGCGGGAAAGACTGGTTTCAGTTATGCGAAGCACTCTCACGAATCCCAATATTCAGCACCAGTGTGTGGGATGGTTTACCATAACGCAGCAGTATTGAACGGTCCATGCATAGTATATCAGCGTGTTCTTCTGCTCAGTTATCCGGTGTAGACAGCACCTTCGGAATCCGCTCAGACAAGTCTTGAGAGAACTTCGTTAGTCGAGCTTTTCCGGCTCTATGGCGATGTTCTTTTCGCCGGCGGCTTTCTTTTCCCAGTATTTTCTGACCCAGGCTTCGAAGCTCTTGCCAGCAGCGGTGTCGCGTCCGGTAAAGGCAAGGGCGGCGATATCGGAATAAGGGATGGTCAGTTTTGTGCGTTCATTGGCGGGAATGACGCGCACAGCGGAGTCGGCGAGGGTCTTGCCGCTGCGGCGGTCAAAGACATAGCCGTTGATCTGGCGGCCGTCTTTGAGCGTGAGGGTTACGTCGCCGCGGTAGTCAAAGGCTTTTTCGAAGGCCTGATGGATTTCTTCATCGCTGGCAAGAGACGGAATCCAGCCTTCAAGCTGTTCGCGCTTGGCGCCTTCGGCTACTTCGAGCTCGTCGGGGTTGGCGATATGTGCGGGCTGGCTCATGCTGTGGTTCCCTGCGCCTCGACGACGTTCACTTTGGTTTCGATCTGGACGAGCGGGTTGAAACTGTGCACCGGCTTGACCGGCTCGTTGAGCAGGTCGAGCGCGCCACGATCTTCGTACTTATCGAAGAAGGTGGCGATAGCGGTGTCTAGCAGTCCACGAAGCGAGCCGAACGTATAGTAGACGCCGGAGGCTTCGTATCCGGAGTGGACCATGCAGTTGGCGCACTTTGGATTGCCGGATTCAGTGCCGTAGTTTGACCAATCGGTCGTGTCGATCAGCTCCTGAAAAGTGTCAGCATAACCGTCCTGCAGCAGATAGCAGGGTTTTTGCCAGCCGAAGATGCTGTAAGCGGGCATGCCCCACGGAGTGCAGCTAAATTCGCGCTTGCCCATGAGGAATTCCATGTACATGGGCGAGGCGTTGAACTTCCAGGTCTTCTTGCGGTTCGACAGAATGGCGCGAAAGAGACGGCGCGACCGTGCGCGTCCGAGGAAGTGTTTCTGGTCGGGGGCCTTCTCGTAGGTGTAGCCCGGAGCGACCATCATGCCTTCGACGCCAACTGCCATCAACTCATCGAAGAAGGCGCGGACGGAATTCGGGTCGGCTCCATCGAAGAGGGTGGTGTTGGTAGTGACGCGGAATCCTGCGGCAACGGCGGCCTTGATACCTTCGAGCGCGATGTCGTATCCGCCTTCACGGCAGACGGAGAAGTCGTGGTGCTCGCGCTGGCCGTCGAGATGGACGGAAAATGACAGATATTTGCTCGGCTTAAAAAGGTGAAGCTTCTCTTTAAGAAGCAGCGCGTTCGTGCACATATACACGTACTTCTTACGCGCAACCAGGCCTTCTACAATCTTGTCAATCTGCGGGTGAAGAAGAGGTTCGCCGCCGGGGATCGAGACCATCGGCGTGCCGGATTCTTCGACGGCGCGGAAGCACTCTTCGGGCGTCAGCTCCTGCTTCAGGATGTGCGCCGGGTATTGGATCTTGCCGCAGCCGGCGCAGGCCAGATTGCAGCGGAAGAGCGGCTCCAGCATGGTGACGAGCGGGAAGCGCTTGCGCCCTTTGATCTTCTGTTTCAGGACGTAAGTGGCGACCGTCCACGCCTGGGAAATTGGTACAGCCATTTGCCTCCTTGAGTTCTATTACTCACTCTACGATCTCTGAGTTTGACTCGATGATAAGGACTGTGCCCCATAGGAGCGCAGCATTCTTCTTAAGTTTACGGGCGTCATCGATGCTATCTGTTGATCCGATAAAGTGCCTTGATAATTCCAGAGAGGCTCAGTATTTGCCGGATACCCCCATATCTTGTACTTCATCTCTCCCATATTCTTGACTGCCAAATCTAAGCTTCGCGTTCCATCGCGCGCTTGTAGGTTGTAAGCGCCAGCAGCGGGAAGTAGTTCCGATACTCATGATAGGCGAGATAGAAGACTCGCGGGAATCCGGTTCCGGTGTAAATCGCTTGACGCGCCACTCCTTTGCCTGTGCTCTCGTCCCAGTTGCCGTCTTTTTCCTGATGTTCGAGCAGCCAGCGGATGCCTTTGGCCACGCTGTCGCTGCGGGTATCGCCCGCGGCGAGCAGACCAAGCAGCGCCCATGCCGTTTGCGAAGGCGTGCTCACGCCGACGCCGCGAGTAGTCGGGTCGTCATAGCTGCCGCAGCTTTCGCCCCATCCCCCGTCGGCATTCTGCACGGAGCGGATCCACTCAGCGGCCTGCTGAATTTGCGGCTCATGGTTCCAGACACCGATGGCTTCCAATCCGCGCAGGACGAGAAACGTCCCGTAAAGATAATTCACACCCCAGCGGCCGAACCAGCTACCGTCCGGCTCCTGCTCATCGTAGATAAATTTGATGGCTTTTTCCACGCGCCGGTCTTTACGCGTGTAACCATACATGGCCAGCATTTCCAGGATGCGACCCGTGATGTCGACCGTCGGCGGGTCGAGCATGGCGTTATGGTCAGCAAACGGGATGTGCTGGAAGATCATCTTCGTGTTGTCTTTGTCGAAGCTGGCCCAGCCGCCGTTTTTGCACTGCATGGCGAAGATCCAGTCGATGGCGCGCAGGCAGACATCGTGCTGGTAACGCTCGCGAGGATTATCGACTTTATTCAGCGCGAGCAGAACCTGCGCTGTATCATCGACATCCGGGTAAAACTCATTATTAAACTCGAAGTACCAGCCGCCCGGCTCAGCGTTGCGGACCTTCATGGCCCAATCGCCTTTATGGCGCACTTCTTTCGAAAGCATCCAGTCGGCGGCTTTGAGCATGCGCGGATCATTGCGGTCGACCCCAGCTTCCCCAAGCGCATAGACAGCCTGCGCCGTGTCCCATACCGGTGACTTGCATGGCTGCATGCGGAAGGTCGGCTCCGGGCAGGCAGCAGAACCGTTCGGCTCGTCGATGCCCAGCTTCTCAAACTCATCCATCGCACGGATGACCTGCGGGTCGTCGAGCGAGTAGCCGAGGCAGCGCAGCGCCACAATCGCGTTCAGCATCGCCGGGTAAATAGCGCCGAGCCCATCGGACATCTCGAAGCGCTCCAGCATCCACTTTTCAGCCTTTTTCAGCGCAATAGCGCGCAGCGGACGGATGTGAACACGCTCAGCCCAGTGGGCAATACGGTCCCACATGAGAAAGAAGTTGCGCCAGCTGATCCAGTGCTCACGGTCCCAGCGGAGGTGCAGATTGGCGTTTTCGCGTCCGCCGACGAAAAGCTCATCAATTCCCTGCTCCGGCGGAATCTTCTTGAACGGCTTTTTGGCGTACGCAATCGAAAGCGGAACGAGGATCGCGCGCGACCACGAAGAAATTTCGTAGATATTGAAGTAAAACCACTTCGGAAAGAGCACGATCTCCGGCGGAACAGCCGGGACGGCGTCATACTCATACTGACCAAGAGCGCAGAGGTAAATCTTGGTAAACGTGTTGCAACGAACGACGCCGCCGTGTGCAAGTATCCACTCGCGCGCTTTTACAAGAATCGGCTCGTCCTGGCTCCAGCCCATGAGCTTGCAGGCAAAGTAGCACTTTACAGTGAGGCTGATGTTGCCTGGGCCGCCGGGATAAATGCTCCAGCTGCCATCCTCATTCTGGAAGCGAAGCATTTCGGTGAGGGCGCGCTGCATCTTGCCTTCATCACCAGTGCCGAGAAAGCGGTGCACAAAGATGTAGTCGGCTTCCAGCATCGAATCCGCTTCGAGCTCGCCACACCAATAACCTTCTGAACTCTGCGTGGAGAAGATGTAATCGCGCGAGCGCCTGATGGCGGCTTCCACTGATTCCAGCGCGGCGTCGATTCTGCCAAATCTGGGGGTGCCGCGTTGTGTTGTTCCGACGGATGTGCTCATGCTGTCGCTAAAAATTTATCCCTGACGAAATTCTTAAGCCGCTTCCCATTCCAGTCAGAATAAAAATACTCCTGTCAGGCGGTGGGGCCGCCCTCTTTTTTTCTCCGGCGAACCCAAAGCGTCTATTTAAACAGATGCCGAAACGGGTGCCGGAGCGGACGCAATGGCTTGCACAATCTCAGGAGGCAGGCCGAAACGAACATTCTCGGGCATCACTTCTACCTCTTCGACGCTGGCAAAACCTTTTTGACGCAAATAATTTACGACGTCTTCGACCAGAATTTCCGGGGCCGATGCGCCCGCCGTAATGGCGACAGTAGATACAGTCTCAAGCCATGCCGGATCAATCGCCTCGGAGTTGTCTATCAGATACCCCCGGGTTCCGAGATTGCGTGATACCTCAACCAAACGGTTGGAATTAGAGCTGTTGTTGGAGCCGACAACGAGAACCAGATCGGCATTATGCGCAACATTCTTGACCGCGGTCTGGCGGTTTTCCGTCGCGTAGCAGATGTCCTGGGAATGAGGCCCGACAATGTTAGGGAATTTTTCCTTGAGCGCATGGATGATGTCCCGCGCTTCGTCGAGCGAAAGCGTAGTCTGCGTAAGGTAGGCGACGTGGTCCGGATCAGGCACTTCCAGCGCTTCTACTTCCGCGGCGCTCGATACAATCTGGGTTACATCGGGAGCTTCGCCGAATGTTCCCTCGATTTCGTCATGATCGCGATGTCCTACCAGAATCAGCGAATAACCCTGCTTTGCAAACTTCACCGCTTCGACGTGGACTTTCGTGACCAGTGGACAGGTAGCGTCAATGACCTTCAGCTTCAGGTCTTTGCTGCGCTGGCGGACAGCGGGGGATACGCCGTGCGCGCTGTAAATGACGCGCATCCCCTCAGGGACCTGGTCGATTTCGTCGACAAAAATTGCGCCCTTTTCCGCTAACTCATTTACCACAAAGCGGTTATGCACGATTTCCTTGCGGACATAAATCGGCGCGCCAAAGGTTTCAAGGGCAATCCTGACAATATCGATGGCGCGCACAACGCCTGCGCAAAAGCCACGAGGCTTGAGCAGAAGAACGCGCTTTTCAGAAGGCGCGGAGCCATTACCAGGCACAAGAGTCTGGGGGTCAAGAGTGGTCACTGTCACATCTATCAGTATACCGTGCCGAGAAAGGTGGGGCTAGGGCTATTGCTGCCACGAAAGTGCCCTACAGGGTTCTGGTTATCTTCGGATTTCTAAGCTCTTCTTCCAAGAATCCGACATACCTTTTCTTCAAGAGCACAGCCGTCTGCTTCTGCGCGAAGCTGTAAGGCAGCGATTATGTCATTGCTTAAAATCCGTGATGATCAATTCCTCATCATCCCATTGCCTGGTCTCGCTCTTACTCAGCTTAACTATTAACTTTTGGGTCGGGCAACGGCATACATCTCCCCAGCAATTTTGTCGAAGAGCGCCATCCGGTCATCGCCTTCTTTGTAGAGATCGAAGTGGGTGCGGTTGTCGAGATACGTGAAATGCGGGTCGGCATTCAGTCCCTTGAGCACGGCTTCAAATCTGTGAGCAGCTCCGTCAAGATAAAAGGTGTCTGCGGTGCCGACGATCAAGTGAATTTTCCCTTTCAGGTCTTTACCGCGATTTGCCCAGTCGGTTGCGACGATGTGCGCCAGATCGTAATGATCGTGCCAATAAGCGACGACTGCCGGGTCCACATCACCGGTATCGCGGTTAAACATCTTCAGCGGACGTCCATCAGGTCCGCGCGGCGAGAAAACCCACTCAAACGATGCAAGTTGGCCGCCGTAATCACCTAGAACGCGCTCCTGCCGGGCTAAATCCTCCATGGTAGCCATGACTTTTTCATGATCGCGAACGATAGGGTACGCGCCGCCATCTGGCTTACGGTAAAGGTTGGCATGCGGCGCGTAGAGATCGACCTGGCTGAAATTGTGGAAGTCGCTGGGGTCGGGCGAGGTAGACCAGGTTCCGCCAAATATCTTCGGATAATTCACCTGCAACTGCAGTGTTGCCCATCCGCCTGAGGAATGGCCCTGCAGGAAGCGTCCGCTGGCCTTCGCATCCATGCGGTATTTCGATTCGATCCACGGGATGAATTCCGTCGTAAGCGCAGCGCCCCAAGGGCCGTTATTCACCGAGTCGGCAAATTCATGCGTGCCGGTAGCAAGCGATTCGTCCAGCATGACCCAGATCATCGCCGGCATCTTTCCCTGCGCCATGCGCGCATAGATCATCTCGCCCTGCGCTTTTGCGTACCTGAGATTGCCGCCAAAGCCATGCGTCCAGTAAACGGTGGGGTATTTGTCTTTGGGATGCTCGGCGTATCCGGGCGGCAGGATGACCCATGCGCGAATATGCGTTTCGCGTCCTGAAAACTTTGTCAGCAGCGGGCTGGCGAAATCGGCGAGCTGGGCATGCTCCTCGGCGGCTTTCTGCACTTCGGGAGCAAGCGGGAGCTTTGGCGGCTGCGGCGCGGGGACTCTGCTGTTGAGCACGAAGGACGGCTCATTACCCTGACCCGGCGTCCACGCCTTCAGCGTGACGACATCGCTGATGAGATCGCCTTCCGAACGGCCTCCGTAATTGTAAGAGTGGTTCACGTCGAGGATGGCCTGCGCCTGATAATCGCCTGGTTTGATAGCGGAGAAGGCTGCGGGAAAGGCCACGTCATCTGTGTCGATGTCAACGGCTTCGCCGGGCTTGAGGTATGGCACCTCTTTTGCCGCGATGTAAACCTGGCTGGGCTGGAAGGGATTGGTGTCCACCTCTTTTGCCCCGGTTCCGGGCGCAAGAAAGATGAGCAGGCGGCCTGAAGTTGGCGCGGTGATCTCCGGGCCCGGCGTCACGCGGAAAAAGAGATGTTGCGGCTGCTGGGCGAACGTGGTTGCAGTGACGAGGATGGTGGTCAGGAATAAGTAAGTCTTACGGGCGCGCATTGGGATGGAGTGTAGCAGGCGGAATTGCACGGTGTCGCCGGAAAAATCTACCGCAAGTCGCTAAGCACACAAAAGTTGTAAGAATTTTTCATTCCATGGATGGATGACTTAGTTTGAAGAAAAACAGGTCCTTCGACTACGGCTGCTTCGCAGCCTTCGCTCAGGATGACAACTCTGAGTGAGAACTGCTATCGGCTCGTTTTAATCATCTGTTCGGCGTGCTTGAGAGAGGTGTCGGTTACGGTAGCGCCGCTCAGCATGCGGGCAATCTCTTCTCTGCGATCAGTGTGTTCGAGCAGGCGGACGGCGGTTTTGGTGCGTCCACCCTGTTCTTTTTTCTCGATCAGGAAATGCTGGTCGGCAAAGGCGGCAATCTGCGGCAGGTGCGTCACGCACAATACCTGCTGCGCACGCGAAAGAGCCTTGAGCTTCTGCCCGACAGCTTCTGCGGCGCGGCCTCCGATACCGATATCGATTTCATCGAAGACCAGCGTGCGCGGAACCTGAGTCTTCTTTTTACCTGATT
>Ga0209581_1003235_pt1 | contig 14269 bp, 8 predicted proteins | sample Coa_R2_FD_187160 | JGI IMG/M metagenome (GOLD analysis project Ga0209581, IMG submission 187160) | Surface soil microbial communities from Centralia Pennsylvania, which are recovering from an underground coalmine fire - Coalmine... | ecosystem: Environmental > Terrestrial > Soil > Unclassified ...
ACCCCTTGCGGGTGGCCTGGGGCTCGTCTAGAGTAGGGCCACCCCTTGCGGGTGGCCTGGGGCTCGTCTAGAGTAGGGCCACCCCTTGCGGGTGGCCTGGGGCTCGTCTAGAGTAGGGCCACCCCTTGCGGGTGGCCTGGGGCGGCCTTAAATGGCCCTACTATAGACGGCGGCTTGCCAGGCCCCACAATACGGTCGTATAGAGTAGGGCCATCCCCTTGCGGGTGGCCTGCGGCGGGCGACCCTGAAGATCGCCCCTACGAAAGGTGTGCATATGTCCAACTCGCTCAGCCTCACGCGGGAGCCAGAAAGCGCGTTTGCGCAAATTGATGGGACGCGGCTGCATTATCTCGCGTGGAGTCCCGATGTGCAGACTTCGGCTGCGGATGCTATTCCTCTGGTGTTGCTGCACGCGCTGGCCGCGAGCGCCGACACCTGGCGGCTGCTCGCCAATTACCTGGGAGAGCATCCGGTCGTGGCTTTTGATCTGCCGGGACACGGGCAGAATGATCCCCCACCAGGCGGTTATGATTTCACGATGAAGGCGGTGGCCGAAGAGATGGTGCGCGGCATGGCGGCGCTTGGACTGGGACAGGTGGCGCTGGTGGCCCACGGCTGGGGGACGAGAATTGCTCTGGCGCTGGCGGCGCACCATCCCGCCCTTGTCAGCCATCTGGTGCTGGTCGATGGCCTGCATATCGACCCGAAACACTGGCCCGGCATGACGCGCGAACGCTTCATTCGCCAGGCGCTGCCGACGGAGTTCTTTGTCGCGCGCTCCGCCTTTCTCAGCGCCATGCAGCGAGAGATGGTTGATTTCTGGTCACCGGAAGTGGAAGCTATCCTGCTGGCGCACATCCGCGAATTGCCGGATGGCACGGTTGAGGAGAGACTGCGTCCGGCAATTCGCCGCCGCATTCGCGAGGCATTGTGGGAAGACCGCGCCCTGTCGTACTATAGTAAAGTGCGCTGCCCTGTGCTGCTGGTGCAGCCATCGATAGAACCGGCTGCGGACAGCGAGCCGCCGGAGCAGCTGGAGCATGCCGAAGATTTTTCCCTTGCCAAAGCCTACATGGCCCTGCAGGTCGCGCGCGCCATCCGTAGCTGTTCTATCCTCTGGCTGCCGCAGACAGCCCACGATATCCAGCTTCATCGCCCGCAACTGCTGGCCAGAGCGATTATCAATTTTGTGCAGGAGCAAGAAAACGTATGAGTATCCTTCTTTATATGAATGGCAATATTGTGACGATGGATGCCGCGCAGCCACGCGCGCAGGCAATGGCGATTGATGAGGCCAGCGGGCGCATCCTGGCCGTCGGCAGCAATGACGAGGTGAGGCGCAGTGGCGGCCTGCACGCCAGCGTCATCGACCTGCGCGGGCGTACCGTGCTGCCCGGCTTCATCGACGCGCATATCCACCTGCTCGGCGCGGCCCACCGCGCCCACTACATTGATGCCGCCGCCTGCCAGAGCGAGGATGAGGTGGCCGCACTGGTGCGCCAGCGCGCGGCGCAGACTCCACCGGGCAAATGGATTCAGGGCGGGCGCTGGGACAAGAACCAGTGGCCGGGCGGCAACTTTCCCACCCGCGCCTCGCTGGATGCCGCCGCCCCCGAACATCCCGTCGCTCTGTGGAGCAAGGATGGACACCTGCTCTGGGTCAACTCAGGCGCGCTGGAACGCGCGGGCATCACGCGAGAGACGCCCAACCCGCCCAATGGCGCCATCCTGCGCGATAGCGAGGGCGAGCCAACGGGCGTCTTGCAGGAGGAACAGGCCACCCACCTCGTCTACCGCGTCATCGAGGATGCGGACGAAGACCTGACCCGCGCCCTCGTCGAGCGCACGCTGGCGGAGATGCAGAGCTACGGCATCACCTCGGTTCACGAGATCGAGGGCATGGACGCGCTGCGTCTCCTCGAGGGCTTGCGAGCCGCGAACAGGCTGGGCGTGCGGGTGCAGATGATTCTGCCGCGCCAGATGGTGCCGGAACTGCGCGAGAGCGGCGGCAGGCTGCAAGACTTCGAGGGCGATGACCTGCTGCGCGTCGGCGGCATCAAGATATTCGCTGACGGCACGCTCGGCTCGCAGACCGCCGCCATGCTGGAAAGCTTCGAGGGCAGCCCCGGCAACTTCGGCATCCTCACCCTGCCCGAAGAGGAGATGAAGCAGACGGTGAGCGCGGCGGCAGAGCTGGGCCTGAGCATCGCCATCCACGCCATCGGCGACCGCGCCGCCCAGGTCGCGCTCAATTCCATCGAGTACGCTCAGCGCCACCTTGCCAGCACACGCCGACCAGAAAACCTGCGCTACCGGCTGGAACACGTGCAGCTCATCAGTCCCGAAGATCTGCAGCGCATGCGGCGTCTCGGCGTCGTGGCCTCGGTGCAGCCCTTCCACGCCGTCTCTGACCGCGACATCGCCGAACGCTACTGGGGCAAGCGCCACCGTCGTGCCTATGCCTACCGCACCATGCAGCAGATGGGCATTCCCCTCGCGCTCGGCTCCGACGCCCCCGTCGAACTCTTCGAGCCGCTGCAAATTCTCTACGCCGCCACGCAGCGCCTCGACCCCAACGGCCCGCCACGCCCGCCCTGGCTCCCCGATCAGGCTCTGCCCATCGCTGACGCCCTCTATGCCTACACGCTCGGCGCGGCCTACGCGGGCGGCGAAGAGCGCGACAAAGGCTCGCTCTCCCCCGGCAAGCTCGGCGACGCCGTTGTCCTGCGCGAAGATATCCTGAGCATGCCACAGGAATACATACATCAGAATGGCGTCCAGGCTACTATTCTGGGCGGCAAAATCGTGTATGGGGAGCTATAGAATACTCGCACATGCCATGCCATGCTTCGCTGCCGCTCAGCATGGCATGTTCTAAGACGTTTTACAATGCCTGCCAGACCTGCACGGTGTTGTCGGAGGAGCCGGAGGCAATATGGGTGCCATCGGGAGACCAGGCGACGGCGTTGACGGAGGCGTTCTGCGTGAAGTGGCCGGGGTAGAAGTCGGCGTGGCCGCGATAGGTGTAGACGTGATCGCCGGTGAGGGCGTCCCAGACCTCGACGAGGCCATCGCCGCTGCCGGAGGCGATGCGTTTGCCATCGGGAGACCAGGCCACGGCGTAGACATCGGTGGTGTTGTTAGCATAGGTGTAGACGTTTTTGACGGCGGCGACGTTCCAGACCTGCACCGAATCCTGTGAGCTGCCGATGGCGAGATAGCGCCCGTCCGGCGAGAAGGCGACGTCATGCACGGTGCCGCCGGGGGAGCCGTAGTAGTTCAGCACCTTGCCGGTAGCGGCGTCGAGCAGGGCAACGGGTCCATTGCTACCGATGGCAAGCGTTTTACCGTCCGGCGACCAGGCCACGCTGTTCCAGGCCAGCGGCGCGCCTTTCGCGTATTTGACGCTATAGTTGACCAGCGTCTTGCCGCTGGCGGCATTCCAGATTTGCACCGTTCCATCGTTGCCGCCGGAGGCGATGCGCGTGCCATCGGGTGACCAGGCCACGGAGAAGACGGCGTCGCTATGTCCCCGATAGGTAAGGATGCGCGCGCCCGTACTGGCATTCCAGACCTGCACCGTGGTATCGAGACCGCCAGATGCGATCTTCGTGCCATCCGGCGACCACGCCACTGTTGACACATCAGAGCTATGGCCGCGATAGATAAGAACATTGCCGCCATTGCTGGCATTCCAGACCTGCACCGTGCCATCACCACTGGCCGAAGCAATACGCCGCCCATCTGGCGACCAGGCAACGGCGCTGACATAGTTCGAGTGGCCGCTATAGGTAAAGTGGGCGGGCGCGCTCACGAAATGCACAACAAAACCAACGTCATTGCCGACGCCGGTGACCGCAAAAAAAATAATCAGCAGCAAGATGATACCCGCGATAATAATGGGACGCCGTGAGCGAGGGGGGCGATCCACCAGCGGCTTATCAAGTATCGACATCCTCGCGCTATTTCCTTTCCTTCGTTCGAGCAGAGCGGTGGCAAACCAGAGTAGCAACAGTATTGTAGGGGTGAGAGGCAGGCATGTCAAGAAATCGTATTCACTCCATTTTCATTTGGGTTGATACGAACATGTTTCCCATCTCCAAACGGAGGATTAGTAAGAATGAGATCAAACTTCCCCATCAAATGATCAATGCGATCGTCTAAAATAGAGTCTTCTACCGTCACCAGTGACACCATACCGAATTTTGTGTATCAGTCATCAAAGAAGAGATATGGCTGTCTAGCTGGCCCGATGAAGCTTTTTGATGGATTCCTGTCCATGATTGAAGGAATATATACCCGCGATACGCATCCCTATTTTTCTCCATTGCTTTGATTTTGATGCATCCATTCGAGTGGCACCTGTGCCACCTTTTCGCGACCTGTTGGCTTATGTACCGGTCTGCCTAACGGTCGTGTTTTTAATGTTCCATTGTAAAGCTGGAAGATTCGCTCTCTGCTAATCGATACATATTCCTGCTCTTTATCCGCACCTATGGCTTTTCGGTCATGCATAAGAGCAGCAATGAGGGTAGAACCTACGCCGCAGTAGGGGTCCAGGACGCGATCATTCTCCTCTGTAAGGGCAAGGACGCAACGCTCGACCAGTTCTACGGGGAACTGGCATGGGTGATTGGTCTTCTCGATATGGTTTGCTTTCACATTGGGAATTTCCCAGATGCAAGTTTCCCATTCCTCAACGAGAAATTTCCAGAGGTCAGATGGATTTTTCCCTAATGGATTCCCGGAAGGTTGGCCCTTATTTGGCCCTTTAAAGTGTCGTTTTCCTGGATACTTAGCAGGAACACGAACGGGATCAAGGTTGAAGGTGTAATCATCACTTTTAGTGAACCATAATATGGTTTCGTAGCGACCGGAAAATCGTTTCGAGGCATGCAAACCATGCTCAAAGTGCCAGATAATTCTGTTACGTAACTTAAGCCCGTACTCCTTGAAAATATCGTAATAAAAAATATCCAGAGGAAAGACTTCGCCATCATCAACGTAATTGCCGGTTTGCCAGCAAATACTTCCATGTTGGTCGAGTATTCGCACCAGTTCACGGATAACAGTTTTCTGCTCGCTGAGATATGCCGTAATATCTTGCTTCCGTTCATAAACTTTCCCAATGTTATAAGGGGGAGAAGTCACAACAAGGGATATGGCTTCATCGGGTATGGTCTTTAGAAAGGTTTGTGCGTCTCCGTGATGAAGCGTGATACTATTGCTCGCATCGTAAGTATCTCCAATGAGAGGAGCGTGATAATCTGCGGCAGGCTGGAATAACGGTGAAATACTCATAGCAACATAACTTCACATATTATCTGATGGCCCTCTCATAACGAGAGGATGCCTGCATCTTGCTGACAGTATACATGACAGCCCTGAAATAGACAAGACATATGTACTAACGGGATATGCCATGAGACGGCGGAAGCAATTTGACATTACCCGCTCGCGCGGACTATCATGCTATAAAGATGCATTCTCTCTCTACTGGCTCTCTTCTGTTCTGGAGGAAAACTTGATGGCAGAATCCGTAAGCAACGGGAACACGACCGTTTTTCATACGCATCGTTTGAGCAATGGTTTGCAGATTGTCGCTCAGCCTATGCCCGATTTTGAGTCGGTGGCGCTGTCGTACTATGTGCGTACCGGCTCGCGTGATGAGTTGAATCCTGATCTGTATGGCGTCTCCCATTTTCTCGAACATATGGTGTTTAAGGGGACGCAGACGCTGGACTGGCAGCAGATTACGCTGGAATTTAATAAGATTGGCGCCGAACTCAACGCCTATACCTCGCATGAGGCCACCGTTTTCTATGCCCGTGTGCTGAGCGAGTATATGGAGCGCGCCTTTGAACTGCTCAGCGATATGATGTATCCCCGGCTGCAAGAGGATGATTTCACAACGGAGAAAGAGGTCATCATCAATGAGATTGCGCGCTCCGAAGATCAGCCAGATAATCTGGCCTGGCATCTGATGGTGCGCAACTACTTCGACTCCAATCCCCTCGGCCACGATGTTCTCGGCACCCGTGAGAGCATTCGCGATATGCGCATCGAGCAGATGCGCAACTACTGGCAGCAGCGGTACGTGGCGAATAACCTGATCTTTGCCATCGCGGGCAATTTCGACTGGGAGAAGGTCGTTAACCTGCTGGAGACGCGCTGCAAGGACTGGCGCACGGGCGATGCGCCCCGCCACGTGCAGCACTACGAGCCGCAGCAGGCCAGCAACCATGTCATCGTCGACAACAACCTCAAGCAGCAGATCACGCTGCTGGCTATGCCTGCGGTGGATATGCGCGACCCCGGCTACTACGCCGCTTTGCTGGGCAGCACGATTTTCGGCGCAGGCGAAGGCTCACGCCTCTACTGGAACATCTACCAGAAAGGGCTGGTCGAGTCGGTCGGCTCCTCGCTATGGGCGCTGGAGGGGACGGGCATGTTCATGATCGAGGCCAACTCGACGCCGGAGAACGCGCCCGGCGTCCTCAAACTGCTGCGCAGCGAACTGGACAGCCTGCTGGAAGATGGCGTCCACGAAGACGAATTACGCCGCGCCAAAGATAAGTGGATCAGCAACCTCGTGCTGAGCAGCGAGTCCACCTTCGTGCGCATGCGCTCGCTCTCCTCTGACTGGGTAACGGAAGGCCGACTGCTCAGCGTCGAGGAAGAGATCGAACGCTTCGAGAAGGTGACGACGAAGGATGTGATGGACGCCTTCCATCGCTTCCCCCTGCGCGAAAAGCAGGTTCTCACTGCCCTCGGCCCCCTCAATGAACAGGAATTACTGGCATAAAAGGGATCTGGTTCGCTGGCCGGGCAGGCCCATCCTTTCCCTTTTCTTATGCTATCTGCGATTTGTCGAGTAGCCCTCGTTCTTTCAAAGCAAGAGGATAATGGTTTTCGGTCTCCTCAAACTTTGTAAGGAGGGCATTGTGCGTCACAAGCTCGTAGTATCTCTCTCTTTCGCGCTCGTCCTGCTCGTCGGTGGCCTGTTGTATCCGGGCCACTCCATCCCCCGCGCGCAGGCGGCGAGTCGTTTTCGCCCTATGGATGTCGGCGATTTCCCTTCCCTGGTTAAGCTGAGCCAGTTGCTGGGCAATGACCGGCAGGATCGGACGTTGCAGATGAGCGTCGGCCTGGCGCTGCGCAATCAGGACCAACTGAACACCCTGCTGCAAAATCTCTATGATCCATCCTCTCCTCAATACCACCAGTATCTGACCGTCGCGCAGTTCACGCAGGAATTTGGCCCGACGGCGGATGAGCAGCAGGCGGTCATCAACTATCTGACGCAGCAGGGCTTCAGGGTCACGCAGACGTACCCCAACCGTCTGCTGGTCGACTTCAGCGGGCCGGAGTCGCTGGCCGAGCGCGTTTTCGGCGTGCATATCAACAGCTATCAGGGGCCGGATGGCCGCGACTTCTTCGCCAATAGCAGCAACCCCACGCTGCCGACCTACATTGCCCAGGATATCACCTCGCTCACCGGCCTGGACAACGCCAGTGAGTTCTCTCATCCCCCCATCATTTCTCAGAACAGCAGCATGAGCAGCCCGCAGGCCAGCAATTGCCCGACGGCGGGCAGCGGCAGCGGCGGCGGCGGCCTGCTGGGCGGCAGCCAGGTGGCCTATATTCCGAGCCAGCTTGCCACCGCCTACAACTATGACGGGCTGCACAGCGCCGGTCTGCAGGGACAGGGTCAGACGGTCGGCGTCTTTGAACTGGATGGCTATTCGGCCAGCGATATCCAGGCGTATACACAGTGCTTCGGCGGCGGCAACGTGCCGTTGCAGAACGTCGTGCTGGATGGCTTCAACGGCCAGCCCGGCGCGGGCGCAATTGAAGTCGAACTGGACGTAGAAGTCATTTTGAGCATGGCCCCCAACCTGTCGAAATTGATTGTCTACGAAGCGCCAAACACCACACAGGGCTACAACGACGAATTTGCCCGCATCGTCAATGATCGCACGCCCGTCATCAGCGTGAGCTGGGGCCAGTGCGAGACGGCAGCCGGGCAGCAAGAGGCGCAGCAGGAGAATACCTTCTTCCAGGAGGCGGCGGCTCAGGGCCAGACCATCCTCGTCGCTGCTGGCGATAGCGGCAGCGAGACCTGTTTCCAGCAGACCTACGACCCCTCGCTGGTAGCAGATGACCCGGCGGCGCAGCCCTACGTCACCGGCGTGGGCGGTACCACGCTTTCGCTCAACAGCGATAACAGCTACCAGTCTGAACACGTGTGGAACGACGGCTTCTTCGGCGGCGCAGGCGGCGGCGGCCTGAGCCAGTACTGGAAGCAGCCTTCGTGGCAGACGGGTCCCGGCGTGCAGAACACCTACTCCAACGGCATGCGCGAGACGCCCGATATCTCGCTGAACGCCGACCCTGCCACCGGCTATCCCGTCTACTGCACGGTCGGCTCCAACTGCACGGGCAGCACCGGCTTGCCAGGCACGGGCGGCGGTGGCTGGCTCACCGTTGGCGGCACCTCGGCTGCGGCCCCCATGTGGGCTGCAATGATCGCGCTGACCAACCAGGAGGCGGCGCAGCACGGCAAGGGAGTAGTCGGCTTCCTTAACCCCCTGCTCTACCAGATCGCTTCCGGCTCGCGTTACAGCAGCGATTTCCATGACATCACGCCGCCGGGCGACGCGACCACGCCGTCCAACAACGACGAACTGGGCTTCAACGGGGGCGCCTACCCCGTCACGCAGGGCTACGATATGGCAACCGGCTGGGGCAGCTTCAACGCCACCAGCCTGGCCGCCGACCTCGTGGCATTGGGAAAATAAGCTGGTTTGAAGTTTGAGGGTGAGCAAAGCAGGCACAATGACGGTTATCATTGTGCCTGCTTTGTCTGTTCAAGCGGTTGCCCTGGCAGAGCAGGGAAGAGAATGTCGATTCATCTTGTTATAGACTATAAGAAGGCGTTACAGGACAGGCGATCAACACGACTCGTCCGGTGGTTGGTAGGGGCGCCTACCAACTACGACACGGGCCGCATCCGTCGTTAGTAGGAGCGCAGCTTGCCTGCGCCCGCCCTGGCACATCACACGCGCAGCGATCCTGCGGTTCCCTCGCTTGCTATTTCGCCGCGTCTATGGTACACTGTCTAATGGAATAATAGGATATTTACTATCTTTTCAGGTTGCTCTTTTTTGCATTTGCCGCTTTTGCTATTTCCGGCTTGCATCGCATGCCTTTTGCTTCTGTTGGAGAAGACAGAAGTGGAGATAAATGATTATAGTGTTTAATAGTAGAGCTATACCCTGTGGTGTAGTGAGGAGGTTTTTTGTACCTTGACAACTGAAAATATTCGATTGATCCCGCTGGGAGGGCTGGGGGAAGTCGGAAAGAATATGGTCGTCGTTGAGTATGGCGACGATATTATCGTGATTGATGCCGGGGTAATGTTCCCCGATGATGAGATGTTCGGTGTAGACCTGGTTATCCCCGATACGACCTACCTGGCCGATAAAAAGGACCGCATTCGCGGCATTCTTATTACGCATGGTCACGAAGACCATATCGGCGCGCTGCCCTACATCTTACCAGAGCTTGATTTTCCCCCCGTTTTTGCCACTCGCCTGACGGCTGGCCTCATCAATGTCAAGTTGAAGGAACACCGACTGGCCGATAAGACAACGCTGAACGTGGTAACTCCCGGCGACCAGATTGAGCTGGGCGAGTGCCTGGCGGAGTTCTTCCGCGTCAACCACAGCATTCCCGACGCGGCTGGCGTAGTGATTCACACTCCCATTGGTGCAGTGTTGCACACCGGCGACTACAAGTTTGACTACACGCCGATCGATGGCCGCTCCGCCGATATCGGCACCCTCGCTCGCATCGGCAACGAGGGCGTGCTGGTGATGATGGGCGATAGCACCCGCGTCGAGACGCCCGGTTTCACGCCGTCCGAGCGCGTCATTAACGAGTCGCTGGACAAGATTTTCGCCAATGCCCCCGGTCGCATTCTGCTTGCCACCTTTGCCTCGTTGATTTCCCGCGTGCAGCAGGTAGTGGAGACAGCCGAACGCTATGAGCGCCACGTGGCCTTTGTTGGCCGCAGCATGCAGAACAACGTGCAGATGGCTATCGAACTGGGCTACCTGCATATGCCGAAAGGCATGATGATTCGCGCCGAGGATATCAACAAATATCCGGCGGATCAGGTGGTGATCGTCTGCACAGGGAGCCAGGGCGAGCCGACATCCGCGCTGACGCGCATCGCCAACGGCGACCACCGGCTCGTGCATGTCCAGCCCGGCGATACCGTCATCCTTTCGGCCACGCCGGTACCGGGCAATGAACGCATGGTGCATCGCACCATCAACAACCTGTTCCGCCAGGGCGCGGAGGTGTTCTACTCGTCCATCTCCAACGTTCACGTCTCCGGCCACGCCGCGCAGGAAGAGTTGAAGCTGATGCTCAGCCTGGTGCGCCCGCAGTTTTTCCTGCCCATTCACGGTGAGTTCCGGCAATTGATCCTGCACGCCAAACTGGCGCACTCCCTCGGCATTCCAGAAGACCACATGGTAGTCGCCGAAGATGGCGACATCGTGGAAGTCAGCGCAGAGTCGATCAAGATGGACGGTCATGTCCCCGCCGGCAACGTCTTTGTTGACGGACTCGGCGTGGGCGACGTGGGCCAGATTGTGCTGCGCGACCGCCAGGTGCTGGCGCAAGACGGCATCCTGGTCGTCGTCATCACCGTCGATAAAGAGACAGGCCAGCCGCTGGCCGGGCCAGATATCGTCTCACGTGGCTTCGTCTACATGCGCGACTCTGAAGAGCTGCTGGATGAGGCCCGCCAGCGCGTGCTGGAAGACCTCGCCCGCCTCGACCGGCACGGACACGCGGCAGACTGGTCGTTCATCAAAGATAAGATCAAGCACAGCCTGAGCGAGTTCCTCTATGAGAAGACCCATCGCCGCCCGATGATTATTCCGGTCGTGATGGAAGTCTAAGCGCAAAACATACAGAAAAGCGATACAGTAGAAAAATGCTGTATCGCTTTTTTATTTGCTCGCAATTCCCTCTCCCCCGAAATTGCTACTTGCTTCCCTCGAACATATGCGCTATCATAAACGTGTCTCTTGAAGTTGTGTTGAAACAGGAGGAGAGAGCGATGGCAGGCGGCAGAGCGGGCAAGGAGCAGAAAAGACAGCAGAAAAGAGTCGGGCCGAGCCTCGACGCGAATATTGCTCAGGGCACGTCTCGCGTGAGCCGGGCTGCTGGCAGTATGAGCGCGTCCAGCATGCGTGAAGAACAGCGCGGCAAAGTTTCCGGTGGCAAGGCGTCTGGTGTCGGTAGGCGCGGCGGCTCCGCGTCGCCCTCGAAGGGCGCGGCAAGCGGGCGCGGCGCGCAAAGCGGCCAGAGCGGAAAATCCGGGCGCGGCAGGAGCAAAGCTTCCGGCCCGTCCTCATCCCCGTATGCCGCCGCTTCCCCGCAAACGCAGGACGCACGCTTCATTGGCTGGATATGCAAAAAATGGAAGGGCATGGAGCCGCATCACCAGCAGCGATTCTTAGGTTCCCTGCTGCTGGCGCTTTCGCTCTTTCTGCTGGCGACGCTGACCGTATTTCGCTCTGCTCCCGTCTTATCGGCTATTGCACGCTTCTTCAACGACTTTTTTGGCTGGTCTGCCGTGCTGCTGGCCTTCGGCCTCGTTGCCTTCTCCGTTGTTCACCTGGCCGAAGGTATTCGCAGCCAGCGCATCATTCGCTGGTCGCTGGTAATCGGCCTCGTCGTTCTCTGGCTGATTGTCCTTGCCGAGAGTAGCTTGATAACCGGCGGAAAAGCGGGAGGCGCCATCGGCCAGTTGCTGATGAAGCCCTTTCAGGGCTGGCCAGGCGCTGTAGGACATATCACGCTCATCGGCCTCTTTGTGCTGGTGAGCATCATCGCTTTCCGCATCACTTTCGGACATATTCTGATGGTTGGTCGCTTCGTGAGGGGCCTGACGGCAGGTGGAGGGAGCAGCAATGGCACGGGCAATACAGGCCGCCCCTCGCCCTATCTCGGCCAGCGCCCGCAGTACAGCCGCTATGGCAGCGGCAAGCCCGCTTCGACAGGGCAGGCGCAAGCTGATATAGATGATGAGGATGAGGACGGAGAACCATTAATCCGGTTTGAAAGCGATTTTGACGACGAAGATGACCCGGAGAATGATATCAACCTGCACCGGCATGAGATTGGCTCTGTGCCGCGCGGCAACCCTCTTGTGCCACCATTCAATCGTGCCGAGCATAAAGAGGCCGTGCAGGGGGCGCAGCAGCCTCCTCTGCCCTTCGGCGCGCAGCCCGCACCTGTCCCCATGCCGCTCGTACCGCCTGAACCTGCTCAAAGTCGCAAAAATGCGCGCGGCAAACACAGATCGGATACTATGGAGCCGCTGCAACCCAATCCTCTGCGGGCGCAGCAAGGGCAGCAGGCGATCAATTCGCCCTGGCGTATGCCGGATATCTCGCTCCTTAACAGCCCGGAAGAGGTCAAACTGCAAATGTTTGGCGACGACACGAACGCGCTGGCGAAGATTATTCAGGACACGCTGCGCAGCTTCCGCGTGGAGGCCGAGGTCAGGCCGGAGGATATCAGCATCGGCCCGACGGTTATTCGCTTCGGTATTCGCCCCACCGGCAAACCGGAGATGCGACAGGATGCGCAGGGACGCTATATGCCGCTGCGCGACGCCTCCGGCAACATCGTCTATGAATCGCGCACGCGCGTCAGCCGCATCATGGCGCTGCAGAACGACCTGGCGCTGGTGCTGGAGGCGAAGAGCATTCGCATGGAAGCTCCCGTCCCCGGTCGCCCCTACGTCGGCGTGGAGATTCCCAACAAGAACAGCCGCCTCGTCACCCTGCGCGAAGTGCTGGAAAGCAAGGAATACCAGGCGGCAAAGGTGAAATCGAAGCTGGCCGTTGCCCTCGGCAAGGACGTGGCCGGAGCCGTGCGCGTCGGCGACCTCGCCCGCATGCCCCACCTGCTCATCGCGGGCGCAACAGGCGCCGGGAAATCGGTCTGCATCAATACTATTATCGCCAGTATCCTCACGCAGGCCACGCCCGACGATGTGCGCCTGCTGATGATCGACCCCAAAATGGTTGAGTTGAATGTGTATAACGGCATTCCGCACCTCAATTTTCCGGTGGTGACAGAGGTGGAGAAGGTGGTGCCGCTGCTCAAGAACGCCATCACCGAAATGGAGCGGCGCTATCGCCTCTTCTCACAGCTGGGAGTGCGCAACCTGGATGGCTACCGCAAGCTGCGGGCCGAGCGAGCCGCAAAGGGCGATACAACGCTCAAGAACCTGCCCGCCATCGTCATTATCATCGATGAACTGGCGGACCTGATGATGGCGGCGCCCGAAGAGGTGGAGGGGATGATCTGCCGTCTGGCGCAGCTTGCCCGCGCCACCGGCATTCATCTGGTGATCGCCACGCAGCGCCCCTCCGTCGATGTCATCACCGGCCTGATTAAGGCCAACATCCCGACGCGCATCTCCTTTATGGTCAGTTCCGCCGTCGACTCGCGCACCATCATTGACATGGGCGGCGCCGAACGCCTGCTGGGGCGCGGCGATATGCTCTACCTCCCGGCGGACGCGGGCAGGCCGGAACGCATTCAGGGCGCCTTCCTGGCCGACGAAGAGGTCGAGCGGCTGGTCAACTTCTGGCGGCAACAGACGCAGGAGCATACCGGCGGGCAAAGTGCGGTCGCGCAGCCGCCGGTGGAACCCGGCTGGGAGATTCAGGAACACATCTCCGACGACTTTGAACTGGAAGACGACCTGCTGGAGAGGGCCGAAGAGGTCGTGCGCGAGTACGGGCGCGCCTCCATCTCACTCTTGCAACGCCGCCTGCGCATCGGCTACTCGCGCGCCGCCCGCCTGATCGATATGCTCGAAGAGCGCGGCATCATCGGCAGCTTCGAGGCTAACGGTCGCCCGCGCGAGGTTCTCGATAACGGCAATGGCAACGACGGCTTCGGCTCCGGGCGCACCATGGCCGACGAGGTAGCCGATATTATCTCCGAAGAGAAGGCCCGCGAAGACTTCCTCAAGAAGCAGCAAGATAACCAGTAGCATGCGATGAGAAAGTGGCCGGGACATGTCATTCTGAGCGCAGCGAAGAATCCGAGGTGGGCCACGCCGCCCGCCTGGTGGAACCAGATGCTTCGCTGCCGCTCAGCATGACACGGGAGAGGGTCTTTTTCATGGCATGCCATTACAAACGCCCTTTGACGTGTCATGCTGAGC
>Ga0209581_1003236_pt1 | contig 14267 bp, 8 predicted proteins | sample Coa_R2_FD_187160 | JGI IMG/M metagenome (GOLD analysis project Ga0209581, IMG submission 187160) | Surface soil microbial communities from Centralia Pennsylvania, which are recovering from an underground coalmine fire - Coalmine... | ecosystem: Environmental > Terrestrial > Soil > Unclassified ...
GATCGCAGCCGTCAACGACGTCTTGCCATGGTCCACATGACCGATCGTCCCAATGTTGCAGTGCGGCTTCGTCCGCTCAAACTTCGCCTTGGCCATTGTGTGGTCTCCGTATGCTCTCTTCTCAGGATGCGTATTTTGCTTTGACTTCGTCTGCGATCGCCTGCGGCACCTGCTCGTAGTGATCGAACTGCATGGTGTATTGCGCGCGCCCCTGTGTCATGGAACGCAGGTTGTTGATGTAGCCGAACATGTTGGCAAGCGGCACCATCGCGGTGATGACCTGCGCGTTGCCCCTGGAGTCGGTGCCCTGCACCTGGCCCCGGCGGCTGTTGAGATCGCCGATCACGCCGCCCAGAAATTCATCGGGCGTCACCACTTCGACCTTCATGATCGGTTCAAGCAGCTTGGCCACGCCCTTGGACGCGAGCTCCCGGAACGCCGCGCGCGCTGCGATATCGAAGGTGAGCGCGTTGGAATCCACTTCGTGGTATTTGCCGTCCACAAGCCTGGCCTTGAAATCGATCACCGGAAATCCGGCGAGCAGCCCGGACTCCTTCTGGTTCTTGAGGCCCTTTTCGACCGCCGGGATGTATTCTTTGGGCACGGAACCGCCGACAACGGCGTTCTCGAACACGAACCCCGATCCTGGCGGCAGAGGTTCAAACTCGATCTTCACTTCGGCGAATTGCCCTGCGCCGCCCGTCTGCTTCTTGTGCGTGTAGTTGATCGTGACCGGACGCGACAGCGTTTCGCGATAGGCGACCTGCGGCGCGCCGACATTGGCATCCACCTTGTAGGTGCGCTTCAGGATGTCCACCTTGATCTCAAGGTGCAGCTCGCCCATGCCCTTGAGGATGGTCTGGCCGGATTCCTGGTCGGTGGAAACGCGGAACGACGGATCTTCCTGCGCGAGGCGGTTGAGCGCCACGCCCATCTTTTCCTGGTCGGCCTTCGTCTTGGGCTCGATCGCAACCTCGATCACCGGGTCGGGGAATTCCATGCGCTCCAGGATGATCGGGTTGTTGGGATCGCAGAGCGTTTCGCCCGTGGTCGTGAGCTTGAGGCCGGCAAAGGCCACGATGTCGCCGGCATTGGCTTCCTTGATGTCTTCGCGGGAGTTCGCGTGCATCAGGAGCATGCGGCCCACGCGCTCGTTTTTGTCCTTCACGGAATTGAGCACGCTCGAGCCGCTCGTCACCGTGCCCGAATAGATGCGCACGAAGGTGATGGAGCCGACGAACGGGTCGTCCATGATCTTGAATGCCAGGCCAGCGAACGGCGCCTTGTCGTCGGCCTTGCGCTCGATCTCGTTGCCCTTGAAATCGGTTCCCTTGACCGGCGGAATGTCGAGCGGCGACGGCAGGTAATCCACCACCGCATCGAGCAGCGGCTGCACGCCCTTGTTTTTGAATGCCGAACCGCAGAGCACGGGCACGAACTGAAAGCTCGTGGTGCCCTTGCGGATGCAGCGCTTGAGGTCGTCCACGCTCGGCGCCTTGCCGTCGAGGTAGGCTTCGAGCAGCTTTTCGTCCTGCTCCACGGCCATTTCCACGAGCTGGGTGTGCAGCTCGTTCGCCTTGTCCTTCAGCTCCGCCGGAATTTCGACGATGTCGAACATCGCGCCGAGCTGCTCGTCGCGCCAGATGATCGCCTTCATCTGCACGAGGTCCACGATGCCCTTGAAATCGGCTTCCACGCCGACCGGCCAGGTGATGACCATCGGCTTGGTGCCGAGGCGGTCGATCATCATCTGCACGCAGCGGCCAAAATCCGCGCCCATGCGGTCCATCTTGTTGACGAAACAGATGCGCGGAACGCGGTATTTGTCGGCCTGGCGCCAGACCGTCTCGGATTGAGGCTCGACTCCGGCTACCGCGTCGAAGACCGCCACCGCGCCGTCCAGCACGCGCATGGACCGCTCGACCTCGATGGTGAAATCCACATGGCCCGGCGTATCGATGATGTTGATGCGGTGGTCGCGCCAGAAACAGGTCGTGGCGGCCGAAGTAATCGTGATGCCGCGCTCCTGCTCCTGCTCCATGAAGTCCATGGTGGCGGCGCCGTCGTGCACTTCGCCGATCTTGTGGCTCTTGCCCGTGTAATAAAGGATGCGCTCGGTCGTCGTCGTCTTGCCGGCATCGATATGCGCGGCAATGCCGATATTGCGATAGCGTTCGAGCGGAGTCGTGCGGGCCATTTCTTTCTTACGCCTTTACCAACGATAGTGGGAGAACGCGCGGTTCGCGTCGGCCATCTTGTGCGTGTCTTCGCGCTTCTTCACGGCGTTGCCGCGGTTGTTGGCGGCATCCATGATCTCGCCGGACAGGCGGGCCGTCATGGTGGGCTCGCCGCGGCCGCGCGCGGCCGTGATGATCCAGCGGATGGCGAGCGCGCGGGAACGATCGGTGCGCACTTCCACCGGCACCTGGTAAGTGGCGCCGCCCACGCGGCGTGAACGCACCTCGAGCGCCGGCGAAACATTGCGAAGCGCCTCGTGAAACACGGCCAGCGGATCCTGCTTGGTCTTTTGCTGGATTGTGTCGAACGCGCCGTAAACCGTGCTTTCGGCGACCGATTTCTTGCCGTCGTACATCAGGCTGTTCATGAATTTGGCGACGACGAGATCGCCATATTTCGCGTCCGGGTTGATCTGGCGCTTTTCGGCGCGGTGGCGGCGGGACATGGGCCCTCTCCTTATTTCGGCCGCTTGGCGCCATAAAGCGAACGGCGCTGCTTGCGGTCCTTCACGCCCTGCGTGTCCAGCACGCCGCGAATGATGTGATAGCGGACGCCGGGAAGATCCTTCACGCGGCCGCCGCGGATGAGAACGACGGAATGTTCCTGGAGATTGTGTCCTTCGCCGGGGATGTAGCTCACGACCTCATAGCCGTTGGTCAGGCGCACCTTCGCAACCTTGCGAAGGGCCGAATTCGGCTTCTTGGGCGTGGTCGTGTAGACGCGCGTGCAGACGCCGCGCTTCTGCGGACACTCCCTGAGCGCCGGAACCTTGCTGCGCTTGGCTTTCTCGCCGCGCGGCTTGCGGATGAGCTGGTTGACTGTCGGCATTCGTTCTTCCGTTCACCTTTTTGGCCGATGGGCCGAAAACAAATTTTTTGGGGCGCGGCCATAAACGGCCTGCCCCGTGTATGCGGAGGACCGAGGGCCCTGCCCCAGGTCGCGCACGCCTACGCTCTAAACTTGCTTGCCGGCAGCGTTTTCAGGCGCTTATCGCAGCCCGGACGGCCTGCCCGCGAGTGGGGCTATATAGAAGTGCGGGTTTTGCCGGTCAAGTGCGGCGAAAGGATATTTCGCGCAGGCATTTGGCCCATGAAGGGCAAGCCAAAAAGCTGTGTTATCAAGTGCCGGGCTTGCTGGGGTGCCGCCATGCGAAAAGGCATTTTTGCCGCCGTTGGGCTTGCGGCGCTGTGGGCCCCGGCCTCCGGGGCGACGGAAGACCCGTTCATTCATGCGGTGCCGGCCCAGACCCTGCCCAAGGGCCTTTTCGAGTTTGACCGGGACACGGCCGGCCGCTTCGACAATGGCTTTCCCCGCTATGACGCGGTGGATTTCGCCAACGCGCTGACCTATGGCCTGACCAATGACTTTCAGATCGGATTGCTGGTGAGCAGCGGCTATCTGCATGCCAATGCAAGCGCCGATGCCACGGGCGGTTCGGCAAATTTTCCCCGCAACATCTGGTATTTCCAGAGCGTGGGCACGAGCTTTACCTATCGGCCCCTGGATCCTGACAAGGGCGGATGGGGCCTTGCCTTCAGCATCGCGCCGGAATGGAAAAGGGCCGACCCTTTCAATGCGCGCAATTACGGCGGCGGATATGGCGTGGAATACCGCACGCTGGTGCAACGCGACGCCCTGCGGAATCGCCTGATTTTCCTATACAATCTGGCATTGGACGCGGCTTCCGTCCGCTATTCCGCGCCCGGCGCCCCGCAAAAATATGAAGGCACGTTCGATGTGGAGAACGATCTCGGCGTGACCTATCGCTTTGCGCGGCTTTGGGCGGCAGGCCTTGAGCTTCGCAATGACAATGCCGAGCCCGGCAAGCACGGACAGTCGTTCATCTGGGTCGGGCCCGCGCTGCATTTCGGCAATGAGCGCTTCTGGTCCACGGTTGGCTACATGGCGCAGGTCTATCGCTCCGCGCCCTCCACTGAACCCGCAAGCACCGTCACCGGCGACAACATTTATCTGCGCGCCCAGGAACGCCACGAAATCGTATTCCGCGGCGGCATTCGATTCTGATCTCCACAATTGCGGAAGGTCCTTATTGACGGTGGCGTCATATTTGCTATAGTTGCGAACGATTATCACTTTCAAAGAGGGGAAAAGTGCGCAATACCAAGTGGTTGGTGGTGAGCCTCATGGCGGTTTTTGCCGCGGCCGGAGCCGGCGGCATGGCGAGGGCCGATGACCAGCCGTTTCTGACCCTCTACACCACCGACATCGACACCCAGTACGAAAAGGAGATCGAGCAATCCTTCTACTGGGCCACGCAGAAGCCGCATCAGGCGTTCAACAGCTTCCAGTCCCGCACCGAATTCGAATACGGCGTGACCGACAATTTTCAGACATCGATCTATCTGAATTACGACTGGGAAAAATCGCGGCCGCATCTGCCGCCCGGGCCTGCCGACATCGATCAAGCCACCAGCGTTTCGGCGGAAGCGATCTACCGCGTCCTGAACGTCTATTTCGACCCGTTGGGCCTGGCCTTCTATTTCGAACCGACCTACGGCGACAGCACGCGCGAGCTGGAGGGCAAGATCCTGCTGCAGAAAAACTTCTTCAACGACCGCCTCCGGCTGGCCGCGAATGTCAATTTCGAACGCGAATGGAACCGCGAGGATGGCGACTGGCAGAAGGAAGATGCGCTGGAATTCTTCGCAGGCGCTTCCTACAACATCACGCCGGAATTCTCGCTCGGCGTGGAATTCAACAACGAGAACGATTTCGAGGGCGAGGGCGCGGCGCATGCCCATTCCAATGTCTATTATGCCGGGCCCACGATCCAGTATGTCGCCATGCCGTTCACCGTGACGCTCGGCGGCCAGATGCAGTTGCCCTGGGCGAGCGCCGGCAACGGCGCCCCCGGCGCCGTTCGCGGGGGCTATTTCACCGATGCCGAGCGCACACGCCTGGGCCTGCGCCTCAAGATGGACCTTTAGGCCGCAAACAGGTCGAACGGCCGCCCCGCCACGCGCGCTTCATGTTCCAGAAGCTTGCGCTTGAGCGGGAGTCCGCCGCCATAGCCGGTGAGCGAGCCATCGCTGCCGATGACGCGGTGGCATGGCACGATCAGCGCAATCGGATTGGCGCCGTTGGCCACGCCCACGGCGCGGGCCGCATGCGGCTGCCCGACCTTCTTTGCGATGGCGCCGTAGCTTGTGGTCGTGCCGAAGGGGATCTCGAGAAGCGCCTCCCAGACCTGCCTGTGGAACTCAGGGCCGTCCATTTCGAGTGCGAGATCGAAATGCTGCCGCTTGCCGCCGGCATATTCTGCAACCTGTCTCTTCACATCCGACAGCTTCTCCGGATTGTGCTCGGCGCTGCGATCCACGCGCTCGGCATTGCCGGCACGCAGGTTGAAGCGGACCAGGCGGCCATCCTCATCCACCCAGGCGGCGAAAATGCCGAAGGGCGTTTCGATGCGGTCCCAATAGGTTCTTGCGTTCTTCATCATGCGGCATCCTTCAGGCTGGACCACAGGTGCATCGTTGCGAGGCTGCGGTGCGGGGCAAATTCCTTCATCATGTTTTCCACTTCTTCACGTTCAGGTCGCTCTTCGCGCCTGTGCAGGCGCTGGAGCGCGGTCGCGAGCGCGCTGTCGCCAACCGGCGCACTGTCGGCAAAGCCGCCGCGAAGCATCACATAGCGCGCCGTCCATGTGCCAATGCCATGCAGGCTGGTGAGTTTCTTTTCCGCGGCGACGGCCGATCCTTCCGGCAGACCTTCGATATCGAGACGGCCTTCGGCCACGTCTTTCGCCGCGCCAACCAGATAGTCTGCCTTGGAACGCGAGTAACGGCGCCTGGCAAGCGCGTTCGCGCCGATATCGGCGACGCGCGCGGGCGATGGATGAGCGATCATGCCGCCGCCGGCCGGCTGGCCGGCCAGATGGATGATCTCGCGCCGCAGGGCGGCCGCAAACTTCACGTTGATCTGCTGGCCGATGATGGCCCAGCACAGCCCGTCGAAACCGGTCGGGATCGTGGGCACGCGCAGGCCCTTGCGGCGCATGAACAGCGCCATCTTCGGGTCTTTCGCCATGCGCGACTCGAACTGCGCCGTTTCGCTGTTGAGGCCGAGCATGCGCAAGGCGGCGGCGTGCAACAGCGCCATGCTTTCGCGGCCCTGCTTCTTTTCGGCATGGACGCGGCACCAGGCGCCTTCGCTTTCGAACGACACTTCCAGAACCGCCGTGCCGTCATGGGTGACAAGCGCCTTCCAGAGCCGGTTGCCTTCGCTTTTCTCGCACGGGCTTTCCGGATCGCGGCCGTGATAGGCGAGGATTTCCTGCGCGCGGTAGCCGGCCGGCAAGTGCAACAGGAAAACGGACGAGCCTTTCAGTCCGCGATAGGCGCCCGGCGTCATGCGCGCGATCCCGAGGAACTGGCGATGAAATACCGACTCGCTCTCGAAGCCGACGTCATAGCCGATATCCACGACCTTCTCGTCGGTGCCGAGCAGCTTTGCATAGGCCGTGCGCACACGCTCCCGCCTGAGCCATGAAGCCGGCGCAAGATGCGCATGTTCGCGGAAGAGATCGCCAAGCTTGGTCTGGCTGACGCCGCAGGCCCGCGCCAGCGCCGGGGCATCGGCAAATTCCTGCGGGGCGGCCCGCACCCGGCCGGCAAGGCCTTCGAACAGCGCAATGTCTTCGCTTTCGCCGCGGTAAAAAAGGTCGGGTCGGCAGCGCTTGCAGGCCCGCAAGCCGAGCGCCTGCGCCTCCGCTTCGGTCTTCACGATGCGCACGTTTTCCGGCTTCGGCTGGCGGGCCGTGCAGGACGGCAGGCAATAAATCCCTGTCGTCAGCACACCGATCAGGAATTTCCCGTCAAATTTGCCGGCGCGGGCGGCCGCGCGATCCCAGGAGAATGGCTTGAGCGTTGTCATGAGCGGAATATAGGGCTTGCCTGGCGCGGCCGCCTCTCAATTCTGCCGTTGGATATTGCTGAAGATAAAAAGGGCCGGTGCTTCCACCGGCCCTTCTTTTCCGATTCGCAGGCGGACTATTCAGCCGCAGCCTGTGGCGGTTCGAGCTGCGCGGATTGCTGGGCCGTTTCTGCCTGAATCGCCTTGTCGCGTTCCTGGGCGACGTGCCTGAGCCGCGCAATGGCGCCGCCCGTGCCTGCCGGGATCAGACGCCCGACAATCACGTTTTCCTTGAGCCCTTCCAGCGTGTCCACCTTGCCCTGAACGGCGGCTTCGGTCAGCACGCGGGTGGTTTCCTGGAACGACGCAGCCGAGAACACCGAACGCGTCTGCAACGACGCCTTGGTGATGCCCAGCAATACGGGCCGGCCCTTGGCCGGCTTCAGCCCTTCGGCTTCCGCCTTTCGGTTGGCCTCCTGCATTTCCAGAAGATCGACCTGTTCGCCGGCCAGAAGGGTGGTATCGCCGCCGTCCTCGATCTCCATTTTCTGCATCATCTGGCGGACGATCACTTCGATGTGCTTGTCGTTGATCTTCACACCCTGCAGGCGATAGACGTCCTGGATTTCCTTCACGAGATAGATCGCCAGTTCCTCCACGCCCTTGATGCGCAGGATGTCGTGCGGGCTGGGATTGCCCTCGACGATGTAATCGCCCTTCTCGACATAATCGCCCTCGCGCACGCTGATGTGCTTGCCCTTGGGGATCAGATATTCGGCCGGATCCAGCTTGTCGTTTTTCGGCCTGATGATGACGCGGCGCTTGTTCTTGTAGTCCTTGCCGAATTCGATGAATCCGTCGATTTCGGCCAGGACCGCCGCCTCCTTCGGCTTGCGCGCCTCGAACAGCTCCGCCACGCGCGGCAGGCCGCCCGTGATGTCGCGCGTCTTGGCGCCTTCCGTCGGGATGCGGGCCAGAACGTCGCCGGCTTTCACCTCCGCGCCGTCTTCCACCGAAAGAATGGCGTCCACCGACAGCGGATAGCGGGCTTCGCCGACGCCGGGCACCGTCAGGACCTTGCCCTTCTTGTCGCAGATCACGACCGCCGGACGAAGATCCTGGGATTTCGAGCCCGTGCCGCGCGTATCAATGACGACGCGATTGGTGACGCCCGTTTTTTCGTCGGCCACTTCCTTCACGGAAATGCCGGGCACGAGATCTTCGAACTTCACCACGCCGTTGACTTCGGTCAGCACCGGAAGCGCGTTCGGATTCCATTCGGCCAGGCGGTCGCCGCGCTTCACGTTGGCGCCGTCGTCCACCTTCAGCCTTGCGCCATAGGTGATGCGATAGCTGGCCCGTTCCGTGCCCTTGGCATCCACGATGGCGATCTGCATGTTGCGGCCCATCGCCACCGTTTCGCCGTCGGAATTCTTCACGACGTTGCGGTTGACGATCTTGATCTTGCCGTCGTAGCTCGCCTCGATCTTGGACTGGCCCGCAACCTGCGCCGCGCCGCCGATGTGGAAGGTGCGCATGGTGAGCTGCGTGCCCGGTTCGCCGATCGACTGGGCGGCAATCACGCCCACGGCCTCGCCGATGTTTACCGGCGTGCCGCGGGCCAGATCGCGCCCGTAGCACTTGCCGCAGACGCCGTCGGTCAATTCGCAGGCCAGCACCGAGCGCACACGCACTTTCTGGACATGCGCATTCTCGATCTTTTCCGCGATGTCCTCCGTCACTTCCTTGCCGCGCCGCAGAATGATTTCACCCGTTTCCGGATGCTTCACATCCTCCGCCGTGGTGCGGCCCAGGATGCGCTCGGACAGCGACGACACCACCTGGCCGCCGTCGATTTCGGCCTGCACGGTGATGCCTTTCTTGGTGCCGCAGTCTTCGGCCGTGATGATGCAGTCGTTCGCCACGTCCACCAGACGGCGCGTGAGGTAACCCGAATTCGCCGTCTTGAGCGCGGTGTCGGCCAGGCCCTTGCGCGCGCCGTGCGTGGAGTTGAAGTACTCCAGCACCGTGAGCCCTTCCTTGAAGTTCGACAGGATCGGGGTTTCGATGATCGACCCGTCGGGGCGCGCCATGAGGCCGCGCATGCCGGCCAGCTGCTTCATCTGCTGCGGCGAGCCGCGGGCGCCGGAATGGCTCATCATGTAGATGGAATTCATCTCCTCGATGCGGCCCGACTTGGGGTCGATCTTGGGTTCGGAGATTTCCTTCATCATTTCGGCGGCCACCTGATCCGTGCACTTCGACCATGCGTCCACGACAAGGTTGTACTTCTCCTTGTCGGTGGTTAGGCCGTCGAGATATTGCTGTTCGTATTCGCGCACGCGATGGCGCGTTTCGTCGATCAGCTTCTCCTTGGTCGCGGGCACGACCATGTCGTCCTTGCCGAAGGAAATGCCGGCCTTGCAGGCTTCGCGGAAGCCAAGCCCCATGATCGCATCCGCGAACAGAACGGTTTCCTTCTGGCCGCAGTGACGATAGACCTCGTCGATGATGTGGCTGATTTCCTGCTTGCGCAGAAGGCGGTTCACCAGCTCAAACGGAATTTTGGGATGACGCGGCAGAAGCTCCGCGATCATCATGCGGCCGGGCGTTGATTTCACGCGGCGGACGATCGGTTTCCCGTTTTCGTCAACCGTGTTGTAGCGCGCCTCGATTCTGGCATGCAGCGTGACCGCGCCGGAGAAGAGCGCGTGCTCGATCTCGCCGATGTCGTTGAACACCATGCCCTGGCCGGGCTCGTTTTCGCGCTCCTGCGACAGATAATAGAGGCCGAGCACGATATCCTGCGTCGGCACGATGATCGGCTTGCCGTTCGCAGGGCTGAGGATGTTGTTGGTGGACATCATCAGCACGCGCGCTTCCAGCTGCGCTTCCAGCGACAGCGGAACATGCACCGCCATCTGGTCGCCGTCGAAATCGGCATTGAAGGCGGTGCAGACCAGCGGATGAAGCTGGATCGCCTTGCCTTCGATCAGCACGGGTTCGAACGCCTGGATTCCGAGCCGGTGCAGCGTGGGGGCGCGGTTGAGCAGGACGGGATGCTCGCGGATGACTTCTTCGAGGATGTCCCAGACTTCGGGCTTTTCCTTTTCCACCAGCTTCTTGGACTGCTTGACCGTCTGGCTGAAGCCCTTGGCTTCCAGCCGCGAATAGATGAACGGCTTGAAAAGTTCGAGCGCCATCTTTTTCGGCAGGCCGCACTGATGCAGCTTGAGCTCGGGCCCAACCACAATCACGGAGCGGCCCGAATAATCCACGCGCTTGCCGAGCAGATTCTGGCGGAACCGGCCCTGCTTGCCCTTCAGCATGTCGGCAAGCGACTTCAGCGGACGCTTGTTGGCGCCCGTGATGACGCGGCCGCGGCGGCCGTTATCGAACAGCGCATCCACCGCTTCCTGCAGCATGCGCTTTTCGTTGCGCACGATGATGTCGGGCGCCTTGAGCTCCATGAGCCGCTTCAGGCGGTTATTGCGGTTGATGACGCGGCGGTAAAGATCGTTCAGGTCGGACGTTGCGAAGCGGCCGCCATCCAGCGGAACCAGCGGACGCAGCTCCGGCGGGATGACCGGGACCACCGTCAGAATCATCCATTCCGGACGATTGCCGGAATCGATGAAGGCTTCCACGAGCTTCAGCCGCTTGACCATCTGCTTGGGCTTCTCGCCGCCATTGCTGGCCGCGATGTCGGCGCGCAGCTGATCGCGCAACTTCACCAGATCAATCGCCTGCAGCAGCTGGCGCACAGCCTCCGCGCCGATCAGCGCGGTGAAGGCATCGTTGCCGTATTCGTCCTGGGCCTTGTAGTACTCGTCTTCCGTCAGCAGCTGGCGGTCCTTGAGCGGCGTCAGGCCGGGCTCCACGACGATGTATTTCTCGAAATAGAGGACCTGCTCCAGTTCCTTCAGCTTCATGTCGAGCATCAGGCCGATGCGCGACGGCAGCGACTTCAGGAACCAGATATGCGCAACCGGCGAAGCCAGCTCGATATGACCCATGCGCTCGCGGCGCACCTTCTGCACCGTTACTTCGACACCGCACTTTTCGCAGACGATGCCCTTGTACTTCATGCGCTTGTACTTGCCGCACAGGCATTCGTAGTCCTTGACGGGGCCGAAGATGCGCGCGCAGAACAGGCCGTCGCGCTCCGGCTTGAACGTGCGATAGTTGATCGTCTCCGGCTTCTTGATCTCGCCGTGGCTCCAGCGCAGAATCTGATCCGGGCTCGCAAGGGAAATGCGAATCCGGTCGAACTGCGGCTGTTCACTCACCGGCTTGAAGACGTTCATCAGTTCCTGATTCATTTCGACTCTCTTTCGAGTTCGTGCAGCAATCCGTTTGTGGCGCCCCCACCCTTCGACCGGCTCAGGGTGAGGACAATCATTCCGTTCTCCTCATGCCGAGCCTGCCGAAGCATGAGGTGGTCTCATTCGGTCACCCGTTCATCAACTCCACATTCAGCCCAAGCGAGCGCATTTCCTTGACGAGCACGTTGAAGGATTCCGGAATGCCGGCTTCGAACGTGTCTTCACCACGGACGATGGCTTCGTACACCTTGGTGCGGCCCGCCACGTCGTCGGATTTCACCGTCAGGATTTCCTGCAGCGTGTATGCGGCGCCATAGGCTTCCAGCGCCCACACCTCCATCTCGCCGAAACGCTGTCCGCCGAACTGCGCCTTGCCGCCCAGCGGCTGCTGGGTGACGAGCGAGTATGGACCGATGGAACGGGCGTGGATCTTGTCGTCCACCAGGTGGTGCAGCTTCAGCATGTAGATGTAGCCCACGGTCACCGGCCGCTTGAATGCTTCGCCCGTGCGGCCGTCGTAAAGCGTGACCTGTCCGGATTTCGACAGGCCGGCTTCCTCGAGCATCTTCACGATGTCCGGTTCCTTGGCGCCGTCGAACACCGGCGTGGCAACCGGAACGCCAACGCGCAGGTTCTCGCCAAGCTCGATGAGCCCCTGCTCGTTCAGTTCCTTGAGCCGGTCGTCATCCCCGTAGATGTGCTTCAGGGTGCGCCGAAGGGATTCATACTTCCCGTCGCGCTTCACCTTGTCCACCACGTCGCCGATCTGGCGGCCGAGGCCCGCGCAGGCCCAACCGAGATGCGTTTCCAGAATCTGCCCGACGTTCATGCGGCTGGGCACGCCCAGCGGATTGAGCACGATATCGACCGGCGTGCCGTCGTCCAGATGCGGCATGTCCTCCATCGGAACGATGCGGCTAATCACGCCCTTGTTGCCGTGGCGGCCGGCCATCTTGTCGCCCGGCTGGAGCTTGCGCTTCACGGCAACGAACACCTTGACCATCTTCATCACGCCGGGCGCGAGTTCGTCGCCGCGGCGCAATTTTTCGACCTTGTCCGCGAAGCGCTTGTCGAGGCGGTTCTTGGATTCGTCGTACTGCTTTTTCAGCGCTTCGATTTCGGCCATCGCCTTTTCGTTGCGCAGGCCGATCTGCCACCACTGATGGCGCGGAATCGTTTCCAGCACGGCGTTCGTGATCTTGCTGTCGGCGGCAAGGCCCTTGGGCCCATGAGCCACGGTCTTGTGCAGCAGAATCTCGGACAGGCGGGAGAAGATGTTGCGTTCCAGAATCGCAAGCTCGTCGTCGCGGTCTTCCGCCAGACGCTCTTCTTCGGCCTTCTCGATCGCAAGCGCGCGCTGATCCTTGTCCACGCCGTGCCGGTTGAACACGCGCACTTCCACGATCGTGCCCGTGACGCCCGGCGGTACGCGCAGAGACGTGTCGCGCACGTCGGCGGCCTTTTCGCCGAAGATCGCGCGCAGGAGCTTTTCTTCCGGCGTCATCGGCGTTTCGCCCTTTGGCGTCACCTTGCCCACCAGAATGTCGCCGGCCTGCACCTCGGCGCCGATATAGACGATGCCCGCTTCGTCCAGATTCTTGAGCGATTCCTCGCCCACATTCGGAATGTCGCGGGTGATTTCCTCAGGCCCCAGCTTGGTGTCGCGCGCCATGGTCTCGAATTCCTCGATGTGGATCGAGGTGAAGACGTCGTCGCGCACGATGCGCTCGGAGATCAGGATGGAGTCTTCGAAATTGTAGCCGTTCCAGGGCATGAACGCGACGAGCACGTTTTTGCCGAGCGCAAGTTCGCCAAGCTGCGTGGAGGGGCCGTCGGCGATGATGTCGCCTTTCTGGACGCGGTCGCCCACCTTCACCAGCGGACGCTGGTTGATGCAGGTGGACTGGTTCGACCGCTGGAACTTTTTCAGACGATAGATGTCGATGCCCGGCTTGGTGGGATCGGTTTCTTCCGTCGCGCGGATGACGATGCGGGTGGCGTCGATCTGATCGACGATGCCCGGGCGCCGCGCGGCGATGGCCGAGCCGGAATCGCGCGCCACCACATCCTCAAGCCCGGTGCCGACCAGCGGCGCTTCCGGTTGCAGGAGCGGCACGGCCTGGCGCTGCATGTTGGAGCCCATGAGGGCGCGGTTGGCGTCGTCATTTTCGAGGAACGGCACGAGTGCGGCCGCCACGGACACAAGCTGCTTCGGCGACACGTCGATGAATTCCACCTGGTCGGGCGTCGTCATCATGAAATTGCCGCCCTTGCGGCAGGAGACGAGCTCGTCGGTGATGCGGCCGCGCGCGTCAATCGTCGCGTTGGCCTGGGCGATGGTGTATTTCGCCTCTTCCATCGCCGAGAGATAGACCACCTCGTCGGTGACGTGCTTGTTCACCACCTTGCGGTACGGGCTTTCGATGAAGCCGTATTTGTTGATGCGCGCATAGGTGGCCAGCGAGTTGATCAGGCCGATGTTCGGGCCTTCCGGCGTTTCGATCGGACAGATGCGGCCGTAGTGGGTGGGGTGCACGTCGCGCACTTCGAAGCCGGCGCGCTCGCGCGTAAGTCCGCCCGGGCCAAGCGCGGACATGCGCCGCTTGTGCGTGACTTCCGACAGCGGGTTGGTCTGATCCATGAACTGCGACAGCTGCGACGAGCCGAAGAACTCGCGCACCGCGGCGGCGACCGGCTTGGCGTTGATCAGGTCGTGCGGCATGACCGTGTCGATATCCACGGCGCTCATGCGTTCCTTGATGGCGCGTTCCATGCGCAGAAGACCGACGCGGAACTGGTTTTCCATCAGCTCGCCCACCGAGCGCACAC
>Ga0209581_1003244_pt1 | contig 14235 bp, 15 predicted proteins | sample Coa_R2_FD_187160 | JGI IMG/M metagenome (GOLD analysis project Ga0209581, IMG submission 187160) | Surface soil microbial communities from Centralia Pennsylvania, which are recovering from an underground coalmine fire - Coalmine... | ecosystem: Environmental > Terrestrial > Soil > Unclassified ...
GGCCTGCCCGCCGCCGCGTCGGAGGCCTGCGTCGCGCTCGCACGGGCTTCAGGTAACGCTTCTGGGTTCATCCCCTGGCGGCTGGCCTTGCAGCTCTACCTCCTCATTTTTTGAAGGAGTACTGGCAATCTGCTCAGGAATGTGGCTTACTATAGGATAAGCAATTGCGTGTAGTCAGGAAGCAATCGGTGTTTCGCAGGAGGAAAAATGAGGGAAGCGGTAATCGTTGATGCTGTCCGCACCCCGGTGGGGCGCAGGAACGGGCGTTTGAAAGACTGGCACCCGGTCGATTTGATGGCGCAGGTACTCTCTGCGCTGGTACAGCGCACTGGCATTGATGCCGGGACGATTGATGATGTCATTGTAGGTTGTGTTAGCCAGGTTGGCGAGCAGGGGCTGAATGTCGGGCGCAACGCGGCGCTGGCGGCTGGCTTCCCTGAGACGGTGCCGGGAACGACGGTTGACCGCCAGTGCGGGTCGAGCCAGCAGGCAATCCACTTCGCGGCTCAGGGCGTGATCAGCGGCGCATATGATATCGTGATTGCGGGCGGCGTGGAGTCGATGACGCGCGTACCGATGGGGTCGACCTCGCAGGGGCCGGGCGCGCCGTTTGGCCCGCTGATGGTCGAACGCTACCATCACGGGCTGGTTCACCAGGGCATCAGCGCCGATCTGGTGGCGCAGAAGTGGGAGTTGAGCCGCGAGCAGCTGGATGCGTTCAGCCTGGAAAGCCACCGCCGGGCCGCTCAGGCCACCGCCGAAGGACGCTTCAGCAGCCAGATTCTGCCCATTGAGGTGAAAAACGAGGATGGGACAACCTCCCTGTTCACGCAGGACGAGGGTATCCGTACAGATACCAGCCTGGAGAAGCTGGCCTCGCTCAAACCGGCTTTCAAGCCCGACGGCCTGATTACCGCCGGTAATTCCTCGCAGATTAGCGATGGCGCGGCGGCTGTGCTGATTATGGAGCGCGGCACCGCCGAGCAACTGGGGTTGAGGCCGCGAGCGCGCTTCGTCTCCTTTGCCCTGGCAGGAGATAACCCCATTATGATGCTCACCGCCCCCATCCCCGCTACCTACAAAGTCCTGAAGCGAGCGGGCCTGACGCTGGATCAGATGGACCGCATCGAGATCAACGAGGCGTTTGCCAGCGTGGTACTGGCGTGGCAGAAAGAAACCGGCGCGGACATGAGCAAGGTCAACGTCAACGGCGGCGCGGTCGCCATCGGCCATCCGCTCGGCGCATCCGGCGCGCGCCTGACGACCTTCCTGCTCAACGAACTGGAGCGCAGCGGCGGTCGCTACGGCCTGCAAACCATCTGTGAGGGCGGCGGCATGGCAAACGCGATGATTATCGAGCGACTTGCATAATATAAAGAAGCCAATCAGGGTGTGTCATTACACCCTGATTGACTTTCACAATCTTCTTCATGGCCGACTGTTAGCGCGTGAGGCGAGGATTTCTTCGAGGTAATCGATGAAAATGCCACCGTGTCCTTCGGGGAACTGGCCCTGCGCATACCTGTCCGCCTGCCGCACATAGCGTTGCGAGAGGTTATTACGACAGGCGACTATATGAACAGTGCTGCCCTTCTCGATCAGACGGCTAATCCTTTCGAAGTAATCCCCATCTCCACTGACGATCACGTACACGTTCGGCTGACTGTGCGCCTCCTCAAAGACAATACATTCGACGAGGACGAAATCGGTCAGGTTCTCTGTCGGGCTTAACTGACCGGTGCGCCCGCGTGGAAACTGCACTTTGAAGCCTGCATCCTCAAACTGCCTGACCATCGCGGCAGAATCAGGGATATTGCGCGGGGCCGCACATATCCAGCGACAGACGACTTCCCCGTACTGTGCGGCATGCTGTGTCAGGATGCCCCCAACCTCTTCGGGTCGCTCCTGCAACTCCATCGGCAGCCAGGGCCGCAGGTTTTCGTAGTCGACGAATAGCCCGACACGGCTACGCCTCGGCTGCGCAGGATGCAGGAAGCTGCGTACCAGCTTGCTCTGAATGGCCATGTTGCCATTGTGCAGTTCCAGCCTGTAGCGACCCTCCAGCTGCCTGATGGTGGCAAGCAGTTCGCGATACTCGTCCTCAAACGCCTCTATACTGACCTCTGCAACACTGCGCTCGGTCAACAAGAGCTGTAATGGACGTTCCAGCAGGGCGAGGAAATGCCCGATCATATCCGACTGCCGGTTGGAATCAGGGGCATCGTGCGCCTCTGCGGCGAGCGAGAGCCAGAGCAGGTATGACTCCGGTGCGGGCAGCAACGGCAGGGAATCGAGCAAAAATGTTGTTGTCATGCCTGCCGCACGCGGATACTGTTCCGCTTGCAGCAGGATATCGAGGCTGCACTTGAGGGCCAGACAGAGATGAGCCACCGAAGTCACCCGCGCGGCCACACCGGGCCTGAGCATTTCCAGCGCCAGCACCTTATCGCCGCTGCGTACAGCGATTACGGCCAGATTCCAGACCTCTTCAGCCGAGGCCGTGCCAGCACGGTAATGTTCCCTCCACTCAGGCAGAGCTTTATCCAGGCCGAGAACGACGGCTCTGGCAAAAAGCACCCATTCATGGGCGAGGGCAACATCGCGCTCCAGCGCGTCTCCCTCCATCTGCTCAAGCTGAGCCAGCGCCCTTCTTTTACTCTCTTCGCCGAAACCAAGCAGGCGTTTTCTGAGATCAGAAAAGGACTGACTCTGCACATTTCCGCGTACATAAAATGCGCTGCGCGGCGGGAGCAGTTGGTCGAGGAACGGCAGCGCGGCCAGCATCTCGCTGAGAGCGGAGAGCATCCGGGGGCGGCTGCGTCCCAGGATGGAACGCATGAGGTCGAGGCGGAAGCTACGCATGTTTTCCAGCAGCCCCGGCAGTACATCCGCGCCGAAAATGGCTTCTAACCTGCGGCGCGGCTCCTCCTGCCAGTCGGCAATTGTTCTCTGCCTTCCGCCGTTCGCCGTTCCAGCATTCCCGTTTTGCTGCGCCCTGTCGGGAGAACTTACCGGCGTTGTTTTGCCGGGAGGAGAACTTGCCACCGCCTGCTCCACACCCTCAGAACGCCCGGCCCGGCGACCCTGCAATGCTTTGAGCGCCGTATCGCATTTCTGCGCTTCAGGAATGTAGCTGCCTGTGGCACAGCGACTGGCAAACGCGGAAAGCGTTAAGGCCGCCTGCAGCTCTTCATCGAAGAGGCCATTGTCCGGTGATGAAGCATGCTCAAGGAAGTTTTTGCACACAAAGACCGACATCACCACCAGCCGCGCAGTGACCGCAGGGGTCAAACCATCCTGGCGAGCTTCCTCGATGGTGTCCCTGTTCTGCTTCTCCCTGCTGCGGTCAAGCCGGTTCCAGAGCCGTTCCAGCGCCGCAATGATCGGTCGGAGATCCTCTCTCTCAATGAAGCGATCAAGCAATTGCTTCAAGGATGTAATGGCCTGGGAAGCTGGATGTTTTTCTATAGCCTCACGCGCGTTCTTGAGGTGCGACTTATCAAATTGCGACAGGATAGTTTCCAGGTTTTTGAATGCAACTGCCTGGAATGCTTTATCCGCATTGCACATGTGCAGGAAGACGGCAACACGGGCAAAGCGTTCCACAAATTGTTGCAGGCGGAAGTAATATTCATACTGGATCGCCCACAACAACACCTGCCAGAGTTCAAGCTTCTGCTGCGTGTTAAGAACATTACCGCCCATCAGAGAGCCATATATTCCGGCGATATATGCCATCTGGCCCCAGGATGTATCGCTGATGGGTAAGGACAGGCGAATCAGCCTTTCAATCGCGTTTTTGTTCCTCTCACGATGTTCCGATTGCGCGAAGGGAACGCAGGCGAGCAGCTTCTCAGCAATCACGAAACGCTGCTCTACGACAGCCGACCTGCCCACGACAGGCGGTTTGCGCTCCTCTCCATGCTCTTCGTCGCTAACGGCCTCCACAGCCGGAACAGGCGGTTGCGCGGGTATGGCTGCCGAAGGAACCTCTTTTTCCGCAACAACCATGTCTGTACCGCCTGTACCCGTGCCTCCGTCCAGGCTCAAAGGGAGCGTTTCCGCCTGGATAGCCGACAGAGCAGGCGCGCTATCCACCTCCTCCGCCTCTACCTCCCCTCCCGCAATAGTTTCCTCTTTCTCTTCCTCCGCAAGTGGCGCTTCTGCCTGCGCCGACGTTTCTGAAACTGCCTGAATCGCTTCCGACTCAGACAAAGGCGGAGCCAGCGACCCCGAATGCACCGACCCCGCTGGCTGGCGCATATTCTGTTGAGAAGGCAGAGGAGGGGGCGGGGTAATTCCGGCGCCGGTCACTAACGGGCTTCCACACTTACTACAGAAGCGCGCCTGTGGACGTGCCGATGCGCCACAAACCGGGCAATTTCCCATAGATCGTCCTCCAATACAATCACAGTGGCATACTTCATCAGTATAGTGATGATTATAGTATTATACTCTGCCATTGCAAAATTGTACAGAGACCCCGAATATAAATATGTCCTTTGGTTCAACTGATGAGAACTTTTGCTAAATCTCATCTATCTCGTCAGGATAGTGCCTGAGAATGTTTTGCGCAAGCTCTAACAGCCCCTGCCGATCGTTGGTGAGTAAGCGGTCAATCACGGGGTGTTCAGCGAGAGGGGTATGGTTTTTGACAAAGGCGGCAATACGCTGATAAGCGGTTTCTTCTGAGCAGCGACGCCGCAACTGAACGTAGCGGACAAGGGCCTGCCTGGCCTGCGTGCTTTCACGGGCAGCCTCAAGGGCAAGCGCGCGTTGTATTTGCCGCTCCCGGTAAATGAAAAGAATAGCAACAATCATAGCGAGAATAAAAACCTTCACACTTCTGCCGATCCTGTTAGCCCTGTACATGCCGCGCACTCCTCCTCTGGTAGTCCACTACCGGTCATCTTTTCCCGGATTATACAAAAAAGCAGGCGACATTCCCCTGCATGCAATACTTCAGGTTCTCTATTATACAGAAGGTGGCTACTTTTAGCATCAGGAAAATCAGGTATTCCTTATTAGCCAGAGTAGCTACGGAATACCATGAAGACAGAAACGTCCCCTCGGATGTCATTTTTCGTTCCGTTCACAATGACATCCGAGGGGACGTTTCTGGTGGCATAGCCCCGTCTGTTTTCAGAGGATTTAGAAATGGAGGCCCAGCAGGAAGAGGGTGTATGACCCCAGCGCGCCTGCCGCCAGCAGCAAAGCCAGGCCATCGAGGTATTGCCAGCGTTCCTGGGACTGTAATATTTTCACATGCGCGCTGGCATCTACCGCGATACATTTACGGTTGCGCAGCACACCGATGGCCCGCGCCATCGCGTGCGCGGAGCCGACGGCCATGCCCACAACCACCGTCGCGAACAGGGAATGGCTGAGCGCGAGCAGGGCGACCAGCAGGGGTAGCAACCACATACCGGCATAGGGATTCTTCGTCACCAGCCCCGGCCCCAGAGTGACGCCCCAGATGAACGCGCGCGCCACTGCCGTGCGCCCTCTGACCCAGCGCGCAGGCACCTGCCAGACAAGGCCGAGCAGTCGCCGGTGCAGCCCCAGCGTCTCGCGCACGCCGAACCAGAGGGCATAGACCAGCGCCAGCAGGGGCAGCAGGAAGGGAACGTCGGCCAGCGAGCTGAGCGCCAGGCTGAGCAGGCCCCAGACAAGGGCCGCCGGGAGCATATAGGCAGCAATATAGAACGCTGCGCTGAACCAGTATCCTCGCCCGGAGGATAACGCGGCGGTAGTGGCCGCGTTAAATCCTCAAGGCGAGGCCAGCTTCCCGGCCCCAACAAGGGCCGCCAGACCAATGGCAAACACGGCGATGGCCGCGCTGAAGTTCCCTCGCTGAAGCAGTAGCGCCCCTGCCACAAAGCCACCGGTGAGCATACACCCTACCAGAAACAGACGAAGCGGTCGCCCCGCTACTCGCGCCTCAATCACCGCTCGCACTCCTCCTTCTCTACTGCTTCTCTTCAAAGGAATTTAGCAGCCAAAACAACCGCTCAGGCACGAACACTTGGGATGGCAGGGGTTCGCCTTGAGCGTACAATCCCAGCACAGCTTGTACCCCTTGCCGCTACTGCCCAGGCCACTACATGAAACCCAGTGGCCGCTGCTATAGTCACACCAGCCACCACAGCCATGCGTGCTATCGTTGATGGTACAGATCCGCATCTTCGCGGGACAGGGGTCGGTGTACGAAGTGTTGTGCGGGCAGGGATAGCCCCAGTAGCCGCAGGGATGGCCCTGCGTCCAGTTCTCGTCACAGGTACACGTGGCGGCAAATGCTTCTCCAAGGTTGGCCAGCTGTCCAACTGTGGCTGCCGCTATCGTCGCCACCACCCCTTTGACCGCGCCTCCAACGACTTTACGCCGGTTGAACTTGCGCGCAAACGACTCTGACCAGATGCTCATACGCTTATCAAACTCTTCTAACATGGAAATACTCCCCTTTCCTGATTGATACTGTTTTCTGAACTTTCCCGTCTTTTCAAGAAACGGTAAACGCTACATTCACCGGTTTTTGATCTCCCTGGCGTACTAATTTCCGCAGGGACGATTCGTCCGTCACCGCTCCTTTCGCGCGCGTCACCCCTTCGGGATCAATCAAGAACCCGAATGGCGTGATAGACGTGCTGTAGAGCCGCGTCGAGACGCTGGCAGCCACGCGACCAATTTCAACCGGGGCAAGCCGAAAAGCGTCAGAGGCGGCAATCAAGGCCGGCTCGGCGCTGGTAGCCACGAGAACCTGCATGGACGGCGCGAAGTGCGGCAGCAGCCGCTCAAGCGCGAGCAGGGCCTGCTGGCAACTCACACAGCCGGGATCGGCAAAGATTAGCAGAGACCACCGCCCTTCCGGCAGGAAACGCACAGGCCCGGCTGCCTGTCGGTTGACAGGCGTGTAGTCGAAAGAGGGGGCCTTCTCACCAACCGGCAGGCCGTTGCGTTCGGCCCCGTGATCTTTCACCTGCTCCAGATATGCTACCTGACGATACATCATAATGATGAGAAAACCCAGCGCAAAGAGCAGCACCCACTGGCTGACAAACAACCATACGGGCAGCGTAATGTCCGCCATAAACGTAACCCCCTTAGATCATCCTCTCTTTCATTACTGCAATTGACTTCGCCGCCTGCCCCGCCACCAGGGCAAAGAGCAGAAAACCGGCGACCAGCAGCACAACGGCAAACGGGGGGGCGGCAAAGGAGAGCGAATAGATCATGCCGCCCAGGAAAATCGCCAGCGCGAGCAGCGTCAGCAGCAGACTGCGCACCAGCCCTTCGCCGCTAAACTGCGAATCACTCAACATGCCGAAACAGCGACACGAAACGGTGAGCTTCTTGCGTAACGCGATGATAACCACCATGCTGAGCGCGAGCATAAAGAGGAAGGCGAGGCCGTTAGTGGCGGTGGGCCAGAGGCCGCTGACGAGGCCGACTCCCAGCGCCAGTTCGACAAGAGGCACCAGCAGGGCCAGCCCGCGCAGCAATGGCTCCTGGCGCACCGGCAGGCCCAGCCCGCGCAGGGTGGCGACAAAGCTCTGGACATCGGCCAGCTTGGCCGCGCCAGCCGCCACCAGCACGGCTGCCAGCGCCGCCCGACCCGCGAACAGCAACACCTGAAGCATCTTACATCACCTCCGATACTTCAGCAGAACGCAGCGACGCCCGCGCCATGCGCCATGCCAGCGTGATCTGCGCCTCTGTATTGATTAACCCGACCCAGCGCACAATGCCACGCGGATCCAGAAAGAAGGCAAAAGGCATCACGTGCACGCGAAAACGATCATAAAATGCAGGCTCGACCGGCACCACCGGCACCTGAAGGTCAAGTTGCTGAACCGTCGCCCGGCAATCTTCCGCGCTATCCTGGGAAATGACCAGCACCTCCAGTTCCCGCGCGCTCCCCGCCAGATAGTGCATGCCGCTAACCACCTCAGGAAACGCTTCCAGCGAGCGATTGACGAAGACGAGCATTTGCCAGTGATCTCCGGCAGGCGTCACTCGCAGGCGCCCATCGATATCCGGCAGGCTCCAGGACGGAACTGCTTTGCCCGGCGGAAAACCGTCTCTGGCAATCCCAACGGCGCTGCTCAGGCGCAAAAAGCCTGCCCGCAGGATCACAAAGAGAGTGAGGGAAATAAGGACAAGTTCGATGACCACGAACAGCGTACCGAGGGCCACACCCATATCTTGCTCCTGGCTAGCATCATCAGCCCGCTTCCACACGCCATGCTGAGCGCCACTGCGCCCTCACAACGACACCGGGGAAGCAAGTACAATTTCTACAGCAAACAACCTACAAAAACTGACATCAAATGCTATTTTTACTGCTAGTTTGATTACAGTATATTTACTGTAGATGGGTGGCCTTTCTATTAAATAACATATGACTGGCCATAAGTCAAGTGAAATTAAAATGTAGTTTTTCACGCTTTCAGCCAACAAATGCTTGATTAGTAAATATCCACCCATCTTTCGTGAACAGGCCAGATTCGCCGTCCAAGAAAACATGGCCGCTTAGAGATAGCCCCATGACGTCAGTTGCTCTCTCAGCATGCTGGCGTCTTCATAGACCTCCTCCGGCGTAAGATAACCCAGTTCCTCAAGTCGGGCGAAAATGCGACCGGCACTCTGCTCAATGGTCTCTTTATCGGTCTCGACTACCAGATCGGGCTGCTCCGGCTCCTCGTAGGGGTCATCCACGCCGGTAAAGCCTTTGAGCTTCCCTTCGTCGACCAGCCGGTAGAGGCCCTTCACGTCGCGCTGGCGGCAAACGGTGAGAGGGCATTTGACATAGACCTCCACAAAATCGCCGATCTCTTTGCGCGCCCACTCACGAGCCTCGCGATAGGGCGAAATAGCGGCGGCGATGCTCACTACGCCATTGCGCGTCAACAAGCCACAGACGAAGGCGATGCGCTTGATATTGGTATCGCGGTCCTCGCGGCTGAAGCCCAGGCCCTTGCTCAGGTGCGTGCGCACGATATCGCCATCCAGCACCTCAACCCGGCGATCAAGCATCTTCAGGCGCCGCTCGACGGTTCTGGCAAGCGTGCTTTTGCCGGCGCCCGAAAGGCCAGTAAACCAGAGCGTAAAGCCGCTATTTTTCATCTCTTTCACCTCCACATTGCCTCAAGTTATCCTTCATGCCGCCTCAAGCAGGCCCTCGCTATCCACCCACCAGTCCCAGACAGCCGGTTGCTGGCGCACAGGCGTTTCCAGCATAGCGATACATCGCCTGAACGTAGCGGCACTATCTTCATCCTGCGCGACCGGCGGTGAGATCTCCAGCACCTGATGCCGCCAGTCGGGCAGACGGCGCACGGTCAGCAGTAGCAACGGGGAACCGGTAAGCCGAGCCACATCTGTGCAGCCCGGTAAGAGCAGCATGCGCTGCCCCAGAAATGTTACGGGAATGGCCCTGGCGCGATCCTCCGGCGCGACCGGCGTCTCAATGCCCATCGCGACCACCTCATTGGCGCGCAAGATGTCCACCATACGCATGGCGGCTCCGAACCTGTCTATCTCAGGCTCGATATTCGGCCTGCGGCGGTGGCGCGCCAGCGGTCTCTCGTGGATCAGTCGCCAGAGAAAGCGTTGCAAGGGCGACATGTGCGCGGCGAAATGCGACCTCCAATCGCCCACGACGGTGATGGGAAAGCCGCGAGCGCCGATGAGCGAAAAACACACGTTAAAGGAGCCGACGTGCGCGCTACAGAGCATGGCCCCCTTCCCGGCAGCCAGCGCCGCCTCGATATGTTCCAGGCCGCGTATCTCTACCAGCCGGGCCAGCGCGCGCCCCTTCCCGACCAGGCGCATCACGTCTATCGCCTCGCAGGAACGCCGCCGGAAGTAATCGCGAGCGACCTGCCGCCGCTCTGCCGCGCTCAGCCGGTCGCCCAGGACAGCCGCAAGATTGTCAATAATGCGGGCGCGCAGCGAGGCGTTCAGGCGGCAGCACCAGTCACCGCGCAGGCAGGCGATACCATAGGCCAGCGGCGCGGGCAGGAAAGCGACCAGCGGCACGATGAGCAGGCGATAGAGAAACTCTTCAAGCCGACTCAGAAGCCGCTCGCGTGCCGCAGTCGCGTGCCGCTGCCGTTGTAATGGATACGCTAGCATCATATTCCCCCGTCGTTCATTGTCCTATCAAGCAATGTAGCATCACCGCCCCCTGCTTCACAACCGGAGAAACAGGTACGTAATTTTCCTCCCCCTAGCGTTCCAGCCATACACCGAGACCAGAATCACGCGCGGCCCGATAGATACAGGCGGCCAACCCGACATCCTCAATAGCCAGCCCGAAAGGATTGACCAGAATGATATCCTGTGGGCCGCGCCGTCCTGGCTTACTGCCGTCAACGATCTCCCCCAGTTGCGCGTCGATACGTCTCTTGCCCGCCTCAAGCGGGTCGTCCGGGCCAACGACCTTGCCTTCGCGGTACATCCTGCCTATCAGGCGCCGGGGATCGTTCCTGACAAGGTTCCAGTCGTCGACAATCACCGCGTTGGCTTTGAGGACAACTTCTGGTAAGGGGTCGTCCAGCGAGATATTGACCAGCACGGAGCCGTGCTGCAACCAGGCATAGGCGATGTAGCCGGTGGTAGTGGTGGTCACGGGGACGATAAGTTGAGCCGGGCGAATGGCCTCTTCCGCCGTCGCTACCGGCTGCATCTCTACCCGCTTCGCCGCCAGCACAGGGGCAAGCTCGCGTTGCAGGGCCGCAACGCGCTCGCCTTCCACGTCAAATATACGGATGTGATGCAGGCGTGGAAGCCGTTCGGTCAGCAAGGTGATATGCGCGCGCGCCAGCACGCCAGCGCCAATGATGGCCAGGCAGGTAATATCCTCTCCCTGGAGCAATTCCGCCGCCAGCGCCGTAACGCTGGCAGTGCGCAGGCTTGAGATATACGCGCCCTCCATGATGCACACAGGACGCACAGAGACGCTATCATACAGGATCGTCAGCCCGCTGGCGCGCGGCAACCCGCGCCGGGGGTTGGCGATATTGCCGTTGATGATCTTGGTTCCCGCCGCCCGCAGGGAGCCGCCAACATAGCCGGGCATGTTGAGGCTGCGCACGCTCTCCCCCTCGTCATTGCTCCAGCCCAGATAGGCTTCATCCGGCAGAATCGTTTCGCCCGCGCTGTGCAGCCTGAACACCTCACGTATCACGGCCACGCTGTCAATCCCCCGGCAGGCGCGCTCGACCTCCTGCCGACAAAGGTAGAGTATCCGATCATCCGTCTGAAAAGTCATGGTATCCTCCCTTATCAAAACACATCCATCGCATTACCGGTAGCGAGATACGGCACGCCGGATATCCTGTATCGGAGCGAGATGACGCGGCAAAAACGTGATGCCGTGCTGGCGCAGCCACGTGGCATTGAAGATCGAAGAGGCATAATTTTCTCCACAGTCGGCGCACACACACACCACGTGTTCTACCTCCGGGTGGGCTTGCAGGTAGCGCGCGCAGGCCGACAGCACAGCCCCGCTGGAGCCGCCAACTTTGAGGCCGGTGGCAGCCGCCAGGACGTGGCAGAAGGCAAAAGCCTCTTCATCTCCGACCAGCATGTGCGTATCGTACAGTTCAGGGGAGAGAAAGCTCGAACGGCGCGAGGAGCCGATGCCCGTTAGCCTGCGCGGCCCTGGCGGCGTGCCGAAGATGACCGACCCACGCGCATCAACGCCAATGATGCGCGTGCGCGGGCTGACTTCGCGGAAATAGCGGCCAATCCCGGCCAGCGTTCCCCCGGTCGAGACGGCCACAAAAACGGCATCCACCCTGCCATCCAGCTGGCGGTAGATTTCCGGCCCCGTCGTGGCATAGTGAATACGCGGATTGGCGGCATTTGCATACTGGTCTGTCCAGGCATACTCATCGGAACGATCGCACAACTCCTGCACGCGGGCAAGGCGAGAGAGGAGATAGCCGCCGCTGGCATCAGGTGTATCCACCAGATCGATCACGGCCCCCAGCGCCTGCATCTTCGCGAGATTTTCCTGTGTCGTCTTCGGGTCAACAACGGCAAGAAAAGCATAGCCCTTTGCCCGGCAGATAAAGGCCAGGGCGACGCCGAGGTTGCCCGAAGTCGACTCAACCACGATTGAGCCTGCGCGCAGCAGGCCGCGCTCTTCCAGGTCCTCTACCAGCGCGTAGCCGGTCCTATCTTTCACTGAACCGGCAGGGTTCGCCCCTTCCAGCTTGAGATGCACCCGCCTCATCCTGCCATCAATCACCATAACAATCGGCTCCAGCGGGGTATTGCCGATCTGGCCGACCAGTTCCTGCATCCGCGCGGGCGTTAATTCCGCCATACTCTCGCTATCCATCAGGAGAGACTCCATACATAGCTCCTCTCTTCCATCCATCTATTTACAGGCCCCTGTCCTGGCATTAGCTCATCAGTTACCTGGCTTACATGCTCTCGGAGAGAAGAAGAAATCTCTCCACACGGCATTCGCTCTGACGCCTGAAAAAGCCTGGCAAAAGCCTAACATCAGTAAAGCGTCGTAACAAGCAGAGAAAAGAGTACGTAATTTTCCTCCATCAGTTCGTGCTGCATGGCCAAATACAGCGCGGGCTATTTACTTACGTCTTTCCCGGTATCGAGAGAGAGAAGCTTGCATATATTTCTCTCTCGCCCCTGCGAAATGGTACCCGGCAAAAAGTTTCGCACTTTTCTCAATGTGCGTACCCGCTCATCGTGCTATAGTTTTGCCAGGTTGAATAATTTCTATCCATCACTTCTCACAATGCAATCAGCAGTCAACGCTTTCAGGAACGGAGGGACAAAAATCATGGTAATACCTGTATCTGAACAGCCTGAATCTCAAAGTATCGAACATTCAGGCGTGCGCATCAGTATCGTCATTCCAGCCCATAACGAGGCGCGAAATCTCCAGTATGTGTTGCCGCACCTGCCGGAGTCGCTGCACGAGGTCATTCTGGTCAACGATCATTCGACCGATGAGACGGTCGAGGTTGCGCGCAAGCTGTTGCCTGCCATTCATATCGTGGATACTGAGCGCGGGCGCGGGAAAGGGGCCGCATTGCAAACCGGCTTCAGGGCCGCGACCGGCGACATCATTGTGATGATGGACGCCGATGGATCGAGCGATCCGAAGGAAATCCCCCGCTTTATCCAGGCATTGCAGACCGGGGCCTATCTCGCAAAGGGTTCGCGCTTCATCGGCGATGGCGGTAGCGCCGATATTACCCCGCTGCGCAGGTTCGGCAGCCTGGTCCTTATTTCGATTACGAACCGTCTGTTCGGTGTGCGCTTCACCGACATGTTCTGTGGCTTCAATGCCTTCTGGAAAAGCTGCCTCGATTACTTCGAGATCGACTGTAGCGGCTTTGAGGTGGAAGCGCAGCTCCACCTGCGCATCTGCAAGGCCAATCTGGAGATCGTGGAAGTCCCCAGCTATGAACATGCCCGCATTCACGGCGCCAGCAATTTCCGCACTTTCCGCGATGGCTGGCGAGTCTTGAAAATGATTGTGAAGGAGTGGGCAAACGGCCATTCCGTCGTGCGCACGGTAAGAATGGCGCACGCGCAGGAGAAGCAGGGCTGGGATGGGCTGGTTATCCCAGAGCAGATTGGAACCGTACAATGAAGATACCGGTTCTCATGTATCATAGCATCTCCAGTCATGCCAGTCCGCGCTTTATACCGTGTATTATGCCGCCAGATATGTTTGAAGAACAACTCTCTTACTTAGAGCAGCATCACTATACCTCTCTTACAATCACGCAATTGACTCTGGCACAGGGTGGTCATGGATTACCAGAACGCCCGGTGATCCTGACCTTCGATGATGGATTCGCGGACTTTTATACGCACGCCCTGCCCGCCCTGAGGCGACATGGCTTTAGCGCAACGCTCTACGTTGTGACCGGCTTCGTCGGCGGCACGAGTCGCTGGCTAGAGGATATGGGCGAAGGGGCGCGGCCAATGCTCACCTGGGAACAACTCGCCGAGATCAGCGCCGGTGGCATTGAGTGCGGCGCGCATACGCATACGCACCCTGCGCTGGATATGCTTCCGCCTGCGGTCGCGCGCGACGAAATTGCGCGCTCGAAAGACCTGCTGGAAGAGCATCTTGAGCGGAGCGTTCCCAGCTTTGCCTATCCATTTGGCTATTACAACACTCAGGTACGGCGGCTGGTGCAGGAAGCAGGTTTCACCTCCGCCTGCGCCATCAATCGTGCCTTG
>Ga0209581_1003245_pt1 | contig 14223 bp, 13 predicted proteins | sample Coa_R2_FD_187160 | JGI IMG/M metagenome (GOLD analysis project Ga0209581, IMG submission 187160) | Surface soil microbial communities from Centralia Pennsylvania, which are recovering from an underground coalmine fire - Coalmine... | ecosystem: Environmental > Terrestrial > Soil > Unclassified ...
CATGGGCGGTCCTGCAGCAGTCATCGCGCGTGCCCATCTTGACTTTAACACTGGAAACTACAGATGGGTGGCCGAGGTCATGTACCAAGTAGTCTTCGCCGATCCCACAAACGCAGAGGCACGCAAACTTGCCGCAGACGCCTTTGACCAGCTAGGGTATCTCGCCGAATCGGCAGCCTGGCGCAACTCCTACCTGGTGGCCGCGCAGGAGATGCGCCGTGGTGTCTCTCATGAAACGCGCCACGTTCCAGGGATCAGCCCCGAAGTGTTGCACATAATGTCAATCGGCGAGGTCTTCGATTTTCTTGGCACACGCTTAGATGGCCCTCGCGCCGGAACAGCCGAAATCGTCATCAATTGGCGCTTCACGGATACAGGCGAATCGCTTGCGTCAACTTTAAAACACGGCGCACTGACCTGGGTAGCTGGCAAAACCGCTTCGGACGCTATAGCCACGGTAACGACGACGCGATCTGTTCTTGAGAGTGTAGTCCTGGGAAAGAGAACCGTTGCCGACGCAATAAGAAATGGCGAGATTTCAAGTTCGGGAAATCCGAAAGCCGTAGCCGACTTGTTCGCGTTGCTGGTCGATTTCGATCCAGACTTTCCGATCGTCGAACCTGTCGGGCAATTGCAGACACAATGACAGAGCCGCATTCCTGTCGAAACCGCTACTGCGGATTGGCGCAATCAACCGAGACGTGAAGATGAGAGCTCTATGGGCGCGATGCACTCAATATTTGGTTTGTCAAAGTGAGCGTAATGAAGTTTGCCAGGAACGTCTTTCTCGAAAGTGCAACGAGACATCCAATCTCGTACACCTAACAGGACGGCGCTATCTTCCGCCACTCACGTTAATGAACGCACCCGTGCAGTAGGAAGCTTCTTCGGAGAGCAACCACAGAATCGCCTTGGCGACTTCCTCCGGTTCGCCGGCACGTTTCATCGGAATGGAGCCTTTAACGCGTTCGACACGATTTCGTTCTCCACCGCTAGCGTGGATTTCGGTGTCGATGATTCCAGGCCGAACCGCATTGACGCGAATGCCTTCCTCAACGACCTCTTTGGCCAAGCCCACAGTCATTGCATCGATTGCCGACTTCGTCGCTGCGTAGTCGATGTATTCTCCTGGCGCCCCGAGTTCCGCAGCCATCGAGGACACGTTTACGATTACTCCACCTTCGCCCCCTTTGTGGGTGGACATGCGCCGTATGGCCTCGCGGGCGCAAAGAAAACTGCCTGTCACGTTTACGGTGAAAATCCGTTGGAGGCGGGCTGCGTCCATGGTCTCAAGGCGCATTTGGGGCTCAACGATACCTGCATTATTGACTAAAGCACTCACATGCCCAAAAGCTTCGTCGACCTGTTTAAACATTCGGATGACATCTGGCTCTGAGCCTACATTCGCCTGAATTGCAATGGCGTTTCCGCCCTTGGCCCTGATCTCCTGGACTACTGCATCGGCGGCAATGGCATTGGTGTGGTAGTTGATGCAAACGGAGTATCCGCGTTCAGCGGCGAGCATGGCTGTCGCGGCCCCGATCCCTCGACCAGCTCCTGTTATGAGCAGTGTCTTCATCCCATCAATATAACCAGTGAAACTGGGAACTACTGCAATTCCTGAGTAGCCGTATTTCGAAGCCGATGCCCTTGTCTGCGCAGCCCCTTGAAGAGCTGCGTCCTGTGAGAGCTTGGTTAGGAAGCGCACCCTTAAATATGGCGTGTGATTAACCGGTCACATCGCTTCTGCCAATTGTGAGTCCAATTCGACCTTCGGATCAATGAGCGGCAATTTGATCGCTACTTCTAAACCGCCATCCGGGCGGTTCCGGGCAGTGATGGTTCCGTCATGGAGCCGCACAGCCTCAGCCGCGATAGCAAGACCGAGACCGGTTCCGCCGCTCCCCCTGTCCCGGCCTGGTGCCGTACGGAAGAAGGGCAAAAAGATGTCAGACAGCATGGAATCTGGTACGCCCGGCCCAGAATCGAGAATCTCTACGCAGACGTTCTTACGAAGTTCATCAGCCCTGCAGTTCAGAAGCACTTCCGAACCAGGAGCCGTGTAGCGGATTGCATTGCGAAGCACGTTGTCAATTGCGCGGCGCAAAAGTTGAGGATAGGCAAGAATCGTCATATCCTCACAGGTTCCCCTAATCCGGCAGTTGGCATGTTCCGCCTCAAAGCTGGCATCTTCGACGACGTTCTTGCACAGAGACTGCAATGAAACCAACGCTATGGTCTCCGCCGGACATCTACCGGCTTCCAACCCCGCCAGAAGAAGCAGTTGTTGGACGAGATTACTGAGTTTGTCTGTTTCACGTTCGATCCGATCCAGAGCCGTGCTGGTGTTGCCAACGCTCTCTCGTCGCAGCAGAGCCTGTGCCAGATGCATGCGCGTTAACGGCGCTCCGAGCTCATGCGAGACATCCGCGACAAATCGACGTTGTGCGGTCATCAATTGCTGAATTCGCGCCCCCATGACATCGAAATCGCGCGCGAGATCGCCAAGTTCATCCCTGCGGGCGATCCCGTGAGGCGACGAACGCGCCGCAAGGTCGCCTTCAGCAAGACGCTGTGCGGTCGCGCGTAGCCGGGTGATGGGGCGCGTGAGGTAAAGCGAGAGGGCCATGCAAACGACAGCATCCGGAATGACGGCGACGGACAGGTTGAACCAAAAGTGTGGTTGTAACAGCCGGCGTCTAGCCTGCAAGGTCGTCAGGACCGCTACATAGGACTTTCCACTTGCACTTCGTATCGGGAACGCGAATTCCGTCCGCAGCCCTGGACGTATGACCTCCATGGAGCCGTTCTGCAAAGCATTGCTCGCCAGTTGTGACCAAAATGGAGGACAAGCGCCGTCTTTCACCAGTGCATTCCCGCTCTGGTCGATCAGGCAAAGTGCGCCGTGAGAGATCTCTGCGGACTCCCGCACTTCCGCTACGAATGCCGCTGCCCCATGGACCTCATAAGTATTGATAGCCCCAGTCAGAACGGATGTCACGAGTTCGGGCCTGAAGATTGCCCCTCGCTCAACGGGAAAGCTTGATGGCCAGAACTCGCCTGCCACCAGAACGGCCGCAATCATTAGGATGGTGGCCAGCCAAAAGCTTATAAAAATTCGCCAGAAGAGCTTCATTTGTTCTTGCCCCGCGACACCGAGGACTTGCTATGGAGATAGACGTATCCTGTGTTGCGAGCGGACCGAAAACGCTCCTGGCCGTTCTCATACGGTCCGAGCTTCTTCCGTAAGGAACTGACTAGGTTATCTACCCCGCGGTCACCGGCGTACGGTGAGCGCCCGAGAGCAACGCGGGTGAGATGCTCGCGTGAAACAACCTGACCCGCGGATGAGACCAGTAGATGGAGAACGTCGAATTCCGCTGCCGTGCATTCTATTGGTTTGCCCTGACATTCAATGGTTCTTGATCCGTCATCCATGATCAGGTCTTCGACGGCTAGAAAGGGCGCGCCGAAGCGTGAGGGCTGACCACGGCGAAGTATCGTGCGGATTCTCGCCAGAAGCTCGATCGGCGTGAACGGCTTAGGAACATAGTCGTCCGCTCCGCCCTCCAGCCCACTAACCCTGTCCGCCACTGCGGATCGCGTTGTCAACATAATTACTGGGATTCTGCTCGTTTGCCGGATCTCCTTTAGGACGCTGAATCCATCGCGGTCCGGCAACATTACGTCGAGAATGACAAGGACCAGACCGCCTTTTAGCAGACGATCTAGGCCCGCTTTCGCCGTATACGCAAGATGGACAGAGAAGCCCTCCGGGCCGAGATATTCGGCAAGCATCTCGTCCATATCACGATCATCGTCAATCAGCAGTATCTGCCGCAGAGTCGATTCAGAACCCACAGTCACAGGAGAATCCGCATTGGAGATCAAGGACATCACAGCGCCTCACCCATTGCGCTGCTCCAGAATATTCCTTATGGCATCACGCAGTAGCCAAAACCAGAACGCGAGAAACAAAAGGAGTAATGCGTAGCGCACGCTGCCGAGCCAAGGGAATAGGCACCATGAATTTTCATCCGCTGGACGCCTCATCGTCATCTTCCGGTTGGCAACGAACTCCCGTGCCATTAGTTGGCGATTCGAGGCCACCTACGCTCGAAATCGCTGATCGGTTTCACTGCTGGCGCGTTGCTGACCAAGAGGCTCCCTGCTCGGTAGTACCGCTCATCTTGTCGCCATCGACCGTACCTGAAAACGAAGCCTGTTGTTTCGGCAGCTTCGTGGTGAAGGAAACCTGGTTCCCATCGCAGGTTCCATTTACTGGAACCGATCCACGCGGGCCTTCGATTGTGCCACTCAGCTTCTTGCCATCCTGTTTCAGCCGCATCGAAACTTGCCTTTGATTACCATTCGGCCCAGTCCACGACATTTGCCAGTTGCCGGTGAGATTGGGCGCCGTGCTGCTGGCAGAGGAATTGTCCTGCGCGGGCGCGCTCGCGTATAGAGCAGCTGGAGTTGCTATCAACACAGCCGCCAGCGCGGCAGTCCCGCCAGCAACAAGCAGGAAACGGAATGCTGATGGAACAGACGAGAGACATTTCACGAGAATCTCCATGAGAAGTGGGTGTCCTACACAGAATCAGACGGTCGTCACCCAAGTCATATCACGGGGGATTTGTCGGGTTTTGTCGAGAGAGGAGTGCGAGCCTTTCTTCCAAATCGAATGATTACCAAGGGCTGAGCGATGGTCCAGCCTCTAGCTCCACTCTTCTGGCTATGGACAATGGCGGCGGTCACATCGCACAATTAGCATTCGGTTTCTATTTCTGTATTGACCAGCCATACTTCCGAAGCCAGATCAGGAACCGTGCATTAACCTTGCAGGAGTTGGGCTATGGTGGAGGGAAGAGGCACGAAGTGGCTGGTCGGTTGGACTTGCCTGTGCATCTGCATGGGATTCTCAACGCCGTTGGCTGCCCAAAACACCACTTCCGCGCGCTCCACGGGACCCCCGGCGCGCGGCATCACTCGCGTCAGAACTGGCATCTTCAGATACCGCGATCTGGATCTCGGCAAACCGGTGGGAAGTACTTCACTAACCATTCAAACGCTCACGCCTTCCGGTAATCTGAGCTTCGTTGCGAAGGCAGACTTTATAAAAGACTTCGACGGCTTTCACAGTCAGCAATGGCAAGCCGTCGTGAAACCCGACTTCACTCCGGTGACCGCGACCCTCGGCTTTTTTCGTGGTAACGAGGTAGTGCCCGCCTTTGAGCTTGTCTACTCTTCAGGCAAAGTCACCGGATTCATCATGCAACGCCACGACAGCACCGCACTGGGACCAAAGCAATCGGTTTTCGCTCTTCTGCCCGCCGGGATCGTCGATCAACGAATCGACTGGGCGGCGATCCTGGCTACGGATATCGCTTCCGGCAGCCGCTTCGCCTTCGATGTGTTCGACCCTGGCACCGGCGTCAGCCACGTCATCGCACATGTCGGCTCCATCGAGCCACTGCAGGTGCCCGCAGGGAGATTCCGCGTCTTCAGGATCGTCTATGAGATGCAAAAGCCGAACAAAACCGAACACTATGTGCTCTATGTTTCAGCGCAGGCTCCCCACTTCATGATTCGTGAGGACTTCCCGAATGGAACCATCTCCGAACTCACGCGCATCGGTGGTCCCGCGCTCTGCCAATAGGGAGACTAGGCATCCTTCCGGCAATCGGACCGGAAAGCGACGCATTGAGGTCCTATGTAGACTGGCCCGTGTGCCATCACCACCTTGTAGTTGTCTTCACTGGCAGCGTCTTCCCACCTTGGGGTGAGAAATGAGTCGTATGGCAATGCGTATTCGAACTGCATGTTCACGGGATGCCGAGCAAATCGGAACATTGCATGCAGCCAGTTGGCGTTATGCCTATCAGGGTGTTCTTTCGGTGGAGTTCTTGGCCGATAAGATCGTTGCTGACAGATTAGCTCTTTGGTCAAGGCGGCTTCATAATGAGGTTCCAGGGCAATATGTCGTCGTAGCGGAACACGAAGATGAGATCATCGGATTTGCGTGTGCATATGCGGGTAGTGACAAGTGCTGGGGTACGTTGCTCGACAACCTTCACGTTTCTCATGCATACCAGAGGCAGGGGCTCGGCAGGCGTCTCATGTCGTTGATCGCTAGCTGGTGCAATGACGTATCTCCTTCACGAGGGCTCTTCTTATGGGTTGTCGAGACCAACGTTCAAGCCCAAAAGTTTTATGAACGCCTTGGAGGAAAGAAAGTGGGCGACGATGTCTGGTTTCCACCCGGTGGTGGTGAAGTGCCCCGATACTGCTACGCATGGAGCAGCGTCCGGCCACTGCTCTTGCCTCAGAGTGATCAAGAAAGAGGCTGAGTAAAAAGGAAGACCTAACAGGTCCTCGAAACAGCGGATTTCATCGTGACCGCCCAGAAGATCAGGGCAATCGCGCTAATGACCGCGCCCAGTACTGAGACGCCCATCCAGCCCGCACGCGCATATGCCCATGTCGAAGCCATTGCGCCCGCACCGCTCCCGATGGAGTAGAACATCATGTACGCCGCCACGAGACGGCTTCTTGCTTCCGGGAATCTCGCAAACAGCATGCTCTGGTTTGTGACATGCACGGCCTGAACGGCGAAGTCGAGCATAACCACGCCGATTACGAGCGATATAAGCGAGCGGTGCAGATGGCCGATGGGCAGCCACGAGGCCAGAAGCAGCATCAAGGCCGCGCCTGTCGTCCGTTGCTGTAGTCCCCGGTCCGCCCATCGTCCTGCCAGGCTGGCTGCCGAAGCGCCCGCCACCCCCACCACGCCGAAAAGTCCGATGACGCTGTGCGGTAGCGACACGGGTGGTGAACTCAGAGGCAGTACGAGCGAGGTCCAGAGCACGCTGAAAGCGGCGAATATGAGCAGTGCAAGCCCCGCCCTAATGCGCAACAGCGGTTCACCTGTCCACAGTGTCATGACCGAGGCCAGCAGCCGCGCGTAAGAAGGAGGCGCTTGCTGGTTCGCGCCGGGCGGCAGCGCCCTCCAGAGCGCGGCGGCCATCGCCAGCAAGAGCGCGGCAGACGTCAGGTACACCAGACGCCAGCCGCCTAGGTCCGTAAGCGCGCCCGCCACAGCGCGCGCCAGCAGAATGCCGATGACCACGCCGCTTGTGACTCTGCCGACGATCCTTCCGCGCTCTTTTGGTCCGGCGAGCGTCGCTGCAAAGGCCACGAGCACCTGGATCACAACGGCGAGCAATCCGACGACGAAGACCCCGCATAGCATCACGGCGATATTGGGGGCGAGCCCGACGGCGAGCAGCGCAAGCACGGAGAGCAACAATTGACTTACGATGAGCCGTCTACGGTCAAGCAAATCGCCGAGGGGCACGATGAGGAAGAGACCGAGGGCATAGCCCGCCTGCGTCACGGTGACGACGAGTCCCACGGATGCCTGGCTAATGCCGAAATCACGGCCTATCGCATCAAGCAGCGGCTGGGAGCAGTAGACATTGCCGACGCTGAGGCCACACGCCATCGCAAATAGCAGGACGAGCCCACGCGAGAGCCGACCGGCGGATGCGGGCTTCGATAAAGCGCGCTGCGCATCTTTCGCATGCGTTTCGTGCTCGCCATGCAAGGCAATAAATCGGTCGCGTTGAACTATCCCCATAGATCGGACCTCCTGACAGTGGTTGCATCATGCAACTACTTGACACGATACTCTGCATGGTTGCATAATGCAACTAGATGTTGGTTTAGAAGAATGCAGCGAACAAGTTTGAAAGGAAACGAGTGTCCAGTCGCCAGGGCTCTTGACTCCATCGGCGACTGGTGGTCGCTGCTGATTGTCCGGGACGCGTTCGACGGGATGCGCCGGTTTGGCGAGTTTCAGCGAAGCCTGGGCGTCGCCAAGAACATTCTGACCGCGCGCTTGCGGCAACTCGTGGCCGACGGCATTCTTGAACTCGCCCCATCATCCGGGGGCAGCGCGTACCAGGAATACGTTCTCACCGCAAAAGGTCAGGATCTCTTTCCCGTAGTGGTGGCGCTGCGACAGTGGGGCGAGAGCTACTTCTTTGGCCCGAAGGAGCGTCACTCGGTGCTTCTGGATCGTGTCACGAACCGTCCCGTTCGCAGAATGCAAGTGCTTTCAACCGATGGCAGGCTGCTTAAGCCCGCCGATGCATTCGTCAGGAAAGTGCGTCACAAATAGATCGAATGGATGAGAGAAGCGCCGGAAATATATCGCTGAGCAAGACACCAACACGGTAGAACTTTCGGACAGGTCCCGAGTTCAGTGCCGCTGTTGTCGGTCATGCTTGCACTTTACCGCGTTTCCGTCAGTCTGAACTTTGTGGCCATTCGCGGTTAACTATTGGCTCACGGAGCAGTCATTGGGCGCTTACTTTCCTGTGGTTCTTGGTAAGCTTTCTCAGTCTTTTCCGAGACACCCTTTCTGCGGCCCAGCATCGAAAGAGCGTCTCTAGGGTTACTTCGGAGGAGGCGGACATTTGTTTTTGACTAACGGTCCCGCCGCGATGCCGAACTGGATTGACGTCCCTGTGAGGGCTGTTGGCGTCCCGACGCCACTCCATCAAAAGCGGGCTGAAGCGAAGAGTCACCCGTGGCAGAATGAAGCAGTAATGTCGCCTCGGATCCGTCAACGAATACGGCTGATCGCGGCAGTCTGGCTGGACGCATCGCCGCGGGAGTCAGAATCATGTTCTCGTTTGGCATCCAGGGCGGTGTCATCCGCTATTGGGCCGTGATCGCCCTTCAGGCGGTGTATCGGTCGCAAAAAAATGCCAAGACTCGCGAGAGGGAAGCATTCGAGCTGAAGGTGCAAGCATCCGAACTTGCCCAGCAGCTTGCAACAGCGCAACTGAATTCCCTGAAGATGCAGTTGCAGCCGCATTTTCTGTTCAATACGCTTGGTGCCATCATGGTCCTGATTCAGCAGCAGAAGACAGCCCAGGCCGAAGGCATGGTTGAGAAACTGGGAGATATCCTCCGGCTCACGCTCGATGATGTGGAGGCCCAGGAAGTCCCGCTTTGGCGCGAGTTCGATCCACGGGCATCCACACTTCAAGCGGAGCGGTTATTGACACATGCTCTGTATGCCCGAGGAAAATTCATTGGAGGTACTGGATGAACGATTTCTGGAGCGACGTTCGACATGGACTGCGGCTGTTTGCAAGCAGCTCGGGATTCACCATTGCTGCCGTTGCCGCGCTTGCCCTGGGAATTGGAGCTAACACCGCGATCTTTTCGGTTGTGAATGCAGTGCTGCTCAAGCCGCTGACATATCGAAATGCAGACCGGCTTGTTGCCTTGATGCTGACGACGCCTGATGAGGGAGAGGTGCCCTACGCGTCCATCCCCAATTTCTTTCTGTACCAGCGGCAGACTAGGATTTTTCAGGATGTGGGCGCCTACGATTTGGGCGGGCCTGGATTCAATTTGACAGGCGGGCATCCCGAACAGGTGCCCGGCCTGCACGTCAGCGAAGGGTACTTCCGCGTCTTCGGTGCACCCGTGCTGCTGGGGCGGACGTTCACCGAATCGGAGGACCGTCCTGCCGGCGGCCACGTGGTTGTGCTGAGCTACGGCCTGTGGCAGCGCCGCTACGGGGGCAACCCTAACATTGTCGGGAAGTCGATTTCGCTGGGCAATGAGCCGTACACCGTTGTTGGCGTATTGGGAAAGAACTTCGTTGCTGAGCCGGAGGCTGATCTCTGGGTGCCGTTCCAGTTCAATCCCAACAGCGCTGACCAGGGGCACTACTTCGAAGTCGCGGGTGTATTGCGGCCGGGCGTGACGCTGGCCGAAGCCGATGCGCAGATGAAGGTGGCGGCAAACGAATTTCACCGCATGTATCCGCAAACCTGGACACAGCTTGGTTTCGCCGTGGTGCCGCTGCGCGAAACTATTGTGGGCGACGTGCGGCCGTCACTGCTTGTCCTGCTCGGTGCTGTCGGTTTTGTGCTGCTGATCGCGTGCGCCAACGTGGCCAACCTACTGCTGGTGCGGGCGACAGGACGTCAGCGCGAGTTCGCGATTCGTCTGGCGCTGGGAGCGCGGCCGGGGCGGATTGTCCGACAACTGCTGACTGAGAGCGGATTGCTGGCGCTTGCCGGCGGCGCGGCGGGGCTGGCTGTGGGTTTTGCCGGAGTCAAGGCACTGCTGGCAGTCAGCCCCGCGGGATTGCCGCGGATCGGCGAAAATGGGGCGCGCGTCGGCGTGGATTGGCGGGTACTGGGATTCGCGCTCGGCGTCTCCGCTCTGACCGGCATCGTGTTTGGGCTGTTCCCCGCGCTCACTGCTTCCAGGTCTGACCTGAATCTCGCGCTCAAGGAGAGCGGCAGCCGCGCAGGAACGGGATTCCGGCAGGAAAGAGCGCGGTCGCTCCTGGTAGTGAGCGAGGTTTCACTCGCCGTGGTGCTGCTGATCGGCTCGGCACTGCTGATTCGCAGCTTCATCGCTCTGCGCGGAGTCGATCCGGGATTCGACGCGCACAATGTGCTGGCCATGGAGATGTCGCTGAACGGCAGCCGCTTTGAGAATGCCGCCGGGATCGCGCAGTTGGCGCGCGCGGGACGCGACCGGCTGAACACGATTCCCGGCGTGGAGGATTCGGCGTTCACCTGCTGCTTGCCGATTCAGTCGGAGTTCGCGCTGCCCTTCACGATTGTGGGGCGGCCTCAGCCGGACGATAAAGACATGCCTGGTGCGGGGTGGACAGAGATTTCGCCAGGATACTTCGACGTCTTCCACATTCCCCTGTTACGCGGACGGCGCTTTGCCGACGGAGACGATATCAGGGCAACCGCGGTGGCCGTGATCAATGAAGCAGCGGCGCGCAAGTTCTGGCCGAATCAGGACCCCCTCGGGCAGCAGATCGACATTGGCAAAGAAGACGGCCTTCCCGATCCCACGCGGGTCATCGTCGGGGTGGTCGGCGATACGCACGGGAGCGGACTGAGCCGCGCGCCGGGGCCGATGATCTTTGTACCTGTTGCGCAAATGGGCGACGACATGGCCGCCCTCATTCTCAAGTCGGTGCCTGCACGGTGGGTGGTGCGAACCCGTAGCGATCCGCACTCCTATATTTCCGCCATGACGGAGACGCTGCGCGCGGCAAGCGGCGGATTCGCTGTGGGGAACGTGCGCACAATGGAAGACGTGAATGGCCTCTCGATGGCGCGGCAGCGATTCAATATGCTCCTGCTGACCATCTTCGGCGCCATGGCGCTGATTCTCGCCGCCATCGGCATCTATGGGCTGATGGCATATTCCGTCGCGCAACGCCTGCGGGAGATGGGAATTCGCATGGCGCTGGGCGCAGACGCCTCATCGATCCGGAATCTAGTGGTGTGGCAGGGCATGCGGCTGACCATGGTGGGAGTGACCGTCGGAGTCATCGCGGCCTTCGCGTTGTCGAAACTAATCGCCAGCTTCCTCTTCGGTGTGAAAATCTGGGACCCGGTGGCCTTTGTTACGGTCCCGATCCTGCTCGCCGGTGTGGCGCTGATTGCCGTTTGGTTTCCCGCCACGCGCGCCTCGCGAGTCGATCCGGCACATGCCCTTCGCCAGGATTAGGGCGCTGGAATTAAACACCACCCACTCGGTATGCTTGCGAACCCAGTTCCTTGCGGTTCAGTTGCGCTACGAGCGTTAGTAGGGGACACGCCGCGCCAGATGGAGCAGAGTCAGATTGTGTTTTATAACGCGGCCTCCCGGACGTGCTTCGATCAGCCGTCTCATTTCAGAGAAAAGCCACTCGCGCTTCTCTGGCTCCAGCAGGTGATGATCGGACGCCGTTCTCATTAAGGCCACGTGCTCGTCGGCGGTAAATTCTTCTGACCAGAGACGGCGAACCACTTGCGTATCTTCAAAAAGCTCGCTCCGCTCGATCTCGGCTCGTTTGTCTGGAATCCCTTCAAGTGGCGGTGGCGGCCAAGGCAACCTTCCAACTCCGATGGCTTCATAGCAGTCCTGTATTTCCTCGAAGAACGGATCGAACCCAGGGGGAAATACGTGTTCGGCAGTGGTGAAGGCTAGATTGCCTCCGGGACGCAGAGCGGCGGCAGCACGCTGATATCGCACTTGTGGATCGAACCAGTGCCACGCAGTGATTGCTACCACAAGGTCGAAAGGCTCGTCGCATTGCCAATCCTCAAATAGAGTGTTTTCGATGCGCACACGGGAAAAAGCTGCGAGATTGCGTTCGGCAAGACGCGCGAGATTGGCGCCCATTTCCAGCGCGACAACTTGGCAGCCTCGGCGGGCCAAAGGGAAAGTTGACTTCCCGGTGCCACAGCCAAGTTCGAGGACGCGTGCCAAGCCGGGATCAAGTTGGGTGTTGGCAAAAAGATCGTCATAAAGCCAATCGGGAGGCTCTCGTCGGCCCTGATCGTAGAGCTCCGCGATTGCGTCGAAAGTCCGTGCACGTTGCAAGCGCTGTTCGCCAGAAACCTGCATTTCTCAACCGTATCACCAGCACATGTTCGCACGGCATATGCAAACGTATTTGGCAGAACTTGCTTTCTGTCCGACAGCAGCTCGGGCCGAAATCTAAATAGCTCGTCCCGGCGCTCGATCTGTGAGCGACTCTTCATGGACGCATGGCCCAGGCACCCGATGATCAGCATCTACGTACAGGGCTACGGCGCGTCCATAAGCAACCGTTGACACTTCGCGTTGTAGAAGATAACTGTCGGCGGTAATGGTCATTCCTCCATAATGTCTTCCGATTGTCTGTTTGCAGCCACGTGACCAACCACAATAAGTGCGCCTCCAGCAATGGCGAGATCCTTGGCAGTACTGATCAGCGCTCCAGTGTTGCCCTGATGAGCCAACAAACGGAATCCGTACGCGAACAGGGTTGCCAACACGATAAAGACCGCCAGAATAACTACCGGCCGATACGCATTTCGATTTACCACTATCAGTGCAGCGGAAATCAGGAATATGACGCCACTGAGATAACTCAACGGCAGAGGTGCTGGAATCCAGAACGAAACAAGTGTAGCTGATGAAATACCGGGAGTGAAACGTGTGTAAAAAAAGTGCTCGATGCCAAACATCGCAATGACACCAGCAAATGCGATTCGCAGAAACATGACGCAAGCGTCGAGACGTGCGAGTCGCGCGCCGATCGTTGAGAGTAGGAGAGCTGAAATTGTCAACGCCATATCTTTGAGCGTGCTGTTGAGGCCTCCGCTACCGTCAGTGTTCCAGAGCACGACGAAATCTGCGGGACGCCCAATGATGGCGCGAGTCATGTTGGGGACATGAATGAGCAAAATAAACGAAAGCAGCATTAAACCCAGCAGAAATGCTGCGAGACGATCTTGCTTGCGAAAGATGATGGCGAAACCGGAGGCGATCATTGCTGTACCCGTAAAGTAGGCCCAGAATAATTTAAACGGAATCCAATGAGGCACGAGGGAGGCAATTGCTGAACCGTTAAAGAGGTGAAGGACTCCGAAGTAGATCATAGGCACCGCGAATAGAAGCGTGCCACTCATGGTGTATATGCTTGGCGTTCGAAAATGATTCACTTTGCAGGACAGGTCCATTGGCGGCAACTCCTTTCGTCACGGCGTTGTTCCCCACTTGGCGTTTTCATGGCGCGAACTTTCTGACCGTTCGCGTTTATCTCTTGGCTCACGGGGCAGCCGTCGTGCGCTTGCTCTCTTGCGGCTTTCGGTAGACTGTCTCCGTCTCTTTAGAGACACCCTTTCTGCGGTCAAGCATCGAAAGAGCGGCCAGTGTGAGCGTCGCGCCTACGCACAACCAGGCAAAACAGTTGCCAATCCGCGTGTAAAGCGTGGGACCGGGACCGAGGGCAACATCGGCGACAACAACGGTCACACCCCAAGGTGCATCCTTCTTGGCGGCGATGAGACGGCCCTGTGCGTCGCTGGCAAGCACTATCCCGTTATGTGCGGGCCGCACAATGGCGAATCCGTTTTCGACGCCGCGCATCACCGCTTGGCGTCCGTGCAGCCAGCCGTCGATGCCAAAGTCGCCGCCAGGCACGCCCATCAGACGCACACCCTTTTCCGCATCGCCGCGAATAGTGGTCGGAAAATCCATGTCCATGCAGATCTCCATGGCGCGGCCATTGCCGAGCCAGCCGGAGACATGACCTGGTGTGAAGCGGCCTTCGAGGCCAGGCACTGGATGGCGCTTGTCGTAGCGTTGGATCATGACATTGGGGGTGATGAAGAGCGCAAAATCGGCAGCCGG
>Ga0209581_1003250_pt1 | contig 14203 bp, 15 predicted proteins | sample Coa_R2_FD_187160 | JGI IMG/M metagenome (GOLD analysis project Ga0209581, IMG submission 187160) | Surface soil microbial communities from Centralia Pennsylvania, which are recovering from an underground coalmine fire - Coalmine... | ecosystem: Environmental > Terrestrial > Soil > Unclassified ...
GGCCTCGCGGGGAAGGCTGTTCTATCGTTTGGCTCAACAAGCCGTGCAAGTAGACCCAGCGCCGTTCGCAACTTTGATCAAACCACAACCTATTGGGGTTGGTGGCGTCAAGTAAATACCCCTATCCCGTAAAGAGAACTTGGAGCGGTGGTCAGCTGCTGCTAGAATGTCCAGAGACCAGCAATGAATCAGCGCGTTTTCCAGGCTATAGAACAGTTGAAGGCAGGCGACGCGAGCAGCTTCCGCATGGCGCTTGAATCGTTGACGGGAATGGCGTTTGCCTTCGCAAAAAAAGTTTGCGGAAATGCGGACGATGCCGAGGATATTGCCCAGGAAACCATGTTGCAATTGGTTCCTTCCATCCATCAGTTCTCCGACGCGCGCCGCCTCGGCGTGTGGCTCTACAAGGTGGCCAAGACACGGTGCCTGATGAGCCGCCGGACTAGCAAGTTCAGCCCCGCCCGAACGCTTAGCTTATCTGACCTGATGCCCTCCCACGCTGACGCAGCCCGCTTGGCGGAAAGCCCGTGGCCCGTCAGCCCCGAGGAGGTCCTCCTGCGCGCCGAGTTGCGAGAGCAACTCGAACGCGCCATCCTCAAACTGCCGGAACGCTACCGCCTCGTGCTGGTGCTCCGGGATATTGAACAGCTCGATGTCCGGGAAACAGCCGCAGCGCTGGGAATTTCGGAGGCGACTGTGAAAATGCGGTTGCACCGGGGGCGCGTGTTTCTCCGCAACGAACTGGATGCGTACTTGCGTTCATTGCCTTCGAAGGATGGCCGCCGTGGCTGACCCCGCTTGCAAGAAGCTTTTTGCCCTGCTTTCCGAGTTTTTGGACGGTGAGCTTCCGCCGGCAGATTGCCGGCGGCTGAAGCGGCACCTGCAGAGTTGCAAGCCCTGTCTTGCCTACCTCAAGACTCTGGAAACAACGGCAGGCGCCTGCCGTAAGCTGGGCGAGAGGGGCGCCGAAACTGCGCCGCCCGAGTTGATCAGCGGGGTCTTGAGTCTCCTGCAAGATCAGAAGGTGCGAAGATATAAGGGAGCTGTGCCCGTCAAGCGCGCACGCCCATTCCGGCGGGCCTGAAAGAAGAATTCGCTTTGAGCATCCAGCGAACTTGCGCACACCGCAGCTCGATTGTCGGAGACCTTAACTTTTACTCGCTACCCCGCCAAGGCTTCCGAGCTGATACGTTCCCTGCCGTACGCATAGGCTTCTTCGGTAACGACAGGGGTTGCGTCGAAGCTGTGGACAGGCGGAGGGGAGGCTGTGGTCCACTCTAGGCCCTTGGCTCTCCAGGGATTCGGTCCGGCCGCAGGTCCGTACTTGAGAGACCAGATCAGATAAATCATCGGCATGAGATAGCCTACAGCGAGAATAGAAGCCCCGGCGCTCGACATAATGTTCAGAAACTGAAAGTTGGGAGGATAAGTTGCGTACCGCCGCGGCATGCCCATGATCCCGAGGATGAATTGCGGTCCGAACGTGAGGTTGAACCCGATGAAGATAATCAACGCAGCAAGGCGTGCCCAGTAATCGGGGCACATACGGCCGGTCATCTTGAGCCACCAAAAATTGAGCCCCCCATAAATCCCATTACGGCGCCGCCCACCATGATGTAATGAAAGTGCGCCACAACAAAGTAGGTGTCGTGGAGGGTTCTGATGCAAAACTCGCTTGGTGGTAGATAATGGGCAGGATGCCTAAAGACTCTTACCAAGATGATTTGGGCAAAGGCCGCCACTTTGGTCAGGAAATTATTGTTTTCTGCGTCCGCTGGTACGTCACGTACAAACTCAGCTACCGGGATCTGGTCGAGATGATGGCAGAGCGTGGTGTAGAGCTGGCTCACGCGATCATCCTGCGCGGGGTGCAGCGCTACGTGCCGGAATTCGAAAAGTGGTGGGGCCGATATGCCCGGCCCGTGGGAGGCTCGTCGCGTATGGACGAGACCCACGTTCGGGTGAGCGGTAAGTGGGCTTATCTCTACCGGGCGGTGGATAAGCAGGGCCGGACCGTCGAATTCTATTTCAGCACGCGACGAGACGTCGTGGCCCGGAAGCACTTTTGCGGAAGGCGATGAAGAACTGCTGCCGGACGCCCGCCAAGATTACCTGGATGCCTATGTCGCCTCACATCGGGCGGTAGCGGAATTAAAAGTGGGAAAGGAATTACCGCGCCGGGTGAAAGTGCGATCGAATCAATACCTCACACATTTGATCGAACAGGACAACCGGCGGGTGAAGCAGCGGCTCCGGTCAATGCTGGGGTTAAAGAAATTCCAGAATGCCGTGGTCACCCTCAGCGAAATCGAACTCGCGCAGAAAATCAAGAAGGGCCAATTTCAGACAGGGGAGTTGGGCGGCAGATCGGAGAGCCCGGCTGAATTGTGGAACGCGGCGCTGGCCACATAATTCCGAATTCCTGCCGCTCGAACGAACATACCTCTTTATCTAAAATTTGCGTCAGAGCCAACCAAGACACCATCTCATTCTATTATCCTCTGGGTGACATCGTCGCCGTTTCACGATCCAGACGCTATGACTTAAGTCTCGGCATGACGGAGATCGGGCGAAATCCTGAGTAACGCACCGCGAGGACCAGTACACTATCCGCTGCGCGTACAGCCTTCAGACCTTTGTCGGTTAACGAGCCCCGCTTTCCCCATGCCATCCCTTTGGCCAGTACACGCAGCAGGGTTCAGAAGCGAAGGCGTCACCGGTCAGTGCGTAAGCTCGCGCCCGTGATCCGCCACAAATTTCCCGAAACTCACATACCCGGCATTTTCCCCTCAGATTCTCAGCCTCTCGCAGCGCTACAAACAAGGGTGACTTCTGATAAATTTTAGACAATGACTGCTTTCGGATATTGCCTCCCGATAAAGGCAAAAAACCGCTCGGATAGACCTCACCTGTATGAGACACGAAGACAAATCCTTTCGCGTCATTAATTCCTCGTGAGGCGCGGGGGATTCCATCCCGGCCACACTGAGCGAAGGCTGATAATCTAAGCCAGCGACGAGCCTCAACAGGCGGCGGCATCCTAACGCTAGACTGTTTTTCGCGCACCCTTCTTTGAATAAGGTACCTTCGGTAATGCATCGCCTCCGTAGTCTTCACGTCAAAGTTCACTCGTCGAGACAGGTCATATAGCTGGGCGAAGAGCCTCTCGCATTCCTCTCCCGAAAGCACATCTCCCAGCCTCCCACGACCGGTAGGAACCAAAAAGAAGACACTCCACAGGACAGGATCGATTCTTTCGAGGAGTTGCGCTAAAGCGTCGAAGTCCGCCAAGTTATGACGGCTCATGCTGGAATTAATTTGCAACGGCAGACCAACCTTGTGCACCCAGTCGATCGCTTGCATTGTACGCGTGTACGAACCCGGAACACCGCGAAAACGATCGTGAATCTCCGGGGTCGAACCGTCAAGACTGAGGGCCAGCCGGGCGAGTCCCCGGTCCTTGAGCTGTTCGAGCGCCTCTCGTGTGAGCAGCGGCGTAACACTCGGCGACAGAGAGACCCGCACTCCTATCCTGGTGCTGTACTCAACCAAATCGAAAATATCGGGTCGTTTAAGGGGATCGCCGCCCGTCAGCACAAAGACAGGCACGCGCAACTCTCGCACTTGGCGGATGAGAGACTCACCTTCCACTGTGGAAAGCTCCAGCGGCGAACGGCGCGGCTGTGCGCTTGCACGGCAGTGAACACACGCCAGATCGCAAGCGCGCGTTGTCTCCCAGATCACAATGAACGGCTGATCATTTGCTTGCATATTGTCCGTACGATTGAATTCTGCCGATTCTCCGGCGGCGATAAACCCAGGCTTGTCGATCCGTTCACCCCAATAGCCCTTTTTCGCGACCATATTCTATCGGTAAACAAACCTCGGCTGTGACCTGCGTCACAGACTATCGCGTCAACACAACGTGGAATCGCGCTAGGGCAAGAAGGTATGCTTGTGCGGCCGAGCAGGTAGAGGGTCAATAGTTGCGCGACTCTGTGGATTCCGCCCAATTGACGGCAGGAATTCCTCTAGCGGATCTCAAGAGAGCTGAACTTCGGGTTTCACGCGGCTCTCCGTTGTGCGCTCGCGCCCATACTGCGACAATGTCGTCCCCTGACGCCGTACCTCGAGCAGCTTCTCCAAAAGCTGCTCCTGCTCTTGCTTGGGCATCCGCTCAATCCAGAGGCTCAATCCGTCACAACTAATTGGGTGCTCGTAAATCAACTCGACATTCGTGAGTGCAGACTGATGATCCGCTTCTGACCACGAATCCTTTTCCGCAAGTCGCGCCAAGCGATGCGTGCTCCGGAAGATTCCGTCATGTTCGTTAACAAGGCGCGCGACATAGGCCTCGCCGAGGAACCGTTGAAGGGCTGGATAAAGATACAGCTCTTCGAATTTAAAGTGTGGGCCGGCATGATTTTCCACGGCTGCCAAGAGCAGTCGCATCCGGCCAATCTCGCGTTTCGAAATCGCGTCACGTAATTCGATAAGCGTTGAGACTACCCCTTGATGGTCCGCGTGAAACTCCTGGATCAAATTCAGTCTTTCTCGTTCGACATTTGGCATCGATAATAAACTCCTTTTATAACTTTTGCTGCGATCCGATATTGGATCGTAGCTCGTGACGATCTCCCGGCTAGACAATTCCTGAAGCCTCCGTAGTGATAACTTCTTTTTTGCAATCCCCGCATTTCAACAGTACAATGCTTACCAGCACGAGCATCAATAGTGCGTTTGTCCTTTTATTCGAGACAATTGTCACTGGAGGCTATATGCTCGAACGGGAGCTGTTTGAATTTCTGGAAAACACTGCCGATGCTGCATTCACGGTGGATGAGCGCGGGTTGATTTGCTTCTGGAATCACGCGGCGGAGAGGCTTTTCGGGCATACGGCTGCGGAGACCCTGGGCAGGCTGTGCGCTCCTCTGCTCCGGGGCCGGGACGGTGTTGGAACACCAATCTGCACGGAACAGTGCGCGATCCTTGATTGCGCGAGGCACGATCGGAAAGTCGCTGACTACGATATGGAGACCGTCGATCGTTATGGAAAGCGAGTGTGGGTTAACGTTTCAATTCTATCGTTTCACGACCGGAGGACGGGCCGCCGGCTTGTAGTTCACTTAGCGCGCGATATAGGAGAAAAGAAAAACCGGGAGGCTCTCGCCCAAAAACTGATGGACCTCGCGCGGTTGATCGCCGCTTTGCCTGACGATTTCGAGCGGCCGGCCCCGGTGTTGCCGCTTTCCGAGCAGGAATGCAGAATTCTCCGGCTATTGGTACAGGGGAAATCTTCCGAGGACATCGCGTTGCAACTTCATATCACACCTCATACGTTGCGCAATCATCTCCACCACGTAAACACCAAACTTCACACCCGAAACCGGCTTGAGGCTGTGGCACAGGCCATGCGGCACGGACTTATCTAACACTGCTGCGGCCTAAGGTCCCCGTCTATGGGCAGCCTAGCCTCTTAGCCGCCCCCTGTACCTCGTGTAGCTTCCAAACCAGCGAACCGTGAATACCTAAACGCCGCCACCGTGGCGGGAGTGGGGGCAGACCGCTCGGCCAGGGGTGGCGAACTACGTCAAAGGAAGAGTTGAAGGGATCAGTACCAATGTCCCTCTCGATAGTTATTTTGTCACATTGACGGGTGGCGGAAGGGCCGTCTAAGGTCATTAAACGAGCTATCGATTGGCTTGCACGACGGGTACAGGGATCATGAGGTTGCCAAAGATGGACCAGTCAGGAGATATTCACTTTCCTATTCGGCATGCTTTTCTTAGTGAAAAAGGGGTGTTGGGTTTTCGCTGGGTCGGCGGGATCTTAATCTTCGTAGTTGCGAGCGGGCTCGCGATCTGGTTTTCTCCTTTCAGCGTCCCTGCCGAGTTCGCGGTTCTGATGCACACCGCGCTGGGGCTGGCGTTGGTCATTCCGCTCACGCTCTGGCAGTTCAGTCACTGGCTGGCGACACGTCGCGCCCGAAGCAGCATCCGGAAATTCTGCGGCTATGCGGGCGTGTGGACGATAGCCGCCACTCTAGTGAGCGGATTGGTGGTGAGCGTGCAGGCGACCTTCTCGCTCGGTGTCACCCGGTTTTGGGACCGATTGCACCTGTGGAGCGGCGTAGCAGCGACGCCTTTTTTGATTTATCACATGTGGCCGTACACCTGGAAGCCCGCTGCGGTCCCCAGTAAGCCGCAGTTTATTCCGCCTGATTACTCACCGGGCCGCCGGTGGATTTGGCGGCGTGCTGTTGGTACAGCTTTGGCCCTAGTGGTCGTGCTTGTCGCCTTCAGTGCTGCTTACTTTACAGAGACCTCCAGTTTCATTTCTCGGCTTACTCACTATGACTTTCCGGTGGGTTATAAGCTGCCCTACGGCAAGAATCCGTTCTTTCCGAGCCTCGCCACTACTGGGAATGAAAGACCTGTCTCGCCCGTGCTTTTGGCTGACTCGAAGTCCTGTGGCGCCTCCGGCTGCCACACAGCGATCTATCAGGAATGGCAGGCTGGCGCACACCGCTGGGCTGCCGAGGACCCTCTTTTTCAAAAGGTCCAGGCAGGTCTGATCGAAAGCGAAGGCATTCCGGCGGCACGGTACTGTGCCGGATGCCACGATCCGGTATCTCTGCTGTCCGGCTACAAAGATGCCAGTACGGGCATCGAGGCTCCGGGGTTCCAAGAAGGCATTTCGTGTGTGACCTGCCACGGAATGCGCCGTGTTGACGTGCAGGGCAATGGAAATTACGTTTTTTCGGCTCCGCAGCCCTACCTCTTCCAGTATTACGGAAACAGTCGCGCAACTGTGGCTATCACTCACTTTCTGATTCGAGCCTACCCACGCCAGCATGACATCGATTACGATCTTTCACTTGTGAAGCAGCCCGCGTCCTGCGCCTCCTGCCACAAGCAATACATCGATAAGTACATTAACCACATCGGCTGGGTGCAGCTACAGAACCAGTATGACGACTGGCGGCTGGGCAAATGGAACACAGCACCCAATCCCGCAGACCGCTTGGGTTGTCAGCAATGCCATATGTATTACCAAACGGCGGCCAACAAGCCAGAGGCCGATCCGTACGACCACGAGATCGGCTTAGGATTGAAGCACCGTAACCACTGGTTTGCCGCTGCAAACCAGTTTGTACCCAGGTTTCTCCATACGCCTGACTGGCGTGGTCAGGAGGAGCGGGTGAACCTATGGCTTGAAGGTAAGAAGGTAATCCCAGAGATCGCGAGCATCTGGCCCGCTGGCCCTGTCCTGCCGATTAAGTTGCTTGCATCCGAACCCAGAGCAACTCCAGGCAGGCCGTTTAATTTTCAGGTCATCCTTGTCAATAACAAAGCCGGCCACAGCGTTCCAACAGGGCCTCTCGACCTGATTCGCCTTTGGGTTGAAGTGGAAGTACACGATCGGACTGGGCGGTTGGTGTATCACTCCGGCGAACTGACGCCTCAGGGTCATATTGAGGATAATTCATTCGTGCTAAAAGGGATAGGAGTTAACGCCAAGGGCGAGGAAATCGTGCGTCACGATTTGTGGCAGGAAGTTGGCACGAAGGGGAAACGCGTTGTGTTTCCCGGCTACACCGACATGTATCGGTATCAGTTCGTCGTGCCGGAGTACGCGAAAAGTCCACTTACCTTTACGGCTCGACTGCGTTATCGCAAAGCGAATCAGTACATAATGGACTGGGCGTTTCCCGGTCAACACCTTTCGACGCCTGTCACCAATATGTCCTCCGACCGGCTCGTGATCCCATTAGAGGAGCACGCGCGGAAAGCAGTGGACGATATAGAAGAAAAGCACGCGGCTTTATCTGCCGCTGGAGGGAGGGAATGAACCGTCGGGAATTATTTCGTTGGTTACTGTGCAGCGCGGCGGTGGATCTCGCCGCCGGCTGCTCACGAAACCAGAGCGGGCGCAAATCGGAAGTATTCAATAGCGCGGCGCGCAAGTTGCCTGCCGAGCTGCCGCACATCTCTTTCACGGATGTCACACAGCAGGCGGGCATCGATTTTGTTCATTCCTCGGGCGAACGGACGCATCAACTCCCTGAGGATATGGGCTCCGGAGCTGCCTGGGGAGACTACGATAACGATGGTTTTCCTGACCTCTATCTCGTCAACCAGCCGGGCGCATGGGGTCGGGCGGCCGAGCCTAGTTCGCCGACCAGTCGCCTTTATCACAATAATGGCGACGGCACCTTCACTGATGTGACGGAGCGAGCCGGGGTCGCCAACCGCGGTGGCTTCGGGATGGGTGCCGCCTGGGGCGATTACGACAACGACGGCTTCTTGGACCTGTACGTCACTAACTATGGGCGGTCGGTGCTCTACCACAACAATGGCAACGGCACCTTCACCGATGTGACGGAGCGATCTGGGGTCGCTAATCACCGATGGGCGACCACGGCGCTTTGGTTTGATTATGACAACGATGGGTATTTAGATCTTTATGTTCCGAATTACGTCGACTATAACCTGGAGGGTATTCCGGCGACCGCTCCCACCCAGTGGTCGGGCGTAAATGTTCCGTTCACCCTTAATCCGCTGGCCTTTCCGCCAATTCCGAATCGGCTTTACCACAATAACCACGACGGCACCTTCATCGACGTCGCGGAGCGGCTCCACGTAGCTGATGCGGAGGGCCGCACGCTCGTTGCGAATTTCTCCGACTTTAATTTCAACGGCTACCCAGACCTTTTCATTGCAAACGATATCACGTCCAATCGTCTCTGGCAAAACATGGGCCGCGGGCAATTTCTGGACATCAGCGCTCCCTCCTGGATCGTAGATAATCGCAGCACCATGGCCGCCACCATCGGCGATTTTGACGGCGACGGTGATAATGACATGTTCCACACACACTGGGTTGGCGAGGGCTATGCTCTCTACCAGAATCTCTGGATGGAACAGGGCGGCCATGGTCCGTTGCATTTCGAAGACGCAGCAGACATGTATGGCTGCGGGTCAATCGGGATGTCGTGTGCGGGATGGGGCACCTTTTTCTTCGATTTCGACAACGACGCCCGTCTCGACATTCTGGCGGTTAACGGGTCGTCTCTGGAAGAGAGTGCAAACCCCGAACACCTTGTCGCACAGCAGCCGTTCCTATTCTGGTCTAGGTGGCCCGATGGATACTTTGACCTCGCTCGTTGCGGAGCTACAGGAAACGCACTCGAACGCGCCGTTGTTGGGCGCGGTGCGGCGTTCGCCGATTACGACCGCGACGGTGACTTGGACTTGATTATCACCGTAAACCACGGACGGCCGATGTTGCTCCGTAATGACGGCGGCAATCGTAACCATTGGTTGGCGGTTCACCTACGAGGCGTTCGCAGCAATCGCCAAGGAATCGGTGCAAAGCTCTGGCTTAAAGCCGGCGGCAAGACCTACTACCGTGAGTACGGCTCGCAAGGTTCATACCTTTCTTATTCTGCGCCCGAAGCATGGTTTGGCCTTGGCCGGGTGGGTGAAGTTGATTCTCTAGCTGTTACCTGGCCAAGCGGCGGCCAGCAGGTCTTCAAAAAGCTTCCCATCGATCGAGTGCTGACAATCACCGAAAACAGCGCCGCGTGGGAAGAGAATACGACCTCGCCGTCGCGGCGGTAGCTTCGCGTGGCAAACAGGCTCGGTGAACTCAGAAATCCCGAGGTGTGTGATTCTCATGCAGGAGCCATGTTGAACGGGGTCTAAAGGGCCGCTGGTCCCATGGCAAACTCCTCCGAACTCAGTGGAGCCGTGCTGGAGTGTTTAGCTGTGTACTGGTGTTATTGTGGCTGCGACGGGCCAACGATGAGCACGGCTATCCCCTTGGCGGTGAGCCCCACACTGAGCGGGCAGGAGCCCCTATAGCTACGGTCTATCGGGGAGTCTCAAAGCATTATGGAGAGATGGACGATACCATGGCGCGACATTCAGCCAAATAGGCGCTGGCCGCTTGTCTGGCCGCGCGAGCATGGCGCTTGGGGAATACTGTTCGTTTCACTGTTTTCCGGAATAGCGGTAGGCGCGTCGTCAAAGGTAACTCTCGTTCGCGAGGTTTGGCTGCTAACGGCAGCAGCAGCCGTATTCTGCGCCCGTACGCCTATTGAAAATGCTCTTTTCCCTGACTGCCCTCTCCACCCGCGCACCGTTTCTGAGTTGCGCTGGATGGCCTTTTTCGCGGCCGCCTTCAGTGTGATTGTGGGAGTTGCTCTAGCCATGCTGTTTGCAGACCCGTTGCCTGCCGGGTTTTTCGCCGTCGGAGTGCTTGCAGGCGTCACTTTGGAACTGCAGAGCGTGCTCAAAATGGCGGGGCGCCAGCTGCGCGTCTTCGCCCAACTAACGGGTGCCCTGGGGCTGACCGCAACGGCAGCAATGGCTTACTCCGTTGCCATGGCCCGAATGGATCGGGTGGCGTTAGCCCTATGGGCAACCAACGGGCTCTTCGCGACCAATCAGATCCTCTACGTGCAACTCCGTATCCAACAACACCGAGCGGCAACCCACAAGAAAGCACTTGTTTATAAGCGAGTCTTTATAGGAACCGAGTTCCTAACAGCCGCCTGCCTTACGTTCTGGTGGCGAATCAGTTGGATTCCCGCCGCTACGCTACTTGCATTTGTGCCGGCCTTGTTACGCGGAGCCATCTGGTGCATTCTGCCCAGTAACCGATCGCTGGATATTCGGCGCCTGGGCACGGAAGAATTAGCGCATGGGCTGGTGTTTGCCGGGCTTCTGTCCATTGGTTTCAGAGTTAGTCTATGAAGCGGAAACGACCTAGTCTCGGCTTAAGACGATGCTGACGGGATTCACAGTAAGAAGAGAAGACTATTGGCATCGCATTTCTGCTTTTAGCCGCGCTCGGCATCGGATTCTGCAGGAAACTGCCCAAGAACGCATAGCGGCATGGGCGCGGCGCCAATGCCGGTTGGGAGTCCTCAAGGCACTCCGTCCTAGAATTGCGTTGGCATCCCTATCGATTACCGGAAACAACCAATACTTCTGGTTTTTGAGCGTTCATCCCGTGACGCGTCGCGGACTTGAGGATGCCTATTATGCCCAGCTTCGTGCCATTGTGACCGCATTGCGCGGGGCTGGAGCCGCTCCAAAAGAAATCCGGGCGTTTCTTTCAGCGAACGCTTCCCCGGACTGGACCCACGTGCGAATTAAAGGTGGCAATTTCCACTTTACAGGAGCTAGCAACTTCCTCTCGCTCATGAACGGCTCTCGCCACAAAAGATGCGATATGGGAAGGCTCGGTACACTTGACTTCAGCCACGGGAGAGATTCAGTGCACTTAGACGCCGCAAATCCCTATAACTTTCCCGTTGGCACCTTTAAACATTTGATTCTTGATATCATAATCGGCAACTGCTGGCAAGCCATTATTCCTCGCAAACGGCTAGCCCAAACACAACTCGCTTGAGCGGGCCATCAAGCGTGAAGCCACGAAAAGGCGAGCAGCATGAAAATATCGCAGAAGCGGCTTCTCCTAACCACCCTCAGAAACGTCTTGATCTTGCTTGCTGTTATTACTGTGCTGCCGCGGCCTGCTTCTGATCCCGATTTACTGGGTTATCATACCGTCTGTGCCTTCGTGCCTGTGAGCACGATTTTCTTAATCGGGTTGGCAGGCATAACTCAATTGTTCCATAACTCAATTCCTGACGAAGCGAGGGGCCGATGCGCCGGAATGGCGGTGCGTAAAGAAGATTCCGGGCCGCAAATTGGAAATCGAAACTCTCGAAAGAGAGGCTCTCCATGACAGGAGTCAAGAATCGTTGGCTCGGTGCTGTGTCCCAACGGCTGATGGAAGGTCACCGTCTCGTGGCTTTGCAACCTTTTTTCACGCTATCTCCTCGAGTTTCATCGGTCCAGCGCTCAGCTTATTGTTTATCCCCTGGCATTGTATCGACCGCCGAGGAGACCATCCTGCGGCGCTCTTCGGACCTTTCACCAAGGGCGCTGGCCGCAAGCGTGGCCTTCACCATGAAAGGTATACTTCGTCCGCGGAGTAATACGTTCCAGTACAGCCACGGCAGCCCATATTTCTTCAGCAACCACATGTCGTATCTCTCACGGAAGGTGTCAATGAGCGGTATCGATGGCGAAGGCCGGCCAGAATAATCGACCTCACACAACAACATTCGGCCGTAGCCGGTCACAATAGGGCAGGCGATGTAGCCGTTGTATTGAGACACAGGCTCTTTGCCTTTGAGAACAGCAAGGAGATTGGCTGCCACAACCGGTGCTTGGCGCACTGCCGCAGCACCTGTCTTCGCGTTCGGCGTGCCTGCGACATCGCCGAGTGCAAAAATATTAGCGTAATTAACGTGCTGGAGCGTGTATCTATCCACTCTAACCCAGCCCTCGTCCGGTTTCTGAGTATCGGCCAATGGACTCTCCCGAATGAAGTCAGGCGCGCGCTGAGGCGGCACAAGGTGCAGAATGCCATAGGGAATAGTGACTCGTCGACCTGCCGGGTCGTTCCTGAGCTGAAAGATCGCTTCCTTTTTCTCAGGGCGGATCTCGATGAGTTCGTGGTTGAAGCGTGCGTCGATTCCGTAGCGGAGAATCACTCGATTCAGTACGGCCGCATACTCCTTGACGCCGTAGATTGAGGGCAAGGCTGAACCGTAAACGATGTTCACGTTTTGCAGGATGCCCTTCCTGCGGAAATGATCGGCGGCCAAGTACATGATCTTCTGAGGGGCTCCGGGGCATTTGATTGGAGTTCCCGGCATGTGGAAAAGGGCGACCCCGCCTTTGAAATCTCGGATCAGACTCCATGTTTTGGGGGCAAGATCGTAGGAATAGTTCGTGGAGGCATCCCCTCGCTGGATTGCCTCTGACAGCCCCGGGATACCGTCCCAATTGAGCTCGGCACCGGCCGCCGCCACCAGGAAGTCAAATCCAATGTGCGCGCCTGAAGATGTAGCAATCCTCTGCTTATCTGGAGCAATCTCGACAACGGCATCCTGAATCCAATGAACTCCCTTGGGGATGTAACGAGCTTCCATGCGGACACTCGCCTCCTTCCGCACCACCCCGGCACCGACTAGCGTCCATAGAGGCTGGTAGAAGTGCCGGCTGGACGGTTCGATAACAGCGATGCCTTGCTGATCAGCTCGTCGGAGCAGGTTGGCCATAATGATGCCTGCGGTGCCACCTCCAACGATGACTACTCTGTAATGTGATTTTTTGAAGCTTATGGTTTGGAGCATAGAATTCTCCTTGGGTCATACATGGATTTGTCTAGGATCGCGCAGAGCGGCTTATTCTCACACCCTGCGTGGAGACTGAAGAGTTTCTGATAAGGAATCGTCTTAGAATTGACGGCTCAGCTTAGACCATGAAGAAGGTGGGCATCAACAACACCACACGATGCGGTGTAGGCTAGATATACGCAAGTGCGAAACCGTGAAAGAAAAAAACATACCAGTCTTTTTTAAACAATGCCATAACGTCAACCAGTTGTCAAGCACGGAATCGTGACGGTGATGTCAAGCTGCTTGTGTAAAAAGGCGGAGGGTACGGTTCCGCCATTCGTGCTGCTCGTTGTAACCATTGAAGATGGCATAGATAATTCGGTCGACGCTCGCGACGTTCACGAAGCAGACCATCGGCCGAGTTCTTCGGCGCACCTCGACAAAACAGCGCTCGATCACGTTGGTGGTGCGCAGCTTGCGCCAGAGAGGCCGGGGAAAGTCGAAGAAGGTGAGCAGCTCGGGCAAATCGCGTTCGTGCTGCTTGACCATCGTCGGATAAGCGTTCTGCCAGCGAGCTCGAAAACGGCGAAACGCCCGCTCGGCCTCGCGCCGACTCTCCGCTCGATAGATCGCCTGGGCGTCCGCTTTCACCGCCTCGTAATCTCGTTTCCGCACGTGCTCCAGAAGGTTCCGCATCTTATGCACCCAGCAGCGCTGAGGCTTCACCTGCGGATAGACGGTCTGCAGCGCGGCGGCCAGGCCCGGGCAACCGTCGGTCACGATCAGCAGCAGGTTCTTGCCGCTCAAGCCGCGCCCATACAGATTGTTCAAAAAGCCTTCCCAGGCCGCCTGGCTCTCGCCCTGGCTGCGCAGAAAGGCCAACAACTGGCGCGTCCCATCCGCCCGCACCCCGTAGGCCACCAGCATCTGCACGCGCTTTCGACCGCCCGGCCGCCGCACCCGCAGGCTCACGCCATCCAAGAACAGGTACGCCCATTC
>Ga0209581_1003251_pt1 | contig 14203 bp, 9 predicted proteins | sample Coa_R2_FD_187160 | JGI IMG/M metagenome (GOLD analysis project Ga0209581, IMG submission 187160) | Surface soil microbial communities from Centralia Pennsylvania, which are recovering from an underground coalmine fire - Coalmine... | ecosystem: Environmental > Terrestrial > Soil > Unclassified ...
GTCAACTTGCTAGCACAGATGCTGTATTTTTGCAAGAACAAACGAAGAATAAATACTTCTCTTTGTTTGACTTAGCCCTTTCTGCTCCATACAATTTTACGTGGAGGAACATGAACGCTATCGCAACCGATACAAGCAGACGAATTCCCAAACTCTCGACTTATGCCGGAGTTGTTCTGGCAGCCATGCTGGGCCTCTTTGGAATGAAGGCTGACGTTCCAGTCGCCTCAACCATTAACCCAACTGCAATTCCCGATACGGGAAAGAACACAGATGCCGCCAAGTCCGGCGCTGAGAAGAAGCGCCACTGGTATCAGATTGGCCGCGCCTCCTGGTATGGCGAAGACTTCCAGGGACAGCAGACCGCCAGCGGCGAAGACTTTGATATGAATAAGCTTACGTGTGCCCATCGCAGCCTCCCGCTAGGCTCGCTGATCCGGGTCACGAACCTCCGCAATCATAAATCAGTTGTGGTGCGCGTCAACGACCGCGGCCCAATGCCGGAAAACCGCGTGGTCGATCTGTCTTATGCAGCTGCGCGCTTTCTGGGCTTCAGCAGCAGAGGGACGGCGCCAGTGCGCCTGGACCTTGTCAATTCAAGGGCTGAAGTGGCTCAACTGAGCTATCCGCTGACTCCGGCAATCGCCAAGCCGTAAAATCATCTTCAAGATGATTTCAACTGAACGTACGCCTCAGGAGACCTCTGCGTCCGAAAAGCTGATTGTTGCGCTCGATTTTCCCGACGCTACACAGGCGCTTGCGCTCGCAGATCGCCTGAAAGGACGCTGCCGATGGTTCAAAGTCGGCCTGGAACTGTATATTTCTGCCGGAAACAGCGTCATAAATGCGCTGAAAAAGCGCGATTTTAAGGTGTTTTTAGACCTGAAACTGCACGATATCCCCAACACAGTGGCCGGAGCCGTGCGCTCCACGGGGGTTTTGGGAGCCGATATGCTGACCGTCCACGCATCGGGCGGACCGGCCATGCTTGCCGCCGCAGCCGAAGCCGCCGCTGGACTGCCGCACCCCCCCCGGCTGCTGGCCGTCACGGTTCTGACTAGCATGGACGTGGCGCAACTCGCGGCAACGGGAATCCCGCGCACCCCGAAAGAACAGGCGCTTCGACTGGCCAAAATGGCGCATGCTGCCGGAATTCAGGGTCTGGTCTGCAGCCCGGAAGAAGCCTCTCAGATGCGGCGTGGGCTGCCTGATTCGGTACTGGTCACTCCGGGTATCCGTCCTGCAGGCGCTGCTATCGGCGACCAGAAGCGCATTGCTACCCCCTCGGCTGCTTTAAAGGCCGGAGCTGATCATCTCGTGGTGGGGCGGCCGATTACTCAGGCTGAAGACCCGGCAGGAGCAGCTGAGGCGATTCTTCAGGAAATTGCTGTTGTGGGCTGAATCCAATTATGAGTCGTCATTCTGATGACCGCAGGGAGGAAAAATCTCCCAGCCAATATCTTTGAGATTCTTCACTACGCCGCCCCAGCACGTGAAACCGCACGTGCCGGCGGAAGCTTCGTTCAGAATGAACGATATGACCTATGCAAATGTTGTTACGAATATAAAGATAAAAAAAAAAAAGGAGGGCCGAAGCCCTCCCTTTGCTGTTGATTGGTGATCAGAATTCCAGACGGATTGAACCCCGGCCATAGAATGCCCGCTGGAACGACGTCGGAGTCGTATATGTTGGATCAGTTCCCGTCTGGAAACCGGTATCATAGTCCTGATTTTTCGTGGTAATGAATTGGGAGTTGGTAACGTTGAACGCATCAAAGGCCAGTTTCAGCTTGAACTTTTCTCCAAGAGAAACTGGATAATCCGAATGAAGATCGAGTTGCAGTGTGGAAGCGGTTCTACCCGCAGTTCCACGACCGCCAAATGGAACTTCTCCCGTATTCTGATAAACAGGGTGGGAGAGCAGTTTATTGAGGGGAGTCCCCGAAGAACCACGTAGGCCAAGGCCAAGCGTCATGCCACGAGCGAAGTGATTGGGTACCGTATAGGCCCCATAAATATTCCCTACATTCCGACGATCTGTATTGAGATAACCGGGTGAGAACTGGCTGCCCAACAAACCGAGAATGCCAGTTGTAAAGTCGAACAACGAGCTGATGCTGGGGTCTGACTGCCCATTATCGTTCCGGAAAAGACCTTCGTAGTTGCCATACAACTTGGCAAAACGATAGTTCGCACGGATCAGATAATTGTGGCTGAAGTTCTTGTTCAGCTCAATTTCGAGCGCCTGATAATGACGGCTCGGATTGGCAAAACCATCCGGCTTGCCATCGGATTCGGGATAGCCAGCCGTACCTGGGACAGGATCAAGGCTGCCGTTTTCAGCGCATGCTGATCCAAGGTCGTTGCCAAGGCTGTCCTGCTGCGGACCATAGTCGATGTTGCATTGCGCGGGAACAGCGCCTGTGTACGCAACTTCCTGTTCGTTGACAAAGTAATCTGCACTTTTGCTGGGATTGCCAATGACGAAAATCTGAGGCAAGCCGGCATTCGCGCCTTCAGGAGAGACACCGCCCATATCTTCAATGATGCGAAGCAACCGGCGGTCACTGTAGCGCGCGCTCAGGACAAGTCCCTGCCTCAACTGACGCTCAAATCCGATCATGTATTCTTCTTCGAAATTGAGCTTGGTTCCGGAGTGAATGAGTTCCGGTGTAGAAGGATTCGCCGCGATATTGGAGAAGCCGTGAGAACCGGAGAGCAAATGCGCTCCATCCAGAATCGGAGTGATGGTTCCATCCGGGTTGACAGCAAGATTGCCTGCGCCATCTGAAGGAGCGGCCCACCGGGCTTGAATATCCAACTCCTGATTCAACTCACGAATCGCGGCATCCGTGGGAAGAGCCTGAGTATAACGGCCCCAGTTAAAGAAGAGCTTTGTTTTACCGTTGCCCCACGGATCGTAGTTGATGCCGAGACGAGGCGACCAATTGTCTGTAAAGACGTATGCCTGGTTCGGACCGCCGAGCTGCTCTTCCTCCCAGCGAACACCGGCGTCGACGGTAACATAACGATTGAACGCCCACGAATCATTTCCGTAGATAGCGTGGTAGCCTTCATTGGAATTCACATTCTGGGAGCTGTAGATACCACGAACCTGACGAAGGTAAACCTGCTCAGTATTCCCATTGCTGGTGACATAATTCGGGCATAGTGTCACCGGGCATGTAGCGGTCGAAGGAACAGGAGAGAGATAGAAAGCAGCACTCGCTTGCGCGCCGGCAAGACCGGCCTGGCCGCCTATCTGCTCAATCGGCGTTCCATCTACGTTCGTTGCCGGGAAAGCAAAGCGGGGACCGCTGTAATCGCGGACTGCGTCATAGATGTTGCGGCTGAAGGCCCAACCCACGGAGAAGGTATGCGAGCCATGGAAGGGTACGATCTTCTGCAAATCGAAGCTGATGCCGTAGCTGTGGTTCTGAGGATTCTGGAAGTTGCCCAGGCCCTGAAATTGCTGTCTTCCGGCGGTGCGATCGCTGATCGAATAGAGATCGGCAAATCCGGATTCCAGAAAGTGGCTGGTCTTAGCCGTGGCTGCAATGCTGAGAAGCGCAGTCGGAGAAAGACTCGAGTTCAAGCGAGCGACAACGCTGCGGGTTCCGAAATCCCAGCGGCTGAATGAAGTCGTGTTGCGCTGGTTCAGGTTGGGATAGAGATTCACATACGCATCGTTGAAAGCCTTATTCGATTGCGAAGGGTCACCATATGCCGAAGCTTCCAGCGAAGTTCCTGACGCAATGTTGTAGGTCAGCTTACCGGCCCAGTTATATGTCGTAATAGAGGTAGTAAATGGGCCGTGAGCGAAGAGGTTTGCGGCAAAAGGAGTATTCGGCGCATGGTACTTTACCTGGTTCAAAGAAGGATTAAATGCGCCGAAGAAGAAAAGCTTGTCGCTCAGGCCCTGGATAGGAACGTATCCGCCCAGTTCAAGGCTGCCATCGAATGCCGGCTGAGAAAATATGTAGCCTTGCTGGAAGCCAGTCCCGGCAAATGCGCGGAAATTGTCCGCGTATTTATAAGCTGCCGACATTCCCTCGGGGGCAAAAAAGGCAGATACGGCTCCGTGATATTGGCTGCCACCTGACTTAGTGACAATCTGCACAACGCCGCCGTTTACTCCGCCATACTTAGGCTCAAATGCGCCAGTCTTGACCTGGACTTCCTGAATGAACGATAGATTGATGCCGGTGCCCAGTGATCCATAAATCGGACTATAGACGCCCAGGCCGCCGTAACCCGCGTCATTGATGCTGACGCCATCGGCAACGTAGGAATTTTCGAGTCCGGTTGCGCCGCCAATGGATGGGTTCGCGGTGCCTGTGCCTCCGCCGCTTACTACGCCGGGAGCTACATAGAACAAGCTGCCAACATTACGCTGGACTGGAACCTGCGAATAGAAAGTATCGGTAAGATTGGCGCCGACTGCAGTGCTGCTGGTATCGATCTGCACGGCGTTGGACGATACTTCGATTGTCTGGGAAACGGTGCCGGTGGTGAGCCTGAGATCAAGCGACGAGATGCGGTTGATCACCACCTCAACGTTTTTCGCTTCTGTCGCTGAAAAACCTTCTTTTTCGACTTTGACCTTGTACTGTCCGGGCGTTAATCCCGTAACGGTGAATCGGCCATTTTCGTCGGTGACAGCTTCGCGATTGTCTGCATCACCGGAAATGGTCACTTTAGCTCCAGGAATGACTGCTCCTGTGCTGTCAGTAACAACGCCACCCAGTCCGCCTTTCACGCTGGAGAGTTCCTGCGCGGCAAGCGTTGACTGGCCAATCCATGCGGCAGCCAGCAGAATTACCGGCCACAGCAGGATTCTTTTGTAATACGACTTCATATTGCCTCCTACCAGGTTTGCTTTCAAAAAAGCTTTGGTTATTACCTGACCAATATGTTTTGGCGATCAGGTTTCTTTCAGTGTTAATACACAAATGCAAAAAACATTGCATTCTAGGCGTAAGTTCCGCTGTGATGCAACAGTATTAAAATTATTAATTGGACAATGGGAGATGGAGGATATTTATAGATATATAAATATTATCTTTAGCGATAATAAACGTTCTGTATACCCATCATTGTGGTCCAGCTTATAAAACCCCATTCCGGAAATATTACTCATTAGTTACTATTTATCTTAGCGTTTATTTATTAGTTATACCATTTTGGCCTGCTGCAAGACTGAGCGTCCAAAGAGGAAAAGCATCTGAAGCTATGATTTGAAAGCTCAATGCCTGTGTGGCAGATGCGTGCGTTTCAGGATCTGTGATCTTTACCACCAGGCGGTAGTTTCCGGGCGGCAGCCCATCGGTTGCTATGTCTCTGCCGACGATGAGGTTGCCATTCCTGTCAAATCCACTTCGATCAATCGTTTGCGAATCCTGCTTACGGGCGGACGTGCTGATGTTTCCGATCAGATACGTAATGTCGAGAGTCTTTCCCTGAAGCGAAGCAGGATTGGCAGCATCTTCCCATAGCTGAAAGATCAGGCGCAGAGGCACACCAGGTTTTATGGCCACGTTGTCCGAACCTATCGGATGCAGTTCTATTCCTGAGAATGTAAACGGCAGCAACGAGGTTGCATCGCGTGTTGGAGTATCGGCAGAAAGGAGCATAATCTGGCTCATGCTGAGGCTGCGGTTAGAGTCGGGCACGAGCACAATGCGGCGCTGTGAAAAACTCTGCTTAGTTAACTTATTGGTAACTATCATTTCCAGCTGATATTTGCCCGGATCGGCCGGAATTCGGCCCTTCAGTCCGAGGCATTTATCGCGGACTGCTGCTACTTGCTCTGCGGAAAGGTAATTATTCAGTTCCTTTTCGTTCTGATAAACGACCCTGCCGGATGAGTCGGACAATTCAGTTTTGGCTGAAAGCGAATAGTAGGTCCTTCCGTCCGGCTCCTTCGCAAGCGCGAAGTCCGCGGGATGCGTGAAGCGGAAGAGGTAATGAATGCTGGTTTTATTGTCAGGGTCTCTGGTGGCCATGACATCGAGCGCGCTGAACTGCTCGCCCAGCAGAACGCGATGCGTGACGCCTTCGAGGACAGACTTTCGCTGTTCCAGCAGGCGCTTGTTTTCGTCAAGATTGCGATAGTTGCGTATTTTGCTGAGCAGAATGTCCGACTGCAGACTCGGATACGCTTCGTGGACATCGACCGGTTCGTCAGGCAATAGCGAGAGCGAAAGGTGCGCCACTTCATCGTTCAGGTCTTCTGCGATGATGCGGACGGCGCGCGCTTCATCATTGACGCCGGTTGAGCTGGCGATAAGCTTTTCCGGGCGGTCAGAGTACGGGGAGTAGAGACGATAGTCCTCTGAGATGCTGGGCTTGTAGAAGATGAGCGAGAAGTATGCAGGCAGACCGGGGCTGGGGCTTTGGTAAAACCAGACCTCCATCGGACGCAGATATTTTGTGTTGGGATAACGCGCGATCTGCTTGGGCGCACCGAGCGTAATGTAGACCATGCCGCGGTCCGAGCGCCATCCGTTTTCCTGATTGCGCCCGCCGAAGTTTTCATTCGCGTATTGCAGGCGGCGGTAATGCTCGTCCTTGAAGTTGTTGGAAGGAGCATCGGGATCGGGATTGCGAACCTTCCAGAAGTTGTCAATGAAAGTGTCGCGGTCCTGATTTGTGGTCAGGCGAAGAAAGGCGTCGCGCTCGGCGTCGGTGATGATGTAGTTAACTTCTTCGTTCAGCCAGTGATCGTAGAGCTGGGGCAACTGCCCGGATTTGGCTTTTGAGGCGTGAAGATCAGATTGAAATAAAACCAGAAGCCCGAAGACGATGAGGGCTGCGAGCTTCCTTGATGTTTGGTACAAACCTACTATTACCTCTTCAGTGACCCACGAACAAATAGGGGACCGATCATCAGGGCCGGTATCAGTGCTTAGAGCTTTTCGTAAAAATCGCAGGCGGAGCAGGAGATGTACACGCCGCCCGGGATGCCGCGCTCACGGTCCTTGACCCGCTTGACAATGCGGGTGGGCTTGCTGCACTTGGGACAATCGGTGCTCTTGGACGTGTCCATTACCTTCTTGCGGTCTGCTGTTTTGGCGATCTTAGCCATGGAAACTCTGTCTCCTCTTCAAAATCTTTGCTTGTTCTCGGGGCTTTCAGAAAATCTGAATCTGGGAAGCGCCAACAAAGCCTGGGCGGCCGGACTTCCCGGTCTCAGAGGGAGCGGAAGTTTTTCGTTTGGTGAAGAACTATGCCGGGGCTAAAGCCCATTTCGGTTCATACTCTGCTTCACCGGTCTGAAGGCCTGCTTCTACCGAAAAAACCTCTTTTGCGTACCCTAAGCCGAGCGGAAGAACATCGGACTCGCTGTGATTATTTTACAACATTCCACAATCGGGCTAACGGCCCCGTATTGTTCAGATTATGGAATACCCATAAACTTGAACGCCTTCGCTGCTACAAAATTCTTAGTGGCATTTCCTGCATAGGTGCGGCTTTGATTTTTGCCGAGATCGAGTTTCATGACCTTCCCGTTTCGGCGGAGAAGTCGATGTCTTTGAGTGTGATCCAGAAGGTATTTGGTGTGATTGCGGATTCGAAGAAGTAAATCAGCCGTTTCTGGTCGGCAACAGTCCGCCAGCGGGTAGATGAGATATTCGGCTGGTCGGGCGTGGTGATTCCGTATGGTACAGAGACGTTGCGGATGACACTGAAGACACTGGCTACGGCCAGATCGGGATTTTCATCTTTGGGAATGGCATTGATATAAAACGATGCGCGAGCAAAGCGGTCTGCGGCGCGATTGGTGCCGGGCAGCATTACGGTGCCGCCGATATCGCGCCAGTAGGCTTCGAGTGCAAGCTGCTTGTCAAAAGTGGGAGAGTTAGTCATGACCTGGTACTTGCGGTCATGATGAATGACCTGCTTGCCGGCGACATATTCGACGATGGCGCTGTCGCCAGTCGAGTCGGAGAGCGACAAATGGAGGTTGGCGAGTCTTTCCTCGCCGGGAACATTGGCGGTAACGACAGTAAATGGCTCGTTGCTCATGGCATCGACGGCTTCCTGTACGGTGGCGAAGTTGTCGAGCATGTATTGCGCCCAGAGCGAAAGCGCGAGGCCTGGCTTTGAAGGATCGGGCCTGGGGTATTCGGATTCGGCCAGCCATAAGAGGTTAGCGACCAGGCCTTTCTCATTCATTCCATCGGTTGTGGAAATGTCATAGCCGCTGGCAATCACGCTGCCGTATTTTGAGGTCCAGTGAAGCGAGTGCGGGCCTGCCTCGCCGCTTCGTTCGATGCCACGGGGAAAAATCCAGAGATTGGTTCCGATATCGACTTTCCAGTCCATCGAACGGGCGGTAATGACTTCGTCTTCAGCTCCGTGATAGACAACGCGAGTGCAGGCTTCTGTATTTGGTAGAAGAACCAGGGTTGAAATGAGCAGAGTAGTAGAAAAGCGGTGGGCCCAGGCGGAATTCGGCATAGCAGACTTCTCCCGGTCGGAATTTGTACTGCTTACGGGCTACATCCTGCGCGTTCAGAAACTCTATGGCAAATTAGGAAATAATGTAGGCGGAATAAACTGCACATCCCTCCACGACGCTGCGCTCCGGTCGGGGATGACAACTCATTTAGATTCACATCAAATCCAAATTTGCTCTAAGCGGAAATTTTACGCCGTAATTGCCCGGATGGAACCAGGGTTTCGGCTGGAAGATTGACTGCCACGATCCAGGCAGCGGCCGCGATGATCCAGGAGATGAAGAAAGCGGTCCAGGGAAGCCGGGCATGCGGTGTGGCTATGATCTTCGGACCCCAGACGAGAAGCGTGAAGGCGCCGATCATGGCGGCTTCGGCCAGGGCGGCTATGCGGGGAAAGATGCCGAACAAAATTGCGAGGCCGCAGGCGATGTGTCCGGCTCCGGTCAGCCAGGCCCATCCGGCTTTGAAAGGAAACCACGCGGGAACAAGATTCACGGTTGCCTGGAGATAGAAGAAATGCGAAAGCCCGACAGGTATGACCCAGAGAGCAAAGAAATACCGGGCAATGCGTACGCCGTTGTCGCCAGCGGTAAAGGCCAATTTAGATCCTTCCCGGATGCCGGCCATCCGGGCGAAGAGCATCCATCCTCCGGCGAGGAGCATGGCCAGTTCGCCAAAGCCCAGCCAGACGCCTTCGATCTGCGGAGCGACGAAGAGCGCGGGGACTTTGAGCAAGGCCCAGAGAATAAAATAGGGGAAGAGAATGCGAACAGATGATTCGGCGGTCGATTTGAAAAGCAGACCGATCCCGCAAACGAGCATCAGGACACCGGAGGCGTAGGCCAGGGCAGTCCGTCCGGGCAGTCCGGCAGGAACGGGCTGCCAGACGAGTGCAAAGTCCCCGTAGATCAGGGCCAGAACGCCGAGGCCGATTAATCCGGCGGCGAAAAAGGTCAGGGCCGGCTGCTGATTTTGGGTTAATAACTCTTCCTTTTTCTGCGTTTGTAACAAGGTCTGTTTCATTGCGCCCCTTAGTCTAGCTAGCCGCAGCGTCTTTTCACCTTAAATTCGCCGTTCTGAACGGATTGTCTCGACAGGCGGACGGAGAAGCCGGATGAGGCGAAAGGCCATCAAAGTGGCCCTTCGGTGTTCTTACTGCGAGTCAATCGTCCCGTTCCCGTGTTACAAACGAAGAAGTTCCCCAGAATTGAGGTTGTACGCCGGAAAGAATGCCAAATCAGGAAAAAGTATTGATTGTTGAGGACGAGGAAAATGCCCTTATGGGGCTGGCGGAACTCGTCTCCGGCTGGGGGTATCGCACGGACACGGCACGCGATGGCCTGGAAGGACTGGAGCGTGCTCAGGCCTGGCACCCGGGCATCGTCCTTACCGATTTGAAAATGCCGCGCATGGACGGTCTTGAGCTTCTGGAGCGGCTGGGCGAACTGAAACAGCAGAACCAGGCGGTGATCGTCATCACGGCGCAGGGCAGCATTGCCGAGGCCGTCGAGGCGATGAAGATCGGCGCGTATGACTTTATTCAGAAGCCGATTGATCCGAACCGTCTGCGGACGATCCTGGCCAATGCGACCCGCCAGCGCGAGACGCAGCAGGAACTGGAAGTCACTCGGCGCAAGCTGCGCGATACAGGTGTGCTTGGGTCGCTCGTGGGCTCATCGAAGAAGATGCAGGAGCTCTTCGGGCTTATTGAGCGCGTGGCGACAAGCAACGTCTCGGTGCTGATTACCGGAGAGAGCGGCACAGGCAAGGAGCTTGTCGCACGGACACTGCATGATTTGAGCCCGCGTAAAAACAAGCCTTTCGTCGCAGTGAACTGCGCTGCTATTCCGGAGACTCTGATCGAGAGCGAGATTTTTGGTCACGAGCGAGGCGCTTTTACGGGAGCGCTGGAGCGCCGCGCCGGATGTTTTGAGCTGGCGGAAGAAGGCACCTTGCTGCTGGACGAGATCGGCGAAATGCCCATCGGGACGCAGGCCAAGCTGCTGCGCGTGCTCGAAGACAGGAAGCTGCGGCGGCTGGGAAGCAAGGTTGAATCGCCGGTCGACGTGCGGGTGCTGGCGGCAACGAACAAGAATCCGGATGACGCTGTGGCGGATGGTCATCTGCGCGGCGATCTTTTTTACCGTCTGAATGTATTCAATATCCACATGCCGCCGCTACGCGCGCACAAGGAAGATATTCCGGCAATTGTAGACTCGATGCTGCGCGATATGAACCAGAAGCATGACCGGCAGGTGGTTGGCATTAATGAAGAAATGCTGGCGCGGCTGATGGCTTATGACTGGCCGGGCAATGTGCGCGAGCTCCGTAATACAGTAGAGCGGGCGGTGATACTGTGCGGTGAGGGATATCTGGATGCGCGGCATCTGCCACCGGGATTCGGCACGAAGCCGGTCAAGCCGTCCTTTGATCAGGACACCAACGCCATTCAGGTGGAAGTTGGCACCACTGTTGATGAAGCCGAGCGGCGGTTGATTCTGAAGACGCTCGAATCGACGAACAATAACAAGACGAAGGCTGCCGAAATTCTCGGAATCAGCCTCAAGACCCTGCACAACAAGCTGAAGGAGTATGGAAGCGCGAACGCCGGCTCTGATGCAGTCGAAGAATAGCGGCTTATCGCTCCTGAACTTGCATGCGGCTCAAGACCAAACTCGTGGTGGCCATCACCGTACTCGTGTTCGTACTGGTAATGTCGCTGTCATGGGTGTATTTCGGGGAGCTGCTGCAACAGCATATCGAGCAGTCTTATAGCGCGACCGATATCATCGCGCATCAGCTTCAATTTGCTACAAGGCAGGCAATTGAAAACGGCACGCGAAATCTGGTCATCAATGCGAATGATCCGGTCCAGCTGCGGGCTGCTGTAGCCACGGCATTGCGGGAAGACAAGAGTCTGAACGCGCTGCTCAATTCGGTCATCAGCTATTCACCTACGGTGTTTGATATCGCGATTGCGGATGGCAGTGGCCGCGCTTATCTGACGACCGATCCGACGCAGGAAGACCAAATACTGCCCTCGCGACCCTCCTATGATATGTTGCGCCAAGCTTCGGCCTGGCAAATCCTGAGGGTAGTTTTCGGGCCACCCCAAGTCTACAACGTGTCTCTTGGGCTGGAAAGACAGGGGCAGACGCTGGCGACGGTGCGCATCGGTATCCGCACAACATTTCTGAGCGCTACTTTTCGTCCGTGGATTGAAAAAGCACTCACGCTGATCGGCCTGACGATTGTCTTCACGGTCATCATTTCTGCTTTCGTTGCGAATCTTGCGTTCCAGCCTATTGAGCAGATCAGCCGCCGCCTGGATGTTCTGAGCCAATTGCAGATACCGGAGTCCGGGCCTTCGGGAGAGCTGACGTCAGGCGATGCGGAAGAAGAGACAGGGGATTCCGGCGATACGGTCGTACAGGTTTCGCACAAAATCGAACGCCTGGGCCGCCGCATGCGGAATGTGGAAGAAGTCTTTTCTGCCCTGAAGGAGAATCTGGACCAGATTCTCTCAAACCTGCAGGACGGCATTATGTTGTTTACGCAGGATGCGCGCGCGGTGCTGGTAAGCAGCTCGGTAGAGCGCTTCCTGGGGGTGGACCGCGACCACGTACTTGGCGCGAAAGTAACGGAAATTTTTGACAGCAGCACAGTGCTGGGAAAGATCGTGCGGGAAGCATTTGATCGTGGCATTTCGCTCGTTCAGGAAGAAGTCACCACCGAGAGCGGACGACGCGTGGAGGTTTCGCTTGACTTTATTTATGACGAGCGCGCGCCACAGCAGCGGCAGGGTCTGGGCGCACTCTTAACGCTGCATGATTTTGAATCTGTACAGGAGATCGAGTCTGAACTGGAGCTTTCCCGGCGCATGGCGGCCATTGGACAACTTACGTCCGGCGTCGGCCACGAGGTAAAGAATCCGATCAACGCCATTGTCGTGCATTTGGAGCTGTTGCGGAACAAAATGGGCGCGCAGGACGCGCCTGCGTTTCGTCATTTGGATGTGATTCAGAATGAGATTCAGCGTTTGGACCGCGTTGTGCAGACGCTGGTTGATTTCTCGCGTCCGGTGGAGCTGAAGCTGCACGAACAGGACCTGCGGCAGGTGGTGAATGCCGTTCTGATGCTGGCTTCCGCGGAACTGGAGACACGCGATGTGCGCGTCATCAATGAGCTGCCGAGCCGCCCGGTGATGGTCAAAGTAGATGCTGATCTCATACGGCAGGCTCTCCTCAATGTGGTCCTGAACGGAGCGCAGGCCATGGTTTCCGGAGGAATCCTGCGGGTGCGTCTGACAGAAGATTCCCGCTGGGCCTTACTGAGCGTCCAGGATGAGGGTGAAGGCATTCCGGAAGAGATTCTTTCCAAGATATTCAATCTTTACTTCACAACCAAAAAAGAAGGCAGCGGGATAGGCCTGGCCATGACCTACAGAATTATTCAGCTTCATAATGGCCAGGTTGACGTAAAATCGAAGACGGGCCAGGGGACGACATTCATTTTAAAAATTCCAGTCGTGAACCCTTCAGAAACAAAATTCCGCGGATATCTGGAAACGGACGCCGCAACTGGCACGGTTATTTCAAAGGAGCCTTGGGGATGAACACCGCAAACAAAATTGCGGTTGCGATCGTGTTGCTTCTGCCCTTATCGGGCTGCAAGAAGAAGACTAAGACGCCACCCCCTCCCCAGGCGCAGGCACCGGTCCTTCCAACATCAAAGATGGTCCATGTTCCGGACCTTCCGGCGCTGCCACCTCCGCCTGAGGGCAACGTTACGGTAGCGAGCACAAAGCCGGACAATCCAGAACCCTCGCATCCGCACAAAACGACTCGGCGAAAGCCGGCGGCAGCAAAATCGGCAGCCACAGAGAACGGACCGCCTACGGATAAAGCCGCGCAGACCCAGGTAGCGACCAATCCTGTGCCAGAGGCATCGTCGCCAATCGGGCAGCTTTCATCGAGCGGCGAAGACGGAAATTCTCAGGGACGCTCGGACATTGAGAAGCTCATTACTGATACTGAAAACGGGCTGAATGGAATCAAGCGCACACTGAGCAGTGACGAGCAGCTGACGTCTACACAGATCAGGACATTTCTGACAAAGGCGAAGCAGGCACTTGCGGAAAACGATCTGGACGGCGCGCAAACGCTGGCCAAAAAAGCAAGCGTTCTGCTCGGCGAGCTTACCAACAAGAAGTAAGTTATTCGGCGAGCGGGTAATTCCTGTTAAAGGGGAATACCAGTTCCATTTGCGAAGACACTGACCGGCCATCGACCGTGGCAGGATGGAATTGCCACGTGCGCACGGTATCAAGCACAAGCTGATCCAGAGCATTATTCAAACCGCTTACCAGCGTTACCTGCTCGACGCGGCCATCGGCACCAAGACTTACATTCACGATGACTCGTTGATCTGTTTGGGGCAGAAGCGAGCGGTCCCTGACCTGAGGCGAAGGAGAGATGGTTGGATAAGCCGGATACATATTTTGCGTATCGCTTCCCTGTCCGCTAACGCCTGAGTTGATTTTTTCGACAGAACCCTGCGCTGTCGCGTCTGTCTGAGTGGGCTGTGCCGTCTGCTGAGGTGTTGGCGTGCTTTTTACGGGTTTGGGAAGAGGATGGCGCGATATACGCGGCGGCTGAGGCTGGTTCTTTTCCGGGAGCGCCGGGTGCTCATTTGCCAGAATCGAAGCCAGAGCGCCGCGGCCCGCGGCGACAAGGGCCACC
>Ga0209581_1003252_pt1 | contig 14197 bp, 12 predicted proteins | sample Coa_R2_FD_187160 | JGI IMG/M metagenome (GOLD analysis project Ga0209581, IMG submission 187160) | Surface soil microbial communities from Centralia Pennsylvania, which are recovering from an underground coalmine fire - Coalmine... | ecosystem: Environmental > Terrestrial > Soil > Unclassified ...
TGGATCAGGACAGGCCCAGATGTTCCAGCCGGTAGCGGCCCTTCTCGATGACCTGGTCGTCGTCAATCCACACGTCGCACCGGCGTGTCAGAACGTCCACGTGCGTCTTGGACTTCCAGTCGGCATGCGTCTGGCTGCCGTAGGGGTCGCCGAACGCAATATGCACGCCCGGAAATTTCTCGTCCTGCAGCAGAATCCCGATCATTTCCGATAAGCCAAGATTCGTGCCGAACGCCAGCTCGCCCACGCGGTCGCTGTTTTCATCGGTGTGGCAGTAAGTCCAGAACTCCTCTTCCAAATCCTTGCGTTGGCATTCGATGCCGACGAGCCGCGCGTCGCGGATGGTCAATTTGAGCGGCGTGGCCTGCAGATCGCCGTACTTGCCGTTGAAGTAGTCGCCGGCCGTGGCGTCGCAGACGAAGGTGCCGTCCAGCGTCGCGGGAGTCGTGAACACCTCGCCCGCCGGAAGATTCGACCAGTAGCGCGGACTGATCAGGCCGCTGGTTTTCACCCAGTCGAGTCCGCGGTCGAAATGCGCGGCGAAAGACGTGCCCGCTCCGCTCTTCACCGTGAGCGTTTCCGCTCGGAGCATGCGCTCGCGCAGGCGGTCGCTCAGGCGGTCCACCATTTTGTAGTCCGCGCGCATGCCCTGTTGCATGATCTGCGGCGTGACTCCGACCATGTGCGCGTAGCGAATCCGGCGGCGTTCGACCACCTTTACGATTGCCATGCGCGCGCCCAGTTCGCCCGGCTGCGGATTCATCGCCAGGATGCCGACATCCGCTTTCTCGAGCGCATCCAGCACGGGCGGGGGAGCGCCCTGCATCGGGCGCGGCCCGAAATCTTCGAGGAGCAGGCTGACGCACGCGGTGCCGTTCTGCCGAAGCGCCTCTTCAAGACTCGCGGCGACGGTGCGGCTCGCCTCGTCCGCAATCAGCGCGACGTGGTCGTCCGCGCGCACCGCAAGGCACGTTTCCACGGCGTTCTTCGCGCCGGGCATCAATTCCGGTTGGACAGGACCAAAGGTCATTTCGTTCAGTGTACTGGGATTTCTATCTCTTTTGTAGCGGGCCGCTTTGGCTGGTGCGGCCGGAAGTGCATCAGGCTCCCGGCTGAGCCTTCGCATGCACGCGGAACGCAGGCACCTGTCCGCCCCCGCTCGTCACATTGGCCAGCCCCGTCGAACTCAGCCGCGTCAGGAACCCGCAAAGCCGTCCCCGGAAGAGATACGGAGCGAAATCCACCAGCATCTCGCGGAATTCCACGGAGCCGTCGTTCATCACCTGCGGGAAGACTTCGCGGCGAACGGGAATCCGTTCCTGCACGACCCAGCAGGCTCCCTTTCCCGCCGCCTTGTCCCCGGAAATGGCTCTCTCAATCGCGTCGTCCCACGCGCCCTCGCTGGTTTCCCAGCCGAGTGTCACGCCCGTTCCGCCGTATTCGTCGCTGGGCTTCAGAACCAGGTTCCGGCGGTTGCGCCGGATAAACGCGAGCAATTCGATGTGCTCCCCGTAATGCGCGGTTTGCACGTCCGCCACCACGCGAGTCCACGGCACATGCTTGCGGATCAGTTCCCGCTCGTCGAAGGAAAAGAGTCCCGCATTCCTTTCGTCCGTCAGCACCGCGAAGAACGCCTTCACGTGGGGAATCTTGCAGCGGAAATGGTTCGCCATGCACACCGCATTGGCGGCGTAGGCGTCCACCAGCGCCTTGCATTCGGCCGGACGCGCCACGATCTCGTTGATCAGAACGCGCCGGTACACCAGGTCAATCTTCTTTCCGTTGGCGAAGAGCCTGCTGCCGTCGAAGACGAGGTCGCGCGGGTCGGACAACTCCACCGGAACTCCCATCCTTTCAAACCGAGACTTCAGGATTTCGAATTCGCTCCAGGTGGGCACTTCGGACCAGTCCACGATGACCATCTGCGGCCGCTTCGACACGCCGCCCCATTCGAGATAGCTCGCCACCAGCGCGTCCAGCAGTTTCGCGCTCAGGGGATAGCTGTGCACGTCGAAACTCTTCTCGAACTCCTTCATCACCGGCAGGCCCCGGAAAATTTCCGCGAGCGTTTCCGCGTAGCCCGATCCCGCGGGAGATTCTCCGTTGTATTCCGCGAATTTCAGGGAATCGGGGAGCAGGAACGCGTCGAGCCGCGAAGCCGTGCTCGCCGGGCCGTGTCCCGCTTGCATTCGGATGAGCCGCTCTTCCTCCGGACGCAAATGGAACTGCGCGAGCAACGCCGGATCCTGAAGAGCCGCCGAGGCTACCCGCTCGCCAAACTCCGCCATTTTTTCTGCCACGTTGCGGACATACTGCTCATCCGCCTCGGACAAGAAGAAAGGCCGCAGGAAGGGACAGTGCACCCGGCTGCCGAACGTCAGATTCTTCGCGCGCAGCGTGTCGTAAAATTCCTCGGTGAACCGCGGAGAATGCTCGATTCCTCCGCGCAGCAGGTCATGCCAGTGCTCGGCGGGATCGGGTGTCATGGGAGTCAGCGCTGCGCCTGTCTTCACGAGTTTGCCGCTCCGGAGCCTGTGCCGGGAGACGCCGACGCCTTGGCTTTCGCGGTCTCGCCCGCTTTCGGCCCGCCGGCGAATCCGCCCGCTGCTCCAATGCCCAGCATCTCTTCCCAGCGCGGCCAGGGATTGGAAGCTGCGCCGTTCAGGGCGCGATCGATCACCAGCTTCGCCATTTTGTCCACGACTAGTTCGAAGTAGAACTCCGTGATGCGGTCGCGCTCGAAATCCGGCGCCGGATTCAGGAAGTCGATCGCGTAGGGTATGCCGTCTTTAATCGCGAATTCGATGGTGTTCATCTCGTAGCCCAGAGCCTGGTTGATCGTCTGCGCGTCCCGCACGATGCGCGCGCCGAGCTCAGACGAGAGATAGTTGTGGTCCACGTGGTAGCGCCGCTCCTTGGGATCGTAATGCACTGGAATGATGTCGGTCTTGCCGAAGGTGAAGCAGCGGACGTACTTGTCGAAATCGATGAACTCCTGCAGCGTCATGCAATACGGGGAAGTCTTGTCGAACGCGGCGAGCAACTCTTCTTTGTTATGCACCTTATAGACGTGTTTCCATCCGCCGCCGGAAAAGGGCTTCAGGATTGCCGGCCGTCCCACGTAATCGAGCAAACCCTCCCAGTCCAGCGGGTATTTCAGGTTGTGGAGCGATTCGGACGTGATGTCCACGTCGCTGGGATAGCCTTTTTGCGGCAGCAGAACCGTTTTCGGAATGGCCACGCCCAGCTTGGCCGCGACCGAGTAGTTGAAATACTTGTCGTCCGCCGTCCACCAGAAGGGATTGTTGATGACGTAGGTGCCCTGCAGCACCGCATGCTTCAGGTAGCCGCGGTAGTAGTCGATCTCGTGCGAAATGCGATCCACGATTACCCGGTATTCCGCTGGCTCGTTCAGGCGGGTGCCGCCCAGCTTGACGAATTCGGCGGCCACTCTGTCCTTTTTCCCGATCTGATTGACGTGGGCGATAAACGCCGGAGGAAAGCTGTACTCCCGGCCGCAAAGCAGCCCTACTTTTTGCATGACTCCGCTCCTGAACCGAATGCCCGGCGCGTCCGCAGCCCCGCCGCTAATTCACCGCATGCGCGGAGGACGGCCGCGGCTCGCTGACTCCCGCGCGGGTCTCCGCCACAAGATGGCGCACCACTTCCTTCATGTCTCCGGTCTGTTCGTAAACGCGAAGTTGCCGTTCGGCGCTCGTCCCCTCGCGCAAAATTGTGTGGATGTATTCCACCGCGCTGCGGCTTCCCAGGTCGTCCACTACGTCGTCCACCAATTCCAGCAGCTCCGGAATCAACTGACGCATCGGCACTTCCTGTTCCTTGCCGAAATCGATCAGCTTGCCGTCGATCCCGTAGCGCGCGGCGCGCCACTTGTTTTCTTCGATCAGCGCGCGGCGGTAAACGCGCCAGCTCTGGTTGCTGGTGTACAGCCGGTGCAGCTTCACGACGATCGCCTGGGTCAGCGCCGCGATCGCCACGGCCTCCTCGATCTTCGTCGTAACGTCGCACATGCGAAATTCCAGCGTCCCGAACGTCGGATGCGGCCGCACGTCCCACCAAATTTTCTTCCCGTTGTCGATACAGTTCAACTTGATCAGCAGGTTCACGAAGTTCTCGTACTCGCTCCACGATTCGAACTGCTCCGGAACGCCCGTGCGCGGAAACCGGCGGAACACCGTCGTGCGGAAGGACTTCAATCCCGTGTTGCGGCCCATCCAGAAGGGCGAACTCGTCGAAAGCGCCAGCAGGTGCGGCAGGAAGTACCGCACCATGTTCATCATGTCGATGGTCGTTTGCTTGTCCGGCATCGCCACGTGAATGTGCATCCCGAAAATTAGCAGCGATCGCGCCAGTTGCTGCAGTTCCTCGACGATGTTCTTGTAACGGTCGCCCGGAGAAATCACCTGGTCGATCCAGCTCGAAAACGGATGCGTCCCCGCCGCCGCTACCTGCAGCCCGGCGCGCTCCGCCGCCACCAGTTCTCCGCGCGTGCGGTGCATCTCGATGCGCAGTTCGCCCACGTTTTCACAGATTCGCGTGCCCGTCTCGACGATGGATTGGTGCATCTCATGCTTTACCTGATCCAGGATGTCCGGGGACGCCGCGGACACCAGTTGCATCACGTGCGAGCGCAATTCGCAGGTCGCGGGATCGATGATCTGAAACTCTTCCTCCACGCCGATGGTGAAGCGGTGAGCCATGGGGTGGCCCTCCGGGAAGCTAGGCATTCACTGGGGACTTCGCGGCTATCATACCCCGCCTCCTCCCAAATTACACTCTGCCTCTGCGAGCTCCCAATTTCCTTTTTGAAAGAGCGGTCTTCGGCCTTTCACGGGCGGGACAATACCGGAAGGAGCGGATCACCATGAAGCGGGACAAATCGCAGCCGTGAACTCCTGACTTGTCACGGAACCAATCCAACAGCAGGCTTCGCCGGGTTCGGCCGCTCAGGCCGCTCCCATGGCGCGCCTCTGTTGAAAGCACTCCCGGCAGAAAACCGGACGGCCCTGCGTCGGACGGAAGGGAACCGTAGTCTCCTTGCCGCACTGCGAGCAGGTCGTCTTGGTTTCCGTCCGTACCGGGCCCGCGTTGCCGCCGGAGGTTTCCGCTCGTTTCGCCTTGCACGTTTTACACCGCTTGGGCTCGTTCTTGAACCCCTTGTCGGCGAAAAACATCTGTTCACCGGAGGTGAAGACGAACTCCGCGCCGCATTCCGAGCACTTCAGGACCTTGTCGTGGTATTCCATGGACCGCTCCCCTTAGCCCCGTCCGGTGAGCAGCGCGGGCACGAGAGGCCTGATTGTGGGGGGATACCTGTAGTCCGGGGAAACCGGGCTGGGGTCCCTTGGGCCTGCGGGCGCGAATCGGCTACTGCAACCCAACATTCAACCTGACCGGGGCCTGAATCGCGGAGACGCGGCGCCAAGAGCCGGGCAGAGCAGGATTACTCCTGCTCCCGCCGCTGCTTCTTGCGCAGTCGCTTCCGCGAAAGCGCTTCCTTCGCCCGGCGCTTCTCACCGGGCTTCATGTAGAAGCTGTGCTTCTTGATTTCCTTGATGATGTCTTCCTGCTGTACCTTGCGCTTAAAGCGGCGCAGGGCATTCTCCAGCGATTCGCTTTCCTGGATGATTACTTCCGCCACGGTTCATTCACCCCCAATCCGGTTGGGATTGGTCTGTATTCCGAGCCGGCTGCATTGCAGCCGTCGCGGCGCACTTTGTTGCTTGTGACGCCGCCCCGGAACATTATCGCATGACGGCCGCTGCGCGGTCACATCCTCGCGCTCTTCCGCTCCGCGAATCGCTGTAATTTTCGAGATCACCTTTGAAGAGGTAGCTGCGCATCTTCTAATCAATCCTTGACTGCAAGTCAAGCAATCTTTCTGCCCGCAAGGCCGGAACCCGGCTTTAACCGCTGGGTCTTTAGCTCCGAGTTACCTGGGTCCACAAGAAGTAACAACCCCAGCTTCGCTTGGCCGCCTTTTCCGCCCGCCCATTTCCTCCCGCGCGAACTCTCCCCTGTCATCTCCCCAATCCCTGCTGCTAGAATGTGCCTGCCTGCGCGACAAGCAGGCCTGCCTTTCATCTGCGCGCCCCGGGGGCCATCCATGACCGACATGCGCGATGCCATCGTCGTACTTCTTGCCGGAGGCCAGGGGGAACGGCTGTGGCCTCTCACCCGCGACCGCGCCAAACCCGCGGTTCCCTTCGGCGCCGTCTATCGCATCATTGACGTCACCCTTTCCAACTGCATCAATTCCAATCTCCGGCGCATCTTCGTTCTCACGCAGTACAAGGCGCTCAGCCTGAACCGCCACATTCGCGCCGGCTGGTCCGTCGTCGCGGGTCTCGGCGAATACGTCGAACTGCTCACCCCGCAAATGCGCGTCTCCAAAGAGTGGTATCAGGGCACCGCCGACGCCGTCTATCAGAACATCTATTCCATCGGCAGCGAACGCTCCAAGTACGTCTTCATCCTGTCCGGCGACCACATCTACAAAATGAACTACGCCAAGATGCTCCAGCAGCATCTGGACTCCGCCGCGGACGTGACCGTCGGCACCATTCAGATCCCCTCGCCCCAGGCCGCCCGGCAGTTCGGCGTCATCGAAGTGGACAAGGATTGGCGCATCATCGGCTTCGAGGAAAAACCCGCGCAGCCCAAGGAATCTCCCCACGCACCCGGCCAGTGCAACGCCTCCATGGGCATCTACATCTTCAATACGCAGCTCCTCATTCCCATCCTTCTCGCCGATTCCGAGGATCCCAAATCCCATCACGATTTCGGCAAGGACATCCTCCCGCGCATCATTTCCAAGCACCGCGTCTTCGCCTACAACTTCGTGGACGAAAACAGCAAGTCCACACTCTACTGGCGAGACGTCGGCACCATCGACGCCTATTACGAAGCCAACATGGATCTCGTGGACGTTTCTCCCGTCTTCAACCTGTACGACAGCGCCTGGCCCCTGCGCACCTGGCAGCACCAGTATCCGCCCGCCAAATTCGTCTTCGCCGATCCCGACCGCATGGGCGTGGCTCTCGACTCCATTGTTGCCGGCGGCTCCATCGTCTCCGGCGGCCGCGTTTCGAAATCCGTGGTCGGCAACAACGTCCGCGTGAACAGCTATTGCGACGTTTCGGAGAGCATCATCTACAACCACGTGAACATCGGCCGCCACTCCCGGATTCGTCGCGCTATCATTGATCGACACGTCAGCTTGCCGGAGCACACCGAAATCGGCTACGACCTCGAAGCCGACAAGCGCCGCTTCCACGTCACCGATTCCGGAATTGTCGTCGTTGTGCGCCAGGAATCGCTCATCGAGGAGCCCGAAACCGCCTAGCGGCGCAGGCATTCCTGCCTGTACGCCTTTGGTTATGGCGCAGTCTCGGAATCGCGCAATCCTTGGTATCGGGAAGTTGCTTCTTGGCGCCCATGGCAGTAGCCAAGTGTTGAGAATCGCCCCGGTGCATCAACTATAGGGAGGCTTCTTCTATGCACTACACGTTCTCCAGCGCTGTCCTTGCTGCTTTGTTCCTTGCCGCCGCGCCCGCGCTGCAAAACCCTCCCCAATGGAAGCCGCACGACATGAACCGCCCGGTTCCTCCGGTCGTTGACCCGGGCACTTCCTCGACGCAGGAAGCGCCCGGCCGCGCGCCGTCCGATGCCGTTGTCCTTTTCGACGGCAAGGATCTTTCGCAATGGCAAATGAAAGACGGCAGTCCCGCCAACTGGAAGGTCGGCAACGGCTATTTCGAGACTGTTCCTAAGACCGGCTACATCTACACGCGCAAGTCGTTCGCCGATTGCCAGCTTCACGTCGAGTTCGCCACTCCCTCGCCCGCTGTCGGCGAAGGCCAGGACCGCGGCAATAGCGGCGTCTTCCTCATGGGCCTATACGAAATTCAGGTTCTCGACTCCTACAACAACCGGACCTACGCCGACGGCCAGGCCGCTGCCGTCTATGGCCAGTATCCGCCGCTCGTGAACGCCTCGCGCCCTCCCGGCCAGTGGCAGTCCTACGACATAGTCTTCCATCCCTCGCGCTTCGATAAGGACGGCAAGCTCATCCGTCTCGGGCGCGTCACCCTCTTTCACAATGGAGTTCTCGTGCAGGACAACGTGGAAATTCAGGGCCCCACCGTCACCGGCGAGCCGGACAAGCCCCACCCCGGCCGGCTCCCTCTCGCGCTGCAGGATCACAATCATCCCGTCCGCTACCGCAACATCTGGCTCCGCGAAATCCCGCCCGTCGAGCCATGACGCGGTCGCCTGCTTCTGCCGTAGGGGCACGACATGTCGTGCCCTTCCGATGATGCCCCACCTTCTCCGCTTGACAGCCTGTCTTCGCGTGTTATGCCGAATTGGATTTCAACTGCCTTATCGGGCCGCTCGACCTGAGCCCTCTCCCATTCGCTGCATTTCCATTAACAACAATTTTCTTTCGTAGTAACATCTCGCATGTTGTCCGCTGCACTCCCCTCCAAAAGACATTCCTCTTCCCCGCGAGTTTGGACCTGCGGCTTTTCGGCCCACCTGCCTCCTCTTTCATCTAACTCCTTTCTTTCCCGCACATGCGAAAAACGCGTTTGTAAGTCCTTTGCTTCCCGCACATCCAAAATTGGCCTTTGCAACTTCTTTGTTTTCCGCACATACAAAAAATGCCCGGGTGGGGTCCCCCGCATTTCCATTCTGGAACTCACCCCCGCCTCCTCGCCGTGCCTTTCGTGCCTTCGCTTTTCAACCTTCGGCTCTCGACTGCCTTCTCCCCACTTCTTGTACAATCATGGGTTCGCATTCCCTGAGGAGACCCAACCGACATGTCCACGAAGATCACGAAAATCCACGCCCGCCAGGTCATTGACTCGCGCGGCAATCCCACCGTCGAAGCCGACGTCGTCCTGGAATCCGGCGTGTTCGGCCGCGCCGCTGTTCCTTCCGGCGCTTCCACCGGCGAGCATGAAGCGCTCGAACTGCGCGACGGGGACAAATCGAAGTACCTCGGCAAGGGCGTCCTCAAAGCCGTCGCCAACGTCAACGGCGAAATCGCCAAAGCCATGCTCGGCTTCGACGCGGGCGATCAACGCGGCCTCGACCGGCAAATGATCCAGCTCGACGGCACCTCCACCAAATCGCGGCTCGGCGCCAACGCCATTCTCGCCGTGTCCATGGCGGCGGCGCGCGCGGGCGCTGCGGCCATGAAGATGCCGCTCTACAAATACTTGGCGCAATATTCCACGGACAAATCCGCCAATCTGCTCCCCGTCCCCATGATGAACATCCTCAACGGCGGCGCGCACGCGGACAATTCCGTGGATTTTCAGGAGTTCATGGCCATGCCCGTCGGCGCGCCGAGTTTTTCGGAGGCCTTGCGCTGGGGCGTCGAAGTGTTTCATGCGCTCAAGGCCGCTTTGAAGAAGCATGGTTACTCGACCGCCGTCGGCGATGAAGGCGGTTTCGCTCCCAATTGCAAGTCCAACGAGGAAGCCATTCAGATCGTGCTCGAAGCCATCTCCTCCGCGGGCTACAAACCGGGCGAGCAGGTGGCCATCGCGCTCGATCCCGCCGCCAGCGAGTTCTACGACAAAGCGAGCGGCAAATACGTTTTCAAGAAGTCCGACAAGAGCGCGCACTCTTCGGAGGAAATGGCGAAATACTGGACCGGTTGGGTCGAGAAATACCCCATCGTCTCCATCGAGGACGGCATGGCGGAAGACGACTGGGCCGGCTGGAAGTTGCTGACGGAAAAGACCGGCTCGAAATCTTCGGCGAAGCGCATCCAGCTCGTTGGCGACGATATCTTCGTCACCAACACGGAGATCTTCTCCCGCGGCATCAAGGAAGGCATCGCCAACGCCATTCTCATCAAGCTGAACCAGATCGGCACCGTCACCGAAACCATTGAAGCCATCGAGCTGGCGCGCAAGTCCGGCTACAATTCCATTATTTCTCACCGTTCCGGCGAAACCGAAGACACTTTCATCGCCGACCTCGCCGTCGCCACCGCTGCGGGCCAGATCAAGACCGGCTCCGCTTCGCGTACCGACCGCATCGCCAAGTACAATCAGCTCCTCCGCATCGAGGAAGCGCTGGGCCCCGCCGCCCGTTTCCCGGGACGGTCCATATTCGGCTCGTAGGAGTTACACCGTGCGATTCCGCCTCACCCTATTCATGGCATTTGCGCTGCCTGCATTCGCGCAGGCGCAGACTCCACTCACGGCCAACGACGTCGTCGAGCAGATCAAGGCCCACGTCGGCGTGCCGTGGAACAGCGAAACCGTGGACACTTTCAAGGCAGGCGATCCGAACGCGAAAGTTACCGGAATCGCCGTCACCATGATGGCCACGCTCGACGTTCTGCAGCGCGCCGCCGCTCGCGGCGATAATCTCATCATCACTCACGAGCCCACTTTCTATAATCATCTGGACAAGCCGGACGATCTCCCGGAAAAGGATGCCGATCCCGTTCTTGCCGAAAAGCGCGCCTTCATCGAACAGCATCACCTCGTCGTCTGGCGCTTCCACGATCACTGGCATCGCCGCGCTCCGGACGGCATTGAAGCCGGCATGGTGCGCAAACTCGGCTGGGAAAAGTATCAGGACCCCAAGAACCCGTATCTTTTCACGATGCCGGAAACAACCGTCGGCGCTCTTGCCGCGTTCTTGCAAAAGACGCTCGATCTTCACGCCATGCGCGTCGTCGGCGACCGGAGCATGAAGCTCACGCGCGTCGCGCTCAGTCCGGGCGCCGCCGGATTCGCCCGCGAGACTCGCGCGCTCGAAATGCCGGAGATACAACTGCTCATCACGGGAGAATCCCGCGAATGGGAAACCGTGGAATACGTCGCGGACGCCGCCGCCGAAGGCCGCCACAAAGCGCTGATCATGCTTAGCCATGTTCCCTCCGAACAGGCCGGCATGGAGGAATGCGCTCGCTGGCTCAAAACATTTCTTCCAGATACCCGCGTCGAATTCGTCCCCACAAAGGATCCGTTTGCATCGGAAACGTTTCCGCCGCGGCGCTAGTGATACTCGCAGAGCAATTCGGGAAGGCGGTTAGCCGGACGCACCAGAGCGATGCCTAAATTCACAAAACACATCTTCATCTGCCTGAATCAGCGGGAACCCGGCCATCCTCGACCCTGCTGCGATCCCTCCGGCCAGGGCGAACTGCAGCGCCTGTTCAAGGTCAAGCTCGCCCAGCGCGGAATCAAGCTCGTGCGCGCGAACAAGTCCGGCTGCCTCGACCAGTGCGAGCTCGGGCCGAACGTCGTCGTTTATCCGGAAGGCGTGTGGTACGGCCGCGTGACTCCCGACGACGTCGATGAAATCATCGAATCCCACATCATCAACAACCGGCCCGTCGAGCGCCTGCGCATTCCGGATGAAATTCTCAACACGACGCACAAGAAGGAGAACGGCCCGAAGGAGTAATCCCGCCGGATGCCATTTCGGAGCTTGCAGAGAAGGCCTTCCCGCGAAATAATCGCCCCTGATTTTCTGGAGGAACAATGAAGTCATTTTCTCGAATTGCCGCCCTCGCGCTTCTGTGCGTCTTGGTCGTGCCTCTCGGAATGCTCTCCTTTGGCGACGAAAAGCCGCTCGACGGCTTCTCCGCGAACTCCTCGCGCGCCGAACGCCAGTGGGAAGAGAAGTTCCGTGCCATCCCCAAGCCGGAAAACATGCGCGCCTACATGGAGCATCTCTCCGCGCGCCCGCACAACGTCGGCACCCCGTACGACAAGGAGAACGCCGAGTGGATCGCGGCCAAGTTCAAGGAATGGGGCCTGGACACGCACATCGAAACCTTCGACGTTCTCTTCCCGACGCCGAAAGAGCGCGCTGTTGAACTCGTCGAAGGCGGCCCGAAGTTTGTGGCCAAGCTCGAAGAGCCCACGGTTTCTCAGGATCCAACTTCCAACCAGCACGCCGAGCAGTTGCCGACCTACAACGCATATTCGAAAGACGGCGACGTGACCGCGCCGCTGGTCTTCGTGAATTACGGCATTCCGGAAGACTACGAGCAACTGGCGCGGCTCGGCGTTTCCGTGAAGGGAGCGATCGTCATCGCCAAGTACGGCCGCTCCTGGCGCGGCATCAAGCCGAAAGTCGCCGCGGAGCACGGCGCGGTCGGCTGCCTCATCTATTCCGATCCGAATGAAGATGGCTTCAAGCAGGGTGAGACGTTCCCCAACGGCCCCTGGCGGCCCGAACAAGGCGTCCAGCGCGGAAGCGTCGCCGACGATCCCATCTATCCGGGCGATCCGCTTACTCCGGGCGTGGGCGCGACGAAAACTGCGAAGCGCCTCGAAGTCAAGGACAGCCCCGTCATTACGAAGATTCCCGTCCTTCCGATTTCCTACGGAGACGCCAAGCCACTGCTCGAAGCGCTGGGCGGACCGGTGGCGCCGCGCGCATGGCGCGGAGGGCTCGGCATGACCTATCACATCGGTCCCGGCCCGGCGAAAGTTCATTTGAAAGTGAAATCAAACTGGGATTTGAAAACGATTTATGACGTGATCGGGAAAATTCCCGGTTCGACGAATCCCGACGAGTGGGTGATCCGCGGCAATCATCATGACGCGTGGGTGAATGGAGCGGAGGATCCCATCTCCGGCTTGGTGGCGGTGATGGAAGAGGCTCGCGGCATGAGCGAACTCGTCCAGCAGGGCTGGAAGCCGAAGCGCACCATCATTTTCTGCGCATGGGATGCCGAGGAACCCGGCCTGATCGGTTCGACCGAATGGGCCGAGGAACATCACGACGAGCTGCAGAAGCACGCGGTCGCGTATATCAATTCGGACACCAACGGTCGCGGCTATCTTTTCGCCGAAGGCTCCCACTCGCTCGAAAAATTCATCAACAACGTCGCGCGGGACATTACCGACCCGGAGACAAATCTCTCCGTCTGGAAGCGGCACCAGCTCTTTGTTATCGCCAACGCAAGCGGCGAGCAGGAGCGCAAAGAAATCCGCAACCGGCCCGACTGGCGTATCGGCGCGCTCGGCTCCGGCTCCGATTACGGCTCCTTCCAACAGCACGACGGCGTCGCCGCGCTGAACATCGGCTTCGGCGGCGAAGACGGTGGGGGCATCTACCATTCCATTTACGACGATTTCTACTGGTACACGCACTTCAGCGATACGGATTTTGTCTATGGCCGCGCGCTGGCTCAGACGGGCGGCACCGCGGTGATGCGCCTGGCCGACGCGGAGTTGCTGCCGTTTGAATTCGGCGACTTCACCGACACGATCAAGAGCTACGTCGCGGACGTGAAAAATCTCGCGAACAAAATGCGCAACGATGCGATCGAACGCAACCGCGAACTCGACGAGGGCTTGTTTAGCGCGACCGCCGACCCGCGCCAGAAGCCCGCTTCCGTGGCTCCGCCGCGCGAGGAGGTTCCTCCGTATCTGAATTTTGCGCCGCTCGACAATGCGGTCGATGCCCTGACGCAAGCCTCCGCCGAATACCGGAAGGCTCTCGATGCGGCCAGCGCCAATGGCGGCGCTCTCGCGTCCGCCTCTCTTGCCGAAGTGAACCAGATGCTCATCGACAACGAGCAGCAGTTGACGCTTGAGAAGGGCTTGCCCGGCCGCCCCTGGTACAAGCACTACATTGACGCGCCCGGCCAGTACACGGGCTATGCGGCGAAGACGCTGCCGGCCGTGCGCGAGGCGATCGAGCTGAAGCGGTGGAAGGAAGCGGATGAGGAAATCGTGGTGACCTCCAAGGTTCTCGAAACCGAGGCCGCGCACATCCGTACCGCCGCGGAGAAACTTTCCGCAGCGTTGCGCTGAGCAGGAGCAAAGGGCCCGTCGGTCACGCCTATGCCGAGCTGAAGGCTCTGGCGCACGCACGCGGAAAGCGGTTCTTCTGCGAGTCCACGGTGATGGACGGCGTGCCCATCTTTTCTATGTTTCTTCAGGCGCTGCCCGCCGTGGAATTGCGCGGATTTGCGGGCGTGCTCAACCCACGACGAACTTCGTGCTCACGGAAGTGGAAAAGGGCAAGAGCGAAACTGCAGGGTATACTGCGGCGCGGGAATGGCGGGGTCGCACCGCTCGTCGCGGATGGGAGCTTCGGCCGTCAGGCGAAGAGGCACGACGCCGGCCCAGACGTTCAGGGCGTAGTCTTCCACGTCGTCCTCCACCGGGCCGGTTCTCACTTTTGC
>Ga0209581_1003259_pt1 | contig 14185 bp, 8 predicted proteins | sample Coa_R2_FD_187160 | JGI IMG/M metagenome (GOLD analysis project Ga0209581, IMG submission 187160) | Surface soil microbial communities from Centralia Pennsylvania, which are recovering from an underground coalmine fire - Coalmine... | ecosystem: Environmental > Terrestrial > Soil > Unclassified ...
GCTCATATCTCGCTATGCAAAAAGCTCGCCACCATGTCATTCTGAGCGCAGCGAAGAATCCCGGCTCACCGTTGTTCAAAAGTGGTTACCGGGATTCTTCGCTGCGCTCAGAATGACATGGCCGGGCAGGCTTTTCACAGCTAGCTGTCTCACGCTGGCCTTGCTCGCTCTTTGCATTCTCATCTTGCCGGGAACGGCGCAGGCGAGCGGCCCGGCCCACACCGAAACGCTGATGGCCGGCCCCTATCTCATCGATGTCAACCTCTACCAGTACCCGCCGCAGACAGATCAATCGGACGAGGTGACAGTTGTGCCTCAGCAGAGCAACCTGCACCTTTCCGGCCTCATTCTTATGGAACCGGGCCTGGGAACCGATGCAGTAGAATTACGCTCACCACTCTCACCATCGGGACAATCTGGCACGCTGGTCGGCAGTATCCGCATGCCGGTACGGGGCGCATGGAACATCGTCATCCAGCTCAACGGCCCGCAGGGAGCGGGGCAGGCTGGCTTCCCCATCGTCGTGGCCGCACCGGGCGCCATTCCCATCTGGCTCGGCTGGCTCATCGCTCTTACGCCCCTGCTCGGCATTGCCTGGCTCGTCTGGCACCAGCGCCGCTACCGCAAGAGGCTGCTGGCAAGAGTAAGCAATCCTCAGCCCTGAAAGGCCGCCTGCTTTCCCTCAACCCACACTCCTGTAATCACCTCAGACGATGCGCCAAAGAACAACACATCAAGCAAATCCTCACCTGTCCAGCCTGCAAGCGAGGGGGAGTTGAGGTCGACGGCGACGAAATCGGCGAGTTTGCCGGGGGCGATTACGCCTGCGTCGATATTGAGGGCGGCAGCCCCACGTTGGGTGCCGCAGGCGAGCAGGAGGGGACCGGGCGAGCCGGGTTCGTTGGGGATGAGGACGCGGCGGCGCTGGTAGCGCATGCGGGCAGTGTATTCGGCCCAGCGCAGCTCTTCGATGGGATCAAGGCGCGTGTTGCTGTCGGCTCCGATGGCTAAGAGGATATTTCTGGCAACAAGCTCAGCGTAGGGAGCGATGCCATCACCGAGGTCGCCTTCGGTGGTAGGGCAGACACAGACCGTGCAGCCGTGTTGTGCGAGCAAGGCAAGCTCATGCTCGTCAGCGTGTGTGGCATGGACGATGGTGGTGCGAGAACTGAGCGCGCCGCAGCGTTCAAGCAATTCGATGGGGCGCAAACCGGTTGCGGCAAGGCATTGTTCGATCTCGGCCACCTGCTCATCAGCGTGAACGTGCAAGGGCAAATTGTGAGCGCGGCTGTATTCAGCGATGGCGCGCAACCAGCTTTCTGGCACGGCGCGTACAGAATGCGGAGCAACACCAATACCCACGCCGCGCTGGCGTAGTGCTTCGACACGGGCGAGATAGGCTTCGACCGAGGTATCGCAGAAGCGGCGCTGGCCCTCTTCCGGCGGCAAGCCAAAACCCGCCTGCGCATAGGCCGTCATGAGCAGGACAACGCGGATGCCCGCGTCCAGGCCGGCCTGCAGAACAGCCTCGGACATGGCATTCGGTTCAGCATAGGGCTGACCGCCGGGCTGGTGATGGACGTAGTGAAATTCGCCAACGGTCGTGTAGCCCGCCGCCAGCATCTCGCGATAGGTGCGCAGGGATGATTCATAGAGGATGTCGGGGGTTAGTCGCTGCGCCTCCGCATACATGGCCGCCCGCCACGTCCAGAACGTGTCCTGCCGTGAGAGCGCACGATGGGTATGCCCGCGCAATGCCCGCTGGAAGACATGGCTGTGAGTGTTCACAAAACCGGGCAGCAGCACCACCCCTGGCAATGCTTCAACAACCGCTTCAGTGGGCGCACGGAATTGATCTACGGGCGTGAGAGCGGCAATGCGGCCATCTTCGTTGATGGAGATGACCATGTTGGTCTGCAAGCCTGTGGGGGTGTAGGTATATTCGGGTACAAGATAGTGCATATTATATCCCTCAGTTATTTCCTGAATATATCTTACAACAACCCGGGATCGCCGATAAGGTGGAAGGCAGCCCAGAAGTAGGGATGGACGCGGTAGGGGCGGACGGAGGTGCGGGCGCGGGCGAGGAAGGCGCGCTGGGCGCTGGCAAGGGCGGCGGCTTTACTGTAGCCGCTGAGCAAAGCCTGGTAGAACATGGCCATCTGTTCGGCGCTGCTGGCGTCATCGACTTTCCAGAGTGTGGACAGCAGGGAGGCGGCGCCAGCGTAGAGGAAGCCGCGTCCAAGCCCGATGACTTCATCCACGCCGCCGATGACCGCGCGGCCCGTCTCGCAGGCGCTGAGCGTGACGAGGGAGCAGTTGGAAAGATCGAGGTTGAAGACATCGATGGTGTCAAGCTGCCCATCGGCCAGCCGGATATAGGAGAAGTTGGGCGCGTCGAGGCGGAAGAGGCCGTGAGCGGCGATGTGCAGGATGGGACTGTGCGGCGCGACCTGCCAGAGCAGATCGGTCGTCGCGGCCTCATTCAAGGCGCAGCGCGCTCCAAGCTGATCGGCGACGGCCTGCGCCTCCTGCACGGCATATGGCAGGCGACCGCCATCGGAGAGGCCAAGCACGAGTGAGGCGGATGGGGAGACGCCGCGAAATTTGATGCGCTGCCCACGCTGGCGGCAGATATCCAGCAATGCAGCTGCCGGCAGGTAGGAGATGTAGAGACGTTCGATGACAAACTGCACGCCGTCGAAGAGGCAGTGGAAGGGCAGGTAGTGCAGCATGCCATACGGCACAATAATCAGGTGTTCGCAGCCGTCGAGGGCAGCGGAGACCGGCGCGAGCAGCAGATCATAGAGCCGTTGAAGCAGGCCAAGGCTGTTTTCCTGCAAGCCCGCGAAAGCCGACATGCGATCATCTGAGCCTGCGGCCTGCGAGGCGAGATCGAGGTTGACACGCCAGAGCGAAAGCAGACGCTCCAGCCTGGGTACCGCTCCCTCGACGACCTGCACCTCAACGCCGTCGCGGCTCAACTGAAAGATGTAGAGGTCCTGGCCGCAGAGGTAGTATTCGAGAACCAGCGTGGTGCGATCAAGCTTTGGCCAGATCGAGGTCACGATGCGGTCGGACCAGCGCGGTTGCTGGCGCGCTACCAGATCACCGGCCAGGCGCAGTTGCATCTTTTCCAGCAATTGTTCGATGTCGCGTTCGCGTTTCTGCATCTCCTGCCGCGCCTGCGTCGGGTCAACGCCGTGTATGCGGATAAAGGCCGTATCGCTCAGATTAACCTCGTTTTCGGTTTCATAGATCACTGAACTGTACCATGCCTGTTCTTCGCGCAGCTTTGCGAGTTCGTCGAGAATGGCCTCGCCCGCCAGATCGCCAGCGCGCAGGCGAATATCGATGTTGTTGCGCAGGTAATCGCCCAGCACGCGCGACTTGGCCTTCTCGACATAGGTAAGCGCCTGTGCGGGGTTGCCGCGCTTGAGGGCCAGGGCGACTGCTCGCTGGTAGAGGGCTTCTTTGTCTTCCAGGAAGCTGGTACGCTCATCCATCACCAGCCGACTTTGCAGCTCATCGACGCCCTGTACGGCGCGGTCATAGTAGTGGGCGGCGGCGTCATAGTTCTGGCGATATTCGGCAATCTGCCCCAGCAGGAAATCACAGCGATACTTGAGGTCGAGCAAACCCTGACCCTGCGCGATATCCAGCGCGTGGCCGCAGAGCAAATCAGCCGTCTCAATATCGCCCAGAGCGGTGGCGATGCGCGCCTGCAGCAGCTCGGCTCGCGCCAGGTTCGGCAACGCTTCCTGCTCGGCGAAGGCATCGGCGACGAGTTGGGCCTCGCGCTGGCTCTCGGCAAGCTGGTCGTTGGCAAAGTAGAGGTCTGCCTGGTGCAGACGCACGACGGTGGCAAGGGCCATAAAGCCGAGGTCTTCCAGAATGGTACGCGCCTCGCGCAGCATGTTGTCGGCGTCTGCGAAATTGTTCTCCAGCATGGCCGCGCTGGCCTGATACATCAACGAGTGGGCAAGGTTGGCGCGATGGCCCGGCGAGGCGCGGAAGAAGGCAACTGCCTCCCCCGCCAGCTCGTAGGCTTCGCGGGCGCGGTTCAAACGCACGAGGCAGTCACAGATATGCTGCGCCACTTCCGCCGCCTCAAACTGCATCCCATGCTGCTGGAACGTCTCGCGGCTCTGATTAAACAGCAAAAGTGCATGGCTGTAGTGGCCCTGGAAGGCATAAATCATAGCGATGTTCAACTCTTCCCGCGCCACATCGATTTCCTGTCCTTTGTGCGCGGCAAAAGTTGCTCGCGCCTGCTCGTGGAGGGCAACGGCCTCGCGAAACTTACCCAGGCGCGTAAGAGTGACGGCCTTGTTGCCACGCGCGCGCGCGATATGCAGGTCAACGCCCTCGCCCAGCAACAGGTAGGTCTCGATGGCGCGGTCGAAGAGGCGCAGGGCCTGCTCGTGCTGCCCCAGTTCCAGGTTGATAATGCCCGCGTTGACATCGATCTGCCCGGCGCGCAACAGCTTATCATGACGCATAAAAATCTCACGGGCAATGGCGGCGTCATGCAGCGCCTCGGCGGTGCGATTGAGTTGCAGACAGGTGCTGACACGCGGAAGCTGCACGCGCGCCCAGCTGACTTCATCATTGATTTCCAGAAATTCTTTCGCTGCCGCGTCAAGGAAGCGCAGCGCCTCCTGGTAATCGTTCATGCGTCGCAAGGCATCGCCCCGCGCCAGCAAGCCGAGCGCGTGATAGCCTTTATCCTGTGTCAGGATGCCGATGAGCAGGATATAGCTCGATAAGCGATAGGAGATAGCAGGGTCTTTTATCCACTGGCGATCTGCCTCATATTTGAGAAGATAGACCAGCCGCAGCTGCTCCGTCTCGTTCAGCATGGGCAACTGTGTCCTGACCAGATGCAGCCCTTGCTCCTCGTTCTTCGCCAGCAGCAGCTCAACCAGTTCCTGAGATGTCATAACCGTGATTCCAGTAAGCACATGGGCAATACGCGATAGATTTCTTTATTATAGACGCTCTAACCGCAACAGAAATCACATATAAAAGTTACTGATGAACCCGTACAGATTCCACCCACCCCGCATTACCCACCCAGACCACACTCACCACACGTCACGCCCATCCCGCATTACCCACCCAGACCACACTCACCACACGTCACGCCCACCCCGCATTACCCACCCAGACCACACTCACCACACGTCACGCCCGGCAGGCCACCCGCAAGGGGTGGCCCTACTATATACGGCAGCTCGGAACATATCGTATATAGTAGGGCCACCCCCATAAGCGTTAACTTAAGCCCGTGCGAGCGCGCCGCAGGCCACCCGCAAGGGGTGGCCCTACTATATACGGCAGCTCGGAACATATCGTATATAGTAGGGCCACCCCTTGCGGGTGGCCTGTGTGCGGCTGGCCTGTGTGCGGCTGGCCTGCGGGCGGCTGGCCTGCGGCGCGGTTGCGGCTGGCCTGCGGGGGCGACCCACTGCCTGCGGCGCGGTTACGGCTGGCCTGCGGGCGGCTGGCCTGCGGGGGCGACCCACTGCCTGCGACGCGGTTACGGCTGGCCTGCGGGGGCGACCCACTGCCTGCGGCGCGGTTGCGGCTGGCCTGCGGGCTGCCCCAATCTTCAGTCCTGCAAGGTGACCGGAAGGGCCTCGATGACGATGGTGCTGTCGGGCAGGCGCAGTTCCAGTGTGTAGGTCGCAGGTGATACTGAGGTGAAGATGAAGTTGCCAAGCTCGTCAATGTTTTGTGTGTAGATGGCGCTGGTCGGTGACGAGAGCAAGACGGGGGTACCCTTCAATGCTTCTAACGTGGCGCCGGAGCGCGCCACAAAGCCGATAAGCTGCAGCAAATCTCGGCGGCTCGTTCCCGGCTCGACCTGAATTGAGATGCTCAGGTCTTCTGCTGTGTAGCGGCGCGGCCACAGGTCGTTGCCATTGCTGGCGCCGCGCTGGAAAGCCAGGCGTGGCGACGGCGGCTGCAGTGTGGCGATGACGCGCCGGACGCCAGCCTCTGCCACATCGCGTAACCGCTCAAGCGCGGCCTTTGCTCCCTGTACCGGGGACACGGGTTGCGCGGGCTGGCGGTGATTCTGGGAGACGGGCATAACGACCTGCGAGACCACCGGGCGCTCCACAGGCACGGGATCGTTGGCCAGGAAGTCACTGAGGGCGGTGACTTCCGCCGCGCAATGGACGCAGACGCCCAGATGCAGGCGCACGGCGGCGGCTATTTCGTTACTGAGCATGCCCAGATGGTATTCGCCGAGTATGTGGGCCGGGGGACAATCCCTCCGGTAGAGTTTGCTGGTTAAGCGTAGCTCCATTCGCCGGTATTCTGCCAGCCGGGCCGAGCAATACTGGCAGCGCGCAAGGTGCTGCACTACGGCGGGCCGAACCTGTTCTTCTGCAAGATAGGCCAGCAGTTCTTCATCGCGAATAGCGCCAGGTTCACTACACTCCATGAACGTTTCCTTTGTGTTCTAAATCCATCATAGGTAGCATCGCTCGCAGCCCTGCAACGACTCTCCCCGGACCGCGCGGGCTGCATGCTACATACGAGATTATCCTGTCCTCTTTACCTCAATAAACGACGCTCTTTCCCATTTTGGCATCCCTGTTGCCTTTGCCCTCGACCTTTTCAGGTTTGATAGTATACTCCCCACAGAGAGAAGTAGCCGGAATCAGACCTTTGCCCGAACTTCCGTCCGGGATTGAAAAACACTACAGCCGCTGGTGCTTGAACATACTCTGCAGGCGACGGTTGCGGCGCAGGCGTTCCAGCACGTTGCGCTTGATACGGTAGACATCATCGACGGTCGGGAACAGGCGGCGGTGCTGGCTGCTGATCTCACTGGGCTTCATGCCGTGAACGTAGGCCAGGTAGATCAAGACGCGCTCATCTTCGCCGTTGAGTTCCTCCTGGATCACCTGCCAGAGATGCTGAGCAGAAATATTGGAAACCACATCATCGGCAGGGTCGTCGGAAGCTGGTTCCTGCTCGATCAATTCCAGCGTCTCTTCATACTGCCGGGCCTGGCGCGCCCGCACCTCATCGGCAACGACGCTGTGAACGCACATCTTGAGATATTTCAACATGGCTGCCAGCGAATCGAAGTTATTCATTTTGGCTGGTGTGAGGGCCTGCGAAAATTTGGCGAAGGCAGCGTTGACGAGCGGCGCGCCTCCATCCTGCCCAAGCAGAGGCGCGGCGCTTTGATGCTGCGTCACCCAGGTGAGGACGAGCGGCGCGTATTGCTGGTAAATACAGGCCCAGGCGTCGTCATCACGATTGACAATGGCACGACGAAATAACTCTAAACAATAGCGATCATTCGATACACTCTGCTTGAGAAATTTGCTGGTCTCTTCCGCGCAACAACGGGCCAGATCGTTGATCGAGAGCCGTTGTAAGGCTGGCCCTGGCCCCTGCGCCGCCTGAGCCAGCTGAGGTGACGGCACCGGCTCTGTGACCGGCGACATCTGGCTCACCGGGGACACATGCGCCGCCTGCGGTCGTTCCTGCCCGACCGGGCCGCGCTCAGGGCCGGGTGATTGCTGGTGGTCGCGAGACTCCATCGACATAGCTCCCTGCTTCTATACGCTAATGAGTATTTGCTGCCCAACGCCTTCAACTGTCGATATCTACAACATACACGGTACAATGTTCCGCCCGATGCAAGAAAGGATATATAATAGAGCATTGCTATCATATCACAGCCTTCGCTAATACGGGACGGTTCAGGCAATGAGCAGTATCATCGTTTACCAGAAAGTACCATCTCGTCTCTCCCTGCCGCTCTTGCAGCAGTACCGCTCCTGTTACCCCCAGGACAAAAGGGGGAGAGACCGCTAGAAATCTCGACAATCTCTACCTTATCAGCTATTATACAACATATCCATAGCAAACCTCGCGGGTAGATCATCCTTATTTCAGGAGAGAAGGGAGAGGAGGGCATTGCCGGTTCTTATAAGGATGAGCTTTGCCATTCTCCTGTTCCCTGCTGCCAGAGGAGATCGTCCCGCATTTATTTCAAGAGCGAAAAGCGGGAAGGATCGGCTACATTGAACAACTGGTGGCAGGCAGGGCAGGAGGCTCTGCAATCGCTGCGCATCCCTCTGGGCATTACGGCCAGCCGGGCAGGCGAACATTTTCACGCGATTTTCGGGCGCGACTCACTCTGGACCATCATGCTGGCGTTGGAAGCGGCGCAACTGCGGCCCGAAGATGAAGATTACCGGCTCTGGGTACGCGACTTCTCAGCAGCCGTGCTACGTGGGATGGCCCACCTGCAAGGCACAGTCGAGAACGATTATAACGAGGAGCAGCCGGGCAAGATCATACATGAATACTGGGATCCCATCCCACAGCACCTGAGCCGCGCGGGCTGGCCAATGGTGGACGGGCGCTACTACGGCACGTTTGACGCCACATTCCTCTACATGATCGCCATGCGTCACTTTTACGAGGTCTTTCAAGATAAAAGGCTGCTGGAAGAACTCTGGCCCGGCACGGTGGCCGCGCTGCACTGGGCGATGCGTTACGCGGATAGCGACAATGACGGGCTGGTTGAGTACGCGCGGCGCAATCCGCAGGGACACGGGCTGCTCAATCAGGTGTGGAAAGATAGCTGGGATGCCGTGCTGCTCCCCGGCGAACTGGCGGTTGACCATCCCATCGCCTGGATCGAGGTGCAGGGCTACGCCCTCAGCGCCTACAGCAGTATGCGCACGCTCTATCAGGCGCGAGGCGCGTTGACACCCGAACTCGATGAGGACCTCAGTCGGCGCATTACCGCCATCCACACAGGGCTACGCCAGTTCTGGATGGAGGAGGAGGCATGTCACGGTATCGCGCTGGATAAAAATAAGAAGCTGGTACGCGCCGTCTCATCCAACGTCGGTCACCTGCTCTGGAGCCAGGCGGTTGACGGGGAAGAGGCCGCGCAGATCGCCGCCCGGCTGGCGCGCCCGGATATCATGACCGACTGGGGCGTGCGCACGCTTTCGCACCAGGCATACTACTACAACCCGCTCGTCTACCATCGCGGCACCGTCTGGCCCTTCGATAACGCCGTCATCGCCATCGGCCTGCGCCATTACGGCTTCGAGCAGCAGGCGCGCACCATCGCCACCTCCATCATGCGCGCCATCAACGCCTTCGAGCTGCCCGTCGAACTCTACTGCGTCACCCCATCGCGCTGGATCCGCGAGCCACGCCTTGACCGCGAATGGCTGCTCGCCGACTACCCGCAATCCTGTTCGGTGCAGGCGTGGACAGCCGCCGCCATGCTCTACTTCTCCGCCCTGCTGGAACAGTGCTGAGATCGCACAACCGGGAGAAACGGACAGGAAAGCAAGATACAATGAAAAAGCATTGTGGACGTGTCATCCTTCTCGCTCAGCATGACACGTCCACAATGCTTTTCACGTCACAGCATATCCACCGGACAGGTACTTTTTTCTCCATATCTCAGAGAATTTTGCCAGATTCGCTCGCTTATGTTATCATTATATAGCCCGGCGGTATATTCTTTGCTATAGTCATGGTTGCCTTGTGTATTATGGAGGATAGCTCAAGCGTACAATGGAGTTGAATGCTCATGCCACAGCAGAGAGAAACGGTGACAGATCGCCTGGCTAATGTGATCGAGGTCATCCAGCTTGGACGCAAGACGGGGCAACTCTCCGTTGAACGCGGCGCGGGCAGCACGTATGAGGAGGGGTATATTTCTTTTCTAAACGGGCAGATAATCCAGGCAGTAACGGGCTGGCGCAGCGGCCAGGAGGCCTTGAACTGGCTGAATGACTGGGGCGCCTGTCGCTTCACCTTTATCCCTGATGCCAGCGCGCGCACTACAGGCAAGCTTTCGGCCATATCTACTCCTTCTACCTCACCTCTCTCGCCCACTCCATCAGCTTCCCAGAAAGTTCTTCCGGCGGCAGCGCAACCAACGAGGCCGTCTATACAGAGAGTCGTTTCGACAGGAAAAACAGGAAGTCCGGGCGGACCATTCCCAACGCAACTGTCACCAGAGGTTCCCGCTTCGGGAGCAGAGGCAACCAGTAACGGTGTTGCGGCACCGGCTCACCCTGATACAGGGCCTCTCGCCCCGTATCGCACCCGCCAGCTTGACGAAGCATTGTGGCTGCTTGAACGCAGAGGTCTCTCGCGCGCCCATCGTCACCTCTTCCTGCTCATCGATGGACAACGTACTTTTGCGGAACTGGTACGACTGACAGGACGCAGGCAGGACGAAGTGCAGCAGTTGCTGCGCGATCTGGAGACAGCCACACTGATCCAGCAAAGATGACAGACAACGTGTACCCGCAGATAATTTGCAACTGGTTTCCCTGCGCGGAGCCTGAGATAGAGAACAGACCTGACTAGATCAAAGGACAGAGACCCATGACTTCACCAGAGATAATTCACCAACGCAGCAGACGGCTTTCCCTATCTGTGCGCGTCTCGGCGCTGCTTATGCTTGCAGCGATACTCCCCCTGATTATGGCCGTTGCAGGTAGTGAGTTTTTTACTCGCCCGGCCCTGACCAACCAGGCCAGCGCATCAATGGCAACCGATGCCCAGACCCGCGTCCAGTTGATCGACAACTATCTGGGCGAGCGCCTTCTCGATGCCGAAACGCTGGGGCAGGTGCCAACCGTGCAATCATTCCTGTCTCTCCCGCCGACAAAAGAGACGCAGGATTCGATCAATCACGCCCTCTACGCCCTGGCGGCGGGCATCTATCGTGACAAACGCTATACCACCTGGGCGCTCTTTGACCCACAGGGCCACACTCGTCTCTATTTCCCGACAACAAATATTCCACAGCCGCATGGACAATATCTGGTGCCACCGGAAGACCTCAAAGCTGTCGACGCGGGCCAGACCTTTATCTCTTCTGTCTACTACAGCCCCACTGGCAAAAAGGCTTCCGTCGATATTTACTCACCTATCGTTACCCCGACAGGCCACCAGCTCCTGGGCTTCATCCGCGCTTCGCTCAACATCGACTACATCTGGAACGTAGTGCGCGGCGATCTGGGAGCCAACGGCGCGGGAAGCTATGCCTTCCTGCTCGATGAAAATGGCGTGCGTATCGCCGATACCGATCCCTCGCGCCTGTTCCATGCTGTCGCTCCACTGTCGTCTTCTATCGAGCGACAGATCGAAAGCGAGGAACGTTATGGCAGCGCAAATGCGGTACCGGTGCTGGCAGATAGCACGCTTGCTCAGATGCGCACGGCGGGGAATGCCACACGCCAGATAACCCCCGTCGGGCAAAACGGCGTTTACGAAGTGACGCGCCGCACCCTCTCCACCGTTCCCTGGAGCTATTATGTTCTCAGCCCGCTCAGCAGCGTCACGGCGGCGGCGAATCAGCAACTCATTTTCACCTGCCTTATCGCGCTGATAGTCCTCATTGTCGCGGCCCTTGCCGGAGCCATCATCGGCCAGCGCCTCACCAACCCGATTATGTACTCGGTCGAGTACCTGCGCGGCAATACAGAGGCGCTGAACGCGCTGGCAACAAAGCAGCGAAGCGCGGCAAACGAGCAGACATGGGTAGTCGATTCATCACAGGTCGGCCTGGAATCTGTCCAGTATTATACGCAGGCCACCAGAGTAGCGGCGCAACGCCTCACGCAAATCGGCACCGAACTGGCACAACACTGGCACCAGCTAGACCCGCAGACAGCAAAACAGGCCCTGGCCCAGATGATTGCCGCCGGGCAATATATCGAACGTGCCACCCGGTTGCAAGATTCCAGCAACCAGAAACTTTCGACCGCCATCAAAGTCACCGAGCAAGTAACAGAGCAACTCGCAGCCGGGGCGACCGCCGCCACCGCAACCGCCGAACAATTGGAGCAGGTTGTGAATCAGTTAAGACAGATGGTTGGTAAATAAGAAAGACGACAGATCATGCGAGAAATCGGCACGATCAAGCAGGTACAGGTGCAGCGATCTTCGTTGAAGGCGGGGCAGAAGCCGCAGCGTTATTATGACCCCACGCCCTTGCTGGTAGTGGAACAATTGCGGCTCTCGGCCAGGGGCGTTGCAGGCATCAGAGCCGGGGGTGATGAGATTATCGATGTGCATAACGCGGATCACCCGCAATCGAAAAATCGAGTGGGCAATGGCATTTCGATTGGCTTTAGCAGCCATTATGACAGCATACGCGCACGATATGGAGACCATCTGTGGGATGGTTGTGCGGGAGAAAATATTCTGATCGAGGTTGAGGCAGGCCGCATTTTTACGCTGCCTGACCTGGGCAACCGCATCGCCATTCTTTCAGAGGCCACCGGCGAGCTTATTTATCTCAGCGACCTGCAGGTAGCCGCGCCATGTGTCGAGTTCAGTCGCTTCGCCGCCAACTTCGGCATGCCGCTCCCTGCCGAGCAGCAAAAGGCCGCGCTGCAATTTCTTCACGAAGGGAGACGCGGCTTTTATGCGACGTTTGCAAGCGAAACCGGGCAAGCGATTGTACAGGCGGGAGACAGGGTATTTACAGGTGAATAGCGAGAGAATACCATCAGCTTTAGCTTTGTCGGTGTGAGGGCAGGAAGGCTACCTCTTGCCGGTACCCTGCTCGCCCTGCCCCCATCTCCATTCTCGCATTCTTATTCCCCATACGGCACCCAGATGTTTTTCACCTGGGTGGCTTCGCGCAGGAACTCCTCGCCCTCGCCTTGAGTCGTATCAAGCCAGTCGCGGGAGTGGCCGTAGTTGACCCACGTGCGCTTCATGTTGCCTGCGGAGGCGAGTTCGACGCGCTTTGACCCTTCGGCGCTGCCGAAGTACCACATAGCGTCCACGTCGTCATGTTCGGCCAGCACCTGCGTGAGCGAGTCACGGTCGCCGGTGACGATGTTGACAACGCCGGGAGGAACGTCGGAGGTTTCCAGTATCTGGTAGAAATCGGTGGCGCTGAGCGGCGCTTTCTCGGATGGAATGGCGACAACCGTGTTGCCCATGGCGATGGCCGGGGCAATCAGCGAGACGAAGCCGAGCAGGGGGTAGTCATCTGGCGCGGCCATGCCGATAACGCCGATAGGTTCCTTCATCGCCAGCGTGACGCCGCGCAGGGGCGGGCGATGCACGTCCCCTTCATATTTGTCGGACCAGGCGGCGTAGGAGAAGAGACGCGAGATGCTGGCCTGAACCTCTGCCGTCGCGTCGGCCAGCGAGCGGCCCGTCTGCTGCACGATACGGCGGGCAAACTCAGCTTCACGCGCCGAGAGGTTTTCGGCGATGTAGTAGAGTATCTGGGATTTGTTAAAGGTCGTGCCGGTAGCCCAGCCGCTGGCGGCGTGGGCCGCCTCGACCGCGTTGCGAATGTCCTTGCGGTTGCCCTCACCCACCTGACCAACGACCTGCCCGTGCGGCCCGTAGACCTCGCGACTGTAGCCCGAATCGGGCCGCACCTGCTTGCCCTTGATGAACATTTTCGGCGTGCGATCAATCGGCGGCAAGCTGGCGAAAGCGGACTGATAGCCGTTGGAAGAAATGGGAAATTCCTCCGTTTTCTCCTCATCACCGGCCCCTTTCCCGGTTGCACCCTGCCCATCATGCGCACCATCGGCTCCATTCGAGGATGCAGTATCTATGGCTACAGGAAATTCGCGAGGGGGTACGGACTTTTGCATCATCTCCCACGAAGGGCGCACGTATTCGTAGAGGCCCTCTTTGCCGCCCTCGCGCCCGAAGCCGCTCTCGCGGTAGCCGCCGAAGCCGCTGGAGGCATCGAACATGTTGGTGCAGTTGATCCAGACGGTTCCGGCCTTGATTTTCGGCGCGATGTCCAGCGCGAGGTTGATGTTCTCGCTCCACACGCTGGCGGCGAGGCCGTAGCGCGTGTTGTTCGCCAGCGCGACCGCTTCGGCTGGCGTGCGAAAGGTCATCGCCACCAGCACGGGGCCAAAGATTTCGACCTGCGCGATGGTGGTAGCGGGCGAGACGTTGGTGAAAAGCGTGGGCGGGAAGAAGTAGCCCTCGGTCGGGCAGGCCCAGGAGGGTTGCCAGATGTGCGCGCCCTCTTCGACGCCGGTGGCAACGAGGCGCTGAATCTCTTTGAGCTGCCCCGGTGAGACGATGGCCCCGATATCGACGGCCTTGTCCAGCGGCTCGCCAACGCGCAGCTTCTCCATGCGCGCCCGCAGCTTCGTGATGATCTGGTCAGCGATAT
>Ga0209581_1003261_pt1 | contig 14174 bp, 8 predicted proteins | sample Coa_R2_FD_187160 | JGI IMG/M metagenome (GOLD analysis project Ga0209581, IMG submission 187160) | Surface soil microbial communities from Centralia Pennsylvania, which are recovering from an underground coalmine fire - Coalmine... | ecosystem: Environmental > Terrestrial > Soil > Unclassified ...
CGGCAAGAATGGCGCCGATGGCGCCGTCCACATTGATGGGGAGCGATTTTTTCGCCTCAGCGAAGGCTTTTTCCACAGCGCGGGCGGCCTGCATGTGAACGCCATCAACTCCCGCTTCGCGGGCGAGCTCGAACAATCGGGCCGTGCGCGGATCTTTCGTATGCAGGCGATGGCCAAACCCCGCCATGCGCTCGCCGGCTTCGCGCATCTCAGCGAGGGTGCGCGCTGCGGCTTCATCCAGTGAGATGGATTCTCGCGCCGCGCGTTCCGAAATGGCTTTCAGTTGCCGCGCGCAATCTTCAATTGCGCCGCCGTGGTGGCGATTGATCGACATGATGCCGGCGGCGACCGCCGCGCTCAAGGTCGCGCCGGTGGACGCGACCGTTCGCGCCGCCAATGCACTGGGAGGCGTCGCGCCATGATCGATCGATGAAACCAAAATGGCGTCCATCAGGCGCGCGATCCCCGGCGAGGGCAACTGGCCGCTCAAAATCAGATAAACCGCCGCCCCGAAGGAGAGGCGTCCCATCAGCTCGGCAATGTCGTATCCGCGCACGGCGACCTTGTTCGGCTCGACGCGCGTGATTGCGGTAGTCCACACTGCTTTCCTGTCGATTTCGCTCATGAGACTTTCTCCTTTCATTCGCTTGAGAATCTGCACGATCGCCTCGGGCAGATCCCCAAAGGCGTCCACTACCGTGGCGCCCGCCTCGCGCAACGCTTTCACTTTGCCAGCGTGTGTGCCGCGGCCGCCTTCGATGATTGCGCCTGCGTGACTGAAGCGCGTGCCTTCGCGCGCGGCCTTTCCGCCAATGTATGCGATGACGGGTTTCGTGATTTTTCGCTCGGCAATGAGCTGCGCCAGCTCCTCCTCCTGCGATGATCCAATCTCGCCGAAGATCACGATCGCTTCGGTAAACGGATCGGCTTCGAACATCAGCGCCGCGTCGGGCAACCGAATTCCAATGACAGCGTCGCCGCCGATATGCACGATGGTGGAAAGACGCACGCCGGCCTGGCCAAGGTAATAACCGGTGCTGGATGCCATGCCCCCGGAGCGGCTGATCACGCCGACGCCTTTGGGAAGGCCGGGTTTGAACCATTGCCGCGCGCTTTCCGCTCGCCCGCCAATCATGCCCGCCACGGCCCTGCCCGGGCTCAATACCCCAAGCGTGTTTGGTCCAAGAAAGGCGGCGCCGTTTGCCCTGGCGGTTGCCGCGATTTCCATTGCGTCCCAAACTGGAACGCGATCAGGCACGAGCACGGCGAGTTTGATCCCTGCTTCGATTGCGGAGATGGCCGCTTCCTTCACTCCGGCTGCGGGAACGAAAACGACGGATAGATCAATGTTGCCTAACGAGTTTACGGCTTCCTGTGGCGTGTTAAACACGGGCACGCCCAGAACGGTCTGGCCGCCCTTGCCCGGGGTCACGCCGGCCACAACGTTGGTGCCGTATTCACGCATCAAACGCGTGCGCGCCCGGCCTTCGCGTCCCGTGATGCCCTGCACCAGCACGCGCTTGGTCTCGTCAATTAAGATTGCCATCTAGGGACCGCCTCCCATCTGTCCGTTCAATCCTGGAATATCCAATTGCAGATAAAAGCCTTCGATTCCAGCGAGTCGGCATTCGACATCGCACGCGAGCAGCTCGGAATCTTTGGTGACAAATTCTTCTGCTGGCAACGCTCCCGCAGGCGCATCGCGTTGATCGATGATTAGTCCGCCGGAATGCGTTTCCACCGCCGAACGAATCTCCAGCCAGCGCGCCGTGTCGATCCAAACCCGGCCGTTCTTTACCGGAAACTTCGCGGCGGAGGAGGCGCCGACAAATTTTGGCGCCCGCGGGAGACGCGGTTGCCATTTTCTTCCGCCGGCCTGCGCCACCAGCTCTGCAAAACGCGCCGCAATGAACGCGGGCGTGTCGGTTTTGCGATAGCCCTCGACGGGTGCGTGCAACAGTTTTGCCATTCGATGCAGAATATCGACCGCGCGATCTTCGGTGTTGCCGCCCAGGCGAATCACCGCGGGAATATCCAGATCAAGTTCCCAGAACGCCTTGGCCAGGCCATATGCCGACCAGTACTGTTCCTGGCTGGCAACACCGGAGCCCGACCCGAAATAGCCCACTAGATCTGGCTGGGCCAGGATGATTCGCGCAGCGCGATAGACCTTGGATGCTGAGGGATTGCCGCTCGTATCCGTGAAATTCGCAATGGTGAATCCCGCGTTGACGATGGCGTCCATGGACATCATCGAGCCACCGCCGCCTGCTCCGTGAAAGCCAACCAGGCCCTTTGATTCTCTTGGGGCCGCGGTGGCCAGCTGCGCGAAATAAAACGTGCCGCGATGATCAGCTTGTTCGACGGCGTAGGCGATGCGTTCCAGAGGCGTCGGTGGATGATCGAACTCGCGGGCGATTTCGATGCCCAGTTCCGGGTGGCGCGCCGCGGCGTAATCGTCGATGGTGATCCGGCAATCGGCCGCGACGAATTCGCCGTTTTTGGTTAGCGCCAGCGGATTGATCTCCAGCGAGCGCGCTTCCACGCTGCGCGCGGCGGCGAACAATTGTCGGATCGCCTCATTTAGCTGTTTCGCATTTTTCGGTGCGAGGCCGCACGATGCGACCGCTTCATTGACTGCTGAATCCAATGGCCCGCGATTGACGTCGCATGGAATTCGCCGGGCCGAAGCGGCGCGCTCCTCGATTCCTGTTCCGCCGCCGGCCGAAAAAATGATCACCGGCGCGCGGGCGGCATCATCGATTGCAAGGGAAAGAAAAAATTCGCGACCGATATCGATCTTTTCTTCCACAAGCAGTTTTTCGACCGGAAACTGACCGACTTTCATTGCGAGCATCCGCTCGGCGTGCGCGCGCGCCTCCTCCGCGTTTTTCGCGAATGCCACCCCGCCGATGCTCGCGCGACCGGTTGTCCAGGCCTGAATTTTGATGACGACCGCGCCGCCCAATTCCTTTGCTGCTGTGACGGCGTCGGCCGGAGTGGAAACGACGCGACCCCGGGGGATTTTAAAGCCGTTTGCCGCCAGAATGGCTTTGCCCTGGTACTCGTGCAGTCGCGCCATGCCGGTGAGGGTAGCGAAATTTTCGCCTGACGCACGTCCGCCGCGCGGCGGATGATCAGCCGCGCTCTACCCACCAAAAGCCTGGTAATGTCCAAGGCCACGTTTCCACATGAAACGCGCCCACGCCCACGTTGCCAAGAGCCAGCCGCTTTGTATGGCCAGTGCCTGGACCAGTTCGGGGCCCTTTAATCGGCCGAGAAAGATCGCCACCGGGCAAAACAATTCGTAATAGAATGGCAGCCATTTCATGGCGGCCTGCACCGAAACTGGCATGATGTCGATGGGAAACATCTGGCCGCCCAGGAAATATTCGAACGAATAGACGATGAACACGATGGTGGAGATTTCCAGAATCCAAAAGGCCCACATGGCCAGGCTGTAGGTGATGAAGAACTGGATGAACGCCGCCATTAACACGGACACCAGCGTGAAGAGATAAACCAGCGGGTCGCCCGGCAGCGTAATGTATTTGTGGAAATAGAGGAAGATTATGGCAATGGGCGGCAGGGTCACCAGGGTATAAACGAGGCGGCTGCTTAGAAAAATGCTGAACCTGTATCCGAGATAACTCATCGGCTTGGTGAGCAGCGCGTTGATCTGGCCTTCGCGAATATCGGCGGCGATTTGCCATTCGTCTTCGGTGGGGGTGACCAGATTGCTGACCAAAATGGTGAGCAGGTAGTAATAAATCATCGACCCATAATCGTAGCCGCGCAGCCCGGCGCCGCGTTCTTTGAACACGGCGCTCCAGAGAAACACCGTGCCGGCGAGTGGGATCAGGCCGAACAGCGCGCGCAGGAAATAGTTCCAGCGGTAAACAAACGTGTTCTGCAGGCCGATGTTAAAGATGGAAATGTATTTCTCGACGCTGGTGGTGATTGAGCGCATGCGCGAATGAGTGCAATCGAGCATGTGCGCCGGCATGCGCAAGCGCAGGTATCTTCCCCGCGCCGTGCGCGGAGCGAGGCGACCCGTTCCTCAGGGTGATGAGAGCGGTTCGGTCTGGAGTCTTGCCGCTGCCAGTTCCACCGCCAGATTGATCGCCGCGATCATGCTCTCGGGACGCGCGATTCCTTTCCCCGCGATTTCAAACGCTGTGCCATGATCGGGGCTGGTGCGCGGAAAGGGAAGACCCAGCGTTACGTTCACACCCTGGTCGAATGCGTGCAGTTTCAGCGGAATCAAGCCTTGATCGTGATACATGCACAGCACGGCGTCGAATTCGCCTTCGATCGCGCGCCGGAAAACGGTGTCGGGCGAGTGTGGTCCGGTTATTTCGGATTTCGGATTTCGCGCTTCGGATTTCATCGCCGCGACCGCCGGGCTGATGATCTCCATCTCTTCGCGGCCGAATTGGCCCGACTCCCCCGCATGCGGGTTCAACCCGGCTACGGCGATTCGCGGGGCGGTCACACGCCGTGATTGAAGAAAATTTTCCAGCAGCAAGCCGACGCGGACAATTTCCGCTCGTGTGAGGGCACGGGAAACCTTTTGCAACGGCAGATGGGCGGTGACGAGCGCAACCGTGAGCCGCCCGCCGGTCAAACACATGGCAAAATTTTTTACCCCGCAACGCTCGGCAAAAAATTCCGTTTGACCGGGGAACTTGAAACCTGCTTCGCGCATTCGCGCTTTGTGAATCGGCCCTGTGACGATTGCATCGAGCTCGCCGCGTCTCACGCGGGTGACGGCTTCTTCCAAAGCCGCCGCGGCGGCGCGCGCCGTTTCCGGTGTCGGCTGGCCGGGCTGGCAACCGGGATGCCTGCCGATGATTTTGTATTCGGCGGATTTTGGAAGGCGATCGGACTTCAGGGCGAGGCTGACGATCTCGGGGCCGATTCCGGCGCAATCACCGAGTGTGATGCCGATGCGGGGTCCTCTGGCGCTCATATGGAAGGTTACTTCACGACAAGCCCAAGACGAGCGCAACCTGCGAATAGAAGATTGATTTTCCCGGTGCTTTAAGGAACAATTGCCTTCCGGGCATGCAGCAGATCACGGCGTTCTCAAATGCTCAAACGGTCCCGGCCGCTCCCGCGGCGGCGCGCAAGCCCAATTTGTGGATCCTGGATGGCTGGCGCGATCTGATTTTGTATGTCTGCACGCCGCTGGTGATTCTGCCGATCTTCCTGATCGCCCAGACGCGCTGGAGCCCGGAGGACATCTATCTGTTTGTCGCCGCCTTTGGCGCCATGGGGCATCACCTGCCGGGAATGATTCGCGCCTACGGCGACCGCGCGCTGTTTGAGCGTTTCCGGTGGCGTTTCATTTGCGCGCCGATTTTTCTGGTGGTCGTGTGCGCGGCCTTTTCGATATGGGATCTGAAGGGGATTGTGCTGGTGGCTTTTGTTTGGGGCGTCTGGCACGGCATGATGCAAACGTACGGGTTCTGCCGCATCTACGACGCCAAGGTCGGTTCGTTTGCCGAGGTGACGCGGCGCCTCGATTTTGCGCTGTGCGCGGTCTGGTTCGCAACGGCCGTGCTTCTCTCGCCGCAGCGAATGACCGATACACTGGAAACCTATTACGCTGCGGGCGGCCCTTTCATTGCGCCGGCGCTTTTGAGATCGGCGCAGCAAGCGCTGCTGGCATTGGCGATCGCGATCGCAGTGCTGTTTTTGGTGAATTTCATCTGGATGTGGATCGAGGGAAAACGGCCCAGCCCGGTGAAACTTGTGCTGCTTTTGACCAGCATTTCCTTTTGGTGGTATTGCAACAACATCGTGGCCAGCGTGCTGGTGGGCATCGCGCTGTTCGAGGTGTTTCACGATGTGCAGTATCTCTCGCTGGTCTGGATTTATAACCGCAAACGTGTCGAGTCGGACAACTCGATCGGCGGGTTCATGCGTTTCGTGTTCCGGCGCAGCGGGGCGCTGGTCGGGCTTTACATCGGTCTGGTGTTGGCCTACGGGGGCCTGAGTTTGTCCAAGTCGTACATCGGCGTCGATATTGTGAAACGCATTCTCACCGGCGTGGTGACCGCTTCGGCGCTGCTGCATTTTTATTACGACGGGTTCATCTGGAAAGTGCGCGAGAAATCGACGCGTCAATCGCTGGGCATCAGTGGCGGCACAGCCGATTCGGCCACTGCGTCGAACAACGCCTTGCTGCCCGGCTGGGCGTTGCACGGGGCAAAGTGGGTCGCGGCTTTTGTCATTCCGCTCACAGCGCTCTGGTTTACGGAGGTGCATTCCAATCGCGGCAAGCTCGAGCGGCTGGCGGCGATTGTGGCCGATCTGCCCAACAGCGCGCGGGCGCACTTCAACTACGCGACGGAATTGCAGGAAAACGGAAAAGCCGAAGACGCGGCGCGGGAATTCGCTGCCACGCTGCGTTACAATCCCGGCTCGGCCAGGGCGCACGTGAGCCTGGCCTCGCTGTTGATTGGCCAGGGAAAACTGGACGAAGCGCAGCGCCACTTTGAAGAAGCGCTGCGAATCGAACCCAGAAATGCCGAGTATCATTCCGGCTACGCATATCTGCTGGAACAGCTCGGTCACGATGAGCAGGCGGCTGCTGAATGCGAAGCCTCGGTGCGGCTGGCGCCGCAGTCTGCGCCGGCACATTACAGTTACGGCGCGTTCCTGGAGAAACACGGAAAGCTCGAAGAGGCTCTTGAAGAATACCGCCGGACCATCCAGCTCGACCCCGGCAACGTTGACGCTCGAATTGACCTGGGCAACGCGCTGCTGGAAAAAGGCGAGTTGGGCGAAGCGAAAGAACATTTGCTCCACGCCTGCCGGCTGAATCCCAAACTCGCGCAGCCGCACAATTACCTGGGAAAAATTTTCATGCGCCAGGGCAACTTCGCCGAAGCCATCAAGCAGTTCGAAGAGGCGCTGCGCCTGCATCCCGACTTTCCCGAAGCGGAGGAGAACCTGCGAATGGCGAAGGCGGGCGAACCGCTCACTCTGTCGCCGAGGTAGCAATCCGCGCGAAGATCGCTGCGCCGCGCCGCTGCCGGGGTTTTGGGATGGCCGGTCGCGGTTTGCTCAGAAAGTGCGGATGTAAGCTTTTGCGCGCAGCCCTGCGATCCACCGTTCCTGAATCTGCTGGGCTTCCTCCTGGATCAGTTTCTTTTCGATGTCCGGGCGCGCTTCGGCGAGCGATTTGGTGGCGCCGCCTCGTTTGTCCTCGACCTTGAGGATGTAGTAGTTGCCCGCGTAATCGATGATGTTGCTGATTCTGCCCACTGGCATGTTAAAGGCGATCTTCTCCAGCGGCGCGGCCAGGGTATTGCGTTGGATCCACCCCCAATCGCCGCCCGTGTCGCGGGTGCTGTCCTCGGAATAGATCTGCGCCATGCGCTCGAAATCTTCGCCTGCGGCCAGTTTGCCCAGCACTTCTTCGGCCAGCGCTTTCTGCGCCGGAGCGCTGCCGGTATCGGCATGGCCGGGTATCATGATCATGCGCAGTTTGATCTCTTCCTTGGTGGTAAATTCATCTCGGTGTTTGCGGTAGTACTCCTCAATTTTGGTGGGCGAAACGATGTATTTTCTCGGCACATTGTGGCTGCGCATCGCCTGCACGATCATGCGCTCCATTTCCTTTTCCTTGAACTCGCCCAGGGTGTAATTCTGCGCCTCGAGCGTTTTGATAAACGTATTGCGATCGCCGCCGAAATTTTCGCGAATGATCTCCTGCAGCCGCTGGTCAACAAAATGTTCCGGGATCTCGTAGCTTTCCTTTTTGAAAGCCTGGATCACAAGGCGGCGGTCGATGAGGTCCTTTAAAGCCAGGTCGCGCACTTCCTTGATTTTGGCCTCCAAATCCTTGCCGGTGTACTGTTGGCGGAGCAATCTTTCGCGGGGGGCCGACAAGGCGCGCACCTGCGAGTAGGTGATCACTTCATTGTTTACGATGGCTGCGATGCCGTCCACCACCTGAGGCTGATGTTCGGATTCGGCGGCCAGAGCAAGGAAACGCGCTGGCGCGCAAACTGCGATCAGGAAGATGATTAAACGATCCGATAAACGGCTCATAGTTTGTTGATCAGTTCCAGAATTTCCCTGAGATAATCTCCCGTTCTGGCTCCAACTAAACGAGGGAATTTGCCCGCAACAAGTATGAAATCTCCGTGCCGCGTCAACATCAATTTGCGTTCGCGCACTTGCACGCGGCTTATTTTTGCCGCTGCCGCGGCCAGCTTGATTCTGGTGAGCGCAAATAAATTGTCAACCGCGGGCGGAAACGGTCCAAACCGGTCGCGCCACTTTCGGCGCACCTGCTCCAATTGCTCGTGCGTGGTCACCTCCGCGATCTCGCGGTATGCGCGGATGCGCAGGGCCGGATCGCTGACATAACTGACCGGAACAAAGGCGGGAAGCCGTTCCGGGATCGGCTCTGTGGGGCTTGCGCTGCGGGGCGAAGCGCCGTCGTTCCCACGGGCCACAAATTCCGCTTCGTTTGTGATCAAAAAATCGAGCTTGATGTCCACATCCAGTCGCAATGGCGCCTTTTCGCCCTTGAGTTGGGCCACCGCCTGCTTGAGCAACTGGCAGTAGAGATCGAACCCGACCGCCATGATGTGGCCGCTCTGAGCCGTCCCCAAAATGCTGCCGGCGCCGCGAATCTCCAGGTCGCGCATGGCGATGCGAAAACCGGCGCCGAGCGAGCTGTATTGTTTGATGGCGCTGATGCGTTTGCGCGCGGCGCCTACCGTCATCATTTCGCGCGGAAGAAGCAGATAGGCATAGGCCTTGTGTTCGGAGCGCCCCACCCGGCCGCGCAATTGATAAAGGTCTGCCAGCCCAAACTGGTCGGCCCGGTCGATAATGATGGTGTTGGCGTTGGGAATATCCAGACCGCTTTCGATGATGGTTGTGCAGACAAGCACATCGGTTTTGCCGGAAATGAATCGGGCCATCACCGCTTCGAGCTGCTCTTCGTCCATCTGGCCATGGCCAATTTCCACTCTGGCCTGCGGACAAAGCTCCGCGATCCGGTCCCGCACGCGCTCGATGCTGGCGACTCGATTGTGGAGGAAGAAAACCTGTCCCTGGCGTTCCAGCTCGCGCTCGATTGCGGCGCGGATGAGCCGTTCATCGTAGGCAGACACCACCGTTTCCACCGGCAACCGGTTGAGCGGAGGCGTCTCGATGGTGGACATGTCCTTCACGCCTACCAGCGACAGGTACAGTGTGCGTGGGATGGGAGTGGCGGAGAGCGTCAGCACATCCACGAGCTTGAAGAGCTCCTTGAATTTTTCCTTGTGCAGAACGCCAAAGCGCTGTTCCTCATCGATCACCACCAGGCCGAGGTCTTTGAACGCCACGTCGTCGGAGATGAGCCGATGGGTGCCAATCACGATATCGACTCCGCCCTCGCGCAGCAGTTGCAGCACCTTCTTCTGCTCCGATTGCGAACGGAAGCGGCTCAGCATCTCGATGCGCACCGGGTAATCGAGCATGCGTTGCTTGAAAACTTCGAAGTGCTGCTGCGCCAGCACCGTGGTCGGCGCCAGCACAGCGACCTGTTTCCCATCCATCACTGCCTTGAACGCCGCGCGCACGGCGACCTCGGTTTTTCCAAAACCAACGTCGCCGCAGATGAGACGGTCCATTGGCTGCGGGCGTTCCATGTCCATTTTGGTGTCGATGATTGCTTTCAATTGGTCGGGCGTTTCGCGGAACGGAAAGGAGCGTTCGAATTCCGCTTGCCATTTGGTGTCCGGCCCGAAGGCATGGCCGGGACGGGTTTGTCGCTCGGCCTGGATGGCCAGCATTTTGCCGGCGTAATCGAAGATGGCTGCAGCGGCTTTCGTTTTTGCCCGCGCCCAGCGCCCGTCGCCGAGCGCGCTCAACGGCGGCGTTCTTTTGCCCACGCCGACGTAGCGGGAGACCAGATAGGCTTGTTCGATGGGAACGTAGAGCTTCGCCTGGTCGGCGAACTCGAGCGCCAGCACTTCCGTTTCACTCGCGCGCCTGTCCGGCGGGCGAAGCGACTCTGACTCGGCGCTGCGGGGGGTCTCCATCTCCACGGGCAATTTCATCAAGCCCAGGAATCGGCCGATGCCGTGCTCGAGATGCACCACAAGATCGCCTTCGTTCAGTTCGCTGAAGTCGATCTGCGCGCGATGGCGCTCCGCGCGCCGCAATCGCCGCCGGGGATACGCCGCGAAGCGGCCAAACAATTCCGCTGCGGAAAGCACAACCAGATTGGCGGCCGGAAAACAGAACCCGTGAGGCAGTGCGCCTTCGACGTACTCCAAGCCCTCCACCGCGCCTGCCATGATCTCGCGGAAGCGTTCGATCTCGCCTTCGGTTTGGAAATAAATCACGATTCGCGCGTTGTTGGCGCGCCATTTTTTGAGGCGTTCGATAAACTGCGCCCGCTTTGCTTCTGCCATTGCCAGATCGCCCGCGGCGAACTCGCCGATCTCGCAATCGACGAACGCGCCGCTGAAATCCTCCGGGCCGGCTTCAATCCAGCCTTCGCTGATCTGGATATGGGCTTCTGAATGTTCATCCGGTTCGATCTCGATCCGGAGATGATTTGGGCCCATGTAATCCCGGATCTGAGCCATCCCATTTTCCGGCGACAACGGTTTGCCTTCTGATTGCCCGGCCAGGGGCGAGACCCCGAACGAGGTCGCGAACGAGTCGCCAGCCGCCGGGCCCAGCAAAATATCCACTGTGCGCAGCGGGCGCAGAGACGTCTGGGTGTTGATGTCGAACTCGCGCACCGAATCGATCATGTCGCCAAAAAATTCCAGCCGGACCGGCAGCGGCGCCTGCCAGGAGTAAACATCCAGAATTCCGCCGCGGACGGCGAATTGCCCGCGGGTCGTCACCTGTGGTGCGCGCTCGTAGCCGCTGGCCGCAAGTTTTTCCAGCAGCCAATCCATCTTTGCGTGCGCCCCGCGCCGAAGTTCAATGGCCGAGCTTTCAAGCGCTGCTCGCGCCGGGGCGGGTTGATCGAGGCTGGCTCGTGTGGCCACCACCACGCGCGAAGCGGAATCGCGCTGCAGTTCCATCAATAGCGCCAGCCGTTCTGAGGCAATCTCCGGGTCGGGCAGCACATTTTCCGCAGCCGGCAGTTCAGCTTCGGGAAGGAAAAGGGCGTCCGGCAGCCAGTTGAGCAGACTTTCATAGAAAAGTTCCTGTGAATGCACGCTGGGGCACACAATCCAGATCGCTCGAGCGCTGCGTTGTGCATCCGCCTGCCGGCTCATGCGCGCGATTGCCGCTGCCAGAAATGGCTGCGCTGGCTCAATCACGTGGGCGAATTTCACCGGCCGCTGCCCTTCTTTAATGGCCCGCAGTTTGCGAGCGATCGGTTCGCTGGCCGCGAGCTGCTCGAGGAGCGTTCTGCTGACCGGTTTTTGCACGAATAATATTACCGCGAATTGTCGTTTGCTTGTAGCCCGGCTGTGTTTGTTGAAACCCAAAAGCTTTTTCGGGATCGGAACACCGGAGCGTGGATGCCGCAAATACGCCCTGCGGCTCCCGCGGCGCCAGCCCTCGGTTACAGCTCGCGCCCGATCGCCGCGGCGACCGCGCGCAGGCGCGGGACCAGCCCGGCAAAAATTTCCGGCGTTAACGCCTGGTTACCATCGCTCTTGGCCAGCTCCGGGGACTCATGCACTTCAATCATCAGCGCATCTGCGCCGGCGGCGACTGCCGCCAGAGACATCTGCGGGACAAACTCTCGCAAACCAAGCGCGTGCGCCGGATCGACGATCACCGGCAGATGCGTTTTCGATTTCAGAATCGGCACGGCGCTCAAGTCCAGCGTGTAGCGGGCTGCGGTTTCGAAGGTGCGAATGCCGCGTTCGCACAGGATCACGTTGGGGTTGCCTTCGTTCAGAATGTACTCTGCGCTCATGATTAAATCGTAAATCGTGGCGCTAAACCCTCGCTTTAGCAGCACGGGAAGCCTGCTGCGCCCCACCTCCTTCAGAAGCGAAAAGTTGTGCATGTTGCGCGTGCCCACCTGCAGGCAATCGGCATATTCTTCGACGATGGAAAGATCGCGCGGATCCATCACCTCGGTCACCACGGGCAGCCCGGTTTTCTGGCGCGCTTCCGCCAGATAACGCAGCCCGTCCTCGCGCAGCCCCTGAAAACTGTACGGCGACGTCCGCGGCTTGAACGCCCCGCCCCGCAGAATTTTCGCTCCCGACTCCTTCACCGCCGCCGCGAGAAACAAAATCTGTTCCCGACTTTCCACCGAGCACGGCCCGCAAATGAGAACCACGTCTTCCTGTTCGCCCAGCCGCACGTTGCCAATGGCAACGGAGGAAGCGCCGCGTGAATCGCGCGCGGCAAGTTTGTACGGTTTGAGCACGGGGACAATCGCTTCCACGCCCGCCATGGCCGCGAGCGGTTTTTCGCGAAGTTGCGCTTCTGGACCGATCACGCCGATGATAACGCGGGAAGCGCCCCGGCTGATGTGAGCCTCCAGGCCGAACTGGCGCACCCGGGCGACGATCTGCTGGACCTGTTCTTCCGTGGCGTTGGGTTGCGTTATGATAATCATTTCTTTGTGGCCGAATAATCAGGATGCCGTCGCCGCGAATTTTCTGCAAGTCCGGATGACCGCCATTCCGCGGACACCCCGCGGTTGAGTTGTCTGGCAAACCGCGCGCCGGGAGATGCGCAGTTCTGCCATTTCGACCCTGCGAGGAGACAAAAAAGCCCCGAAAACATTCGGGGCTCATTGCCCGCAGCCAGCTTGCTACGGATAAGGCCTATTTGTTGGCGACGGTTTGCGCCCTGGCTAAGCCAGCCCCGAACGCTTTCGGGGCCAGATCAAGCTGCGCGCTCACCCGCTGCAGACCCGAGGTAAGGGCCTCGATCTCCTTTTGCTGCTCAGCCAGTCGCAACTGGAAGCTCCTTCGCTGTTCGGCCACTGTAGCCTGAAGCTCCGCAATGGTTGCCTGCAGATCTTCAATTTTCTTGTGCGCTTTGAGAAACTTGTTGAGCAACATCGCGTTGACCGCTTCGTAACGCACGCTGTACGGCTTGCCCTCTTTATCGCGGATGATCAAGTCTGGATCGACCTTCTCCACTTCCTCGGCAATCAGGCCAAACTGCGCCACGGCGTTCGCGTCGTTCTTGTAGTGAAACGTCACCGGCCGCAGCGACAGAATCGCTTCACTGCTTTTGCCCATGTCGGCAATGTCCTTCTTAAACCGAGCTGAGGACGAGACCGTGCCGAGCTGCCCGTCTTGCGAGACAATGACGGGCGCCGTCGTGCCGCTGATGGTGGTCACGCCATAAATGTTCTTAATCCAGGTGGTATTGCTCACGTCCGCCGCGTCAACAAAAGCTCCGATCGCGATCACGTCGTTGGCTGTGACGATGTTCAATCCGGCGTCAAATCCTATCGCAACATTGTTACTACCGGTGGTGTTGTTAAGGAGCGCCAGGGTGCCCAGGGCCGTGTTGTCCATGCCGGTTGTGTTGTTCAAAAGCGCTTTGAAGCCAAAGGCTGAGTTGTCGCTGCCGGTGGTGTTGCTTTGAAGCGCTTCGAAGCCAAATGCTGCGTTGATGCTACCGGTGGTGTTGCTCAGAAGTGCCTGATCACCGACGGCCGTGTTAGCGTTGCCGGTTGCCGTGTCATTGAAGAGCGCATGGTACCCGACAGCGGTGTTGCCGGTGTCGCCTCCGGCGTTCAACGCCCCGTCGCCCACACCCGTCTGCTCGACAGCAAGCTCAAGCACCCCAATTCCCGGAGGCCCTTGTGGCCCGGGTGGGCCTTGCGGTCCCTGCGGACCTGGATCACCTTGCGGTCCCTGAGGGCCCTGTGGGCCCCTGTGGCCCAGGATCACCTTGCGGTCCCTGAGGCCCTTGAGGTCCGGGTGGCCCAGGATCACCCTGCGGCCCAGGCGGTCCGGGCGGGAAACTGCCCACAGCAGCCATCCCAAGCTGGCCAGTAGCCGGATCCACCAGCACCGCCTGAATCGGCGCAGCCGGATTCATGCTGATAATCCCAGCAAGAAACGTCGCCACATGCACAGCCGGATCCCCTATGCGAATCGTGCCCGATTCGCCCGCCACCCCCCTGTTGCCAATGTCAATGTTGTTATCGCCCGTGGTAAGATTGCTCCCCGCATCGTCTCCCAGGGCAATGTTGCCGTTGCCGGTGG
>Ga0209581_1003264_pt1 | contig 14172 bp, 9 predicted proteins | sample Coa_R2_FD_187160 | JGI IMG/M metagenome (GOLD analysis project Ga0209581, IMG submission 187160) | Surface soil microbial communities from Centralia Pennsylvania, which are recovering from an underground coalmine fire - Coalmine... | ecosystem: Environmental > Terrestrial > Soil > Unclassified ...
CCCGCTGGGCAATTTCATTGCCGCATTGCATCAATGCGCGGGTGTTACACCAACTCCTACACCTGCGCCGAGCCCGACTCCAAGCACCAGCCCCACGCCCACCGCCACGGCAACGGTTACCCCGACACCCACCGCAACCCCAGGCGTTACGCCCACGGCAACGCCATCAGCCACGGCTCGGCCGGTTCCTACGGCGAGGCCGCGCCCCACCGAACGACCACGCCCCGAGTCCCAAATCTTTTGAAGCCCTCAGTGGAAAGTTTCGGGAGTCAAAGCTACCAGGCTATGATTCATCAGCAGTGATCCGACTAACCAAGTATGCTATGAAAGGATTCACCAAACGCACCTTTATCGCAAACCGATGTTTACTTAGTCCCGCTCTTGGAGCGGCAGTGCTGTTGCTGCTTGCCTCCTTTGGAGCGCCGGTCGTGGCTGTTGGTCAAACGATTTGGACTGACGGAACTGGTGACTGGTTTGTGGGCACAAACTGGTCCGCGGGCGTCCCAAGTAGCAACACACAGGCAAAGATCAATAATGGCGGGACAGCACAGATTTCAGTCGCCGGAGCGACTGCCGATAGCCTGCTTTTGGGTTATGATACGACGAAAGATTCGGGCACTGTTACAGTGTCGGGATCCGGCAACCTGGCTGTGAACACGGATCTGGCGGTGGGCGGCTCGGGAAACGGCGTTCTGAATGTGACCGGAGCGGCACAGGTTTCAGATGACAGCGGGGAGATCGGTTACACAATAAGCTCTCAGCCTGGTATCATGGGTGTCGCCACCGTAACTGGCCCAGGGTCCGCGTGGACAAGTAGTTCCTATCTCTACGTCGGATACGGAACGGGAAGCCTGACAATTACGGATGGAGCGACCGTGTCGGATACGTGGGGTTACCTTGCCTACTGGCCAGAATCGCCGGGACGTTCCAGCGGCACGGTCACAGTCGATGGAATCGGATCGACTTGGACAAATCTCCAGGATCTTTGGGTGGGGAACGCCGGCAGCGGAGTGCTGATTATCTCAAACGGCGGCACAGTCACCAACGGCGCGGGTCATGTTGCTTACCAGTTCGGTGCCGATGGGACAGTGACAGTGGACGGCGCCGGCTCGATGTGGACGATTAACGGCCTGTTTTATGTGGGCGAAGGGGACGACGGCGTTCTAAATATTACCAATGGCGGTCAGGTTAGTTCCAACGGAAGCTTTGCCTATATTGGTTATAATGCAGCTGCGCAGAGCTCTGTTACGCTTGTGGACGCCGGCTCAACGTGGAACAACCATGGTGGCCTGTATGTCGGTTTCAGTGGCCAGGGCACGCTGGCTATCACCAATGGAAGCCAGATGACAAACGGAACGTTCACCAACGTGGGCTTCAATACCGGTTCGACCGGAACGATCACTGTTTCCGGCCTCGGCTCCGTTTTCAGCACTGGAGGCGCATTATCCATCGGAGGGAACGTGAGCGGGCCCGGAGGCACAGGGTTTTTACATTTGGATAATGGCGGCACAGTGAGTGCTTCCAGCCTGAATGTCTGGGATTCAGGCACCGTCACAGGAAGCGGCGCTATAATCAATACCACGACGACTTCGATGGAGGGAACCATTGCGCCCGAGCAAACCATTTCAATCGCCGGCGACACAACGTTTGGTTCCAGTGCCAACACGGCTATCACGGTGACGCCCGCTGGAAACGGCAGCATCGACATTGAGGGAACAGCCACGCTTGCCGGACAGTTAGTGGTGACTCTTTCGGGAGGTCCATTCAAGCCGGGTACGCAATACACGCTTTTGCGCGCGGGAAACGGTCGTAATGGCACAACTTTTGCCAATGTTAAGATCAATTACTCACCTGATCCATCGTTTACTCCGCAAATCACGTACGACGGGAATCACGTCTATCTTTACCTTGCGCCGAGTGGTTCACCTACACCTACACCAACCCCCACTCCTACTGCTACACCTACTCCTACCGCAACTGTTACGCCGACGCCAACAGCTACTGTGACGCCGACGGCGACACCTACTGCTACTCCCACTCCGACGGCGACACCTACGCCTACGCCTACACCCAGCGCGACACCGACGGCCTCGCCCCGGGCAAGGCCGACACCCAGGGTCCGGCCCACGCCGCGGTCGCGACCGACGCCCGCGCGCTTCCAATAGGGGAAATGGAAACGAGAATGAAGAACCCACGCATAGCGATGCGCCGCGACGATTTGCTTGACGGAAATTGTCGTTGGACCGTTGGTTTCGCTAAGAGCATACAGATTTGATTTGCAACTTGCGCCGGCTAGTGGTCAGCCCAGGGCGCCGATCGAAAGAAACTGGAAATCGAAAGATGTTTAACCTTAATCGAATTGGCATTGCTCTTTTGACAACGTGTTGTCTCTGTGGAAATCTCTTTGGACAATGGTCTCCGGTTACATCCGGAACGACGAACAGACTGAATGGAGCGGTGCTCCTTAATTCGGGAACGGGTTTCGTGGTCGGCGACGGCGGAACCATCCTGAAAACCACGGACGCGGGAGCGACCTGGGCGCCGCTGGCCTCGGGAACGAGCTCGGCGTTGTACGATGTTTACTTTTTCGATTCCACGGGAGGCGTCGCCGTGGGGGAGCAGGGACTAATTCTTCGCACTACGGACGCCGGCGCAGACTGGCAAAGCGTGATCAGCGGCGTCAGCGACAGTCTCAGGTCGATCTCATTCAGTGGGAGCGCCGGAATTTGCGCGGGAGATTCGCAGGACATCCTTTACTCGACAGACGGCGGCGCATCGTGGCAGATCGGTCAAAGCGGATTTTTTGGCGGCGGGTTTCCAGGCGCGCAGATGCTGAGCGCCACGACGGGTCTTGTGGCAGGACAAAATTCCATTTTTCAAGCTTTGCTGGGCAGTACGACTGACGGCGGAGTTACCTGGAACTTCCAGCCTTTCTATTTTGATGGGAACGAAGGCGGGTGTAATGACCTCTTCTTCTTCGATGGAACCAGCGGGCTTGTCTCGGGCACGATTTTTGACGGAAGGGGCGCCATCGCAAGGACGACCGATGGCGGGCTAACTTGGTCAACAACGCTTTACGATCAAGCGATAGAGGGCCTCAGTTTTCCGACAGCTACCAGCGGCTTTGCCGTAGGCGCCGCCGGCAGAATCCTGCATAGCACCGACATGGGGACCACATGGAGCGATCAAATCAGCGGGACCGCTGCAAACCTCCATGATGTTGCTTTTGCGAGCGATGCATTGAGAGGCATAGCGGTTGGCGATGGTGGTGTTATCTTGCGAACCACAAACGGGGGCGCCTCCAGCGGCTGGCTGGAACTGCAAAAGATCAGCTCCAGCGACGGCGCGACGGATGACCAGTTTGGGTGGTCGGTTGGGTTGGCTGCGGCGGACACTGCCTTTGTGGGCGCGCCCAACCACGCGGTCAACGGCAACGTCGCTCAGGGCGCTGTGTATGTTTTTACTCGCTCTGGCAACACCTGGAGCGAAACGCAAACAATTACGGCGGGCGACGGTGCTGAAGGCGATTCCTTTGGCCAATCGCTCGCCTTCGACCCGGATACGAATACTCTTATTGTCGGTGCGCCCAATAAGAATGGTTTTCAAGGCGCCGCCTACATCTTTACGGAATCGGGCGGCTCCTGGACTCAGGCGCAAAAGATCGAAGCTAACGATGCGGCCACGTTCGCTCAGTTTGGGTGGTCGGTGGCAATTGAGGGTAACACAGCCATGGTGGGTTCGATCGGCGCCAACGTGCCGCCTACTAACAGCGTGGGCGCAGTTTACGTATTCACCCAGTCGGGCGGCCTTTGGAGCCAGGCACAGAAGTTTTCTTCGAGCGACGGCGCCAGCGGTGATGGTTTCGGCTGGTCGCTTGCATTGGGTGGAGGAACTGTCGTTGTGGGCGCAAACACTGCCAGTCCAAACGGCCTCGACTTCGCAGGCGCAGCTTATGTGTTTAGCCAGCAAACTGCCGGAACGCAACGTACGGCAGTTTCCAAAGGCGGGCAGCGGCCAACCGGCGTCGTCTGGACGCAAACTCAAAAGTTGACTGCCAGTAATGGCGCTGAGTTTGACTTCTTCGGAGGCGCGGTGGCGCTTGTTGGAAATACGGCGCTTATAGGAGCCGAAGGGGCTGGTAGTGATCCCTTCTCGAATCAGGGACTCGTCTATGTCTTTACCAACTCGGGCGGCTCGTGGATCGAGGGGCAGCAGATTGCGGCCAGCGATGGCCAGGGAAACGATGGCTTTGGTCACGCCATTGCTTTTGATGGAAGCAAGGCCCTGATCACCGCAGCTGGCGCGACGGTCAACGGCAACGATACAGCGGGCGCCGCCTACGTATTTCGCAACTCCGGCGGCGCCTTTAGCGAGGAGCAAAAACTCACCGCCAGCGATCCCGAGGAACTGGCGCAGTTCGGCTGGTCGATCGGATTATCCGGGAACACGGCCATCATCGGCGCTTACATTGCTACGGCCAACGGGCACGAACGTCAGGGGGCCGCTTATTTATTCGAGCACGAGGGAGCGACACCTACGCCAACACCGACGGCCACGCCGACTTCCACCCCAACTGTAACGCCTTCACCGAGCACCACGCCCCGGGTTACTCCTACCCCAAGACCACGACCGACACCGCGGCCCCGTCCCACGCCGCAACAGCAACCAGGAGCACATGTTAAGGCTGAACGTTTCCGCGAATTCGAGTTGTAACAACCGCCCACCGAATCAAAAGCAAAACATCATCGCTTGCCAAGGCATCCTACGCAGGGCCGTGGTATTGCTGCCGGGTTTCGCGGTGACCTGTAGCCTGCTTCTGGTTCTCGACAGAGGAGATGCGGGGAGCAGCCTGGCAGCCACGAGCTTTGCGAGGGTTCCACGAGGCGCATCAGGTTCTCAGTGGCACTGGCAAAATCCGCTTCCACAGGGGAATAATCTTCACGACGCTTCGCTTGTGGATGCGAATACCGGCACGCTCGTGGGCGATTACGGAACGATCGTGCGGACGACCGACGGCGGAAGCAGCTGGACCATTCAGACCAGCGGCACGACACAAACTTTATGGGCCGTTTCTTTCACTGATGCATATACCGGAACGGCTGTGGGCGACGGGGGCACGATTCTCCGGACAACAGATGGCGACAACTGGGCCGCCCAAACGAGTGGAACAACGCGTAATCTTCGCGGAGTGTGGTTCACAGACAGTAACAACGGAACAGCTGTTGGCGAAGGTGGCATCATCCTGAGAACCACAGACGGCGGAAACAGCTGGCTCGCTCAATCAAGTGGAACCTCGAACAACCTTTTCGAAGTTTCGTTCACTGACGCAAGCACTGGAACGGCGGTTGGCGGAACTTTTGGCGAAAGCACGATTCTCAGAACGACCGACGGCGGAGGCACGTGGGCGCCTCAGGCGAACCCCGGGACTGTATTCCTCTTCGATGTTTCGTTCACCGATGCTAACAACGGAACCGCTGTCGGTGACGGAGGCACCATTCTCAGGACGACCGATGGGGGTAACACCTGGTCATCTCAAGTCAGTGGAACAACGAAGAGTCTTTACGGGGTCTCTTTCACAGACGTGCACAATGGGACGATCTGCGGCTTTGACATGGGCGGAGGACCGCCCATCATCCTTCGAACCACCAACGGAGGGAACACATGGGTTGAGCAGACAAACTACGCGCTGCCTCAGGGTGCCAATGCTTTCTACGCAGTGTCCTTCACGGATGAGACTACCGGACTGATTGTTGGTGAGGCCGGGATAATCCTTCAAACGACCAATGGCGGGGCGCAGTGGAACAGCCAGCCTGTCGTTACGTTCAATTATCTGTATGGGGTTTCCTTTAGCGATTCCAACACGGGAACGGTCGTGGGTTATCAAAATCCGGATGGCATGATCCTCAGGACGACAGATGGCGGTAACACGTGGGTTCGCCAAAACAGCGGCGTCAGCGATCCGTTTGACGGGATCAATCTTTTCGGCGTGCATTTTGTTAATGCCAATGTAGGCACGATCGTTGGCGACGACGGCATTATCCTCAGGACAACTGACGGCGGCGGCAGCTGGGTCCAACAAGACAGCGGGACGACCGACCTGCTTTATGCTGTCCATTTCAGCGACGCGGACCACGGCGCCGCAGTCGGGTTTTTCAATGGAAAGGTTTACATGACCAGCGACGGGGGAGGCACCTGGGCGGTCCGCGAAACTCAGGCGACAGGTCTCCTTGGAGTTTATTTTATCGATGCCAATGTGGGCACCGTGGTCGGCAACGACGGCGTTATTTTGAAAACGACCGACGGCGGTGCAAACTGGGCATTGCAAGCCAGTGGCACTACCGTTCAGCTGCGGGCCGTCTCATTCAGTGACGCTGACACAGGGACGGTAGTGGGTGAACAAGGCACGATTTTGCGAACAACGGACGGCGGGCAGAACTGGCTCAGTCAGGTCAGCGGCGTGTCAGAAACGTTGTTAGGGGTGTCCGTTGTGGATGCTTCCCATGGTACGGCGGTTGGGCAGTTCGGCACAATCCTTCAAACAACAGACGGAGGAAAGACCTGGATGCGCCAACAAAGCGGAACGAATCAGGATCTTTACAATGTTTTCTTTACTGATGCTAACACAGGCACTGCGGTCGGCGCGTTCGGCGCGATTCTCAGCACCCGGGAAGGCGCTACGCCTACTCCCAGTCCGAGTGTAACACCGACGGTGACTCCCACTTCTACTCCGAGAATCGTCCCCACACCTCGGCCACGGCCGACTCCGCGTCCCCGCCCATCGCCGTGATCCGAGCCCGGTTACGGCCGGGCGACCAACAGCGGTAGTTGACTCACGACAGTTTTTATCTTTCGTCACTGCTCTGTGAAACAAGGGGGCTTTTTTGAAAGGTGCTGTGCCGGCGCCGGTGTGCGCTGGCGTATCTCGATGACAAAACTGGCGGCCACTTTCCTTTTATTGGCGGTAAGCGTGCGCGTCGTAGCCGCTGGCGGCGACAACCGCGACGGAAGCGTCGAACCCGCTCAGGACATGGCTGCTCGCAACGCTATGGGCGGTTCCCTGTTGCCGGTTGTCCGATCCAGCAGCAGCCTGCTTGTCTCCCCAGGGGCGGTCTATGGCGCGACGGAATCGTTTATTGAAACGTATGACGACGGCACCGATGTCGGCCTGTGGCATTGCAGCGTCAATGCGATGCGCGCGATTGAGCCGAGCGGCGGAAACCCTGGAGCCTATCTGCAGCAGGGCGGTTTCAGCACGGCGGTGCCTATATGGGCCAGCGTTTCGACGCGTTATCAACCAGGGGTTAACGATCCGTACAAGGTCGATAGCATTTATACCGGCGATTGGACGACTCTGGGTGTCACAACGCTCACTGTCGATCTGAATGTCATTCAGGTTGCTACCTGGGCGACCGATCGTGCGACAACGCTGGAGTTGCTGCAGATGGATGAGACTGGCTTCAAGGTCACTTACGACGCGACCTATACTCTGCCGGACTTGCCCGACCCGCCAGTCGGCTGGCAGACTTATTCATTCCCGATTAATGCCAATTCGCCAACCATCCCGGATGGCTGGGTGTGCACGCATGGAGATGGGTCGCCTTGCACCGATCCAGAATGGTCGCAGTTTCTCCATCGAGTCGATTTAACCAGTGTCGGCTTTTACAAACCGGGATTTGTTTATCCAAATCTCGGCACGTGGGTGCTGGGAATCGACAATGTTGAGCTGGATTTTCAAGCCGGCCCGACGCCGACTCCCTCTCCCACTGTCACGCCTTCGCCAACTGCGACGCCGCGGGCGCGCCCGACGCCCCGGACACGGCCCTCGCCGCACGCTCGTCCAACGCCTTAGCGCGAGGTCTGGGTGGGGTACCCTCGGAAACCAGGGCGGCCGGTTCCGCCGAGTGTCGGGAGCTGGACAAATGGCAGAATTTTACCGTAAGACGCATTGGAGATAACAAACGGGCTTGACTCCCGCGGCCGGTCCGGACTGCACCGGGTGCATTTCGTTGCTTCGTTTGCATGAAAGGGAAGTCCGTCCCCGTAGCGGTCAGCCGCAGCGACTGCTATTGATTTTTTAGCTGCCGCGTTTTACGGAACGTTTTTTACTGTTGATCGCCTGTTGGGTTTTAACGGCGGCGTCCCTGGCATCCTTACATCGCCAGCGGAGGGATATATTGCGCGCAATCCGGCCTAACGCCTACGCTAACCCCGCGCCTGGCGGGTGCGCGCCGACACCGCGGCCGCGTCCGACCCGCGGCCGCGTCCAACGCCACGTCCTTGGAAGTCATCATTGAACGGTCTCAGTCGCCTTTGCAGGCCCTCTCGAACCATCCAGCTGGCATGACCACAGTCGGTTGCGCTTCTACGACTGATTCTGCTTTTCCCAGGCTGGTAACAAAACTGTTACTGTTTTGAGAGCGCAAAACCGGTTCCTTACGCGAACAGTTGCGTGGTCATTCCGGTTGCCTGCGTGGGAAACTGCGGCCGGGTGGTGTCACAAATGGATCGAAACGCGAAACTGCCCCTGGAAGGGACGCAACCAAGGGAAAACCGCAGATTGAATTGTTCTAAACGAAAAAGGAGTAATTTCATGCAACGACTTCATAGACTAGTTCGACTGACTTTCTGGGTGGCAACGATGTTTGCCGTCATCTTTCTGGCGCAGGCCAACCCGGAACAGAAACCTGCCATTCGGTCGAAGGGGGTTTCCGGGCACGATATCCATATCGTGGACCAGAATGGACGTCCCGTTCCAAACGGGGTGCGCTCGCCCGCCGGCCAAACCGTCGATGTGCAGGTGGGGCCAGGTTTCAGTTTTTCGCCGGACACAGTGAACATTTCAGTGGGTGATACAGTGCGCTGGACGTGGGCCGGGAGCGGGCACAGCGTCACCAGTGGCGACCCATGCACGCCCGACGGGCAATTCTGTTCGCCTGACGATGTAAACTGCAACCAGCTTTCCAATCAGGGTTTTGTGTACGAGCACACTTTCGATCAGGCCGGCACCTACAATTATTTTTGCATTGCCCACTGCGCTTTTGGAATGACCGGTGTGGTCAACGTCGCCGGCGGACCGACGCCCACTGCGACGCCGACTGTAACTCCCACTGCCACGCCTACCGCCACTCCCACCGCCACGCCAACGGCCACGCCTCCGATTACTCCATCGCCGACTCCCAGCGGAACACCGACCGCTACACCCACACCCGGCGGACGGCCTCGACCGACGCCCCGCCCGCGCCCGACACCGCGGCCTCGTCCCATTCCTTTAAGCCATTAGTCGCAACGGTGGACGAGCGAGCGAAGGCCAGAGCCTCGTAGAAAGTTCGAGGTTTGTCTTCGCGCCTGCTTCCTGAAAAAAACGCGGCGCTGAATGGGAGCAGTTTCTGTCGCGCGTTCAAAGGCCGCGCATGGCTGGAGAGAACCGGCGCTTTGCCGCGCCTGGCCATCGCCTTTGGAAAGGCTGACCGCGCGGTTGAATCTGTGGAAAAGACCGGACGCGCATCAACACGCGAATCTTTTTTGGAGAGAGAACGGAACGATATGCAGAGAAAACTTCTGAAAGGCTTCGCTCTTTCGCTTCTGGCGCTGTTCTGCGCGGCTGGGGAACCTTCTCCGTCGGTCGCGCAGACGCCGGCGCCGTCGCCCGTGTCAGCTGCTGCGCAGCCGGCGCTTGTCACCACGTTTGCGCCCGTGGTGGAAAAAGTCGCGCCGAGCGTTGTGACCGTGTTTACGACCCAGACGGTGTCGCGACCGCTGATGCCGTTGCCATTTCCCGACGACGTGCTGCGGCAATTTTTCGGCGAAGCGCCGCCGCACCAGGGGAAGCGCACGCTTCAAGGGCTGGGCTCGGGCGTAATTGTCAGCCCCGACGGCTATATTCTTACAGCTAACCATGTGGTTTCCGGAGCGGAGGAAATCATGGTTGGTCTTGGCAAGGAGCTGCGGAAGTACAAGGCGCAAAAGGTGGGCGCCGATCCAGGTACGGACGTGGCGTTGCTCAAAATCGACGCGAAAAATTTACCCGCCATCACTTTTGCCGATAGCGACAAGGCGCGCGCGGGTGACATCGTGCTGGCCATCGGCAACCCCTTTGGGCTGCGGCAAACCGTCACCATGGGCATCATCAGCGCAGTCGGCCGCGGCGGCATGGGTATTGTCGATTACGAAAATTTTATCCAGACCGATGCAGCGATAAACATGGGAAACTCTGGCGGCGCGCTGGTGGACACGCAGGGCCGGCTCGTGGGCATTAACACCGCAATCTTCACTCGCAGCGGCGGAAATCAGGGAATCGGCTTTGCGATTCCGTCGAATCTTGCGCGCGAAGTGATGCAAAGTTTGCGAGAAAAAGGGCGCGTCATTCGCGGATACATTGGCGCAGCCGTGCAAACGCTGACTCCCGAACTGGCCGAAGCCATGAAACTCAAGGGCCAACCCAGCGGCGCACTCGTGGGCGAAGTGGAGCGCAATAGTCCCGCGGAACGATCAGGAATCAAGAGCGGCGACGTGATCACAGCAGTCAACGGAAAAAAAGTGACGGATGCGCGGGAGTTGCGTCTGATGATTGGCTCGATGGCGCCGGGAACAAAGGCGCAGATCGAAGTGAACCGCGAAGGGCAGACAAAGATCTTCAACGTCGAGCTGGCCGAAATGCCAGCCGGCGCATCCGGCCAGGGCGGCGAGGCGGCTGGTGAAGAAGAATCGGCTCAGCCGGAAAAAAAGACGGTGTTCGGCGGCGTGGTGATTACCGATATCACGGAGGACATTCGCACGGCGCTCAAGCTGCCCAAAGACATTCGAGGCGCGGTGATCACCGATATCGACACCGATTCGCCTGCGGCAAAGGCAGGGTTGCGCGAAGGCGATGTGATTCAGGAAGTGAACAAGCAGCCGGTTCAAAATGCCAAGGACCTCGTTGAGATCAGCAGGAATTTGAAACCCAACGAAAAAATCCTTCTGCGCGTTTACAGCCAGGGCCGCAGCGGCTTTGTCGCGCTGGAGCCGGAATGAACAGGCAACAACGGTTCCTCGACCGGCGGGCGCCCCCGGGGAAGCGCCCTTCCCCCGGTCAAATATCCAAAAGCACTTTCGCTTTCCATTGGCCATCCTGTTTCTCGACTGAAAAACCGTGAAGCGTAACGGCTTTTACGTCGGCGCGCTGCTGATGACGCGTTTCGTCCAATTCCTCCCCGGCGAGACTGGCCTTCAGAAAATATTGTCCGTCTCTTTCCTCGATGCGCACATCGCGAGCCCGGAGCAACAGGCGCCGGGCATCTTTGAAATAGATCAGTTCCTGCAGGAAATCGAAGAGCAACATGTCGATCGCGTCGGTGCACAGATCGATTTGACGGGTCTCGCGCGGCTCGATGGCTTCCAGATTTTCGATCATCACATTCATCGTCGCGTCGGCTGCGGCCGTGAACAGCTCCGGCAAATCGCCGCCAGTGGCTTCGAAGGCGATGTCGGCCGTGCCGACGTCTTCGAGATAACGATAAGGCATTGGCTGAAACGATCAGTGGACTGGCAACAAATAACGAATTAACGGCGTATGAAAAGAATTACGCGCCGCTCCGCAGGCGTTTCGCGCTTTGTCATTTCCGGAAGTTCTATCCTTCCTTGCAGGCGCATTCATTCAGCGCGCGAATGATTGCCGGTTTTTGGGCGGCGAGTTGTTTCCCAATGAAGACCAGCTGCGTTTCGTCAGCTTCGAAAGGCTCCAGCTCCCAGCGGCCTGCTACGAAATTGAAAAGTTGTGCGCCATCGGGGAAGTGAACGAAACCTTTTGCTCGGATGACAGTAGCGGGGAGGCGTTCAACGAGACGTTCGAAGCAATCGCGAGAAAACACCTGATGCGACCTGAAAACGAACGATTCGAACTCGGGCTGATGCCGGTGCTCCGGACGCGCGACTCTTTTTTCGACGCCAATGCCGAACAGCAATTCCGGATCGACCCGGCAGCGCTCTGTGCACACGATCACCGCGGCGGGATTGATCTCGCGCAGCTTGGTCTCCAGTGGCTCAATTTGCTCCGGCCCGACAAGATCGACCTTGTTCAGTAGCAAAATGTCTGCGCACTCAATTTGCAGCCGGGTGGTATGCCCAATCTCGGGGAACCGCACCAGCATGTCGGCGTCGATGACCGAAATGACGCCGTCGAGGCGACAGCGCGGCAGGGCTTCCTGAATGTTGAACACCAGCGCTTCAGGTTCGGCCAGGCCCGTGGTCTCGACGATGAGAATTTCCGGCCCCACTTTCTCCAGGATCTCGTTCACCGCGGCCTCGAATTCGCCCAGCAACGAGCAGCAGACACAACCGCCGCCCAGCTCGGCGATCCGCACGTTTTTGCCTTCAATCACCTTGGTGTCGATGGCGATCTCGCCGAATTCGTTCATCACGATGGCAATCTTCGCCGGTTTGGTGGCCAGAATGTGCCGCAGCAGCGTGGTCTTACCGCTGCCCAGCGGACCCGTGATTAGCGTAATCGGAGTGCGCGGTGGCATGCGATATGCAACGTTAACACGTAAACGCTAACACTTCATGAAAGTGTCCTTGCGCGCGGCGCTGGTTTTTCTGTGGCTGCTGATTGTGGTCAATTGCGTGGCGCTGGCGTTCCTCTTGTTCTCGATGTTCCGACTGGGCGTGGGCGCGCAGGTCGATCGCGTGCGCGTGCTGGCGCAGGAGGCCGCGGCGCGCACGGCGCAGCGTTTCACAGCCTACCAGGCGAGCTTCTCGCACTCGCCGGGCTCGTTTGGGACGGAGGAACACCGGCGCGAGCTCACTCTCATTTTGCAACTTGTGCTCGCCGATTTCAGGGAAGTCGAAGGCGGCTTCTGGAGTCTCCGCGACGGTTTCCTGGCGTACGCTTATCCCACCTATTCGGGCGGCGCGCCAAAGACCGATGTGCCGGCGGCCGAGTCCGGCCGCATTGCCAGTGTCGCGCGGCAGGCGGTGCGCGATGGCCGCGCGGTGACGCGCTCGTTCCCGGGTGAAACGGAAACACTGATCCTGCATGCCCTGCCCGTTGGCTCCGGCGACGCTCGCCTCGCCGTCTGGACCATGTCGCGCGCGCACGTCAGCGCCGCGGCGGCCTACCAGAAACTCACTCTGGGTCTCGGCGTCCTTTTCCTTTTCGCGCTGGCCTCCGGCGCGGGCGTGCTTTGGTGTTTGCAAAATTGGACGGCCCGCGTGCGCGCTTTGGAATCGGCAATCGCGGCGGCGCCCGTGGAAGAATTGCCGCCGTTGCAACCGAGTGGCGAACGCGAACTGGACCGTCTCGTAAGCGCGCTCAATCAACTCAGCGCAAAATTAAAAACCGCGCGTGACGAAGCGCTCTCGCTGAGCGAAAAACTCGCGCGAGCCGATCGCGCAGCGGCGCTCGGCCGCATGGCTGCGCAGTTCGCGCACGAGATTCGCAATCCCATCGCTTCGATGCGACTCAGGGCCGAGAATGCGCTGGCCAAGTCGCCAGAGCAGCGAGGCGCCGCCTTGCGCGACATGCTCGGCGAGATTGCGCGCCTCGACGATTTGCTGGAGCGGCTGCTGGCCGTCGCGCGCCTGAGCGAATTGCGCAAGGCCCCGGTTAATGTGAAACGCTGGGTGCAATCGCGGTTGGACCAGTTCCGCGATCAAGCCGCGCGCAAACATCTGGCGCTTCGCGGTGACGCGCCGGATGTGACCTGCGCTTTTGACGAAAAGAGCATGTCGCGCGCGCTGGACAATCTTTTGCTTAACGCTCTGCAACACGCGCCCCGCGATGGCTGGGTCGAAGTGCGCGCGGAATGCGTCGGGCGGTACTGGCGAGTTGTGGTGGAAAACTCGGGGGCACCGGTGCCGTCCGGTGAACGCGAAAAAATTTTTGATCCTTTCGTGAGCATGCGCAGCGATGGCGCGGGGCTCGGGCTGAGCATCGCCCGGGAAATTGCCGAAGCTCATGGCGGCGCGCTTCGCTGTGTGGAGAGCGGCAGAGGCGCGCGTTTTGAGCTGGACATCCCGATGTAGTCGCGCCTTGTCACTGTTTTGATCGCGGTACCCTGAGCGGGACCGCCGGTGGAGAGGATGTTATGTCCAAAATTTTGATTGTGGAAGATGACGCCGGATTCGCTTCCGGACTTGCCGAGGCAGTGCGCGATTTTGCTCATGAGCCGTTTATCGCCTCCTCCGGAGAGGAAG
>Ga0209581_1003266_pt1 | contig 14170 bp, 16 predicted proteins | sample Coa_R2_FD_187160 | JGI IMG/M metagenome (GOLD analysis project Ga0209581, IMG submission 187160) | Surface soil microbial communities from Centralia Pennsylvania, which are recovering from an underground coalmine fire - Coalmine... | ecosystem: Environmental > Terrestrial > Soil > Unclassified ...
TTCTTATAAGTCTCCGACGAGAATTCCTGCCAGATGTGGCCTTCCGCAGCATTGCTGGCTATGGCCCGTTCGCTGTGGGTGTCTCATCCTCAATGACGACCCCCGCTTTCTCGCGTATCGTGACGATCCCGGCGTGGTTAAAAACACAGGACAGCGGTTTACGCTCTTAACGAAACCCTTCGTCCGCGCAGAACCTCGAAGTCCTCTCGCACGGTGGATGGCCGCGCGCGTGTGGGCATCAAGAGAATCTCCCGGAGAGCGCAAAACATCATGCACAACAAGGCAGAGCAAAGGCTCCCCATGCGCCGGCTTCTTTGCGCTCAAGAGCATGTTCTTCTTCGTCGCATTTTGCGCATTTGCGCTGCAGGCCGCGCTGTTCTTCTGCTTCGCAGACCGAACATTTTCGCTGTCTTCGGCCGTGACAGGACGAAATAACACCGGCCAATTGTCCGGATTCCGCAGACGGCATGCGCATGATTGCGTCGGCAGTCCGGTCAGCTTCCTGTTCATAGGCATCGCCGGGCTGATTAGTGGTCAGTCGCATCAGGCTGGGAACCGAAAATACGCGCTAATATGCCACTTTTATGCCATCCAGTGAAGGAAAGAAGCAGGAATGAAGCTCTGCGGCAAAGTGGCCGGATGCTATGCCGGGGTTTCCATTGGCAATGTCCGCAGCTTCCTCAGCGTTTGCGGCTTCCAGAATGGCGGTAGCGATAAGTTCTCCGCCATCAGTTATGGGACCCGCAAAAAGGATTCGGCGGGCTTCGGTTTCGCGCCGGAGCCACGCGAGATATTCGGCCATCAGGCCTTCGTGGCCTTCGGTGAAGTTCCAGCGCGGCCCTTTGTGTAGAAGGCAGAGAAAATAGGGTTTCAGGTTCCGGGGAACGTCAGGCCGTTGGCTGGTGGAAGACATGATTCAATTATGACGGAGCGTCGGCGGCGCAGAGAGCACAGACAGCGGCGCCGAACTTTGCTGCTTTGGCCGGCCCGATGCCATCCACTGACAGCAGTTCTTCTTCGGTGCGCGGGCATTCGGCGGCAATGGCGCGCAGAGTCCGGTCAGAGAAAACATAGAATGCAGGCTGTCTCAGCCGGCCTGCTTCTTCGCGACGCCATGCGCGCAACTTTTCTTCAAGTGCGGCAGCTTCAGCAGAGAGCGGGGTTTCGGGCTTTGGACCCTTGCTTTTTCGCCCTCTTTTGAGAGGTTGGGCAGCAGCCTCTTTGCTGGTGTCGCGCATCAGGATGGTGGCTGCATCCTCGTCTGTCAAATCTTCGCCTTCTCGGGTCAGGCTGGCTTTGCGGTATGCAATGCTGCGGCCATCTTTCTCGAAGCTGGCGTCCTCGATGCTCAGGAAGCCTGCTCCACACATGGCCCCGAGCAGATCTTCAAAATGATCGCGGTCCATATGGTTTGTCGCGCATAACTCCTGATGCAGTTTTCCGGTGGATTTAGGCGCTCCGGAACATAGAGCTTTTGTGATGGCGAATGTCAGCGCATGCTCGGTTTTGTTTAATCGCCGGAACCGCTGCGCAATCGCGCGCTCGGGCGAGCACACATCGCATTGGCCGCAGGCCCGGCGACCATCGTCCTCATCGCCGAAGTGGCGGACAAGCTGCGCCATGCGGCACTGATGCGATTCGGCATAGCGCATCACGCGATCCAGTTGCGCCATGCGCTGGTTGGATTGCGACAAATATGGCTGCCGCCAGCCTGCGTCGCCGCGAATGACATTGCCATCGAAATCGATGCGCGCGCCGCCGTGGGTCATAAGCTTGTCAAGCGCCGTGATAAAAATTTCGCCGTCGAGCTTTGATTTCAGCAACTCGGCCAGTTCGTCTTTATGGCGAGGTTTTCCATCGAGCTTGCGAAAGATCAGATCGAGATCATCGACCGGCGGGTAGTCACGCTCGTAGAAGAAATCGTGCGTCCGGCGGTCGGCATAGGAATGCATCAGGATCGTGCGGCTGGGCTTGCCGTCGCGTCCGGCGCGGCCAATTTCCTGATAGTAGGCTTCAAGGCTGGCCGGAAGAGCGGTGTGGATCACGGTGCGCACGTCAGGCTTGTCAATACCCATGCCGAAGGCAATGGTCGCTACGACGGTCTCGAGATTGCCGGCAAGAAATTCGCGTTGGACACGCTCTCGAGAATCCGGCTCCATGCCTGCGTGGTAGGCGGCGGTTGAGAAGCTCTGCGAGAGATCCTGCGCCAGGAATTCAGCTTCTTTACGCGTTGGCGCGTAGACAATGGCCGGGCGGCGTTCTTTCGGCGTAAGTAAAGTCAGAGCGAGTTGGGTACGCTTCGGTTTGGAGACCTCGACGACTTCTACTGCAAGATTGCTGCGGCGGAAGCCGTGAATGAATCGCTCAGGTTGATGAAGCTGAAGCTGCGTCACGATGTCGTCCTGGACGACAGGGGTTGCCGTTGCCGTGAGCGCCATGACCGGAGCCGGACGCAAAGCAGGCAGATAGCTGCCCAGCAGGCGGTAGTCGGGACGGAAGTCGTGTCCCCATTGCGAAATACAGTGTGCCTCGTCGATGGCAATAAGTGCGGGCTTGCGTTTGGCCAGCATCTCGGGAAAGCCGGGAACGCGCAGGCGCTCCGGCGCGATGAAGAGGAAATCCAGCGTGCCGTTCAGATATTTGCGGCAGGCTTCTCTGGAGAATTCGCGGCCCAGGCCGGAGTGGATTCGCGCTGCCCGCAATCCCAATCCAGTTAACTTTGCTGCCTGATCGTCCATGAGCGCAATCAGCGGACTGATGACCAGCGCTGTTCCGCCTCGCGCAATGGCGGGCAACTGATAGCAGAGAGACTTACCCGCTCCGGTTGGCATCACCAGCAGCACATCGCGTCCATTGACCGCGGCGCGGCACACTTCCTCCTGATTGGCCCGGAATGACGGGAAACCAAAGATGCGGGCCAATAGGTCCGTAAGCTGCGCCGATGACATGCATCCAGTATGCGGCATGCGTGGTAGATGAAACCATCATTCACGAGCCGCTATACTCGATGCCTATGGACCATCTGTGGACACCCTGGCGCTACACCTACGTCACGACTGCTGACAATGCCAGGCGCCAGGGCGTGCCGGAGGAACTGGCGGCATGGCCCGGCGATAAAGGCTGTGTCTTCTGCAACCTGGTTGCTGCTGTGGAGTACGCCGAGGCGCACGGAATGCCCAGTGAACAGGCTGAAAAGGCTGCGCTGATCGTCCACCGCGACAAGAATACGTATGTCGTCCTGAACCGTTACCCCTACACATCCGGTCATGTCATGGTGCTGCCTTATGCGCATGAAGGCTCGCTGGCTGCTCTTCCGACTACGGTTGCGCATGAACTGATGGACACAGCGCAGCGTCTGGAAACCTTCCTTGCCGGCACATACCGGCCCGGAGGAATCAATATGGGACTGAATCTGGGAAAGTCGGCTGGAGCAGGCGTTGCAGGTCATCTGCATTTGCATATCTTGCCGCGCTGGGCAGGAGACACGAATTTCATGACGGTGATTGGCGAAACGCGAGTCTTGCCGGAAGACCTTGAAACGACGTGGCACCGGATTCGAGAGAATTTTCTGAAATCTGCCTAGAGGCGGGTTTTGCTCATTCTGCGCGTCCGGCATCCAAGTGAAGCAGGCATGAATGCAGGAGGGCGGCATGGCAGACAACGATGCAAAAAAGAACCATTCCAGCGAGAAATTTGAGGAACACGCTTCCGCCAGACAATCCTCTCCGGCGAGCGTGCAACCGAATCTTCCTCCCACCCAGCCTCACGAGGCGCGCCTGAGCGGAGCAAAAGTGAAGGAACAGCATCGCCTGCTCAAAGAGAACGTGGAGCAGGGGAAGGAAGAGCGCCATCCTGATCTGCCGGCGGGGTTGCACTCTACGGGGTCGTTTACCGGCGAAAACGAAAATAAGAAATAGCGATTTCATCGGTGTGTTCTGAACGAAGGAAAACAGGCCCTTCGTCGCGCTGCGCACTCCTCAGGATGACAGCATGCGATTTATTCAAGCTTTGGAAAGAGTGAGTCGCCGGGTTCTTCAGCTTTTTCTTCCGGTTTCCAGTCTTCGGCTGCTAATTCCCGCGTAACGGATTCAAGCATGTCGATTTCCGGCAGCTCCTCCTGGCCAATGTGAAGCTCATGCAGCTTTCGCGCATAGGTGAAGACGCTGCCTCGGCCTTCCACGCAGCCGACCAGGCTGTTGTAGTGCTTCACCGCATTTCCGAGCGCATTTCCCATCTGGGTGAAATACTTCTGCGCGGTCGTAAGTTTGTCATACAGTTTTTCCCCGACTTCGCGAATAGCCACGGCATGCTTGGTCACTTCAAGCTGCTGCCAGCCGTAAGCGACTGCCCTAAGTAACGCGATAAGCGTGGTCGGGGTGGCAAGAATCACGTTGGAACTGGTGCCAAACTCAATCAGGCTGGGATCTTGTTCGAGAGCGGCACTGAAGAAGACTTCGCTCGAGAGAAAGCAGACGACGAAATCCGGGCTGTCTTTGAATTGCTTCCAGTAGGACTTGGCCGAAAGGGCGGCCAGGTGCTCCCGGACACGCCGGGCATGCGCTGCCAGGTTCAGGGCGCGCGTTGCTTCGTCGGGCGCGCTCATTGCGTCCAGAAATGCATCGAAAGGCGTCTTTACATCGATGATGATGGTGCGATCGTTCGGCAGTTTGATTACGCAGTCGGGACGCAATGAGCCTTCTTCGGCGCGCACATAAACCTGCATATCGAAAGAGGCATGTTCCACCATGCCGGCAAATTCAATGCAGCGTTTCAGCTGCAATTCTCCCCAGTTGCCGCGCACCTGCGGCGCTCGCAAAGCCGAGATAAGCTGGGACGTCTCCCGGCGTAACTCCGCATGAGAGCTCTGGATGCCGCCGATCAGTTGCTCGAGCGACCGGTATGCGCCTTCGCGCCTTACTTCCAGTTCCTGCGTCCCCTGCTGGAGTTTGTCCAGCATTTCGCGCACGGGCTTCAGCAGGTTTTCAATGGCTTTTTCTTTCTGGTCGAGCTGGTTTCCGGCAGCCTGTTGCTGTTTGCCGAGCTCCTGCCGCGCAAGCTGGAGAAATGCCTGGCTATTCTCGTTCAAAACGCGCGATGCCGCGCTGCGGAAGGCATCTTCCAGAGCGAACCGGGCCTGTTTCAGCGACTCCTGCTCGGCCGTGAGCCGCTCCTGCAGACGGGCATTTTCCACGCTCAGGTTTGAGGCGTCTTTTCGCGCCTGTTCCAGCAGATTTTTGCATTCGGCCAGCTGGGCAGCAGCCAAGCTTTCGCCGGCCCGTTTCTCGGCCAGAATTTCGCCACGGACCTGCTGCTGATGAATCCAATAACCCACAGCCACCCCGATCAGCAGGGCAACCACACTCAGAATTACTGCGAGAGGCATAACGAATATACTGCCACTGAAACACAAACAAAGCATCGTCTGAGAGCATTCTCTTCAGGCGCCGAGCTTTACACCTTCATGGGGCCTCAGTAGACTTGAAATTTCGGAGGATGCCTGTAGTGTGTTTGGCTGACGCGGCATCCAATCCGAAAGAATTTGCGAATTTTTGCCGTATCGATGGAATAGGAGAAACGCATGGCAGCAGTGGAAGATAAAGTAAAACAGATCATCGTCGAGCAGCTTCAGGTCGACGAAGCCGAAGTGACCCCCAGCGCAAGCTTCCAGGAAGACCTGGGCGCCGACTCGCTCGACGTCGTGGAGCTTGTGATGCAGTTTGAAGAGGCCTTCGACCTTGAGATTCCGGATGAGGATGCCGAGAAGATCAAGACGGTGAAGGACGCCATCGATTACATCGATAAGAACGCGAAAGGCGGCAAGTAGTCTTGCAACGGCGCGTCGTAGTTACGGGCGTCGGCCTGTTGTGCGGAGTAGGAAACACAACGTCCGAGGTCTGGAAAAACCTGCTGGCAGGCAAGAGCGGGATGGCCCCCATCATCGGCTTCGATACGACCGGATTTTCGGTGACGTTTGCAGCCGAGGTAAAGGGCTTTGATCCGCTTAACTTCGTGGACAAGAAGGAAGCGCGCAAGATGGCGCGCTTCATCCACTTCGCTCTTGCGGCAACGCAGGAGGCCATGGAGATGTCCGGCCTGAAGATCACGGACGCCAATGCCGACCGTGTGGGCGTGCACATCGGCTCAGGCATCGGCGGGTTTGACATCATCGAGCGCGAGCACAGCGCCATGCTGCAAGGCGGTCCGCGCAAGATATCTCCATTCTTTATTCCTGCCGCCATCATCAACCTTGCTGCCGGGCAGGTAAGTATCCGGTACGGCGCTAAAGGTCCGAACGAGGCCACAGCGACGGCCTGTACCACCAGCGCGCATTCCATTGGAGATGCTTATCACATCATCCGGCGCGGTGATGCTGACGCCATGATCGCAGGCGGAGCCGAAGCAGCCATCACCCCGATGGGCATTGGCGGATTCGCAGCCATGCGTGCTCTCTCTACGCGCAATGATGATCCGGAGCATGCCTGCCGTCCTTTTGATAAGGACCGCGACGGCTTCATCGTTGGCGAAGGCGCGGGAATCCTGATTCTCGAGGAGATGGAATCAGCGAAAGCCCGCGGAGCAAAGATTCTCGCTGAGATCATCGGATATGGCATGAGCGCCGATGCTTATCACATCACCAGCATGGCTCCTGAGGGCGAAGGCTGCCGCCGCGCGATGAAACATGCCATTGATAATGCCGGTATCCAGCCGCAGGACATCCAGTATGTGAATGCGCATGCTACTTCGACTCCGGTAGGCGATGTACTGGAAAGCGCAGCAATGGAGCAGCTTTTTGGTGAGCATGCCACCAGCGGCAAACTGCTGATCAGCTCGACGAAATCCATGACCGGACATCTGCTTGGTGGCGCAGGCGGGCTGGAAGCCGGTATTACGATCATGGCGCTGCTTGAGCAAAAGGCCCCGCCTACGACTAATCTCGATAATCCTGATCCCGAATGCAGGCTGAACTATGTGCCGAATAAACCGCAGGACGCAAAGATCGATATTGCGCTGTCAAACTCATTCGGGTTTGGTGGAACGAATGGTTCTCTGATCTTCAGGCGCTGGAATTAGCATCTGGAATTTTATTTCACCTGAATATGACCTGAAAATGCGTGAATTTGGAATCCCAACTTAAGGAAACTGCTTGGAGCCACCACTTTCTATGGAGATTTCAGCCAGCCTTGAGTGCTCTAATCGTTAGGGAGTCTTATGCACGATTACGGGGCTATGGTGTTACCATCGCGCTTATTCTGGCTGGAATACTCTTCAATCGCCAGGATGTGAAAGATCTTCGTTCGGAATTACGCCAGCAAGCCACGGAGGCGAACCGCAAGGTTGAAGGACTGACGCAACAAGTCTCCGATTTGAGGGCCGAAATGTTTCGTGAATTTCGCGAGTTCTACCGTACGTTGGGCCAGCACGATGCCAAGATCGATGCGCTGGAAAAGAAACAGGCTTAGGAGAGCAGTACGTTTCGATAAAAAAGCCCGGCGCGAAAAAAGCCGGGCTTCCATTCACTTTCAGTGTGAGAATTACACAGGCTGCACATTCTCGGCCTGAAAGCCTTTATTGCCGCGCACGACATTGAACTGCACGCGCTGGCCTTCCTGAAGGCTGCGGAAGCCGTTCGCGTTGATTGCGGAGAAGTGCACGAAGATATCTTCGTTGTTGCTCTCGCGCGTAATGAAGCCGAAGCCCTTGGCGTCGTTAAACCACTTGACTGTACCCTGTTCCATTTTGGGGTATTCCTTTGTATTGATATTCGCTGAAAACGGGAAGGGAAGGTGTAGAGCAGGCAGTGCTTTGGAGGGCATTACGTGCGAACAGAACCCACTCGGAATCGAGCGTAGTTTCAGTATATCTCAATCAGAAGGAGTTGGCTGCCCGCAGGATCAACTGCGGGGCAGCCCTGGAAGCATAAGCTATGCGAAAGCGCCGGAAATCAATATCAGCACGAGCCACCAGCCCACAACAGCCGCGGCTGCTTTTCCCCGCGATACTTTCGCGACAATAGCGACGCCAATCACACTCAGTATCAGCGACCAGATTTCAAATATATCGACGTGCGTCAGATAAGCAACCAGTACATGCGGCACGTCGCTGCTCAGGTAATACCCGAGATTGGTGCCAACCGGGTTGTTGAGCAGAAACGAGTCGGGCGCAACACCGGCAAAGAGCGCAATAATGGCCAGCAGGTACTTAATGGTGTAAACCAACCCTGCATACATATAGACCGCAAACACTTGTCCGAACTTTGCTGTTCCGGCAAAGCCGAAGTTCACCGTGGCCCATACCAGCAGCACCGTAATCACCGTAAAGATCAGAATCAGGACCGGGAAGCAGTAAGCGACGATGGCGGTCACCTTTGCCGCAATGGCCTTAGCCGTAGCTACCTGCTCAGGCGGGGTCTGGGCAAAACGCTCTTCCTGCTTTGGGTTCTGATGAATATTGTTCTCTGCAACCCGCTCCCATCCCACCTTCGTCTGTACGGTGAAAGAGAAGAGTATGCTCGTCACAATCAGGACCAGCAGCGGTCCCCACCATGCTGCGCTGCGCAGCAGATCGGTGAATGTCTTTGAGGGAGCCACAAAGGTATCGACGATACGCTGTCCTTCATTTAACGGAGCAGATGCAACTGCAGGTACAGCTTCACTCATAGGGCCTCTCTTGTCCGGATGCTTTCTTCGACAGGGCCGATTGTACCCCTGATGAAGCGCCGATGCGACGAAAAACCACTCGATGCGCTCGACGACCACATCCTAAGTGATTGAATTCAGGTTGTGAACTGGAAAAACAAGGCGTCCCGAACCAAGTTGAACACTTCCTTGTTCGCGTAGTGCCGGATAATCTGAAAAAGCTCTCGTACTCCGCGGTCCCATTCATGCGCTGTATTTCTTTTTTCCTTGCCATTGCTCTGTTTGCTGGCGCAGGGAACTCTGCCTTTGCCGCAAAACGAAAGCAGCATCGTTCTCGCGCGGTTGCTGTGAAAACGCACAAATCTGCTCATCGGAGCGCTCGCTCCCGTTCCCGCCACGCTGCTCTCGAGGCAAAAGAAGAAACGTCGAAAGAGACCATTCCCGAGGTCAGGCTCAGGCATGCGAAATTGCCTTTGCTGCCGCCTTTAAAGGGATCGCGGGAATCACTCATTCGCCAGAACCAGCGCAGCGAGGCCGAAGGGCTGGAGCGTATTGAGGATGACGACCAGCTCGATGATCTTCGTGATCAGCACGCGCTTGTTGCCGTGCCCGTCAGCATGTCGCTGCGTGTGAATACGGAGCTGCCAGCGAACCGCCGCTACTGCCGTCCCTGGACAGCACGCTTTTTAAGCGATCTGGGCCGAGTTCATTACGAACGGTTTCATCGTCCGCTGCAAGTCAATTCCGCCGTGCGCACGGTCGAATATCAGCGCCGCCTGATCGAGGTAAATGGCAATGCCGCCCCTGCCGAGGGCAATATCGCTTCGCCGCACCTAACCGGAGCGACCATTGACATTGGGAAAAAGGGGCTCTCGATGTCAGAGATTGCCTGGATGCGCGCTTATCTGCTGCCGCTGCAGACAGCCGGGAAGATCGACGTAGAAGAAGAATTCCACCAGGCCTGCTTTCATATCACGGTCTATAAATCCTATGTGCCTGCAACGCCGAAACTGGTTCCACATGAGCGTGGCAGCAAAAGCGCTCTCATCGCCGCCGGCGTGCAGTAATCAATATCGTTTTGTAAGCGCTGATGGAGCGGGCCCGGACCGGCCGTTCAGCAGCCAATCCACAGCACAGCGAACATCTTCATCGCGCGCTTCCCCCATAATGCGCGCGATAATTTCTCCCTGCTCATCCAGAATGGCAGTTCCCGGAACGATGTCACCGAGTCCAAAGCTGCCTAGAGTATCGGTGTCTGCGCCTACCCAGGTTTCAAGCGTCACGTTTCCGCGGTTGAGAGCAGGCTGAATTTTTGCGCGGTCCTTTGCCGCATCAATCGAAACCGCAATGAAATGGACATTTTTGCCACTGTAACTCGCCGCCAGCTTCGATAGTCGCGGCAGTTCTTCCTGGCATGGCCCGCACCAGGTCGCCCAGAAATTGAGCACAACAATTTGTCCGCGCAGTGATGACAGCTTCTGCGACTGCCCACGCAGGTCTTTCAAAGCAAGGTTCGGCGCGCGCTTTGCATATGCAGGTGTAATCAGAAAGCATGTAGCCAGGAAAATTCCAACGAAAACTTTCATGAATGATTGCGAGTGTAGCTGGGAATATGCTCCAGTGCCTCCACCGAAAGATTGGCAAAGGTGTCACTCTGTGGGTCCAAGACTCCGATATATACGCGCTGGTATGGTGCTGCGAGTAACTTCCATCGAGGCCAATCGGACGGAGCAATAATGAAAATAAAAAACTGCAAGCGGGGGATCGCCCTTTTTGCAGCAGTATTCGTTTTTTCAACAGTATCCAAACATAACCAAATCTGGGCGCAGGGCTGTGTTGCCGCCCATTCGCCGCAGCCGGTCATATCCGGATTAGATCCGACCAGCCAGCCCCGTTCCACCAATTTCCTGCATGGGCTTTCGGTCACGGTTGGGTTCCGCACGTACAGCTCGTATAAGCATTATGTCGGCACGGTGTATCAGGCGCAGCGCGCGGCCATGCACAATCAGGTGCAGAACCACGTCGATCTGTACGATCTGTCACTCAGCTATCAGCTTACGCCAAGGTGGAGCATTATCGCAGACATTCCGGGCATGACAGCGACACGGCATCAGCAGGGCAACGTAAATACATATCGCTCAGGCGGTATCGGAGACATGCTTGTCGGCGCGCAGGCATGGGTATGGCGTCCGCCAACAGAAAGTCACGGCAATATTGCATTCTCCATGCAGCTTAAACTGCCAACCGGGATCAATGACGCAAAGGGAACGACCATTCTGTCCAACGGACAGAAGCAGACGCGGCCTTTTGACGAATCTATCCAGCCTGGCGATGGTACCTGGGGATTTGCTCTGGCCACTGAAGCGTATCGCGAGTTTTATTTCCATACGACAGGCTATTTCACCGGCTCATGGCTTTTCAGCCCGCAGGATACAACCGGGATCAAGACGTATCGATCAGCTCCGGGAGAAAACGTGATTTCCGCGACAGATCAATATCTGTGGCGTGGTGGTTTCTCCCATCCTGTACCCAAGATTTATGGATTGGCCCTGAGCATCGGTGGACGCATGGAAGGCGTTCCTGTGCGCGATGCATTTGGCAGCAGCAATGGCTTTCGTCGCCCCGGTTACGTCATTTCGATTGAGCCTGGTTTGATGTATGCACGCGGACGCAATGCATTCAACGTGAGCGGTCCGTGGGCGATGGAACGCAACCGCAAAACCAGCGTGACCGACTATGCAAACCACATTCACGGCGATGCCGCCTTTTCGGATTACACCGTGATTGCCAGCTACACTCGCACGTTTTAAACCAGCGGAAACAGGGTGCGAGATGCTCTAGCATGGAAACGTGATCTACACGCATGCATGGGTTATCGCAGCTGCGACATTGGCTCTTGCGCCTCTGTTTCTCTTCGGTTTTGCGGGCGGTAGTTGCATATCTGTATGCAGCAAGCTTCCATTGTATTTTCGGCTTCTGTTGCCTGCGATCTGCTGCATTCCTTACCTGCTTGTGTGCTGGCCGTTGCATCTTCTTCGGGCAGGGTGGCTCGCACTCTATCTATTTTTGCCAGTCGGAGTTGCTGTGTTGCTTGCACTCACGACGAAGCTCGATCCGCAACAGCGAGGACATGTCCTCGATTTTCTGGTGCTGTTCGCTCTGGGATCAGCAGTCGATCTTCGCTGGTTTGAGCCTGCCTGGCCGCATGCCCTTGTCGCAGTAAATAAGCTGATCCTGCTCGATGCCGGTTTGTATGGGTTTCTTGTTATCCGCAAACTCGACGGAGTCGGCTTTGATCTCCGCTGGCGATGGCAGGATTGGAAGACCGGACTGCGCGAGCTTCTTTTCTATGTGCCGATTGCCGTTGCGCTGGGTCTGGCTATCGGCTTTCTGCACTGGCATGGACGCATAGAACGCCCATGGCTGCTGCCCGCAATCTGGCTCTTCACCTATTTTCTGATTGCCTTGCCGGAAGAGATTTTCTTTCGCGGATGGATGCAGAACCTCTTTGAACGCCGCATCGGCCGCAATGCATCGCTTCTGGTTACAGCTGCTCTCTTTGGGTTGTCGCACTTCAACAAACGCGCAGCGTACTTTAACTGGCGCTATGTTCTGCTGGCGGCTATCGCCGGCATCTTCTACGGGCGCGCCTGGAGGGCGGATAGGCGGATCGCGGCCTCATCCATTACCCATGCGTGCGTAGATACCTTGTGGGGGGCGCTCCTCCGCTGAGGGTGATGCGGTTGATAGCGCAGATATCCAAGCCCTACACGCATGTGATGGTGCAAGGCATCCGGCACCGTAATGGCCACGCAAAGACCAAGAATGCCATGCGCCAGTCCAAGCGCGTATAGATTGCGATAGTGAAGAAACAGAGGACAGGCAATCAAGGCCCATAGCAGCGTGAGCCCGATCAGGACTGGATTAGGAATATGAGCAATGGCGAACAGAAGCGCCGCAATGGCAATCGCCAATGAGCGCTTTTTCAGCATGCGCAGCAGCCGCATCAGCACGAAAACCTGAAGTAGAAATTCCTGTACAAAGGACCAGATCAGGTACCCGATGATGCGAGCGCGCATGGATAAATGCCCGATCCTGGGAAGACCATGAAGCGTCCCGAAATAACCGGCGGCCATCACAGCCAGCACTGCGAGTCCGACAGCAACTGCGACAATCCAGAGAGAACGTTTAGTCCCGGCGGGAGCAAGACCGAGTGCTTGCAGCTTCTCCCGCCGCAGCATCGTAATGCCGATTACCGCAACAATAGCCAGCCAGTAGAAAATCCGCTGTGCCGGCATCGGTGTCCAGATGACGGCCAGAATCAGGCCGTAGGCTGAAAGAAGTTCCAGCAGATCACGAAGGCGGGAATCAGCCTGCAGCTTCACATTCTTCTGATGCTTATCAGACGGTGTTTCCGTCTCATAGTTAGAAGGTCATCATATACCTGAATTTCGTGCTGGCAACAGGGAGAAGAGCCTAGTTGCCTGCTGTGTGCGCATTGCTTTGCGCAATACGCACGCCGCTCAAACTGCTCACATAGCGAGATACGCCACGGTAGAGCGATTCAGCGATGCGCTCGCGATACTCCGGGTCGCGCAGCTCGCGCGCGTCGTCCGGATTGGTAAGGAAGGAGATTTCCGCCAGGATCGACGGCATGTTCGCGCCGATGAGTACAACGAAAGGAGCTTTTTTCACCCCGCGGTCCCTCAGCCCATCGTTTCCGTTCTCGAGGCCGGAATAGAGGCTCTGCTGCACGTCGGCGGCAAATTCGCGCGACTCGCTGATCTTGTCCTGCAGGGCTATTTTCTTCACCAGATCAGAAAGCTGATGAATCGACTGATCGGAGACAGCATTTTCGCGCGCCGCCACTTCGAGCGCGTCCGCTGAGGTGGTGAAGTTCAGGTAATAAGTTTCAACTCCGCGCGCCGATGGGTCAGAGCTGGAGTTTGCGTGGACTGAGATGAAGAGATCCGCCTGCGCCTTATTGGCAATGGCCGTGCGGGTTTCCAGCGGGATGAAAGTGTCGTCATCGCGCGTGTAAATCACGTCTGCACCCAGCCGCTGCTTAAGCAGCTTGCCCAGCCGCAGCGCCACATCAAGGACGATATCTTTCTCTTCAATTCCGCCGGGGCCGAGTGTGCCTGAATCATGTCCACCGTGCCCCGCATCCACAACGATGCGTCCGATTTTCAAGCCGAGCGCGCGAACCATCGAGCGCTCGCCCATTGCTGTTGGCGCAGCTGCGTGGATCACCGGCGGGTCTGGATTTACTGTGCTGCTTTTGCTGGCGGACTTCTTCGAAGACGGAGTGGATGGCGGCGGAAACGCTGGCTGGGGCTTGTTGAGGCTCTCCAGCTCATTCGGTTGCGGCTGGGGCGATGTTCCGGAAACAGACTGGACCACAGGCGCGGTGGTTGGATGTTTTGTTGCTTTTACGCGATTCGGCTGGCGGTCGAGTGAGGCAATATCCTTAAGAGTAGACCCAGCCCCCTTTTCTTCATCTGCTGTAGACGTAGCCAGAGAAGGTTGTGGAA
>Ga0209581_1003273_pt1 | contig 14139 bp, 4 predicted proteins | sample Coa_R2_FD_187160 | JGI IMG/M metagenome (GOLD analysis project Ga0209581, IMG submission 187160) | Surface soil microbial communities from Centralia Pennsylvania, which are recovering from an underground coalmine fire - Coalmine... | ecosystem: Environmental > Terrestrial > Soil > Unclassified ...
AACCCTGGACGTGATCAATCCGGAACAAATGAAAAACCTGGCGAACAGCGCGCACGCGCCGGCGCCACCATTGAAAATTATTCGCCCGCATCCGCTCCCATCGATAGAGCGGGATGCCCCAGTTTTGTCCCCACTTTTGCGTGAACAAATCCTCCTTGAAGTACGGCTCGGGCGGCGCGCCGCCCGACCAATCGAGCCTGAATTCCTCTGGACGCGCAAACACGTCCGCGCTGTAAAAGCTGACACCGAATGGAATGTCGCCCATCAGGGCGACGCCGCGTTCCTCGGCATACGATTTGACAGCCCGCCACTGTTGGTGCGCGATCCACTGCACATAGCAAAAAAAGTCCTGCCGGCGGATAAGACGCGCCCGGTGTTCGGGCGGCAGTTCGGCCCGCCACCGTTCCGCGCCGGCCATTGTTCGCTGACGCAACGGCCACCTGTTCCAGGCCGCGCTGCCCTGATTCTCTTCCATCAACACGCGAAAAAACGCGTAATCACGCAGCCAGAATGATTCCTCCTCGCAAAATTGCCGAAACTGCGCCTTTCGCTCTTCGCCGGCTTGAGCCGGGAAATTGACGAACGCTTTCTCCAGCAGCGCCAGCTTTAGTTTTTTCACCTGCCGATACCTGACCGCGCCGCGGCGAAGACCGCGCAGATCGATGCCGCCCATTGAGGCTTCAAAATCTTCTGCGGTTAACTCTGGCGGCGAATTGGGAGCAAGATAGAGCGTCGCAGGCTCGATGGCCATGGCGCTGACTGCGTTGTAGGGACTGTTGTCAGGGCCAGTCTCATTGATCGGCAAAAGCTGCACAAGCCTGAATCCGATTCGCGCGACCCAGTCAACAAATTCGCGCAGGCCGGCGATATCCCCGATTCCCAGATCCTCGGGCCGACGCAAGGCGAACAACGGCGCCAGAACGCCGGCGATCTTCTTTTCCGGAGAAAGATTCATAAGCAATGGTGGACTCCCAAAAAGGCCAATCACCAGAGACCGGCTCCGGGCGACCGAAGAACGAATTCGCCGGCGCTTGGGGTCATTGTCTTCTCACTTGCCAGTCTTCCACGAGATGGTTTGGGATTTCCCGAAGGAACCGCGACGGCCGCTGGAACACGTCGCCGTAACCTCCGCTCAAGCGCATTTGCGGATAAGTCAGATAAAGCTCGTCCCGCGCGCGAGTGATGGCTACGTAGAACAGGCGCCGCTCCTCCTCGAGCGCATCCCGGGTCTCGAGGGAGCGGCTGCTGGGGAACATTCCGTCGGTCAACCAGATCACGAACACGGTGTGAAACTCGAGGCCCTTGGCTTGATGCACCGTGGAAAGATTGACGGCCTCTTGGTCGCTCGCCTGCAGGGGCGCAGTCTCGGCATCCACATTGCTGATCAGGGCCAGCTGGGAAAGAAATTCATGCACATCCTTGAACTGGCGGGCGAACATCGCGAGCTGATCCAGGTCTTCGCGTCGCAGCGAGTAGTTGGCAAAATTTGCTCTGGCGTAATCATCGTACACCGCTTCCACCACGGCGATGATCATCTCCGACGGCGGACGGGGCTGCCGGCCGGGAGCAATCTCATCGACGGTGTGCGCCAGTTGCTCCCATGCCTTCTTCGATTTCGGCGGAACAGTCATCTTTCGCAGGATGTCGCCAAACCCGCCGGTGTCGCCGATCCCCGCCACCCACATTTGCCAAAGATTTTCCGCGGTGCGATTGCCGATGCCCGGCAGCAGTTTCACCATGCGCTTGAAGGCCACTTCATCACGGGGATTGGCCACGAGCCGAATGAATGAAGTCACGTCCTTGATGTGAGCCTGCTCAAAGAACCGGATGCCGCTGGTGATCTGGTAGGGAACGCCGCGCCGCGAAAGTTCCAGCTGCAGTTCCAGGGCATGATAATGGGCGCGATAAAGCACAGCCATATCGTTCAGCGCCACGCCTTCATCGCGCAGCTCCAGGATTCGCTGAGCCACAAACTGCGCCTGCTCTCCGCCGTCGTTCAGCGCCACCAGCGCGGGCCGGACGCCTCTCGACTGGCGGGTCGCGCTCAAATGTTTGCGGAACTGTTGCACGTTGGCGGCAATGGCCGCGTTGGCCACGTCCAAAATTTCCGGCACACTGCGGTAATTCATTTCGATCTTGAACACCTGCGCGTCTGGATAGCGTTTGGGAAATTCGAGGATGTTCTGGAAATTGGCGCCTCGCCAGGAATAGATCGACTGGGCGTCGTCGCCCACCACCATCAGGTTGCGATGGTCTCGCGCCAGCACATCCACCAGATCGGCCTGAATCTTGTTCGTGTCCTGGTATTCATCCACGAGAATGAACTGGAATTGCCGGCGATAAATCTCCGCGATCCGCTCATGCTGTTGAAACATGAGCAGGGTCTTTTGCAACAAATCGTCGAAGTCCAGGGAATTGGTCGCCTTCTTCTTTTTCTCGTAGCGATCGTAAACATCTCGGATTTTCTCGAGCAGCGGCAGGAAATAGGGAAATTTCTCGGCCAGCAACTCTTCCAGAGGTTTTTCAGTGTTCACGACAAAGCTGAAGATTTCCGCGAGCACATCACTCTTTGGAAACCGGATTTCCCTGGGATCGATTCCCGCGCCAGCCACCACGGCATCGATCAAATCCTTTTGGTCTTCCCGGTCCATGATGGTAAACCCGCTCGAGTAACCGAGCACGCTGCCGTGCCGGCGCAAAATGCGGTTCCCCACCGAGTGAAATGTGCCGCCCCAGATTCCTCCGGCATCCAGCGGCAACAGATTCGCAACGCGACCCAGCATTTCCCGGGCTGCCTTGTTGGTGAAGGTTAGAAGCAGGATATTTTGCGGATCGATGCCATTTTCCAGCAGGTACGCCACACGATAAGTAAGGGTGCGCGTTTTGCCGGAGCCTGCGCCGGCGATCACCAGAATTGGCCCGGGTGGAGCAGTCACCGCCGCCATCTGTTGTTCATTCAATTCGGCGGCATAATCGACATGGATCTCCCCAGGACGAGAGGCCGGCGCGCGTTGCAACGTGTATTGACGTGACATGGGAAAATCGGCAGAGGCAGCTTCAGATATTCTGCCTTGCACAAAACCGCAGCAATACCTTGCGCGCAAACCGATCGCCAGCTTCCAAGGCGCCGCTCGCAACCTGGTGTCTTCGCAAGCGCGCGACACCATCCAGCCTCCCAAACACTACAGACAAGGTTCCATCTGCTTCCGGTTAACGAATCTCTTCCGGAGAAAAACCATTGAAGCCGGCGCCGGGTCTACTCATAATGGCCGCCTTGACCCGCTCCGTTATCACCATCGCTCTCCTGCTGCTCTGCGCCGGTAGCAGCCGGCTTCGAGGAGCAGAACAAAAGCTCTCGCAGCTGCGAACTCAGCTCGAAGCCGCGCAAGAAAATGCAGACAACCCAGCCACGATCGAACTGAGCAAAAGGATCCTGGCCGCCGCGCCAACTGATGCCGACGCCTGGGAGACGCTCGCCCAAACGCAGCTGGAGATCGAAGACCTGGATCGCCTCGCGCAAACCCTCGATGCGTGGGGAAAAAAATCCCGCATACCGCCGCCTGCCATTGAAGATTTCCGCGGCGCGCTCTTCTTTAAACGAAAAGATTACCCGAACGCGGAGCGACATTGGCTGGCCTATCTGGCGACCAGGCCGTCGGCACCCGATGCCGCGGCCACGTACGATGATCTCGCCAGCTTGTGCGCAAAACAGGAACGCTGGGAAGATCACGCCGCTTACCTGACGAAAGCGATCGCCGCCCAGGATTCAGCTGCGCGCCGCGTCGCTCGCGCCTGCGCCTGGCTGCGTCTGCAGAAGTGGGATGCCGCTTTTGCCGACATGGCCAGGGCAAACAAACTGGACGCCACCGACGCGGAAGTAAAAGAATGGCTGCCGCAATTTGAGCGTCTGCAAAAATTTTTGCCACGCATCAAAACGCTCGGCACGCAGATTGCCCGCTCGCCTCGCGATGTTGAACCGCTGCTTGAGCGGGCGCGCATTTTTACCCTGGCGGGGCGCCCGTTGCTGGCGCTCGATGACGCCCGGCGCGCCTTAAATCTCCAGCCCGCATCGATGCGCGCCCGCATCCAAACGGCGGAAGCGTTGCTGGACATGGATCGCGCCGAAGAGGCGGCAAAATTGCAGGTCAACGACAAACTGGCTCGCGCGCAAGACAAACACGTAAGCGAACAGGCGCTGAGCAACCTGGGCGCGCTCGATGCGCAGCTGGCGGCGAACCCGAAAAATCTGCAGGCGCTGGTGGAGCGCGCGAAGATCCTGAGAGAACTGCGGCAATTCACTTTGGCGCTCGACGACGCGCGCGCGGCCCTGGCGATGGATGATAAATCGGCAGCGGCGCAGCTCGAAGTCGCGCGCGACCTTGATGCTCTGGGGCGGCAAAAAGAGGCGCTGGCGCATGCCCGGCTGGCCACGGACCTGGACCCGAACGATCCGGGGAAGTGGTTTGTGCGCGGCGTGCTCGAGCGACAACGCGCCAATTTCATCGCTGCCATCGAATCACAAACGCGGTCGCTCGAAATCAACGAATCGCCGCCGGCTTTGGCCGAGCGCGAGCAGTGCGAACGCCGCATCGGAAAAATACGCGAAGCCGAGGCTGACCTTCGCCGAATCCAGCAACTCAGCTCGCAGCAATGAATCGGCGAACAGGCGCTGCCCGCGCCGACAACAAGCCTCACATTTTGGCCCGGCTCTCTTGGCGCACGCAGGCGGTTCGCCCTTTCTGTGTTGCGGCGATTTTCATCCTGTGCGCGGCGGGCGCGCTGCCGGCGCAAGACGAAGAGGACGATCAAAGCTCGAACGCCAGGCCCGATGCCGGCGGCGTGGTGATCGAACCCTCAAGCGGCGAGATCGCGGCGGACACGCAGATCACCATCACGTTTCCCACGGCGATGGTTCCCGCCGATCTCATCGATGTCGGCAATCAACCCGCGCCGTTTCGCAGCGAACCGAAACTGAATGGTGCGTTCCTCTGGAAAAGTCAGACCGAAGGCGTGTTCAGTGTCGCCAGTGTGATGGCCGGCGCGCGTTATCGGTTGACTCTGGCGCCGGGATTAAAAGACGCGACCGGGAAACCGTTCGTCGTCAACGATTGGAGCGCGGAATTTACCACGCCGCAGTTCAACATCAGCAGCGATTTCGGTGAACGCGAACAATTGCCCGCTCGCCCGCAAGTCTATCTCGATTCCACTTACGCGGTGCGCCTGGACGAAGCCGCCGAGCACATTTATTTCCAAGACCGCGATTCGCGCGAGCGTTTCCCGGTCGAGGTCATCCAGACCGTTGAAGAAAAAAGCGCCGGGCCGCCGGAAGCGACAAGCTTCAGAGTGCAACCGCGGCAGTCGCTTCCTGTGGGGCGCACATTCGACCTGATCGTAAATGGTTTGCTCGACGCCACGAGCCGGCGTCCGCTTCCTTATCTAAAGGTGATTCCACTGGGCAAAACGCAGCCGCTTAAAGTGGAATGGGTCGGCGCGTTCAATCACGCCCTGGAACAACCGACCATTCGCATCAAGTTCAACGACGACATCGACCCCGCCGAAGCGACCCCGGAGCGAATTCGCATCGAGCCGGCGGTACAGAAACTGAAATTTCTCGCGCAGCAGGACGAAATCCGGGTCACGGGCGACTTCGACCTCATCCAGCGCTACCGGGTGACCATTTCGCCGGAACTCAAGGGAGAGCGCGGCTACGGGCTCGCGGCCGAATCGCGCTGGGGCGCAACGTTTCGCCCAAAAGAATCGTGCCTCATCTTTCCCTCGTCGCAGGTGTTCGCGCGCGCCCGGCAGGAGCTGCGCTTTGCATTTCTTCAGGTCAACACTCCACCGGTGACATGGAAACTGGCGCGCATCCCGATGGAAAAACTGGCCGGCGTCACGGCCCGCGTTCGCGAGTTCAAAAAGGACGAGATCGATCCGGTCACGGGAAAAGCCGTCATCGATCCCCGCACCGGATTTGCGAAAGAATTTCAAACCGAATTGCTGGTTGACGCGTTTCAACTTCCTGTGTCAGCCAGCGGCACATTTGAGGGGACCAGTGGCGACGTCGAAACGCGACGCGACGTTCGTTGCGCGCCGCCGGGACACGAGCAATTTGCCGGCGCATATCTTTTCGAAGCGAGCGCGACACTGCCGGACGGCCGCATCGTGGGAAATCGCTCGATCGTCTGCGTCAACGATTATCTCCTGACGCAGAAACGAACGCCCACCGCCGTCATCATGCGCGTGGCCAAAATGTCCGACGCAAACCCATCGGCCGACGTGACGGTGCGCGCTCTCACAGCGGAGAACATCGAACTGGCCCGCGCCGTGACCGATAAGAACGGCATCGCCCGTTTCGCCCGCGATTCGGTTTTCCCGAAAGCTCACGACCCCAAAGCAACAAACACGCACCTTTTCATCGCCGATACCCCCACTGGACCGGCTCTGCAATTTGCCGAAGCCACAGCTTATCCCTCCGGATACGATTCCGCTCATTCTGCGAACAGACCGCATGCGGAGATCATTACCGATCGCAACCTGTATCGCCCAGGCCAGACCGTGAAGATGAAAGGCCTGGTGCGGGACGCGACAGACAGCGGGCTCTCCATTCCCGCGAAGGCCCAAGCGCATTGGAGCGTCACCGAATCGGACGGCAGCCGCATCGTCGGCGAGGGAACCGCAATGGTTTCCTCCTACGGAGGCTGGGAGGCCGAATGGAACGTTCCGGAAAAGGCGAGACTCGGCGCTTATGAGATTCGCTGCAATGTGGCGGGTCGCGATTACGAAGGAGTCAACACCATCAGCGTGCAGGAATATCGCGTTCCGCTGTTTTCGGTGATTGTCGAGGCGACAAATCCCGAAGTGGGCGCCACGGCGCACGGCCGGATCTCCTCGGCCTATTTTCACGGCGCGCCAAACGCCGGAGCGCGCGTCCACTGGAAAGCCACGTGGACTGAGTTCGCCGAGTATGGGCAGGACGAAGAAGGCGTTTACCGAAAACGTTTCAATACCTACGCCGAGGTTGGTCCCCGACTCGATGCCGACACCGAGGAGATAAAAACCATCGAGGGCGATCTGCAACTCGATGCGCACGGCATGGCGGCGCTTATGTGCGATTCGCCGTTCAAGGACAATCCCGCGGTCAGCCGCGCCAATGTGATCTGGCGCGCCGACGTCACCTCCATCGACGGCCAGACACTCACCGGCGGCGACATGGCAACGCTTTTCTCCAGTGAAACGCGCCTGGGCATCCGCGCCAGCGAACAGGCCCCGAAAGCATTCGGGGCCGCACCCGGCGGAGGCGAGACGCCGGCAGGGATCAAGGCGGAGATCGACGCGCTCGATCCGAACGATCACAAGGTGACCGGCGTCGCGGTTCGCGCCGATCTGTTTCATGTCACCACCAAAACGGTCAAGGAACAGATCGCGCCGTTTGTTTATCGTTATCGGAACACGGATCAGTTCGCCAAAGTCGCTGCGCAGGAAGGGAAAACTCCCGCCACACTGATTTTTCCCACGAAGGAAACCGGCCGATATGTGGTCGCAGTCAGCGCGACGCAACTTAAAACGCCGCTGGTAAGCGATGAAATCACCGTCACCGGCGAGGAACCGGCCGAGCTTCCGGTGATCAATGATACAACGTTCAAGATCGCGCACCGCGCCGAGCCATTTTTGCCGGGCGAAACGGCTGCGCTCACGATTGAAGCGCCGTTTGGCGGCGTCGCCTGGGTCTCGGTTGAGACGGATCAAATCCTCGACACGCTGCTTGTTCCGGTAAAAGGCAACGCAGGTCGCATCGAAGTGCCGATCAAAAAGGAATATGCGCCTAACGCCACCGTTTCGATTTATCTGGTTAAACCGGGTGGCAACAACGAACTGCCCCGGGAACGGTTCGCCTACACGGACATCGAAGTGCGCCGGCCCGATCGGGAGCTAAAGGTCGAGCCGCGCGTTGCGCCGGCCACCGCGAAACCGGGGGAAACAATCCGGGGCGAGGTGTTGGTCAGTTCGGAAAACAAACCGGTGCCCGGCGCCGATCTGCTCGTGTTCGCCGTGGACGACGCGGTGCTGACCCTCGGCGACTGGAAGCTGCCCGCCATCGGCGAAAGATTTTATCCGAAAAACTGGTTCGCTGTTCGCACGTTCGAAGCCCTTCAGGGCTACATCGATGATCCCGCCAGGCTGAGCCTCACACAGAAGGGATTCACCATCGGCGATGGCGGCGAAGAAGCCATTGCCAACACCAAAAATGTTCGCAAGGAATTTCGCACGCTGGCGTTCTGGCAGGGAAGTCTAAAGACCGGAGCGGATGGAAAGGCAACGTTCGAGTTCGCCGCGCCCGACAACCTGACCACCTATCGCATCGTCGCCATCGGCCAGACAATAGCGAACCAGTTCGGCGGCGACGCATCGCAGACGGTGAAAATCTCAAAGCCGCTCCTGATTGATCCGGCGTTGCCGCGTTTCCTGCGCGACGGGGACGAAGTCGAGCTGCGCGCCGTGGCGAGAGAAAACTTCAGGGACGATGACAAGATCACCGTGCGCTGCATCACAGACGCAAACCTCAAGCCGCTCGAGGCCAGTGTCGCGACCCAGCCCGCCTATCGCGACGCGCCGACTGTTTTCCGTTTCAAGGCCAAAGTTGCCGATCCGAATCTCCTCCCCATCACGATTCGTTTCGAAGCCGTTTCCACTTCCAACAGACAAATGTCCGACGCGGTGGAGATCACCGTGCCGGTGCAACCGCCCACCATCGTGCGAAAAGAAAGCGTGGCCGGCTCATTTCCCGGTCCACAATTCGATGCGCTCCGGGCAATGCCCATCGCCTGGAAACAGGGTCGCGGCCAGTTCAGCGCCACCATTTCAACCTCGCCCTGGCTGCCGCAGATCGCGGGCCTGCCTTTCATCCTCAAATATCCGCACGGTTGTTTCGAACAAATTTCCACCAAACTGCTGGGCTACAGTCTGCTGGCAAATCTGCTGGAGTATTTGCCGGATTTGCAGGAACGCGACGCGGAATATCGAGCCACGCTCGAACGCGGAATGAAACAATACGCCGACTCCCTGCTGGCCAACGGCATGCTTCCCTACTGGCCCGGCGGCAATGCGGGCAACGGTTTCGTGACCTGCCAGGCGCTGTGGTCGGTGAACGAATCCATCCACGCCGGATTCGAGGCGCCCCCGGATTTGCAGGAGAAACTAACCGGCGCAGTGACGAAGATGCTCGAGGGCCAACTGCCGGCGTCGCGATTTGAAAAATGTTTTGCCCTCTTTGTGCTCACCCAGGCGGACAACAGCGGTCAGTTCGCAACCGAGTCCCAGGAACTATACCTGCATCGCAATGAGGGCGCCGATGAAGAGCGCGCGATGCTGGCGATTGCCTTGCACCGGCAAAACATCATGATCCGCGAGCAGCAACAGTTGCTGCGCGAAATCGACGCGCCGCTCAAGGAGCGCGCGTTCGATCCCGCCACCTTCACTTCGATGACGCGCGCCGAGGCCATGCGCGCGCTGGCATTCGATGTCGTTTCGCCGCCGGCATGGACAAGGCAAAAAAAACAACAGGCGCGCGAGCGCCTGGCCAAACGAATGGACGAAGCGGGATCGCTCTCGACTCAGGAAAATCTCTGGCTGCTGCTGGCGTTCAAATCGATGCTCGGCGCGCAAACGGCAACGGAATTGTCGAAGAGCACTCAACCGGCCGGTGTTCCATCCAAAAATGGCCGAAGCATGGCCTGGCTCGATCGCCCGCTCGATCGTGCGCTGTTCATCAAGGGCCTCAATCAAAGCGCGCTCACGTTTTTGCTCCAGGCCGAATACTCCACAAGCGACGCGAATACCGATCGAGCGGATCGCGGATTCCGAATCGAGCGCGTCGTGAAAAATCTTACAGAGCCAAATCGTGCCGGCACGCCGGAAGCGCCGTGGAAATTGGGCGATCAGCTGCTGATTACCTATCGGCTGAACTCGCGGAAGCTTCAAAACTTTGTGGCCCTGGAGGACTCGCTGCCGGCGGGACTGGAAGTGGTCAATCCAAACCTGGCGCTGGTGGGAAAATTCTTTCAGCTGCCGCCGCCCGATCCGCACGATCGCGTTTTGGAGTTGTCGTACTCGGAGATGCGGGACCGCGCCGCCCTGCTTTACTTCGACCGCGTCGAGCCGGGTTCGAGCACGTATTCCATTCTGGCGCGCGCCACGGCGGGCGGAACATTTCGCTGGCCTGCCACACAAGTCGCGCCCATGTACGACAGCCGCTTTTCCGGTTTGTCGCCCTCGAGCGTATGCGTTATCTCCGCCGATTGACCGCTTTGCGCTGTTTGGTGGTCGGGACGGCCGCAGTCGCGGCGGCCGCCGTGACGATTGTTTGTTGGCTGCCAATGCCCAGCGCCCTGCTCCAATCGCCAGCTGGCACATTAACATTGCTCGATTGTCGCGGCCGCGAAATCGCCGAACTGGCGTCGCCGGAAGCGCGCGCGCAATTCCCGGTTTCACTCGGCGAAATGGGTCCGTGGTTGCCGACGATCGCCGTGGCGCTGGAAGACCGGCGTTTTTATCAACATCCCGGCATTGACTGGCGCGCCGTGGCTGCGGCCTGCGCGCGTAACGTCAAATCGCGCCGTCTCCTCTCCGGCGCGTCCACGATTACGCAGCAACTGGTGAAGCTGGCCACAGGGCGGCAGCAGCGCAGTTGGAGCGGGAAACTCTACGAGGCGATCGTCGCCTGGAAACTGGAACGCCGCTGGAGCAAGCAACGAATTCTCGCCGAATACCTGAATCGCAGCAGTTACGGCAATCGACGGATCGGGTCGGAGGCGGCTGCGCGCGCCTACTTTGGCAAATCGGCGCGAGATCTGACGTTAAGTGAAGCAATTTTTCTGGCAGGCCTGCCGCAGGCGCCCAGTCGCCTGAATCCGTGGCGGCACCCCGAAGCGGCGAAGCGCAAATACGCGCGATCGCTGGCGCGACTTGTCGAGCTTGGGATCATCAGGCGTGATCAACAATCGTTGCTCGAAGAGCCGCCAAACGTCGGGCGCACCGATCCGCCGCGGTTCGCGTCGCATTTTGTCGATGCCATCGTGGCGCGTTATCCGGGGTTGCGCGGCCGGGCGACTACGACGCTGGACCTGGATTTGCAGGAAACAGTCGAGCGTCTGGTTCGCTCGCATTTGTCGGGGTTAAATCGGCACGACATCACGGAGGCTGCCGTTGTGGTGATTGAAAACGCCACGGGCGCGATTCGGGCGATGGTCGGCTCGCGGGATTACGCCCTGTCGCAGATCAACGGCGCCATGCAGCCGCGCAGTAGCGGTTCCACGTTGAAACCATTTGTCTATCTCGATGCGATCGACAAACGGCTCTTTACCGCCGCCAGCCTCTTGCCGGACACGCCGGACGCCATACGCGACGAATATGCGGATTATGATCCGCAGAATTACAACCACCGCTATCTCGGGCCGGTGCGCCTGCGCGAAGCGTTGGGTTGTTCGCTCAATGTGCCTGCGGTGTTCGTCCTGAGCCGGCTGGGCGCGCGTCCGGCATTTTATCAATTGCAAAAATGGGGCTTTACCTTTCCTGAAGCGCTCGACGATTACGGGGCCGGTTTTGTGCTGGGCAACGCCGAAACGCGACTCGTTGATCTCGCTGCGGCTTATGCCGGGCTGGCTCGCGGCGGGACCGCGATGCGCGCAAAATTTCTGGCTGCCGAACATCACCCGGTCGCGCGTGTCGCTTCGAGCGAAGCAACGGCCATCATCACCGATATTTTGTGCGACAACGATGCTCGACAGAAAAGTTTCGGGCTTAACTCGCCCCTGGCCTTCGAACAACGGGTTGCCGCAAAAACAGGAACCAGCAGCGGATTCCGCGACGCGTGGACCGTCGGATTCGACCGGGAACATACCGCAGCGGTGTGGGCGGGAAATTTCGACGGCCGCCCCATGCGCGACACCTTTGCCGTGCGCGCCGCCACGCCGCTCTGGGCCGCAGTGATGCGCGAGTTGCTGCGGCGCGATCACCCGCTCGATCCGCCCGGAGAAAACCAGGGCCTGGTCCACCGCGAAATTTGCAAGGCCACGGGATTGCTTCCCTCGCGTTTTAGCCCGGCAACACTGGACGAGATCTTTCTGCCCGGAACCGAGCCGCGTGAAGATTCGGCCAGTTATTTTGCCAACGACGGAAAACTGGTTTTGCCCGACGCCTACAGCCGATGGTGCGCGAGCCGGGACAACACCATCGACGCCCACGTCCGTTCTCAGTTCCGCATTATCAGCCCGCCGCCCCATGCGCATTACCAGATTGATCCGGTCCTGCCGGCATCACAGCAGATGCTCGAGTTCACCGCAGCAGTGGCCCGAGATGTGCAATGGTTCGTTAACGGCATTGAGGTTCCGCCTCAGCGGGATGGCCGATTTTTCTGGCAGCTCGCGCCCGGCCAGTGGAACGTACGCGCGGTCAGTTGCCTTGGCACAGCCGAACAACTCTTTAGCGTTGAGTAAACGTCTGCGCAGCGCCGGAGCGAAGACGACGGCCGCCCTCGATTACAAAACCGCGTCGGCTGCAACGGACTTCGAAGCCGGCTCGGTCCATTTGCCGTGTTCACGGATCAGATCTTTGAGTCGATCCACGGCTTCCGCTTCGGGGATGTTGAATTTCACGGGCGTTTTGCCAACGTAAAGATTCACTTTGCCAGGGGCGCCACCGACGTAACCGAAATCGGCATCGGCCATTTCGCCGGGACCATTCACGATGCAACCCATGATGGCAATTTTCACGCCCTTGAGATGCGATGTGGCGGCTTTGATTTTGGCGGTTGTCGTTTGGAGGTTAAACAGCGTGCGCCCGCACGACGGACAAGCCACGTAATCGGTTTTGAAAATGCGCGCGCCGGCCGCCTGCAAAATGTTGTACGACAGGCGGAGGGCCTGGCCCGGAGCGTTTTCGCCCTGCACCAGGATGGCGTCGCCGATGCCGTCGCACAGCAACGAGCCGATATTGGTGGAGGCGACGAGGAGCGTCTGGAGAAAATCGGCCGACGGAGCGCCGACCTGCGGCGGATTGAGAACATCCTTGAGTAGAATCGGATGCCGGGGGTCAAGACGCGCCGCCAGCAATCGGAAGGCTGGAATCACCGCAAGATCGACATCATCGCGCACCGTGACCAGGCGCAGGGTCCGTTCCGCGTTTAATCGGCAAAGGGTCGCCTCATCGCGCGGATCGACTTCCACGACGCCCGCTTTCTCGTAAATAATTTCCGGTCGATAATCGCCAAGCTTCTCCACTTTGTGCGCGATCTTGTCGAAGTTTGCCTGGCGAACGGCGACGCGAATCAGTTCAGTCCCGCCCACGTTGACCTGGCCGGGATGGCCGATCCCGGCTACAGCGATGGTCTGCGTGGCGCGACGCTGATAGGAGAACGGATCAAAGGGGAGTTGAGGGCTGAGCGCTGGGCCTTTGGCGGTGGAGGTCTTGCTGATATTCTCCACCAACGCCCTCGCCACAGGAATCTCGTGCGGGCTGTCTTCGGTCAGCGAAACGCGAATGGTGTCGCCGATTCCATCGGCAAGGAGCGACCCGATGCCGATGGCGCTTTTGATCCGTGCATCTTCGCCTTCGCCGGCCTCGGTCACGCCGAGGTGGAGCGGATAATTCCAGTCCGGCCCAAGTTCGTTTAATCGCGCAACCAACAGGCGGTAGGCGGCGATCATCACCTTGGGGTTGCTGGCTTTCATCGAAAAAACGAAATCGTGGTAGTCGAGATCGCGTGCCACGCGGGCGAACTCCAGCGCGCTTTCCACCATGCCCAGCGGCGTGTCGCCGTAGCGGTTCATGATGCGATCGGACAGCGAGCCGTGGTTTGTCCCGATGCGCATGGCGATCCCGCGTTCCTTGCAAAGTTTGACTAAAGGTGAAAAGCGTTCGCGGATGCGATTCAGCTCCGCCGCATACTGCTCGTCGGTGTATTCGCGGACCACGAATTTTTTCGAGTCGGCGTAGTTGCCGGGATTAATCCGGACCTTGTCCACCCATTTTGCCGCTTCCATCGCCGCTTCGGGTTTGAAATGGATATCGGCGACAATGGGCACGTGGCAGCCGCGCTGGCGCAAACCTTTGACGATGTGCTCGAGATTGCGCGCGTCCTTCACC
>Ga0209581_1003274_pt1 | contig 14135 bp, 7 predicted proteins | sample Coa_R2_FD_187160 | JGI IMG/M metagenome (GOLD analysis project Ga0209581, IMG submission 187160) | Surface soil microbial communities from Centralia Pennsylvania, which are recovering from an underground coalmine fire - Coalmine... | ecosystem: Environmental > Terrestrial > Soil > Unclassified ...
GCCGGCCAAGGCATTCGGCGAATTTCGGTCCAGGCTGAATAGCCCTCCGCGATTTTGCAGAGCAAAGCCTGTGCCCTCGGCCACGATTCCTGACCCAAACTCCGAATAATTGCTTTGAATCAGCGACACCATGTTTCCCTCGCGGTCCACGACGCTCAGATATGTCGTGTCCCCGCCCGCGGGGATCTCGCCTGCCACCGCTTCGCAGTTCGCCTGCTGCGCATTCACCAGCTTTGCTCGTCGCTCCGCCCAGTCCTTCGATAGGAGCCGCGCAACCGGCAATTTCTGTCCGCGAGGATCACCGATGTACTTCGCCAAATCCGCGTACGCCAGCTTCTTCGCCTCGATCATCGTGTGCAGCGCATTCGGAGAACCGAATCCCCAGTCCTTCTGCCCGACCGGAAACGTCTCCAGGATATTCAGCATTTCGAGCGCGGCCAGTCCCTGGCCGTTGGGAGGCAGTTCGTAAACCGTCCAGTCTCGGTACGTCGTCGAAATCGGCTCCACAAACTCCGCCCCGTATTCCGCGAGGTCCTGCGCGGTCATTGTTCCGCCGTGGCGCTTCATGCTGGCGATGATCTTCTCGCTGATCGCTCCTTTGTAGTACGCGTTCCGTCCGCGCTGCGCGATTTGTTCCAGCGACCACGCTAAATCCGGATTGCGGAAGATTTCGCCGGCTTTCGGAGGCCGATCCTGTGGAAGAAAAGTCTTTGCCGCATTCTCATCGGTCCGCAAGTGATCGACTTGCGTCGCCCAGTAAGCCGCGTCCCACTCGGGTACCGGAAACCCATCGCGCGCGGTACGAATGGCCGCGGCCAAATCCTCCGCCAGTCTTTTGCGGCCGAACTTGTCCGCGAGTTTTTGCCAGCCGTCGACCACGCCCGGAACGGTAATCGCGTTGACTCCCTGCTGCGGCATTCGCTGCATGCCCTGTTTTTCCAAATAGTCGATGGTCAAAGCCTTGGGAGCCCACCCGCTCGCGTTCAATCCGTAGAGTCTCTTCGCTTTTGCGTCGTATACAATGGCAAACAGATCCCCGCCGATACCATTCATCATCGGCTCGACGACGCCCATCATGGCGTTGGTGGCAATGGCGGCATCGACGGCATTTCCGCCCTGCTCGAGAATCCGGACGCCGGCTTGCACCGCCAGCGGCGATTCGGCCGCGACGATTCCATTCCGCGAGAGGACCATGGAGCGGCCCTGGTTCCGGTCCTGCGCGGAATTGACTGGAGCAAAGGCCAGAGACAAAGCTAAAAAGCAGCAGAACACGCACAACCACTTTCGGGCGATCACGGCGAACGACCGGGAAGCTGGGATTCTCAACGTAACCTCTGCTTGGAATTTCTGGATTTGACGCCGCGCCCGGAAACGGGACGCGAGACGAACTGTACCCGAAAGCGGTCGAACGTCGGAAGTTGAAAGTTGAAGGCGAAGAGGCCCGAGGTGGATTGTGACTGGTCTTCGGTGACTCGGGAAAATGGCCGAGAAATGCGGCAAAGAGCCGAGGCGAGCAGACGGACACCCTCAGCGATCTTTCGGTGTCCAAGTTCGACGAGTTGCTTGAGCGCAAGATGGGAGGCACGTTGGTGATTGACCACGATTTAGCACGACGGAAGCCGTGGCGAGCAGACGGACACCCTCAGCGATCTTTCGGTGTCCAAGTTCGACGAGTTGCTTGAGCGCAAGATGGGAGGCACGTTGGTGATTGACCACGATTTAGCACGACGGAAGCCGTCGCGGCCGAAAACCCGAGATGGTCCGCCAATTCCTTCTGCGTTATCGAACTTTGGACTATTTCCAGTGAGTTCCCGGGCTTTTTCCCTTTGAGCATGGTGGCCGTACCTCACAACGTGCTGCTGCGAGATGGACTATTGTGAATCGCCAAGCGCGGAATCCATCCCCTATAACGCCTGTTTCGAAAGCAAGGGAACTCTTTGCGGCACGGCGTGACTCACGCGTACTGCCGGCTGGATGATCCTCTCTGCCGGATGAATCCGTTTCCGAGCAAGAGCCGATTCGCGCTCTCACATATGGCGTCTCTTAGGCCCTGACAAAGTTAACAGTTGAACGCGGGTCCGAAGTCTGTTGTGGTGAGGGCTTTGCATGCCAAGTGGTTTTTAGTGCCGCAGCCTGCGGGTTGCTGCGCTAGAGGATGTCGCAGGCATTTCGATGATTGACAGCACGTTCGGACAGCTAAGTATCCTCTCCCGGGAAGAAATCCTGGAAACCGTGGAGAAATTTCTAAGTCTCTTTCAACATGCGTGCGTCGGCATGGTGATCGCTGCGCCGGAGGGTCAATTGCTTGATGTGAATGCGGCATTTTGCGACTTTTTGGGGTATTCGCGCGAGGAATTGGTCGGCCAGGCCGTTCAGAGGTTCGTGCATCCCGAAGACCTCGCCATGGCAAGCCAGAAGTTCGATGAAGCGCGCTCCGGCCATCACTCCTCTCCCAGGCTCGAGAAACGCTACTTGCGTAAGGATGGAACCATCCGATGGGCGGAAGTAACAGCGTCGACGGTTCGCGACGCCGACGGCGAACTGCGGTGCTTCATCGTCCAAGTATTGGATATTACGCAGCGCAAGCGCGGCGAAGAAGCGCTGCGCGCGAGCGAAGCCGCCAAGGGCGCCATCTTGAGGTCCCTGAAGAGCGCCATTGCGGTTGTCCGCCCTGACGGCGAAATCACGACAGTGAACACCGAGTGGGAAACGTTCGGGCGCGAGAATGGCGCAAGCGAAGCAACACGCACAGGCGTCGGACTGAATTACCTCGAGGTCTGCCGGCAAGCGAACAAAATGGGCTGCCTGGAGGCCGGGCGGGCATGTCGAGGCGTTGAGGCCGTGCTGCAAGGCAGGCTGAAATCGTTTGATCTGGAATATCCGTGCAATTCGGCAATGGGCAGGCATTGGTTCCAAATGACGGCGGTTCCGCTGGCGAGCGCAGAAGGCGGCGCCGTAATCATCCACCGGGAGATCACAGCTCTCAAAGAGGCAGAAATGCTGGCCCGGGAAAGCGAGTCGCGGTTTCGGCAAGTAGCCGATGCGGCTCCGGTGATGATCTGGATGTCGGGTCTGGACAAGGATTGCACCTACTTCAACCGAACCTGGCTGGATTTTACCGGCCAGCCGCTTGCCACGGAACTCGGAGACGGCTGGACAAAAGGCGTCCATCCGGATGATGTCGCTCATTGCTTTGAAACGTACGCCTGGGCTTTTGATGCCCGGCAGCGGTTCGAGATGGAGTACCGGCTCCGGAGAAAGGACGGACAATACCGGTGGATCTTCGACATCGGCGTGCCGCGATTCAGCGCGGATGGAGAGTTTGCAGGCTACATCGGATCGTGCGTCGATGTCACCGAGAGAAAGCAAGCCGAAGAGGCAATGGCCAGCATCAGCGGCCGTCTGATCGAGGCGCAAGAACAGGAGCGGCACCGGATAGCCCGGGAGCTTCACGATGACGTAGGCCAGCGCCTCGCGGTCATATCCTGGGAACTTGAGGGCCTGCAGAGAGACCTGCCCGTCGATGCCAAGGGGCTGAACGAACGGATTGACCGAGCCCGCACCAGCACTTCACAAATTCTCAGCAGCATCCGCGCGCTCTCGCACGAATTGCATTCGTGGAAACTGGATGTCATGGGCCTGGTTGCAGCCATGGAGAGTTTCTGCATGGAGTTATCCGAGCAGCACCACGTAACCATTGACTTTGTCGACGAACACACGCCAGCTCACATGCCTCAGGAGCTTTCGCTCTGTCTGTTTCGCGTTTTGCAGGAAGGGTTGCATAACGCGGTGAAGCACAGCGGCGTGACTCACTTTGAGGTGCGCGTCGGGACGAAAGCCGCGGACGAATTGCAGCTTACGATTCGAGACCGCGGCGCCGGGTTTTCTCTCCGAGAGGCAACAAACAAGACGGGGCTAGGGCTTGCCAGCATGCGCGAGCGGGTGGCGCTCGCAAGAGGCACTTTTTCGATCAAGTCCAAACGGAACGAGGGTACGGAAATAAACGTCCGAGTGCCCCTTGCGGTCTAGCAGCAAGGCGCCGGTTTCGTCGCGCCGCTCGGGCTTAAGGAGTACGCGCCAGGGCTAGGCCGGTGCCTTTGACCGCCGCGTGGTTGAACCCGCAGCCCTCCTGACAGGGGCGTAGTCTTTGCATTTGCACCCGGGATACCAGCACACGTGCCGCTTTGCCGAGAGGTGATGGGCGGCTCGGCCGTGTCCACATTTGCAAGGCTTCTTGCCGGGTCCTGTTCGATTCATTGCTATCGAAGGATAGCAGAAACGCGCGGCGAGGGACAAAGCCGTTGTCAGGGCCTGAGTGGGAAAATCCAGTTGCATCATTGGGCCGCGTAACGGGCGGCATTCTCGCCGGGTTCGCGTATGATGCGGGTATGCGTGTGCTGGTAGTGGAAGACGATCCAGGCGTGGCCCGTTTTGTCGTGAAGGGGCTCCGTGAGCAGAGTTATGCGGTGGATGCCGTAGCCGACGGAAACGATGCCCTCTATCAGGCCGAAATCAACGCTTACGATGTGATTATCCTCGACGTGATGATCCCTGGCCGCAACGGCTTTGAGGTCTGCCGCGATTTGCGCAAAAAAGGGCACCGCACGCCGATTTTGATGCTTACGGCGCGGGACGCCGTCGAGGACCGGATCACGGGGCTGGATCGCGGTGCGGACGATTACCTGGTGAAGCCCTTCGAGTTTCGCGAGTTGCTGGCGCGGCTGCGCGCGCTCCTGCGACGGCCAACCGATCTTCGTCCGGCGCAAATCAGCGTCGCCGACCTGACGCTGGACACAGGCTCGCAGACGGCGGTGCGAGCAGGCCGCAGCATTGGGCTGACCCACAAGGAATACTCGCTGCTCGAATACCTGATGCGGAACTCCGGGCGCGTAATCGGACGCGCGGAAATCGCCGAGCACGTCTGGGACGAGACCTTCGATCCGTTTTCCAATCTCATCGAAGTCTACGTGAACCGGCTGCGCCGGAAGATTGACGCGGGAGCGCGAATTCCGCTGCTGCACACCCGGCGCGGGTCGGGTTATCTGCTCGGCGTGGCGCCGCCGGAGTCCAACGCCCGTGATGAGAACCCAGCGTCTTCCGCTCGGATGCGGAGCCGGCCCGGAAGCCGGAAATCCGATGTTTGATTCCGTTCGTGTGCGACTCACGCTGTGGTATTCGCTCTTCCTCGCGTGCGCGCTGGTGCTGCTCGCTTCTGTGACGTACTGGGTGGTCAAGCGAAGCATACGCGAACGAACCGATTCCGCGGTGAAAGAGATTGCGCAGTCGTTCCTGATCACGTTTGACGACGAGCTGCGCGATTCGAACGATGTGGCTGGAGCAGCTAGGCAAGCCATGATCGAGCACCGAGACCCAGATCACGCGTTTGCCATCCTCGATTCGAACGGCCGGGCCATCGCGGATTTCGCGGATCTCCCGTATCCTGAGTTCCGGGGCCGCCGGTTCAGTGAAGCGCGCGCGCGGTCCTGCGCGGTGTCAGGTTCAGCATCCGAAGGAAGCTTTCGGACCATTGGAGGAGTCCGTTGTTACGCGCAGCGATTTTTGGCCGAAGGAAATTCGTACGTTCTGGTGGTCGCGGCCTCGCTGCATGCCGAACGAGAAATGCTGGGACGAATCCGCCTGGCGTTTGACTGGCTGATTCCGCTCGCCATCGCGCTTGCGGCCATCGGAGGATACCTTCTGGTTGGCAAGACTTTCGCGCCGGTCGTGGCCATGGGGGCGCAGGCGCAACGCATCGGCGCCAGCAATCTGCACGAACGCTTGGCGGTGCACAATCCCGCGGACGAACTGGGCCGGCTTGCTGCCACATTCAACGACTTGCTGGACCGTCTCGGCGCTTCCTTTGAACGCCAGCGCCGGTTCATCGCCGATGCTTCGCACGAGTTGCGAACACCGGTTGCCATCCTGCGCGGGGAGGCGGAGGTCGCCCTATCGCGGCCCTCGCGTTCGGTCGAGGAATACCGCGAATCGCTAACGATCCTGCATCTCGAGGCCAAGCGCCTCACGCGGATTGTCGAGGACTTATTCACTCTAACGCGCGCCGATTCCGGGCAGTATCCTCTATCGCCGAGCGAGTTCTACCTGGATGAACTCGTGGCGGATTGCGTACATTCCGTCCGGTCACTTGCCGCCGCGAAGGATATTGCGGTGGGCGTGGAGGCTTGCGCGGAACAGCCGATCCGTGGGGACGAAGGGCTTCTGCGCCGCATGCTGCTGAATCTGCTGGATAACGCCATCAAGTATACGCCCCGGTCCGGCAAGGTCACGGTAACTTGCCGCAGCGCTCCGGCAGGCGTAGAGATCAGCGTGCATGATTCCGGCCCCGGCATTCCCGCGGAATGGCAGGGACGCGTGTTCGAGCGTTTCTTTCGCGGGGATCCGGCGCGCTCGCGAACTTCAGCGGACGCGGGCGCCGGACTCGGCCTGTCGATCGCGCGCTGGATCGCCGAGGCGCACCAAGGGCGGCTGGAACTCACGCGTTCGGACGCGTCTGGGACTGTTTTCACGGTGTTTTTACCGCGCGGATCCACCGGCGTTGCCGTTTCGAGTTAATCGTGCGTTTAGCTTGCCGGCGGTATTTTTCAGTTTCAGGCAATGAGCATGTTCGCGCGCCGGTTCACAGTGCTTGTTTGTGCCGCAGCAGCCACTTCGAGCGCTGCGATGGCCACGCCGCGGCAACAACCGGAAACACCCGCGGCTAAGCCTTCCGCCGCGGCACAGCAGCCGGCGAGCACAACTCCGGCAAAGCTGACTCTGGACGATGCGCTGGCTCTCGCGCGCAAGAACGAAGTGCGGTACCAGGGAGCAGTTACGTCGGCGGACTTGGCTCGCGAGGACCGGCTGCAGGCGCGCAACGCTCTTCTCCCTTCGGTGACCTACAACAACTCCGTGATTTACACGCAAGCGGCGCCAAAACCGATTCAGGCGAGCACCGGTGTGCCGGTAATCTTCATCGCCAACAATGCCGTCCACGAATACATCAGCCAGGGTGCCGTGCACGAGTCCATTGACCTCGCGGGCGTTGCTTCCCTCCGGCGCGCGCGGGCTGCTGCCGCGCTTGCGCGCGCGCAAGCGGAAATCGCGTCGAGAGGCTTGGTTGTGACCGTCGTACAGGCTTACTACAACCTGGCCGCCGCCCGCTACAAACTCGAAATCGCGCAGCGAGCCGACGAAGAAGGCAAACACTTCTTGCGCATCACGCAGGACCTCGAGCGCGGAGGCGAAGTGGCCCGCTCCGACGTGATCAAGGCGGAGCTTCAGGCAAATGACCGCCAGCGCCAATTGCAGGAAGCGCAACTGGCTCTGCTCAACGCTCGGCTTGGCCTGGCGGTTCTGATCTTTCCGGACTTCAACGATAATTTCGATATTGCTGACGACCTGCACGCCAGCGTACCCATTCCCACGCTTGGCGAAGTGCAGCAGCAGGCAGCCCGCAACAATCCGGAAATCCGCGCCGCGCTTGCTGCGGTGCAAGCAGCAAACCACGACGTTTCGGCCGCGCGCTTCGAGTACTTTCCGACGCTGACGCTCGACTATTTCTACGGCATTGACGCCGAGCACTTCGCGCTGCGCTCCACGGTTTTGGGCCAGCGCGTCTCGAACCTGGGTTCCTCGATCGTAGGTACGCTGAATATTCCGGTCTGGAATTGGGGCACAACCCAAAGCAGGGTGAGGCAAGCCGGCCTGCGCCGTGCCCAGGCCGAGCGCGAGCTTTCCTTTGCGCAGCGCAGCCTGCTCGCGGAAATCCAGTCGCTTTACAAGGAAGCGAGCACAGCTTCCGACGAACTGGCGGGCCTTGCGCGCTCGGCGCAGCTTGCCGAGGAGAGCCAGCGCCTGACGGTTCTCCGGTACCAGCACGGCGAAGCGACGGTCCTGGAAGTCGTTGACGCGCAAAACACGTTTGCATCGTCCAATGCGGCGTACCAGGACGGCGCCGTCCGCTTTCGTGTGGCTCTGGCCAATTTGCAAACCCTCACAGGAGAGCTCACGCACCCATGAGGCTCCACGGTACGGCTCGCCGATTCACCTTGCCGGTTTGTTGCGCCGCCGCTTTCGCGTTGGTGGCCGCTGGCTGCGGGCACGAAGCAAAGGACGCCGACCCAGTGGTCTCCGTCCAGGTCACGCCCGCGCACCGCGAAACAATTTCGCAGATTGTTTCCACGGAAGCTGTTGTTTTCCCGCTGCAACAAGCGGTAATAACGCCCAAAATCACGTCGACCATCAAGGAGTTTCTCGTCCAGCGTGGCAGCCATGTGAAGAAGGATCAGCTCTTGGCGATTTTGGAGAACGCGGACCTTTCCGCGGCAGCGGAGCAAAGCAAGGGCGACTTTGAGCAAGCGGAAGCGGGCTACGTAACCACCACGAATGCCAGCCTGCCGCAGCAGATCCAGAAAGCGGAGCTCGACGCCGCCTCCTTCAAGGCGGCGTTCGACGCGCAGCAAAAGGTCTATGACAGCCGCAAGCAGCTATATCAGCAGGGAGCACTCCCGCGCAAAGACTTGGACACCGCCGAAGTCGCCCTCTCGCAAGCCCGCGCGCAATACGAAGAGGCGCAACGTCAACTCGAGGACTTGCGCCGCGTTGGGAAAGAACAAACGCTGAAATCGGCGAGCGGCCAGCTTGCCTCCGCCAAAGGCAAATACCTGGGCGCGCAAGCGCAGCTCAGCTATTCACAAATTCGCAGCCCCATCGATGGCGTGGTCACCGACCGGCCACTGTACCCCGGCGAACTGGCGACCGCCAATCAGCCGCTGCTCACGGTGATGAATACATCCACGCTGATCGCGAAAGCGCACATCGCCCAGTCGCAGGCGGCTCTGCTAAAAACCGGCGATCCCGCTTCCATCTTGATACCTGGCACCGAGAAAGAGGTCGCGGCGCGCGTGAGCCTGATCAGCCCAGCTCTCGATCCCGGCAGCACGACACTCGAAGTCTGGATCGAAACGAACAGACCGCCCGCGGAGCTTCGTCCTGGCATGACCGTGCGAGTCGACATCACCGCAAAGACAGCGAAGGAGGCGATCGTCATTCCTTCGACCGCGCTCTTCCACAACCCGGAGGGTGGCGCCTATGTTCTGCTGGCCGGCGCCGACGGTACAGCGCACATAAAGTCCGTCGAGCCGGGAGTTGTTGGGGCAACGCAGGTGGCAATCACCAGTGGTTTGAACGTCAATGATCCGGTGATCACATCGGGAGGCTACGCGCTTCCCGAGGGCACACACATCAAGATCGAAAAGCTACAGACGGCGGACAGCGCGAGCCCTGGGACCGACAGCAAGGACGAATCCGCCGGCAAGGCGCCGGCGAAGGATGCCTCGGCCGCCAAACCGCAGGACTGATCCGCATGGGAGCCACGCTCACTCCAGCTCCACCGCAACGTGAAACGGGGAACGCGCCCACTCTTTGGTTTCAGCGCCTGTCTCGGCCGATCCTGTTCCTCATAGTCAGCATCGCGCTGGTCGGCGCTTACTTTGCTTTCGTGATTCCCGTTTCAGTTTTTCCGAACACGAATTTTCCACGGGTAGTCATCAGCATTGACAATGGCGTGATGCCCATAGACCAGATGCTTGTCACCATCACGCGGCCCATCGAGGAAGCGGTTAACAGCGTTCCGGGTTTGCAGCGGGTGGTTTCGACAACAAGCCGCGGCTCCGCCGAAGTCAGCCTCTTTTTCGACTGGAACAGCGATATGATCTTGACGCTGCAACGTGTCGATGCTGTCGTCGCGCGGCTGCAAGTCGAGCTTCCCCCCACAACGAAAATTGATACGCACCGCCTGACCTTCGCCACGTTTCCGATTCTCGGCTACAGCCTGACTTCGGACACGATTCCCCAGGACAAGCTCTGGGAGCTGGCCACCTACGAGCTCAAGCCTCGGATCAATCGCCTCGACGGAGTCGCGTCCGTTCTCATTCAAGGCGGCCGCATCCCCGAATTTCAGATCACGCCCGACCCCGCGCGCTTGAACGCCGCCGGCATCACCGTCACGGACATTCTGGACGCCGTCCGGCGCACGAACCTCGTCGATTCTCCCGGCCTAATCGAGCACAATCACCAACTCGTCCTCGGACTGGTGAGCGGCCAAGTCCACACGCCGGAGGAACTCGGCCAAATCGTCATCAAGAATTCCGCGGCTGGCGTGCCGATTCGTGTGGGCGATGTCGGCAGCGTCTCGCGTTCCGTCGCTCCGGTGTACACGATGGTCACGGCGAATGGCGCTCCGGCCGTGCTGCTCAGCGTGAACCGGCAGCCGGACAGCAATACGCTAACTGTCGCGGATGAAGTGCACAGGCAAATCACGGAACTCCGTGCCAGTCTGCCTCCCGGCACTCATCTCGAGCCGTTCTACGATCAGTCCACCATTGTTCGAGATTCCATCTCGAGCGTGCGCGATGCCGTTCTGCTCGGGCTTGTTCTCTCCTCGGCGATCCTCGTACTTTTCCTTCGCGATTGGGGAACGTCGCTGATTGCCGGCCTGGTCATCCCGGTCACGCTCTTTCTCACGTGCATTGTTCTCAAGCTCACGGGCCAAAGCTTTAATCTGATGACCCTCGGCGGACTGGCGGCCGCCGTCGGCCTGGTGATTGACGATGCCATCGTCATTTTGGAAAACATCGTCATGCACCGCGACGCAGGCGAAAGCCGTCCGGCTGCCATTCGCAATGCGCTCCGCGAAATGACCGTGCCGTTGATCGGCTCGACCATCACGCCTATCGTGGTGTTCCTGCCACTCATTTCGATCGCCGGCGTGACGGGCACCTTCTTTCGCGCTCTTGCTGTCACCATGACCGCCGCGCTGCTTGCTTCCCTGCTCCTCGCTCTGACTTGGACGCCCGCCCTCAGCCAATATCTGCTGCGCAGCGGCGCGAAACCCCCTGCGGCGGCGCCGGACGAAACCTCATCTCCGGGGACCGCGGACGAAGGCAAACTGTTCGGCCGCATATTGGCTTTCTACGAGCGGGCCATGCATCAAATCGCCCGCAGACCCGTGTTGATTGCAGGCAGTTCCGTTCTCATTGTCGCTCTGTCCGGTGTCTGCTTCTGGCTGCTCGGCACCGACCTGCTCCCCGAAATGGATGAAGGCGGCTTCATTCTGGACTACTACACGCCGCCGGGCAGTTCGCTGACCGAATCCGACCGCATCCTCCAGCACATCGAGCGCATTCTCCGCGCGACGCCGGAAGTCGAGAACACCACGCGGCGGACCGGACTCCAGCTCGGTCTCGCTGCTGTTACCGAAGCCAATCGCGGCGACTTTACCGTGAAGCTAAAAGCGGACCGCGATCGCGGCATCGATGAAGTGATGGACGACGTGCGCACGCGCATCAAGCAGACTGAGCCTGCGGCTGACGTCGAATTCGTCCAGGTCTTGCAGGATATGATCGGCGATCTAAGCAACGAGCCAGAGCCGGTGGTCGTCAAACTCTACTCCGAGGATCCGCAACTCTTGCGTCAATCCGCGGCGCGCGTTGCCGATTCCATCGGCAAGATCCACGGAGTGGTCGATGTTTTGGACGGGATCGAGAACACCATCAGCGGCCCCGCCGTAACCTTCCAGGTGGACCCCGCGGTGGCCGCGCGGGCAGGCTTCACGCCGGAAGAAGTGGCCACGGATGCCGCGGCGCTTCTCGAAGGCGCGCCCGCCGCGACTCCCGTTGTGCTCAACGATCGCGCCTATCCGGTGCGGGTCCGCTTCCCCGAAAGATCGCGGGCGTCGCTCGAGCAGATGAGCAACACTCTTCTGACCAGCTCCAGCGGCCGCACCGCAACTCTCGGCTCTCTGGCAACCGTCACGAGCGATCCCGGCCAGACCGAAATTCGCCGGGAAAACCTTCAGCGGCTGGTGGAGGTCACCGGCCGGCTGGAGGGCGTGGACCTCGGGTCGGGAATTACGGCGGTGAAAAAAGCGGTTGCCAGCCTGAATTTGCCTTCTTCGATTCGTGTCGAATACGGAGGAGCTTACCAGGAACAGCAGCGCTCGTTTCACGACCTTTCCATGGTTCTCGCGCTCGCGCTCATGTTGCTGTTTGCGGTGCTGCTTTTTGAATTTCGGACGTTCTCAGCTCCGGCCGCCATTCTCTTCTCCGCGCTGCTGTCCACGTTTGGCGGCTTCCTCGCGCTGCTCGTTACGCGCACCACGTTCAACGTCGCGTCATTCATGGGCATGATCATGGTGGTCGGCATCGTGGCAAAAAACGGCATCCTGCTGCTTGATGCCGAGCAGCAGTTTCGCACATTGGGCAGGTCAGACGGAGAAGCGATGATTGAGGCAGGCCGCCGCCGCCTTCGCCCCATTGTTATGACCGCTCTCGCGACAATCTTCGGAATGCTTCCGCTAGCCTTCGGCCTGGGATCCGGATCGGAAATGCTGAAGCCGCTCGCGATAGCGGTGATCGGCGGCTTGCTCAGCTCGATGGTTTTCTCTCTCATTTATACTCCCGTTGTACATTTCTATCTGCAGCGCTCGCCACAGCGGAGTCACCCGGAAGCAACTGCGAGCTAGTTTGGCCCCGAGCTTGCTTTTCCCGAGAGAGGACGGCTCCGGAAGGCAAGACTCAGTCTCTGGTGCCGCTCGCGCTTGCACCCACCCACGCCTGATCCGCCGCGATCAATTCCGCGTTCGGAACTTCGGTGCGCAGCCGAACGGGTACTAGTTTCGGCTTGTTCGGAGCCGGGACCGCGAACGTCAACAGATACTGATGATTGAGCCGCTGATTGATGTCATCGAGATAGGGCGTATAACTGACCGGCGCCTGGAAACCCAAAAAATAGGCTTCTCCGCCGGTTTCGTCGGAAATTTGCGAGAGATGAATCTGGCCCATGTTCATTCGCCAGTAGCTGCGGTAGTAGCGCCCGAAGCCGGGCGTGTAGATCGCAAAAACCACAATCCCATTCTGTTGCGCCTTCTGCACGGCGGAGTCGACGTACGGATTAGACACTCCAAAGCTGCCGAGCTCGTCGATGCCATCTGAAATCATCACAATCTCGCGGCGCACGTTGGATTGCGGCCAGCGTTGGATCAAATCCGCAATCGAGAGATATACGCTCCCGAAGGCGCCGTCGTTGCCCAGCGGAAGCCGTATTCCTTTCGCCGCTGCCGCATGGTCGTTTGTAAGCTGCTGGGTGATGGAAACGGTTCCGTTTCGCATGTAAGCGACGCCAACCGCGGTTGTAGCCGGCTGCGATGTGATGAAATTCCGCAGGTCCGCTATGTTGCTGCCGAAGGCAGCCGGCTGTGCGGCGTCGTCCACCGCGATGAAAAGTTGCAGTGCCGCCTGCGCTCCTTGCAACGGAGTCCAGTCCGTCACTTGCAGCCGCTCGCGGTTCTGGTAAACCTGCACGTCTCCTGCCTGGACCGCGGGAACCTGATTTCCGCTGTGCGCCACAACCGTAACCACAAGGTGCGCGGGAACGGCGCCGCCGGAGGGCGCATTCTGGGCCCGAATGTAACCGGCGCTGGCGATCAGCGCCGCCACGAGGAACAAACCGAGTGTCAACTTGCTCTGCAACATGAGATTCCTCCTGCATAGGAGATGTTTCCCATAGGCCTTTGGTGGGCCGAAATCCAGATGTTCTCGGACAGACACGTCGCACCCTGCGCGGCTCTCCGCACTTAGCTGTGACCGAGGCGGCGAAATGGCCGGGCCGGAACACGGCCTGGCTAATCCTGCTAATTCTGCCAGCCCCGCCCCTTCTTCCTCCCGGAATGAATCGAAAATACCGTGAGCTGTCCGTTCCAAGATTTAGGGCGGCTCTGTTTGCCGCAACAAACAACCTAAGGAGCAACCTGTGCCTTCTCTGACCGGATTGAAAGTCGCCATCCTGCTCGAAAACGGATTCGAGCAAGTCGAAATGACCAAACCGCGAACGACTCTGCGCGAGGCCGGCGCCACAACGGATATCATTTCGCCTCAGCCCGAGCAGGTGCGCGGCTGGAACTTCGCCGAATGGGGCGAGCATTTCCCGGTGGATGTTCCACTGGAACGCGCTTCGCCAAACTCTTACGACGCCTTATTGCTTCCCGGCGGAGTCATGAACCCGGACCGGCTCCGCACCAATCCCGCTGCCGTAGCGTTCGTCAAACATTTCTTCGATTCCAATAAGCCGGTTGCCGCTAT
>Ga0209581_1003278_pt1 | contig 14112 bp, 7 predicted proteins | sample Coa_R2_FD_187160 | JGI IMG/M metagenome (GOLD analysis project Ga0209581, IMG submission 187160) | Surface soil microbial communities from Centralia Pennsylvania, which are recovering from an underground coalmine fire - Coalmine... | ecosystem: Environmental > Terrestrial > Soil > Unclassified ...
CTTTTCTTCGCTCAAGACATTCACCGCCGGAGGGTAAACCTCCGTCACAGTCAATGTCCTGGCTCACCTATCCCGTTGGCCGCTTTTCAGGTGTCCACCGATGGCCGGTTTTGGCTGTCCGCCGAGGCTTCAACGGCGCGGAGCGCTCGTATTCCAGGCGAAGCAATGCCACAATTGCCATGCACTGGGAGGCTCGGGAGGCGAGCGCGGACCAGCGCTCGATGCAGTCGCAGTACATCTCACGCACGATCAACTCGTCAGGCAGGTTATCCAAGGCGGGGGAAATATGCCTGCCTATGGCAAGAACCTCAGCCCGGCGGAAACCACTGCGCTGGTGGCTTTCCTCGGGACATTGTGTCCCGTTGGCCAGGCGCCTGCGCACGACGCGTCACGTGACGCCATCGGAGCGAATCAATAGGCGGGAATGTGCACTCCTGGTCTCTACCCGTACTGCTTGTACTTGCGCCGGCTTTGCTCCCATATGCACGCGGCTGGGGTAGACTTAGCGTCGCGCTTCCCGGTGTGCTGCGACCATGGCGGCCAGCGGCATTCGCCGCTGGAATGCTCGTTTTGTTTGCGGCCTCGAGGTCGCCCCTCGCGATGCTCGATTACCGTTACCTCACGGCCCACATGGCACAGCATCTTCTCCTCATGACGCTGGCGGCCCCGCTAATTCTTTTAGGCGATCCTGTAATCACGCTGCTATATGGGCTGCCGCCGCCAATGTCCGGACTCTTGCGCCGTCGGTGCGTGCCGCAGCGGTTCTCCGCCTTGCTCACACATCCTGTTTTTTGTTGGCTGGCCTGCACTGCGGTCGTGATCGGGTGGCATATCCCAGCTTTGTTCCAACTCGGGATGCGTTCCAGGCTCGGCCATGCGTTTGAACAAGTCACCTTTCTCTCTAGTGGGTTACTGTTTTGGTGGCCTGTGATCCAGCCATGGCCAGCGGCAGCGAGATGGCCGTCATGGTCAATTCCTGTGTACCTCTTCGCGGCCACATTACCGTGCGATGCTCTCGCCGCCTTTTTGTGTTTTTGTAATCGAGTGGTGTATGCCCATTATCTGAATGCCCTACACGCTTCCCAGATCGCCGTGCTGAAGGACCAGGCTTGCGCCGGGGCCCTGATGTGGGTGTGGGTCACCTTCGCTTACCTCTTTCCCGCTGCGGGGCTCACATTCCGTTTACTTTCGCCCGAAAGGCGCTTCAAGGAGAGGCAGGTTGTCTGAACTCGCGCGGGAGATCCCAGGTAGACGTAGCCGGGAGGACACGATCGCTCACAACGCCGCTGACTCTGTATTCTGCGGAGGCGAGGCGTGACAAGCGTGCGAGAATGCCGCCGCCGTGCGCCATGGAGCGAAACAGTCGGGGCCGCTCCTCCGGCCCTCGCGATGAGGGTCATAATGGATGCCGTGGTGCGGTTGAGAATCGGCAGTTCGGCGACTTCAGTCGGACGCATCGTCCCCTGTGTCGATTGAGACGACTCCACCGGCGCGGCCTGAGTGCATCCGAGAGTGTTTCCCACGCCTCTCATCTCAGTAGTCGAGCAACCCTGAGCCGTCACTTGAAGACTGGATTTGCCCGGGACCGGCCGCCAGTGCCTCCCTCGTGGATCAGTGACACGGCCGTTCAGGATGGCCGAGACCGGCCCGAAATGGGAGGTCGAGGACCACAGCAACAGCCCATCGGGGCCACTTTGCTTTGCACCCGGCCTCCTCATACCCTGCGCGCAGTCAGCAATTGGCGGCGGCATGGCACCGCCCGTCCGCCAATTGCCGAATGGGGCGCGGCCTCTGACACCGGCGCATCTCAATTCCCAACTTTCGCATCTTGTAGATCAGCGTGGTGCGCGGCAAGCCGAGACGATTGGCCGCGCCGCCCTCTCCTCCGATCAGCCAGTTGGTTTGCCTCAAGGTCTCGAGGATGTGCTCCCGATCAGCGTCGGCCAGTGTGCGCGCGGCGCTCTCCGCGCGTTGCATTACCGTCTGCTTCAAGCCTAGCGGCAAACGAAGCACGGACCCGGGCGAAAACAGCACTGCCCGCTCGATGAAATTCTGGAGTTCACGAATATTGCCCGGCCAGTCGTGCGCCTTGAGAACCTCCACCACTTCGTCTGGAATCGAGTCGATGGTCTTATTGAGGCGAGCGGCGGATTTTGCGACGAAAAACTCCGTCAGGGGTAGGATGTCTTGAATACGTTCCCGCAACGGAGGCAGGCAGAGTGGAATGACGTTGAGCCGGTAGAACAAGTCTGCCCGAAACAGCTTCTTACTCACGAGTTGTGCGAGATCCTGATTCGTTGCCGCCACCACCCGCACGTTGACACGCACAGTCTGGGTGCTGCCCAAACGCTCGAACTCCTGTTCCTGCAAGGCGCGCAAGAGCTTTGGCTGGAGTTCCAATGGCAAGTCGCCGATCTCGTCCAGAAAGAGCGTGCCCCGATCCGCCATCTGGAACCGCCCCTTCATTTCTGTGACCGCACCGGTGAACGCACCCCTTTCGTGGCCGAACAGTTCACTCTCTAGCAGGGCCCCGGGAATTGCCGCACAGTTGAGTGCGATAAAGCGGTTGTTGTGGCGAGGGCTGGCCTCATGAATGGCTCGCGCAATCACTTCTTTGCCAGTACCCGTTTCGCCCTGGATCAGGACAACGGAGTCTACCGGCGCAATTCTATCCACGTCTGCGAGCACAGCCCGAAATTTCGGACTGGACCCGATCAAATCGGTAGTAGGCATAACTTCCTCCTCTATCAATGCGGATCGCTCCGCCTCCTCCTCTGATCACGTTGAAAGGCCCTACGTCCCCGTTCCCTGTCTTGTGATCCACTCGCGCACGTATGGGTCGCAATTCGCCAGTTCAATGCCGGCCGCTTCGCACCGGGCGAGAAAGGCGATCCCATCTTGACCGGTTAAAGTCATATCCTTGAGGTCGAGAATAATCCGGCGATCTTTTCCTTCCCCTCCGATCAGCCTTTCCAACTCGCCTATGCTCTCCTCGTCGATCCGGCCGCTCAGGGCGAATACCACTTCCGCGTTCGCCTTCTTGTGAATTCTGAGCATTTCGTTCAGTGCCCATATGGGTAGCAAACCGAACGCCAGTCGTAAATGATTGAAAGAACTAAAGTTGACGAATGCTAAGGACTGACGAGCCTCATCAATTGACGAATTTCGCCAATTGAGGGCGGCTATCTCTCCTTCGATAGATCCGGGCCTTTAAAGCGGTTCTTATTGATCTTGAGAGCCCTGATCTTCGACTCCAGCGTGGTCCGCGGAATGCCCAGTTTGGCGGCCGCGCCCGCGGGTCCGTACACCCGTCCTCCGCATTCGCGCAAGGCAGACTCGATGACAGCCTTCTCCTCATCGGCGGGAAGCCGGCTAAAGACGCTTGGCTGCACATCGACATTACTGGCCGAAGGCGGTCGGGAGAGCCAACTCTCGTCCACCGAGAATGTCTGCGATTCACTGACAATAACGGATCGTTCGATCACGTTCTGCAATTCCCGGATGTTGCCGGGCCAGGTGTAGGATTGCAGCAGGTCGAGGCTCTCTTTGTCGACCGTCGTAAAATGCCTGCCTGCCTTCCGTGCGTATCGATTCAGGAAATAGGTGACCAGCAAGGGGATGTCTTCGCTGCGCTTGCGCAGGGGTGGCAGCTCAATCGGAAAGACGTTCAGCCTGTAAAACAGGTCGCTGCGGAACGCTCCCGCCGCGATTGCGGATTCCAGGTCGCGATTTGTGGCGGCGATCACCCGCACGTCGGTGCGAATCGTCCCGGTTCCGCCGACGCGTTCAAACTCGCGCTCCTGCAGAACACGTAACAGAGCAACCTGAGTTTCGGCGGGAAGCTCCCCAATTTCGTCGAGGAAGATCGTGCCATTTTCGGCCAGTTCAAATCGTCCTATGCGGCGCTGCGTTGCGCCCGTGAATGCACCCCTTTCATGGCCAAACAACTCCGACGCGATGAGATCCCGAGGGATCGAGGCACAATTCACACTCACAAAGGCGTGCGCAGATCGCCGAGACCGCCGGTGAATCGCACGCGCCACTAGTTCCTTGCCAGTGCCGGTCTCGCCCGTAATCAAAACACTGGATTCGCTTGGTGCGACCTTGGAGATGCGGGAGAGAACCTTCTTCAGAGGCGCGGAAGTTCCCACGATCTCTTCGAACATCGACGCCTTGTCGATGTCTTCGCGCAGCGTTACGTTCTCTTCGTGGAGCCTCTGCTCCGCTGCCTTGCGGTCCTCAATATCGGTTGCGGCGGTGTACCAGCGAGTGAGACGTCCTGCGTCATCCCGGAGTGGGTTTCTTCGGGAAAGAAACCACCGATATTTTCCGTCCTTTCTCCGCAAGCGAACTTCTACTTCGTGTGGAAGGCCATCCGCGATTTGGCTTTGCATCCCGCTACTCGCCCTCTCCCAATCGTCCGGATGAAAAAGCTTGCGGAGCTCATAGGTCCGCCATTCCTCGAAGGTGAGACCGAAATAATCGAGGGCGGCCTGATTGGCATAAAGCCGAGTGGCATCGGGATCAGCCCCTAGCACATAGACGTGCTGCGGAGCGACATCCAATATCTGTCGAAGTTCGCTTTCGCTTTGGCGGATCTTCGCTTCCGCCTTTTTTGCGGCGGTGATGTCCGTCACAGCGCCCACGAAGTCTAGGTTGCCTGTGTTCACCGAGCGGCCAATGATGTGGAGGTGTTTAACCCTGCCGTCCGGCATCAGCAAACGATGTTCAATATCGAAATCCGTCTTCTTTCTGGCCGCGTTGTCGAGAGTATGTCGGAGACAGTCCCGATCGTCCGGATGAACGAACTGAAATAACAGATCAATCGTAGGTTTCGCCGCGCGATCGCATTCCACGATGTTGTAGGTTTCGTCCGACCAATAGAGTTCTCCGGCCGCGACGCTCCAACCGAAACTGCCGGTTCGGCTGATGCTTTGGGCCTCTGCCAGAAAAGCCTCGTTGCGTAGCAGCTTCTCATGGGTTTTCTTGCGCTCGTCAATGTCCGTGATCAAGATATACCAACGGACGGTACGACCTTCTGCATCCCGTTCTGGCAGGCCGCGTACCACGAACCAGCGGTAAACACCGTCGGCGCCAAGGATGCGGTGTTCAATGTCATACGGATTCCCGGTTTCTACCGAGCGGATCCACCGCGTCACGACCATCTCGCGTTCGTCCGGATGCAAGAGCGGGCGCCAGTCGGCCAATTGCTCGAGAGTCCAGCCCGTATAGTCCAGGACTCCTTGATTGGCGAATTCGATCTGGCCTTGCGGGGTCATTGTGCATAGGAAGCCGGGCACGGTATCGACAATGAGACGAAACCCTTCGCCCTCTTTTTGAAGATCAGAATAGAGGTGCGCATTCTCGATCGAAATCGCGGCTTGCGAAGCCAGCAACTGCAGCACAGTAACCCGGGCCGGCGTGAAGACGCCCGGAGTCAGGTTGTTCTCCAGGTAAAGTGCGCCGACAAGCTGCGCGTATTTCAGGATTGGCAGGCACAGAACGGACTTGGAGCGCCTCTGGCGCACGTATTCGTCCTTCGAATACACGTCATCGACTGAAGCATCTTGAAGCAGCACGCTCTCCCGAGTACGAATGACGTAATGCAGCGCGGATCGGGGGAGGTCAGACGGCGCGACAGCTGTCTGTCGAACCGCAACGTCGATACCGGCCGGACCGGCGTTGGCTTCCACTTCGATCCGAGGCTCGCCGCCGCGAAGGAGGATGAGCAGACCCCGGTCGGCCCCGGCATTCTCGACCGCGATTCGCACAAGCTTCTCGATGAGCTCAGGGAGGACTATCTCACTCGAAATCGCCTGCGAGGCCTTGACTACCGTTTCGACGTCCAACTGCCCTGTCTGAACGGCAATCGTGGCTACGGAACCGGGAGTTCGTTCCTCACGCAGCCGGGGGTAGCGTTCGTCGAGTTGCTTTACTTTCCCGTGCGCTCCCCAACGGTCGTAACAGTTCCGCGCATTGCGTAGATAGGCATCGGCGGCCGTTTCGAGATTGCGCGCCAGGCAGTAGAGCGCCGCCAGTTCGTGAGCTAAACCCTCGTTTTGAACGAACCCGTTCTCGCGAGCTGAGTGGATGGCGTCCTCATACAGGCGCAGCGTATCGGCGTCTCGCCGTTCGATGCGGGCGATCTCAGCTGATACTAGCGCGAGTTTGTCGGTGAACGTCGGCGGATAATCCTCCGCCCATTCTCGCAGCTGTTCGCGATGCGCCGTCAGGAGTTCCCGCCACGCTTGCTGCTGATCGGCCGTTGCCGTCTCATAAAGCGCCGTCACCGTTAGCGCGGAATAAAAGAAGTAATCCAATCTCGGGGCCAACAACGTCACGCCTGCGAGGAAAGGCTTCGCCGTATCGGCTGCCGACATTGCTTCGGTGTAATCGTTTGACAAGTACCGGGCCTTCATTTTGAGAATCCAATACGGACCGATTACGGTGGCGCTCCCGCCCCTGGCGAGTTGAGCCTCGAACCTTCCCTCGTCGAACTGTGAATCGCTGAAGGTGGAGAGAGTTGCCGTCCGGCCCTGCATGTTTGCGATGAAGCGCTGCTCGCTTATGATCATGTTCGCGGCGTCTTCAATCCGGGTTTTGCGCGCGAAGTCCAGTGCCACCTCCGATTCACCCCATACGAGGTCCAGCGGATCACCCCGAAGGAGGAGATATGTCACCGTCAAGAACAAGCCGTAGCTGGCCCAAACCGGGCTTCCCGTTTCGATCCCCGCGGTAATACCCGTTCGCGCATACTCAATCGCCGTACCGATGGGCTGAGTAAAGCCGGCGACCGATCCAAACCCAACGAAGACCGGCGCCCGGCTTGCGAGGAAGGAGTGCTTCTCGACGGCATCGCATGCAAGCTTGATGAAGCGATAGCCGTCTCTGTAATGGTGAAAGACGTGTCCAAGCAGGGAACCCCAAAAGACGCAGGCGGACGCCGAATCTCCGCTGGCCCCGAAACGCACGCTCAGCGTCACTGTCCGGCAGGCCGCCAGGCACATCAAACGGAAGTCTGTAAACTGGGTGGCGGGCAAAAAGGCTGATAGCACCTGCATGGAAGCCCGCAGTTCGGGATCTGTCATGAGTGGCAGATCAATCAAACTTTCGATTGGACGCCCATTGAGAATTTGCGAAAGAGTATCGCGCTCAGCTTCGAGCTGTTCATCTGTCGGATGCTCCGGCATGTCGATGCCAAACGCACGAAGACACTTGAGGGCGCTGTCCACAGCCTGCTCGTTTTCGGCCTTCATCATGTGGAGTTGGATCTTTAGACGATAGGCTGCGGCCTCATCGACCTTCGACGCGGCCCTCGACAGTGACTGCTCGATCAGTTGCCCGGCGGTGCCGATCTGACCGGTTAAAAGCTCGCATTCCGCACGCTCAAGCCACAGGTTGAACGTCAGCCCGTACTGGCCACTCCAGTCACTTTCGTCCAAGAGCGCCATGCCGGCCCCAAAATACTCCCGCGCCGACATATACGCCGCGGATGCTTTGGCCTTCCGCCCGGCTTTCAGGTCGATTGCCGCTACGCGCACTTTCTCTTCGTGATCGATTAGCAGTTGGGCGCCGCGATTCAGTTGATTGGCGACATCGAACAAACGTTCAGACAACCCGTCTGTTGTCAGCGTCGCTAACAGTTCCCGACCAATCCGCAGGTGTACCTCGGCGCGCCTGCTTTCGGGAATGAGCGCGTAAGCCGCCTCCTGAATTCGGTCATGCGGGAAAGCATAAGATCTCTCCAGTTGGAGTATCAGTCCGGTGCGGACGGCATCCCAGAGTGGAGCGTGGATCTCCTCTTCGGGTTGGCCAAAAGCCAGACTTAGTAGCGCGGTTTCGACTACGTTCCCGAGACTGGCGATGCGGTGGAGAGCCGTCTGCGTATGCTCTGGCAATCGCTGCAGCTTTCCCAGCATAAGATCCACGACGTTGCCGGAGTAGCCCTTCGCGCGTATCCGACCCAAATCCCAGACCCAGGCCGCAGTACCCCTCTCGAACCGTAGCAACCCTTCTTCGGCCAGAGCCAGGAGGAACTGGATTGCGAAGAACGGATTGCCACCCGTCTTCTCATGAACCAATAGCGCCAGGGGACCAGCGGATTTCGGCCCGCAATGAAGGGCATCAGCGATGAGCCGCTCAACGTCATCGAGGCCGAGGGGCGCCAGCACGATTTCCTGCAGCCGTGTTCCGCCGGTACGAATCGCGGCCAGCGTTCGCATTAGCGGATGAGACGAAGTGACTTCGTTGTCGCGGTAGGCTCCGATCAGCAGGACGTGCCGAAGGCCTGAATCCTTAATTAACTGCTCCAGCAATTCCAGAGTCGCCGTATCAAGCCATTGCAGATCGTCTAGGAACAACGCCAGTGGATGTTCCGGACGGGCGAATGCTCCGAGGAAGCGCTGGAAGACCAAAAGGAAACGACCCCGCGCCTCTTGCGGGGGCAGTTCCGCCGCAGGTAGTTGTTTGCCGATCACGAATTCGAGTTCGGGTATGAGGTTGACCATCAGTTGGGCATTCGGCCCCAACGCCTCCAGAAGGGCGTTCCGCCAATGCTCCACCTCGGCTTCGCTCTTGACCAGAATCTGACGTACCAGTACCTGGAAGGCCTGTACCAGCGTCGCGTATGGCACGTCGCGCTTGTACTGGTCAAACTTGCCTGCGGCGAAAAGCCCGCGCCGTGGTACAAGCACTTGGTGCAGCTCGTTTGCAACCGAAGACTTGCCCACACCGGAATAACCGGATACCAGTACGAGTTCGGCAGCACCCTGCGCCACCACCCGGTCGAACACCGTGAGTAGCGAATTGATTTCGCGCTCCCTCCCGTACAGCTTCTCCGGTATCAGCAATCGGTCCGACGAGTCGTCCGAACCCAAGGGGAATGGATCGATACGACCATGCGATTGCCATTCCGACAGACTTCTCCGAAGATCGGCTTCAAGACCCGCAGCGGTCTGATAGCGCTCCTCCCCATTCTTGGCGAGGAGTTTCACAACGATTGCAGACAGCTGCCTTGGGATTTCGGTGCGATCTGCGGGCGCTAGCGGCTGACGTGCGATGTGGCAGTGGACCCACTCGAGAGGGTCCGCGGCAGCAAACGGCAGTACACCGGTGAGTATCTGGTACAGTGTCACGCCCACAGAATAGAGATCGCTGCGGCTATCCACCGATCGATTGGTACGCCCGGTCTGTTCCGGGGACATGTAGGCAAGAGTGCCGGCAATCATCTCCGGCGGCGCGGGCGCAAGGCGCTCGCAAGGCGATCGGGAGGCTAGGCCAAAGCCGGTGAGCCACACGTGTCCGGCTTCGTCGGCGAGTACGTGCTCAGGCTTAACGTCTCTATGGACGAGACCGCGGCGATGGGCATGGCCGATCGCTGAAGCCAAATTAATGGCAAGTCGCAGGATCCGGACAAGATCGAGCGGTTTCTCCCTGTCTCGTTCGAGGAGGCGATCGAGAGGCTGGCCGCCCGGGTCGGCGAGAACAAGGATAGTCCGCCCTTCGTGACGCGTGAGCGCCAGAGGCATAGCCGCCCACGTCGGCTCAAGCTCAGCTGCGAGTGCGAACTCATGTTCAAGGCGTCGGAGACTCTGGGGCAAGGGTCGTTCCGCGGTGGGAGCCACGACCAGAAGGGGAGATGGATTCCCGCCCTGCCGGCCTCGGTAAAGCGTGAATTCGGCCCCATCGCGGATAGGCTCTAACACGTAATCGGAAGCATCTGCCATTTCGGGGGACCCCGCTCAGAAAGTAAACCGGGCGGTGAGTTGAATCTGACGCGCGGCGCCGGCGGTGGTGAGGATTTGCCCCGCATTAGCGGCGAAATCACCAGCCAAATCCTTGAAAATGGCATCACCGCTACCTCCCAGGGAAAATGGACTCTGAGTATTGCTGGGAACACCAAGGTTGGGGTGATTGAACAGGTTATAAACTTCTACTCCAACCGTGACCTTCCGCCGCTCCGTGATTACAAGATCTTTATGCAGCGATGGGTCAAGTTGCGCGAACTTCGGTCCCCGAAGGATATTTCGTCCAGCATTGCCAAACTGACCGGCGGGCGGCAGCGCAAAAGCACCTGGATTAAACCAGCATGACGGAGTGCCCACTCTTGCGCCGTTGGGACAGGTATCCCCGCCTGGGTTGCCAACAAGGTTCGGACGTTCCGGAATGATGGTCGATTGCAAATCCGCATTGTCGAAAGCGAGCACCGGAGTGAACGGGACCCCGCTATGAACGTCGGCGACAGCCGAAAGGTGCCAGCCCCCCAAGAAGCGTCCGTGCCCAGGCAAATCGTAGGCCACATATGCTACAAAGCCATTCCGAATGTCGAAATCGGACGGGCCCCGGCTTCCCTTGCGATCGAAAGCGTTCTGAGATCCGGGAGGATCATTCACCGATTCCACATAGGCATCCACGGAAGCATCGTCCACGGAGTGGGCTAGTGTATACGACGCCTGCCAGAAGAAGTTGTGCGCAAAACGCTTCGAAACGGACACCTGAAAGGAATTGTAGAAGGATTGCCCGTCAGTCAACACCGCCAACAGAGGTGACGGCAGGTTTGGATTGTAGCGATGGCCTAACGCAGGCTCAAAGGGGTTCTCCTCGCCTTCGCGGGTGAGGTGGTTGCCGCGCGCGCCGAAGTATCCTGCACTGAGGATCGTGCCCTGCGCAACTTCCCGTTCCACGTCGACGTTATACTCGACCGCGTATGGGAACTTCGGGTGATATGTCGTTGTAAAAGCGTCGAGGGGCTGAGTCAGGGCCGCCTTCTGTGGGTTCAAGAATTGAGGGAACACGAATTCTTCTACGCCGAAGAAAGGCGGAAGTGCCCGGCCCAGACCGAACGCGATTGCCGGGAGTTGGTCGCGATAGATGCCGAATGCACTCCGCACCACAGTCTTGCCATCGCCGAAGAGGTTCCATGCAAAGCCTGCCTGGGGTGAGAAGAGATCCAACGGTGTACCGGCGAATAGCCTGCCGACTGTAGGCGCGGAATCCGTCGCCGGGTTTGGAAAAGCCGAAAGGCGGCCAAACGCCTCGGCAGGATTGGAGTAGAGATCGTACCGCAATCCGACATTCACGGTTAAGCGGCTGTTCACGCGAATCAGGTCCTGGGCGAAACCAGAAGCGATATTCTCACGGTATCCGCGGTTGGAATCGGCGTTGGAGGGCTTCACTCCCGCATACGACAGGGGTACACCTTCCAGGAAGAATTCCAGAGCCGGGTTGTCGCTGAATGCCGGCAACCCGAAGGGAGTCAGGTCCTGGAAAACATACAACCCGTTCACGCCGAAATCCAGTGGCCCGTTACTTTGGAGCCGCCTGAACTCCACGCCGAAGGTCAGGGCGTGACGGCCAATTGTCCGCGACAACTGGTCCTGCACCTGGTAAGCAGTCGAGTAATCGCCCAGAGGAAATGCCGAAAAGTTGCCGATCAGGCTCATACCGGTAACATCGATCATTCCAAATGGCCGGCCCGGCACCAAAGAAATCGACAGGCCCGGATGCGTGTTATCGATCGAAGTGGATGCTGTTGTTCGATTGATACCGAAGCGCAGCTCGTTGCTCCATTCGTGCCCCAATTTCGCGCGGTCCTGAATAGTTCCATACTGATTCCGCGCCTGGTGAAAATTCGGGAATCCGGGGGCATACGTGCCCGGTGGCATTCCGGCGTATGGAACGAGCGAAAAACTGTCATCCATGGTGTATCGCGCGAACAAGGAATGGGTGCCGGAAAAGTCGTGGTCGATGCGGACCATACCGTGGTCTTCGCGGGTGTTGCCCTTGTTAGCGGTAATCAGCTCGCCGGTTCCATCCCCATTTTCCGGACCGTTCGAAGGAGGCAGCAAACCGAGGAACGGTTGTGTCAGAGGGCTCATCGGAACGGCAACACAGCCACTGGGAGTCATGTTGCTGCAGGCAGACGGATTTGCGGCGGATGGCAGCAGGCCTCGATGCGCGAGGGCATCTGGTACTGTGGCGATTGCCGTGGATGCCTGTACTTCTCGAAACCCCTCATAGTTGACAAAGAAGAAGGTGCGATCGCGCCCCAGTGGCCCTCCGACCCCAGCGCCAAACTGATTACGGACGAACGGAGGGATAGGACTGGCGCCCAAATCGAAGTAGTTCCTCGCGTCGAGGGACGCGTCCCGATGATATTCCCACAAAGATCCGTGAAATTGGTTCGTGCCTGACTTGGTCACCATGTCGATGACTGCACCTCCGTGCCCGCCGTACTCGGCACTGAAGGTTTGGGTCAAAACGCGGACCTCGCTTAACTCATTCAGACCGAGGAAATACCCTGCAGCGCCCGCCGGCGAATATCCCCAAACCGGATCGTTCGCATCCATACCGTCGATCAGAACGTTCGTCATATTTGGGCGTATGCCATTTATCGCGACTTGGCCGGATTTGCCGTCCGAAAGCAACGAAGGAGCACTACTCGGATTAGGAGCCACGCCAGGTTCCAGCGTGACCGCACTAAAAAGATCGCGGTTGTCGAGGGGAAGTTCTGCCAAGCCCCGCTCTGGGACCAGTCCATTGATAGTCGAGCTCGAGGAATCAATGGCGGCAACGTCTCCTCTGACGTTCGCCTGCTGGGAGAGATCGCCTATCGCGAGTTGCGCGTTTACCGTCACTTCGGCGGCCGAAACGAGAGCTAATCCCTCCCGCTCTTGCGATTGAAATCCCGGCTTCTCTATGCGTAGGGCGTAGCGTCCAATTGGCAACCCGACGAAACGGTATTGGCCGGCTGTGTCAGTAACAGTGCTCCGTTTCACTCCGGTGCCTTGATTGAGAATCGAAACGGCGACGCCGGGGACAACTGCGCCGCTTGGGTCCGTAATGGCGCCGGAAACAGTCGCAAGCTGAGTTTGCGGCCACGCAACGGCGGAAGAAATCGCCGCCAACGCCGTTGACAGTATAACCTGAGCACACCTGCTGATCAATTCAGCCCCGCTTTTTGTCATGGCTCCCCTCAATCTCCGGCAGATTGCCGCCTCAATACCCCCCGGCGACGTGAATCCGTTCGCCCAGGACACCGCCCGCCTGCTGAACGGAACGCGATCTGCGCGAACGGCGCGCTTCAATGCCCAGTTTGCGCATCTTGTAGACCAGCGTGGTACGCGGCAAGCCGAGGCGCTCGGCGGCACCATGGGACCCGCCGATTTGCCCGTCAGTTTGTCTCAATACTTCCAGAATGTGCTCGCGCTCGGCGTCGGCAAGCGTGAGCGCGGCCGATGCCGACTCCGCCGGCCGTTTTGTTATCTGCTTGAGTGCGGTCAGCGGGAGGCGCAGCACCGATTCCGGTGAAAACACAACGGCGCGCTCTATGACATTCTGGAGTTCACGAATGTTGCCGGGCCAGTCGTGCGCCTTGAGCACTTCCATTACTTCCTCCGGGATTACATCGATAGGTTTATGCAGGCGCGCCGAGCGGTTCTGCACAAAATATTCCACGAGCAGCGGGATGTCCTGGACCCGTTCACGGAGAGGCGGAACGCAGATAGGGATCACGTTGAGCCGGTAATAGAGATCAGCACGAAACTGCCTGTTCGCTACGAGCTGACCGAAATCCTGGTTGGTGGCCGCCATGATCCGGACGTCCACACGGATGGTGTGGTTGGCGCCTAAGCGCTCGAACTGCTGCTCTTGCAGCGCCCGTAGGAGTTTCGGCTGCAGTTCTAACGGCAAGTCCCCGATCTCGTCTAGAAACAGCGTCCCCCCATCGGCCATTTGAAAACGCCCCTTGGTTTGTGTGCACGCGCCGGTGAACGCCCCTCTTTCGTGGCCGAACAGTTCGCTCTCCAAAAGCGCACTCGGAATCGCCGCGCAGTTGAGGGCGACAAAACGGTTGTGGCGCCTGGGACTGGCCTCATGAATGGCTCTCGCAATCACTTCTTTCCCGGTGCCGGTTTCGCCTTGGATCAAAACAGCGGAGTCCACGGGCGCGACCCTCGACACTTCTGCTAGCATTGCCTGAAATTTCGGCCTCCTCAGCAGAATCTGTGGGTTGATTCTGGCTCCGGCAATCGTCCCAAGTTGTGATACAGCGCGATTTCCATGGCCTCATAGGTGCGAAAGCCGTAGGATCGTCTGGTAACCACTCGAATCTTG
>Ga0209581_1003280_pt1 | contig 14106 bp, 12 predicted proteins | sample Coa_R2_FD_187160 | JGI IMG/M metagenome (GOLD analysis project Ga0209581, IMG submission 187160) | Surface soil microbial communities from Centralia Pennsylvania, which are recovering from an underground coalmine fire - Coalmine... | ecosystem: Environmental > Terrestrial > Soil > Unclassified ...
TGAATGCCGGTGCGGAACATGGGCATGCGCTCATTGAGGTTGCCCTGGGCGAAACCGAAGCCGGTGGTCTCAAAGATGTCCATGAGAGTCGAAGAACCGAAGAGCGACCAGTCCTGACCGAACTCAAAGAAGACGGGCCTGTCGCCCAGCTTAGTGTCCATGCGGACCCAGGCGAGGCGAAGAGAAGGCTGGGAAGAGCGGTTGGCGCTGATGTTGCGGTTGTTGACGTTGGTGAAGTTGCCCTCGAAATCGAATTCGAGTTTGCCGGTCAGCGTGAGATTGGGCGAGAGGTCGGGCCATTCAAAATCGACACCGAGGCGAAGCGAACGATCCTTAATGTGGAACTGGCCATCCGCGGTAGGGCCGGTGTCTCCGAGAAGCAGAGGCCCCTGGGGAAAGTCATTGCTGCCAAACGTCGGTCCCCCGCTCGAAGCGGTCTGGTTCACGGCACTGGCTTTGAAGAAGCCGTATGGCCGGAGCTTGGCGCCGCTTCCCAGCTTTATGTCCGGCAGAAGCCCATCCTTTTTGGGGACGGTAATCGGGAGCACGCGCAGCGGCGTGATGGCGGGAACGAATTTAACTTCCGGAGGTTTCGCAGCGACCTGAGTCGCGGAGTCCGCGCCGCCCGCGACGGAAGGAGAAGACGTTCGCAGGACGGCAGGGACCATTCGAGGAGCCGAAGCAGGCTGAGCCTCCGGAGAACCGGTTGCAGAGAGCGTCCGTTCATACTCCTCGCGAGTGATCAGGCCTTTCTTCAGGAGCAATTCAGCCAAGAGCTCACTTTCGGACTGCTGCGAAGAAGAATCGAGCAGCGACGCCGCCTCCTCCTGCGAAAGAATTCCCTTCGATTGCAGCAGTTTGACGAGAGAATTGTCCCGCGGAGGGCGACTTTCCTGTTGCTGAGCGAGCGCGGATAGAGCCAGGACCGTTGAAAGAAGCATGCAAACCGCAAACCGGAGAGAGTACGACATGAGGAAACCTCCTTGCTAAGCGCGGAATACCAGATCGGAGCGGAACTGGGGTGACACAGCAGTAGCGGGGAGATTCGTGCGTAGGCGAGACCGGGTGGTTCCTGCGCAGGTATCCCCGGCTCGGATAGCATGGCACAAGAGGGCTTGCACGGCTAGTTTTGAGAAGGGCGAATACCGGCCGGGTGCATGACCGACGAATCCCAACACGGGAAATGGTGTGCCCGGCGTCACAATCAGGCTCCAGACGGCTTTGTTATAAAGATTTTTCTTGATTTTTGCGCGGAGAAGAATAATCTCAGCGGTGCCACGTAGTATCCCTTTCCTGTCGAACAAAGGGGGCGTTATGCAGGCTTCCCGGCGGGACTTCCTGAAAATTGGTGCAGTAGGCGGAGCCGCAGCAGCTGTTTTCGGATTTGACTTGCAGCCGGCGTTCGCGCAACTGCGCGCCTTGAAGATCGCGCGCGCGAAAGAGACGCGATCGACGTGTCCGTACTGCTCGGTGAGCTGCGGCGTCATCATTTACACGATCGGCGACGGCGCGAAGAACGTGACGCCGCAGGTCGTTCATGTTGAGGGCGATCCGGATCATCCAATCAATCGCGGGACGCTTTGTCCGAAGGGATCGTCGCTCGAGCAGGACATCTTGAACGACCGGCGGCTGCTCAAACCGCAGGTGCGGCGGCCGGGTGCGACGGATTGGGAAGATATTTCGTGGGACCAGGCGATTGACGAGATCGCGCAGAAGGTGAAGAAGACACGCGACGAGACGTTCATCGAAAAGGACGCAAAGGGACGGACCGTAAACCGGCTGGAGTCCATCGCGTTCACCGGCGGCTGCACGGACACGAATGAGTTCAACTATCTTGTTGTAAAGACGATGCGCGCCCTGGGGGTCGTGCATTTAGAGAACCAGGCCCGAGTTTGACACGGCCCCACGGTCTCAAGTTTGGGACCAACATTCGGACGCGGGGCGATGACGAACGGATGGATCGACATCAAGAACACGGACATGATGTTGATCATGGGCGGGAATCCGGCGGAGAACCATCCCTGCGGCTTCAAGTGGGCGATTGAGGCCAAGCGCAGCCGCAATGCAAAGATGATCGTGGTGGACCCTCGGTTCACGCGGACGGCCAGCGTGGCGGATCTGTTCTGCCAGATTCGCGCGGGATCGGATATCGCGTTTCTGGGAGGATTGATCCGATACGCAATCGAGAACAACCGCGTTGCAAAGGAGTATCTCGTCCACTACACGAACGCGGCGTTCGTGGTGAAGAAGGGATTCAAGCTGCCGGAAGACGGCCTGTATTCCGGCTTCGATGCCGCTACCCACAGCTACGACAAGAGCACCTGGAACTATGAGGAAGGCGGCGACGTGAGCGGCCGGGCGGAATCGGCCGCGGAAGGCACCGCGGGGGCTGCGGAGGCCCGTCCCGCCACGCCTCCGCATCTGCCGGAGAACGTCGCGTACGACCTGACGCTCAAACACCCGCGATGTGTCTTCCAGCTTTTGCGCAAGCAATACTCCCGTTACACGCCAGAGATGGTCGAGCGGATCACCGGTGTTCCGAAGGATCAGTTCTTGAAGACGGCGGAGCTGTTCACGTCTGTCCGGAAAGACGGAGACATGAAGAACGTCGCCACCGTGATATATGCGGTGGGCTGGACGCAGCATACGTTCGGCACGCAGACGATTCGCACGGCGGCGATGCTGCAACTGCTCCTCGGGAACGTCGGCCGGGCTGGCGGCGGCGTGAACGCGTTGCGCGGGCACTCCAACATTCAAGGCGCGACGGACATGGCGGGAATCTACGAAATCCTGCCCGGCTATTTGAAGATTCCGAACCCGGTGGACACGGACTTCAAAGCCTATCTCACGCGCATCACGCCGAAAGCTTCCAAGCCGCACATGTGGGATTCCTTCAACTACTGGTCGAACACGCCAAAATTCGCGGTCAGCTTCATGAAGGCGATGTACGGCGACACAGCGACAAAGCAAAACGACTGGGCGTTTCACTACCTGCCGAAGGTCGAAGCGAACTATTCGTGGACCTACATCTGGGACAACATGTACCGCGGGATTGTGAAAGGCCTATTCGCGTTCGGAATGAACGGCGTGGCCATCGGGCCGGACTCGAAGAAAAACATCGAAGCGCTGAAGAAGGCGGACTGGCTGGTGGTCGGAGAGATCTATCCCGATGAAACGAGCGAGTTCTGGAGGGCGCCCGGAACGACCGAAGAGGAGATGAAGAAGATTCAGACGACGGTGTACCGTCTGCCCTGCGCCGGATTTGCGGAGAAGGACGGGACGTTCGTCAATTCCGCGCGCTGGTTGCAGTGGAAAAATGCGGCGCTGCCCGTGCCGGGCGACGGCAAGGTGGATCAGGAAGTGCTGGCTCGTATCTTCCTGAAGGTCCGCGAGCTGTATCAAAAAGAGGGCGGCAAATTCCCGGACCCGATTCTGCGCCTCGCGTGGAGCTACACGAACCCGCTGAATCCGTCGCTGGCGGAAGTGGCCAAGGAAATCAACGGCAAGGCATTGGCGGACTTGAAAGATGAAAAGACCGGCCAGGAGATTAAAGCAGGACAACAGTTGCCGGGCTACGCGTGGCTTAAGGACGACGGCACCACAGCGTCCGGAAATTGGCTGTACTGCGGATCGTTTACCGAAGCAGGAAACCTGATGGCACGGCGGGGAACGGAGGATCCCTCCGGGCTTGGCATCTATCCGAATTGGGCGTTTTCGTGGCCGGCGAATCGCCGGGTGATGTACAACCGCGCGTCGTGCGACCTCGAAGGCAAGCCGTGGGATCCTTCGCGGAAGCAAATTTGGTGGAGCGAAACGGCCCAAAAGTGGACCGGGAACGACGTGCCGGATTTCAAGGCCGATTCGAAGCCGAAGGACCACATGGGCCCGTTCATCATGAATCCCGAAGGAGTCGGGCGGCTGTTTGTGCCGCTCGGAGCGGTGGCCGACGGTCCCTTCCCGGAGCACTACGAACCCATGGAAAGTCCGGTGGAAAATCCACTGCATCCGCAGCAGTCGAACAATCCGATTGTGAAGAAATTCACGACGGAAGCGGACAAGCTCGGCACGGCGAAAGACTTCAACGTCATTTGCACGACATATCGACTGACGGAGCAGTATCACTACTGGACAAAGAACAATCCGATGAACGTGCAACTGATTCCGGAGCCGTTCGTGGAGATTCCGGTGGAGCTCGCGGAAGAGCTGGGAATCCGCGGGGCGGAGAAGATCAAGGTGACCAGCGCGCGCGGGAGCTACGTGGCGAAGGCGTTCGTGACCAAGCGCATCAAGCCGATGACCATCGACGGAAAGAAGATCTATCAGATTGGACTGCCGATCCATCAGGGATTTCGGGGCATTAAGGAAGACGAAGGGAAAGATGCGCGGACGCTGGCGAATCTGCTTTCGCCGACGGTCTATGACCCAAACGCGTACACGCCGGAATTCAAAGGGTTCCTGGTAAAAGTGGAAAAGGTTTAGGGCGCCGCCATGAGCCAAGCTACTTTGCGCGTTCAAAAGATTTCGGGTCATGCGGGCAGTGTTCCCGGCGAGGACACGCAGCGGCAGTACACCGCTTGCAAGCTGATCGACACGACGACGTGCATCGGCTGCAAGGCGTGCGAAGTCGCCTGCATGGAATGGAACGACCTGCCGTTCGGAGAAACGGTCTTCAACAACAGCTACCAGACGATGCCGGACACCCGGTGGAATTACTGGAACCTGATCCTGTTCAACGAGCACGAACGCGACGACGGCGACATGATGCTGCTCATGCGCAAGCACCAGTGCATGCATTGCGCGGAGCCGGGATGCCTCGAAGCGTGCCCCGCAGACGGCGCAATCGTGCAATATGCGAACGGGATCGTGGATTTCCAGCAGGACAAGTGCATTGGCTGCGGCTACTGCATCACCGGATGCCCGTTCAACATTCCCAAGTTCAACCGGGAGACGAAGCGGGTCTTCAAGTGCACGCTTTGCGTGGATCGGGTGAGCGAAGGGCTGGAACCGGCGTGCATCAAGGCGTGCCCGACCGGCTGCCTGCACTTCGGCACGAAAGAGGACATGAAAGACCTTGCTGAAAAGCGCGCGAAGCAACTGCGCGAGCATTCGAATTTCGCGAACGCGGGAGTTTACGATCCGCCGGGAGTGGGCGGCACGGGCGTCATCTACGTGCTGCACGACGCGAAGAATCCCGAGCTATACGGCGGGCTGCCAAGCAATCCGCATGTGCCGCTGTCCGTGCGGGCGTGGAAAGGGCCGCTGAAGTGGCTCGGGAACGTGGCGATGATCGGCGGCCTGGTGGGATTGTTCATCCACTACCTGAGATTTGGGCCGAAAGCCAGGGAAGAAGAGGACATTGCCTCGGGAGGACCAAGGCCATGAGTCATCCGGAGAGAATCGTGGCCCATGGACGCGTGCTGCGCTACGCGTTCAGCGAGCGGCTGAATCACTGGATTGCGGCAGCGGCTTACATCTATTTGCTTGTTACCGGACTTTCGTTCTGGTCGCCATGGCTCTTCTGGCTCGCGGTGGTTCTGGGAGGCGGGCAAATCTCGCGGATGCTGCACCCGTGGGCGGGACTGATCTTCTTCATTTCGGTGATGTATATGTACGTGCTGTGGGCGCCGCAGATGCACACCACGCAAACCGACAAGGATTGGTGGCGTTCGATCCGCTACTACATCCGGAATGAAGATGACAAGATGCCGCCGGCCGGGCGCTACAACTTCGGCCAGAAATTGCTGTTCTGGAGCTTCTTCTACAGCACTATCGTCCTGCTCTTGACGGGGCTTGTGCTGTGGTTCCCGGAGTCGATTGCCTGGAGGCTGCGCTGGCTGCGGTATATCTCGGTGATTCTGCATCCGGCGGCGGCGCTTGTGACGATCGGAAGCTTTCTGATTCACGTGTACATGGGAGTTTTTGCGGAGCGGGGCGCATTTGGTTCGGTGATTCGCGGCGACGTCTCCCTGGCGTTTGCCCGGCGCTACCATCCCGGCTGGTATGAGGAGATTGTGGGCGACGCGCCTTCGCCGCGGAAATGAGTCCATCTCCTCATGAGGCGCGCATCCGGCGCGCCGAATTCCTCGCGCAGAAGTATCCCTTCGCGGCGGAGGTGCTGAAGTTCTACAGCGGCATTGCCGCTTTTCAGCGCGAACTCTCGAAAAAAATTCCCGGTACGTTGGGAGTACAACCTGTCTTCTCCGATGAGAAGAGGGTTCGCTCGGAGCTGAATCTGGCTCTGCTGCTTCCACAATTCCCCGATCTTCTGGACTTGGTGAGACAGCACGCGCCCGCGCCGCTTTCCGAAGCAGCGACGGCGATGAAGGCAAAAAAGCAAGCCGCCTGGCTTGCGGCGCTAGCCGACTACTGGGCGCTGGGAGGACGACGAAACGAGGCGTGCGAGGACGCGCGAAACGATTTCCTCTGCCGCGCGTTTTTGGAGCCTTATGCGGAGATGGCCGCGAAGGATAAGCCCGCCCCGCCACAATTTGCAGCGAGTCGCGTCTGCCCTCTGTGCGAAGCGCGGCCCGTTGCCGGAGTACTGCGCCCCGAGGGAGAGGGAGGCAAACGATTTTTGCTCTGCTCGTTTTGCGGTCAGGAATGGGAATTCCGGCGAATTCTGTGCGCTTCCTGCGGCGAAGAGCGGGAAGAGCAATTGCCGGTCTATGTGGCGGAGCAATTTCCGCAGATTCGCGTGGAGGCTTGCGACACCTGCCGGCATTTTCTCCGCACGATCGACCTCACAAAGGATGGAAACGCGATTCCGGTTGTGGATGATTTGGCGGCGATTTCCCTGACGCTCTGGGCCGAGGAACGCGGATATGAGCGAATCGAGCCGAATCTTCTGGGGACCTGAGGCTCCCCTCTTTTTGAGCATGCCGGCATCACGAAGGAACGGTTGCATTCGCGCTCAGAATTGCGGCAAGCTAGCGCGGTTTGCGGGGAGGTGTTCATGAAGAAGGTGGGTTGCGGATTGCTTGTGCTGCTTTGTCTGGCTTGTGGGATGCGCGCGCAGACGGAGCCGAAGCCGCCGGCGCTGACGGTGATTCGCGCCGGCACTTTGATAGACGGCACCAGTGAATCGCCCAGGAAAAATCAACTAATCTTCGTGCGCGACGAACACATCGAGAAAGTAACGGAGGGAACCGCGGCAATTCCAGCGGGCGCAAAAGTGATTGATCTCTCGCAAGCCACGGTGCTGCCCGGGCTGATTGATTCGCACACGCATATATTTCTTTGGGGAGAGGATCCGAAGAAGGGCGGATACGACGCGAATATTCTGAAGGCTGGCATCGCGCTCCGGGCGGCGCGGGCGACCTTCGCGGTGCGCCGTGCTCTGGAGCAAGGATTCACGACGCTGCGCGATGTCGAAACCGAGGGAGCGGGGTACGGCGACGTGGAGATCAAGGAAGCGATCGCCGAGGGAACGATTCCCGGGCCGCGGCTGTTTGTTTCGACTCGCGCGATTTCCACGACCGGCGGATACAACCTGGAAGGATACGCTCCGGAACTGGACATGCCGAAGGGCGCGCAAATCATCGACGGGCCGGTGGAAGCAAGAAAGGCGGCGCGGGAGCAACTGGACCATGGGGCGGACTGGATCAAGGTGTACATGACGCACCGCTCGTGGGTGGACAAGCAGGGGAACCTGGTGTCGCAACCGACGCTGACGGTGGAGGAGTTGAAAGCGATTGTGGACGAGGCGCACGGCTGGGGAAAGAGGGTGGCGTGTCATGCCTACAACGGAATCGGCTTGCAGCGCGCGCTCGATGGAGGCTGCGACTCGATCGAGCATGGACTGGAAATCACCGACGCGCAAATCGCGCAAATGGTGCGGCAGGGAACGTGGTATTGCCCGACGATGGCGGTGTACTACAAGGATTGGGCGCCCGCGGACACGCCGGCCGGCCAGCGAGACCGCAAGCGGGCGGCCGTGCATGGTAGCTCGCTTGAGAAGGCAGTCAAAGCGGGCGTGAAGATCGTATATGGCACCGACATGGGAGGAATCGAGTGGACGGAACCCGAGGCGCAGGACTTTCCTTACATGGTCGAGTTTGGGATGACTGCGATGGGAGCGATTGAAGCCGCTACGTCCCGCGCGGCGGAAATGCTGGACATGAAGGGGGAGATTGGAGTCGTGGCGCCCGGAGCATACGCGGATGTGATCGCGGTGACGGGAGACCCGCTGAAGGACATCAAGGAACTCGAGAAAGTTCGCTTCGTCATGCACGACGGCTCGGTTTTCAGGAATGAGATCGACAAGTAGAGGACAAAGGAAAAGAGAAGGACGCAGGATTCCGAACACTTCGGAAGGTGACGGAGCGCTCCGGCGGAATCGTGTTCCCTTATACCTGGCGGTCGTAAGAATGCATCTACATATCCGGCACTGGGCATTTCTCTTTTCGGAGGCGAGCTTATGAAGGAACAGAACTATTCGAATCACGTCAGATTCTTCCCGGCGTTCCACTACTTCGTGCTACCTGTTCTCCTGCTGAATTTTGGGTGGTCGATCTATCGATGGCATAAAGTGGAGTATTCCGTTGACGGGCTGGAGCAGGTCTTGTTCGCGGCGGCCGTCTTTGTACTGGCTTTCTGCGCCCGGATTTTCGCGCTGAAGGTGCAGGATCGCGTGATCCGGATCGAGGAACGGATGCGGTATGAGCTCCTGCTGCCGGACGATTTGAAGCAGCGGATCGCGGAATTCACAGTGGACCAGATGGTCGCCTTGCGATTCGCAAGCGACGAGGAGTTGCCGGAGCTGGCCCGGAAAGTACTCGATGGAAAGGTGCAGGGGCGCAAAGCCATCAAGCAGCAAGTGAAGAACTGGAAGGCGGATTACCTGCGCGCATAGGAGCGCAGCAGTTTCGGGGAATCCAGCAAGCGAAACCGCCCTTCGCGCAGGCATCCGGGCGGTACGTGCTCACGTAACGCGAAACATTTCAGGCAGTCGCTGCGGTGGCCGCGCCTTCGATTTCAGCAACATCTTCCGCGGCGAGCCTCAGGTCAGCTGCTCCCACGATGCCTTCCACCTGCTTCGCGCTCCGCGCACCGACGATGGCACCCGTGATTGCAGGGTTTCGTAGCACCCAGGCGATGGCGACTTCGCCGGGTTGACGGCCATACTTTGCACCGACTTTACGGAGGCGATCCACGAGTTCGAGGTTCCGGGACAGCCGCGGCTCCTTGAATTCGGGATTGCGGCTTCGGAAATCACCGGGCGGCAAAGCCGCGGCGCGCTCGCGGGTCATGGCGCCGGTGAGCAGCCCGGACGCCATGGGCGCATAGCTGATCACGCCGATTCCCTGCTCAAGACAATAGGGAAGAGTCTCTTCCACCTTTCGGCGAATCAGCGAGTACGGCGGCTGCAAAGAGGTGACAGGAGCGATCGCCTGCGCGCGGCGGATTTGCTCTGTATTGAAATTGGATACGCCAATCCAGCGGACCTTCCCTTCCTTTTGCAGAGCGGCCATCGTGGTCCAGGCCTCCTCGAGCCCCGGCCCATTGTCCTGGGGCGGCCAGTGCATCTGATAGAGATCGATCACGCTGGTTTGGAGGCGGCGAAGACTGCCTTCGCATTCGCGGCGAATCGAGGCGGCGGAAAACTCCTGATAGACTTTGCCTCTTTCATCCCAGCGGAGAACGCACTTCGTGAAAACGTAAGGCCGCGGGCCTTTCCATAATTTCAGCGCACGCGCCAGGACCTCTTCGGAGTGGCCGAGCCCATAGACGGCGGCCGTGTCGATCCAATTGATGCCCAGCTCGAGCGACTTCAGAATTGCCGCGATGGAATCGTTGTCGTCCTGTTCGCCCCAGGAAAATTCCCAGCCCGCTCCTCCAATGGCCCAGGCGCCGAATCCGACGCGCGAGATGTTCATGCCGGAGTTCCCCAGCTTCTTTGTTTCCATGCTTCCTCCACGAAGCCGCTACTGCTTAAAGAATCGCTCTTGCGCACTTTCGTTTTGATGAATCAAAACAGCGAACGGTAACACTTCCGTTCTTGGCCCCGTCGCCGGAAGAAATTTTATTGCGCGAAAAAAGCCGCGTCCAGCGAATGGGCTTCGCCGTCCGGATTGGTCAAGACGATCTGTTGCGGGCCCGCGGCGAGAGCGGGCGTGACAAAGGTAAGCGTGTTCATATCCGTGAAGGTAACAGCCGCGGACTTGCCCCCGATGGTCAGGCGTATTCCGGGCTGGAAACCGCTGCCACGAATCGTCACCACGGCGCCGCCCGCCGCCGAACCTCTTGCGGGAACTACCTTCCGATGCACAGCGGCACGTCGGCGAGCCGAACGAGACGACGGAAAATCGGCGGCATGGTTTTCGAAGACTGTCTCCAACCGAGCCTAAAGGAGCGGCAGAGTGGCTTATCTCCCGCACTTCCGCCCACACCCTTTCCGCTGAGTCTCGCCCAAGTCCCCACGAATGCCTCTGCTCGACTGGGCTAAAGATACTCCTAGTCATTTACTTGTCAAGTTAAGAAACACTGCGTTCTCGCGAAGGGAGAAGAACAGTTTCAAAATGGGAACAAAAAGCAAAGCGGCGCGAAATTGCGTTCGCGCCGCCCGTTCAACAAAATGCTTCCGGGTTGGTCCTAAATGCTCTTCGGGCCCGCTGCGGCCGCTGCGGGAGCCGAGGACGACTTCGTGAACGCGCTGGAATGTTCCTTCTCCGCGCTCTTGTCGATTTCGATGGAGCCTTTGAAATACGCGCCGTCTTCGATGGAGATGCGCGCTGTAGTGAGGTCGCCGTTGACCGAGCCATCCTTCTTGATCTCAATCCGGTCCTTGGCGCGGAGGTTTCCCTTGACGCTGCCGTACACCACGACTTCCCGGGCAATAATATCTGCGGTCAGTTTGGCGGTGGCGCCAACGGTCAGCTTCCGCTCATCGAGCTGGACCAATCCTTCGACCGAGCCGTCGATCAGCAGGTCCTCGTTTCCGGAAATTTCACCCTTCACATGAAGGCTGGGGCCGAGGCGCGCCGTGGAACGGTCGGCCGTCGCACCCAATGGACGCATCGCATCTGTACTCATCGCGTTAGTTCCCTCCCAAGTCGCCGGAGCAGACTTCGGCGGCTGATTCGTTGGAAAATTTTTCGACTCCGGCTGCCCGGCTTGCGGCGTTTCCGGTTTTTTTGGACCCCACATCGGTACTCTCCAGGGATGGCATACCCCATGCAGATTCCGCTCGGGGTATTCGAAACTGTATTCCCGCGCGGGGGCCGGAGCAACAGAGTATCAGGCGGGCGTTCCAGAAAGTAACTAGCCTTGGGGACAGTTCTAAAACTGTTCGGAGTACAGCAGGAGGCCGCAGGGGTCCCACGCCATCAAGCGGTCGGTTTCTCCGGAACCGGCTGAGCAGCAAGAAAATCGCCGGCGAAGCGTTTCGCATAGTCATCGAGCAATTGCGCGATTCGCTCGCAGTTCGAGGACCTCAAGATGAACCCGGCATGGTGAAACTTGCGGACGCGATAGACGATCTCCGGATCATGGTACGCGCTGGTATCCGGCGTCTCCTGCTTTGCCAGAGAAAGGATCACGCCCGCATAGTCCTGACGAGTTGGCGGCAGCGAATAAGCTTGCTTCCCTGCCCCGACTTTGAGCCTGGCCCATTCGCGCCAGAGATTAACGCCGGTTGCAGCTTCGATTGCGTCGCCGATGTAGGCGCCGCCGACGCGCGCCGCTATTTCCACGAAGTAGAACTTTCCATCCGCGGCGGCTTTGAGAAATTCGGCATGGGTGACGCCGCGCACGAGGCCGAGAGCTTCGATGAGCTTGCGATTCACCGCGAGCAGCTCCTTGCAATCGGCGGAATCGCGCGGAAGCGTGCGCGTCGTGAAGACTCCGCCTTGATGCGAGGTCTCGAGCGGCGGAACGCCGTAGGCATGGGCTTCGGCAAAAACCACTGTTTTTTCGCTGATGATGCTGTCCACGTGAAAGACGCTTCCGGGCACGAATTGCTCCAAAAGATAAAAGGATTGCTGGTCCCCGAGTTTTTCCAGCCAGGACCACAGCTCGTCCGGATGGCCGACTTTCTTCATGCCGATGCCCGAAGCCTGCGAACGCGGCTTCAGAAGCCACGGAGGAGGCACCCGGTTCATGTACTCCCGCAGATCGTCGTAATTCAAAACGTGCGCAAAATTGGGCACGAGAATGCCTTCCTCGCGGGCACGGGCGCGCATGGCCAATTTGTCGCGGAAGTAGCGCACCGTGGTAAGCCCCATGCCCGGGATGCGCAGATGCTCGCGGAGCGCGGAAACGTTCTCCATGTCGAATTCATCCAGCGCCACAAGCCGGTCAATCTTGCGCGTGCGCGCGGCGTAGCTCACGGCGTGGATCAGTTGCGTCAGCGTCAGCTCCTCGGGCATGAAGAAGAATTCGTCAATGGCCTCCCGCGGCCAATCCGCGTGGCGAAGCTTTTCCAACGTAAGCAGATAAACACGGCAACCTATTCGTCTGCATTCGCGCAGGAACTCCTGCCCTTTCTCATAGCTGCTGACGCAAAGAATGGCGAGAGGCTGCGGTTCAGTCATTTCTTTCCCCCTGAAGAGGAACTGCCAGGGACGCCCCTTGAAGATGGCACTCTAACAGAAGCGGCGGCTAATCGCGTACTACGCAGCAGGAAAGAGAAATTCCAGGAAAGGCGCCACGCGGCCCGACCAGGCGGCTTCGTTGTGCTCCCCGCCTTCGATCCGCTCGAAGTGCAGGTTCCCGCCGGATTTCCAGCCTTTGTCGAGAAGAGTGTCTCGAAAGCGCTCGACTTCATCCACAATGCGCGGCCCTTCTCGCGTTCCGATGTCGAGCCAGATTTTGGGAAGCGAAGACAGCTTCTTCTTCGCCGCGAATCGGTGGATGTGGCCGCGGTCCCACCAAACCGAAGGGGAAAGCGCAGCGATTTTTCCAAAAAGCTCGGGCATGTTCAGTCCGAGATACAGCGAGAGAAGTCCGCCCAAAGAGGAGCCGCCGATTCCGGTGCGTTCCGGCCCGCGCTCGACGCGATACGCCGCCTGAATGAACGGCATCACCTCCTCGCAGAAGAACTTGCCGTAGCGGTCCGCGCCACCGCCGCCGAGTTTTGGCACGCGCCAGGGAGTGTACTCGCGCACACGCGTCTTGCCCGAGTTGGATACTCCGACGATCAGAAGTGGCTCGACTGTGCCGCGGCGGATGGCGTCATCCGCAGCCTCACCCGCGCGCCAATACTGGCCTCGGATAAACGAAGTTTCGCCGTCGAAAAGATTCTGGCCGTCCTGAAGATAAAGCACCGGAAAACGGCGGGCGGGTTGCCCGTCGTAACCGGGCGGCAGGTAAACAATCAGATCCCGCCGGTTGTGCAAGTAACGCGAAGCAAATTGTTCGTGCTTGCGAAGTTGCGGGCCGCTCACGGAACGATCGTCAGCAACAAGTCTTTTGCTTCCACGTTCTGCCCCGCAGAAACGAGAAGCTTGGCGACACGCCCGGCAACGGGAGCGTAGATGTTCGATTGCATCTTCATGGCTTCCAGTGTGAGCAGTTTAGCACCGCGCTCGACCGTGTGGTTAGCCTGAACCGCAATGCTGCTGACCATGCCGGCCGTCGGCGCTCCAACCTGGCCTGGATCGGTTGGATCGGCCTTGGGATGCTGCCGCTCCGTGACGCGCAGAGCCTTGTCGCGCACGGTCACTTCCCGCGGCTGGCCGTTCAATTCGAAAAAAAGAGTGCGCGTGCCGTCCGGATGCGGGTCGCCTGCCGTCAGAAACTTGATAATGAGGGTCTTTCCCGGTTCAATCTCGACCGTGATTTCTTCGCCGGATTTGAGTCCGTAAAAGAACGCCGGAGTCGGCAAAACGCTCACGTCCGAATAGGTCTGGCGGAACTTGTCGTATTTCAGAAATACTTCTGGATAGAGCAAATAGCTCAGCAGCTCGTCCTGCCGGATGGAATGGCCCGTCTTCTTTTCCAGGGCCTCCTTTTTGGCGTCAAAGTCGGCGGGCGGCAAACTTGCGCTCGGCCGCCCTCTAAGCGGAGCTTGTCCGCGCAGCAGAATCTTCTGGAGTTTCTTCGGCCAGCCGTCTGGGGGAACGCCCAGCGCTCCGGAAAACATCTCGACCACGGAATTCGGAAACGCTA
>Ga0209581_1003283_pt1 | contig 14100 bp, 14 predicted proteins | sample Coa_R2_FD_187160 | JGI IMG/M metagenome (GOLD analysis project Ga0209581, IMG submission 187160) | Surface soil microbial communities from Centralia Pennsylvania, which are recovering from an underground coalmine fire - Coalmine... | ecosystem: Environmental > Terrestrial > Soil > Unclassified ...
GGGTACCGCATTCTGCTCCATAGACCGGTTGAGATGGACCTTCGAGCCGTTGCGGCTGCGCATTTTCATACCGAACAGCGAGCCTTCCTGCGCCAGAAGGTCCTCCGCCTCGTCGAACAGAAGCACGGCATTGCCGCGGCGTTTGAGAAGCCGCTGCGCGAGCCGCATGGAGGCGAGCCGCTCCGCCCGGTTCGGTTCGCCGCCCTGATCGTCCCCCTCTCCGACCGACCACAGGTTCAGTCCACATCGCGTTGCGAGTGCCTTACAAAACTCGGTCTTGCCGGTGCCGACCGGCCCGTGGACGAGCAGGTTGATGCCCTCGGCGCGCGCCCTGACGGCACCGGCCAGCACCGCTGCCGCAAGCTCGCGCATCTCGCCGAGATGCTCGTAGTCGCTCCAATCGAGTTCGGAGGCAAGCGGCGCGCCGAACATATCCTCTGCCCATTCCGCGCGCGAACGGTAGAGACGGAACATGGTCTTGCGCAGCGGTGGCGCGAGTTGCACGTATCCGCAGCGTCCAGCGACTTCCTCCCAATCGTCGTTGACGATCAGGAGACCGCCGGCGAGCAGCGCACTCTTTGGATGGATGCGCTCGTGCACTTCCTGCGTCTCACGTCCGATCAGCGCCGCAATCGCTCTGGGCACGCTGCCGAGGCGTCGCGCTACCTCGTCGGCGAACTCCTCGAGCTGATCGTTGCGTTCGTAGCGCAGAAGAAGCAGAAGAATGTCGGTTTCAACCTTGTCGAGCCCGAACTCGTCGCGCGCAAACAGCGCATTCTTTTCCAGGCTCTCGTCGCCGACGGCCGGCTCGGTATAGCTCTCCAACAGCCGACGCAGTTCGCGCATCGATGGCCGGCGCTGTCTGGACCTGCCGAGGTCAAGCATTCCTTCGTGATCGGGAGCGGCCTTCAAGACGTTAAGCCGCTCCAGCAGCGCATATTGGAGCCTGCCGGCAGCGGCGCTGATCGCGCAATTGCGCATGTACCAGCCCAGCTGCCGCCGGGCCGGATCGGTCGGGTCGGAAAACGTATGCATGGTGTGATCCTCTCCTGAGCCAGCCGGAGGGGATATCCTCGCCATGCGTCAAACTCGGACGTATCAGCGACGGCGGTCTTTTATGCGGCGAGCCCGCAGTCTTCGACAACGACAGCCGGCCGTGCTCGTTCTTGAACGCATCCCGATGCCGCGCAACGAGAGCCCGTGCCAGCATCTCGATCGCCGGAATCGCCGGATCCTCAAGCCCCTGTGTGTGACCCTTCAGATGCTCGCGAATGGCCGAGCAAGGCAGCTCATCCCGCCCCGCACCCTACGGCGCGGACTATGGTCCGCCCGTCCTTCGACCGCGTTTTTGGCCGTCCGGGGACGGTCCCCATGGCGTCGTCCCTGGAAAGCTGCGCACCATGCCCGCAGGACTCGCCGCCCAGTCGCGTGGGCGGCTTTTGCCTCACGATGCCTCCTCGACAGCCCAGCGGGGGTGGCGAATTTGACCGGATCGTCCTTCGCCGAGGCTTTGGAATGACGCCCCGAGATTAATCCCGTCGCCTCATCAAGCGTGTGCCGCGAAGCGGGTAATCTGCCGCCATGAGGCGGTCTTCTGCAAAGCTTGCTCAAAACCCTTTCCGGATCACGCGCCAAGGATTCACCCCGGCAAATTCCCGACCGGGCTGGGATCTCACCAAGCGGGGTCGCCACCGACGATCGGCATGTTGTTGCGCCACATGCAGGCTCAGGCGACGCAGCGCTTCACGCCCTTTTCTGACGATCCGCTGCGCGCCGGTTTGCGACCGGTCGACCGGTCGCCGCCGCCAAAACCAACTCTCATCCACACAGTGCCAGCCCGGCGGAACGGACCCTTCGCTTCGGAGCAGGAAGATCAGGGGTCTTGTTCCGCGGCAGGGATTTAGGACTCGCCTGCCGACGTGCCGCTGAAGTTGGAAAGAAAGCCTTGCCAGACACGTGTCATTTCTTGCGCCCTTGCCCGCCCGTCAAAAGGTCCCTCAAGGCTATAACAGCATCGCGGGTCTGCCAAGTTTGCTCTAAATGTTCTTCCCACTCTTCTAAAGAATCAAACAGCTTATTTGTGTCCGCGCGTGAAAGTGTCAGCGCACGTCCGCCGATTTCTATTCGGTCGCTCGGATATGCGCCGTATAACTCGGGTTCGTTCGGTTTGGTACTTTTACATGTCGAGGGACGATCGGGTACCTTGAGGTATCCATCGACCTTTGGTCTTCGTCCCGTCATATCGCAGCTTATCAGCCATGAACCAGGCTTGAAGGGAGAGTCTGGTTGATAGAACTCTAGCTCTTCCCGTAGCGCGTCACGCTGACGAATTTCCTCTGCGCCGGGGTCCAAGCCTTCGCACCAGGCGAGGCAATAAATCTGGTCAAGAACATCCGGATTTTTCGTCAACAGATCAAACACACTCCCGCCCTGCGGAACTCTTGGAAGCTGGGCTAATCTGCAACGAGCATCCCAAAGTTTTTCCGCATTCTCGAGATCAGCGTCTTCAATATTTAGTGACTCCTTCCAAAGCTTATCAAACCAACTTTTAGCGGCGGAAATTATCGTCCCATCATCCGTGACTATGCTCGCTTCGTGCCCGCGTGCGGCTCCTTTTTTCCACAAAGCAAGACCGTTTGTCGAGACGTTCGACGAGCCGACAATAACTCCGCGGTCGGTGATGTAGAAATTCGCATGCAATTCAGCATGAGTCCTTATTTCTACGAGCGAACGAATTGTGTCTATTTCACTCGGCGCACACGCTCCACTATAAGGGTTGCAAATGATACGGAGCTGTTGCCCTTTTTCGACCTTCAATGCATCCGCAGCGCCATTGCCCCAAAACGCTACTGCTATGTCGGCTTTCCCGCCCTCTCCTATCAACCTATGGAATTCTTCTAGTACCTCGTCGCCTGTGATGAAGCGCAACATGCGATTTCTCCCCCTTAAAGCGAGGCCGGCCGCTTGCGCACGCTTTGACGACCTATGGAAACGCTTTCTAAAAAACGGAATTTGTACTTCCGATGGTCGTCAATCTGCAAAGCTCACCGAACACCAAATTAACCTTTATGCTTGACTCGCATAAGTTCGCAGTCAAGTCCCATGCTTGCTGGATAACCGTAAGCGGGGCGCACTGATATTCCAGGCGGACGGATCGCGCGGTTCGCTCTGCGTGAGCGCAGGTCGTGTCCCCTCGGGTGGTGTAGCACGGTAAAGCAAAGCCGCCCGCTACAGCGCCATGAAGCCGCCGCTTCGCAAGCGGAGTGCCTACCTCCCAGCCGCACGGCCGCCAGGGATTGGACCCGGACCGCTCCAAACAAAGTGCCATTCGGAGCGGGTTAGAATTGTTCGCAGCCGTCGAGGGCAGCAGTGACCCACCGCGTCGTGGCTGGCGTACGTCCGAAATTGACGCATCGTTCTGCTTTGCTCGCTTCTCGTCGAGCGGAGCCCATGGATGACGAAAGCACTTCGACAGGTGAGATCGAAAGAGGTCGTCGGCCAAGGTGCGCGAAGGCTCCGGCTCACTCCGTTCGGCCGGGCAGCGCCGCCGATTGCCGGGTTCACTGCTGCTGATCGGGGACTGCTTGCGGACCTCTTTCGGCTCGATCGTGCCCGCGCGCAGCTGATCGGCTTAGTACCGGCGCACGCTCAAGCGGATGCTACTCAACAGTTCGGCCGGTTTACCCGGCGCGGCTCGGTCGGCCGAGGTGCTGACCGAATCCTGGAGCGTTACCCGGCATGCATGCCTGGCCCGGTCGGCCGAATGCCAATCAAGGTGGTGGGCACTGAAAGCTATCGCCGGCTCGCCGAGCTTATTACGCATGAGACGAGGGCGAAGCCGCTGTTCCGTGCCCGTCCCATCGATGATTCGACGGTCAAATCTCTCTCACGAAAGACCTCCGGCTCCGCGTCGGCCAACCTTGCTCGCACCGGAAGGGTGGTTTCATGGACCCGACGGACTCGCCGAGGGCCCGCGTATGCTCGCCGAGCAAGGTGTGGCCCCAAGCTTGGCTGTGCTCATCACGGAGTTTGCCTGAACCAAATGGCCTCAGCAATTCGTCACCGAGCTGAAGCAATGGGCAATAGACTGCCGCTTCCTGCAACACGGCCGCCCGAGAGGACCGGTCTGTCCCGTCGTCTCGACTGCTGCGATGAACTGCGGCTGTTCGCAAAGCGGTAGAGAATGAAAGGAAGGCAGGGTAACCATGAGAAAGAAGGGTGCCGATGCTGCAGTGAACGCGCCCCTCACAGGTACGCATATCCAAATCATTGCCTGCGCCGGATCGGGAAAGACCGAAACACTGGCGCGTCGCGTGGCTCACCTGTTGGCTCATGACGTAAAGCCAGAATCGATTGTAGCCTTTACATTTATGGAGAAGGCCGCTGCCGAACTGAAGCAGCGAATCCTCGATTGCGCTAAGCAGAAGTGTGGAGAATCGGTCCTGGGGCGCGTAGGGCGTATGTATGTCGGCACCATCCACGCCTACGCCCTGCTTCTTCTGCAAACCTATGCGCCTCGATATGCAGGCTACGATCTGATCGAAGGAGATGCGCTTCGGGCTTGGGTCGCGCGCTATTGCAGAGAGATCTTGGGCTCAAAACAATGGAAAGGGCTCTGGGATCGCGTTGGCGACTTTCTGCGCGATGCGGATATGATCGAAAATGAAGGCTTGTGGCCCTCCGGTTCGGATGTCTTCTCCAAACGGTACCGTGCATTCGTCGAAATGCTCGATGCGCATCGACTTCTGACGTTCGGTCGAAGCATCGCCGCAGCGGTCGAGGAACTGCGGCGCAAAGACGTTCGACGCAAAGTTCACAACGATGTCCGATTCGTATTCGTAGATGAGTACCAGGACGTTAACCCGGCGCAGGAGCGGCTCATTCAGGGATTGGTCGGAGCGAATGCCCAGTTGTGTGTCGTGGGTGATGACGATCAGTCTATTTATCAATGGCGTGGCTCGGATGTCGCCATTATGCAGGGATTCGTGAATCGATATCGTCCAGTGCTTCAGGTTGAACTGGATACCAATAGGCGATCAGTACCTTCCATCGTAGGCTTAGCCGCGGATTTTGCTAAGACCATCAAGCCGCGTCTGCCGAAATCTATAAATAAATCGCGAACTGAGGCGAAGACCCCGCGACCCGTTCGACTCCTGATCCCGGAAAACCGGCAACAGGAAGCAAAAGACATCGTGTCCGCCATACAGGCGCTGATGAACGCCGGCTGGCATGCCGGACAAATTGCAATACTGATCCGCAGTTGGCGCCAAGCGGATCCCATCCTGAAAGAGCTCCAGGCCCGGGCCATTCGCTATGATTGCGGTGGCGGTACTCTCTTGTTTGCGACGCCACTTGGTTATCTGCTTGCAGCGGGCTTCGTGCTCGGCGCTGGCTGGCAGGTGACCTATGGCTGGAAGCAGTCTCATTTGTCTCCGCCTCCCACATCGCAAGCTCAGTGGGTGGAACAGCTAGCCTCACTGTTACGCCTCAGCGAAAACCAGCGTGACGCGGCGCGAGCCTGGATCAAGGCTTTCTCGAAAGAGGCAAAGGGGAAGGGCACGAGGCCAGCAAGTCTCGTTGGCGATCTTTATGATTTGGCTGATGCCATCGGCGTCGGCGGTTGGAACGTTGCCGGTAAAGACGAGTATCTTTCGTTTGCGACATTCGCTCGCTTCTCGCAGGTACTCGCGTCTTTTGAAAAGGCTCGCCTGTCTGGCAGGTGGGTTCAAAATGATGGCGCACAACGGTTCAGAGGTGGCCGGGATCGAGGGAAATATTTCTATCGGGCCCTTGCGCACTTCCTCAACGGCCACGCGCTTGGTACCAGCGGTGGATTCGAGACGCCGCCCGATCCAAGCTCCCCCGCCGTTCAGATCACAACAATTCATTCGGCCAAGGGCCTGCAATGGCCGATTGTCTTCATGCCGGGCCTTGAAGACGGCAAGTTTCCGTCCAAAAAAATTGGACAAATTCGCACGACAAAGACCCCAATCAAGCTCGTCTCTAAAAAGGTGCTCAAGCGCTACGCGGGCACGCTATCAGACGAGTGTCGACTCTTCTACGTGGGAATGACGCGGGCACGTGATCTGCTCGTCATCTCCTGTCCCAAGAAAGCCAACACCAATAGGGTATCTCAGTCACAATTCTTCGAATTCGTGCATAAACACCGGAACACATGGGCGCCCCCGCAAGGCATCGGGCGCGTTCCAATCCCGAGTGAGTCGGATGCCTTTCATCCCCCGCGCCCCTCTCTCACTTTCAGCGAGTTGGCGCTTTATGGAAGCTGCCCTTTTGCCTATCGACTGGCAGCGGAGTTCAACATTGCAACGCCAATTGCGCGTGACTTGGGTTACGGCAAGAGCATCCATCACATCCTTCGGCGCCTGGCCGACATGGTGAAGTTAAGTGGCAAGATTCCAAATAGGCAACAGGTCGATTCCTTGTTTGAGTCTGAATTTCACGTGCCGTACACAACCGCAATTGGACACAAGGAAATGAAAGAAGCCGCGCAGAAATTGGTAGCTAGGTACATCGAAAATTGGAGCAACGATCTCAAATGTGTGTGGGAGGTGGAGCGGTTATTTGAGCTGCAATTGCGTTCCGTAGCCATAGTCGGACGTGCCGATGTCATCCTGGACCGAGAAGGCGCATCGACGCCGAAACTAACGATTGTTGATTATAAGACCTATGACGCGGAGAGGGTTGATGAACGGTCCGAGGATCAGCTGCGGATCTACGCCGCGTCGGCGCGCGCTGAAGGATTCGAAGTCGTTGGCGCTGTTCTCCACAATCTCAAAAATGCCACCCGCCACGAAGTTGCGGTCGACGAATCGTCGATCAAGGAGACGTTGGCACGCGCGAGTTCGTGGGCCGCTGGAATCGCCAAGAGGGATTACCGGGCAACCCCAGAAAGACAAAAATGTCTCGCTTGTGACTACCGGCGCATCTGCCGACACAGGCGGTAGCCCTTTGGGATTGCGAGGAGAAAATGACTGCGACGTTCAAGGTATTTGCTGGCGAGTTCAGACGTGAACGAACGGCAGGGCGCAAGAAGATCGATAAGAAATGCCTTGATGAATTTTGGAAAAAGATTGGATGCGGCCATCGGAAAGGTGTTTACGTGTTCGGCTATAGGGCCTCGCATGGATCGAAGCCACTCTATGTTGGTCGCACAAAGAAGCAGAACTTTCGGACACGCATGAATCAACACATAAAATATAACGGCACGTTTGACCTGCCACTGAGTTTTTCCTCCACGCAGAGTTAGAGTCCGGCCTCAAAAAGGGGACGGACGATGAAGCGAAGCCGGTTCACGGAAGAGCAGATCATTGCGGTCTTGCGCGAGCACGAGGCTGGCGCGAAGCCAGCCGATCTGGCGCGCAAGCACGGGATCTCGGAAGCTACGCTGTACAACTGGAAGGCCAAGTATGGCAGCATGGAGGTGTCCGAAGCCAAGCGGCTGCGGATGCTGGAAGACGAGAACCGCAAGCTGAAGAAGCTGTTGGCGGAGTCGATGCTGGACAACGCCGCGCTCAAGGAGCTGCTGGCAAAAAAATGGTAGGGCCCGCTGCGAAGCGAGATGCTGTCGCTCATTTGCGTAGCGTGCTGCAGATGAGCGAGCGGCGGGCCTGCAGCCTCGTTGCAGCCGATCGCAAGATGATCCGCTATCGGTCGCGCCGGCCGCCAGACACGGATCTGCGTGCTCGGCTGCACGAGCTCGCCAATCAACGGCGCCGCTTCGGCTATCGCCGTCTGTACATCCTGTTGAGGGACGAAGGCGAGTCCTCCGGCATCAATCGCATCTACCGGCTCTACCGCGAGGAGGGACTAGCCGTGCGCAAACGTAGAAGCCGCCGCAAGGCAATAGGAACCCGGGCGCCCATCCTTGTCGAGGCCAAGCCGAACGCCCGTTGATCGCTCGACTTCGTGCACGACCAGCTCGCCGGCGGTCGCCGCTTCCGTATCCTCAACATTGTCGACGACGTGACGCGGGAATGCCTGGCGGCTATCCCGGACACCTCGATCTCGGGCAAACGAGTTGCCCGCGAACTGACGGCCCTCATCGAGCGCCGCGGCAAGCCACAGATGATCGTGTCCGACAATGACACCGAGTTCACCTCGAATGCGATCCTGGGCTGGAGCAAGGAGCATCAGGTCGAATGGCATTACATTGCGCCCTGAAAGCCGATGCAGAACGGCTATGTCGAATCCTTCAACGGCCGTATGAGTGATGAGCTTCTCAACGAGAGCCTGTTTCTCGATCTCGACCAGGCTCGGCAAATCATCGCTGTCTGGGTCGCCGACTACAACACCAGGAGGCCGCATTCCTCGCTGGGCTACAAGACGCCGGCAGCTTATGCCGATCATCTCACCGCAACCGGCCATCGCGCTGCGCTACGTGACGGCTCCGCGCGCTGTCCGGTTGCTCACACCGCGCCAAAGGGCGTATCAAAAGCCGAGACTCTAATCGCCACTGGATGAAAGTTCAGTGGCAGGTCATGGGTGCCAACTCGCGCCGGGCAGAATGCTGATTCGGCGCGGCTGAGTTCGGGGGTCAACCGCCTCCCACCAAAATGACTGCGCGACTGCGATCGTGCCGTGCCCGCATGATTGCCCGGCGCCCGACGATGTGCTACATTACCTTGAAGCTGTGAAGCGGGCGAGGAGCAGCTGTGTCCAGGGAATTGTTGAACGCACTTGCCGGAGCTACGGCCGGCGCGTTTCGCCAATGGCTCGATGAGTTCGAAGGAGAGCCGCGCGTCGCATGGTATCCTTCGGTAGGCCGGGACTTCCGGGACTTGCTCTACCTGAGTCGAAAGATCTCCGAACTCTATCCCCCATCCAAACCAGAACCCCTACCGCCGGACGTTTTTTGTTCACACAGACTATTTTCCGTGGTCTGACTCGATGTTCTTGGATAATTGGACAGTTCATTCTGACGATCGAACCCGTATTTCGGTTCAAGCAATTGAAGAGCTGCCTTCATGTGAATTACCGCTTGACGGAGAGATTTGCGATTTCCCTCGCGGGAGTCATGCCACCGGGCGCGTGGTGTTTTTTCTGGCTACCGTCAAATTAGGTCCAATCGACATTTAGGATTCCCGCGCGGCTTATTCGATGATTCCTTGCTTTCCGGATCAATTTGATTCGGGAGGCAGGGATGGCCAAGCGGTACGAATTGTCGGATGCGCAATGGGCGCGGATTGCAGAGCTTCTTCCGGGCAAGCCGGGCGATCGCGGGCGCACCGCAAAGGACAATCGCGTCTTTGTAGACGGGGTTTTGTGGGTGCTGCGCTCGGGGGCGCGCTGGAGCGACCTGCCGGAGCGATATGGCAAATGGAAAAGCGTGCACAAGCGCTTCACGCGGTGGGCGAAGGCGGGCGTTTGGGAGCGCGTGTTTGCGGCGCTGACCAAGGACCGGCGCAACGAATACCTGATGCTCGATACCAGCCTGGTGCGCGCCCACCAGCAGGCTGCAACGGGAAAAGGGGGGCCAAAGATCAGGCTCTGGGGCGCTCCCGAGGAGGACTGACAACCAAAATTCATCTGTTGGCCGATGCGCTCGGCAGGCCTCTGCGGTTCATCCTCACGCCCGGTCAAGCCCACGATCTCACCCAAGCGCATGCCCTGCTCGAAGGACAAACCGCTCGCCGCGTCATTGCCGACAGGGGTTACGACAGCAATGGATTTCGCAGCATCGTCGCCAATCTGGGCGCAAAGGCCGTGGTCCCCGCCAAGCGCACCCGGATTGCCATCATCCGCCATGACGTCAAAGCCTATCGGCTCCGAAATCGCATCGAGCGCTGCTTCAACAAGCTCAAACATTTCCGGCGCATCGCCACCCGATATGACCGACGAGATGCCCACTTTCTCGCTGCCCTTCATCTCGCAGGCGCCCTACAATGGCTCCCCGCTTAATGTCGATTCAGCCTAGATCGTTTAGGCGAATTCTCTTGTCCAGTCCTATACGGGTTCGTTGAGAATGCCGCGTTCTGCGCGAAGAAAATTCTGCCACTCAATGGGCGCTTGACTCATATTGTGCACGTTCGTTTCGGCGGCGGGTGCGGCGGTGGCGGAAAGTCCACCGGCATCTGGCTTCTCAACATCCTCAAAAGCGTCAAATGCGAATGTTTGATTTCCGACAATCACTACGGCCGACAGATCGGTGACGAACGGGTATACCAACTTTTCCCAGCGCTCCGTCCCCCGTTCAGAAATGGAATGGAAACAAAGGTGTTGAGGGATATGGACAAGATTAGGACCGTGCCAAGCGAGTCATGGTCCAGTCACGGGGATGTCTCTTGGTACGTTTGGAGGGCAAGATGGACGAGGATAAATGCCGATCTGTGTATCTCGCACTTCGTACCGCGCCAGCCAGCGATATTGCCGTTCGGGGCGTTGCGGCGTTGCGGCTCATGATGATCGATGCCTTTGGCGAGGACCGGCAGCGCGAGCTTATCGGGGCGTGGAACGATGAGGAGTTGCCTCGGACCAATGGCAACAGCGCCCCGCTTTCTGTCCGTCGCCTTGCAGAAGAGGGGATCGGAGCTCTCTGGATCGAGGCCGGCATGCCGAAGGACATGGCAGGACAGCTGAGTAACCTGTTTCACACGATGTTCGATCTGGTCTATGGAGCGGAAGAAGACGATACCGATCTGCTTCTGCAGGTTGAACAACGTCTCCGAAGCAGTCCGCCTGATTTCTCAAATGCACGGATCATTGCCAACAAAGTGCTGGCGCGGGCCATGTACGAAGGGAACGAAAACCGCGTGAAAACGGCTGCCAAACGAGTCCAGGATATTTTGTCTCGATGGAAAAGAGCCGAAGAAGACTGGGGCCGTGACTACGAGCTAGAGAAAACATTGTGGATCATCGAGCACGCAGACGAAATTACCCCCTGGTCACGACGCGTGCGCGAAAAGCTCCAAATGATTCAGCGGCTCGACAGATGAGCGTAACGAAGGTCTCGGCTTCGAAGCTAGTAGCAGCTGAGCAACAGTCCGCACGTGGCATAACCGGCATCCGGCCGGAGGTTATCCTGCAACTACCGTGCTCACCCCATCGAGCCGCACGCGCACGATGGTCGCGCCGTTACCAGCGGCCTCGATGGCAGTGCCGATCGGATAGCGGCCGGGGCCGGGCACGTTGACCTGCTTGGCCGTGTCGTCCCACGAGACCTTGTCGCCGGCGGCGATGACGGCGCTTGCGAGCTTCGGCAGGTCGAACACGCCTTCGGTCGCGATCGTGATTGTCTCGCCGGCCGCGGCGGTCTTGCTCGCAACGCCGAACAAAGCGCCGATCACGACGCCGTCGCCCGAAGTGACGCCGCCGGCCGGCGCGGCAACGGTGATCATGCGGCCTTCCTGAATGTAATTCGTCATGGTCACGTTTGACAAAATGCTCCGGCAAGTGAAGAAGGGTACACCTGTACTTTTCCTCATAGCCAGAGTGGGGAAGGGGAAAACCAGCAATTCCGCAATCGATGAACTTGAAATTGAATTCATCAACTCCGCGTTTTCGCGAAACAAGAAGCTATATAACGACCGGGGTATCAAAAAGCCGAAGTATGTCGTTCACGGATTTGGCGGACGGGGTAAGCCGCCAAAAGACGTGAGCGATTTGAAGATGATAATAGGGTATTGATCACAATCTTCGTAATCATCCATTTAGATCGGATCACCTCCATTAGGATGAATCGACATGAAGCCTTGAGCCATTGTAGGGCGCCTGCGAGATGAAGGGCAGCGAGAAAGTAAATATCTCGTTGGCCGGGGGTCCGGCATCTCCGCCAAAAATGAATAGAGCCCACCCCCCTCAGGGCGATGGTCTTTACTCATTTCTGCAGGGGATGCCAGGGCTCAGGTCCGATTGCGCAGTGCTTCTTCAGGTCGCCGCCCTAAACCGTTCGAACCGAGCGGCGAGCCGGTCGCGGTCCGGTCGGTCCTGCGTCCGCGTTGGAAGATGCAGCTCACTGTGATGCAGGTGCTTGAGCGCCTCGAGCAGGGGCCCGTCCTTCCGTGACAACAGCCGGTCGGCGACGTGGATGCGGTAATCGGGATCGACCCCGATCAGATGCGCGTCGAAAGCGGCGTGATGAATCTTCGACAGCGAAATGCCATTGGCCACCACTGGCTGCCCCCACTTTTCATCGCGGTCTGGCATGATATGAGCCGCATCGAGAAGCACCGGCTCCGGCAGGCCCGAGAGCGCACAGCGTCGGTCGTAGGCCGCGATGACGGCCTCGCGGAACGAGGCCTGGTGGAGCCGGTGCTTGACTTCGCGGAGGGCATAACGCCGCTCCGTTGCGGTTTCGGGTGGCCGGGTGGCGTCCTCATCGGGGACACCGAACACGACGTGCGCCTTCAGCGCTCGCGCGTCCCAACCAACGATGAACGTTGGCACCAGTGCCGCGTAGCGCCCCGGAGCGATGCCGAGAAAATAGATCAGCGGGACTTGGTTCTCCATCGCCTCGCGGAGCCACTGATTGTCGGCGGCGTCCGGATTGGAGCCCATAAACGCATAATCAACCTTCTCGTCTTCCTCGAAGATCTGACGGTGCACCTCACGCTGGTCATCATACCAGACCCGGGCGCCGGCTCTGGGGAAGACGGTCCTGATGGACAGCAAGAACCGCATCTGCCGGGGTTTGAATATGCCGCGCTGCGAATTGACAATCGGGATGCGCTCGCCGCGAAAGACGAAACCAGGGCTGAGTTCAGCCGCCGTCAAATGCGCATGGGTCTCCGTCAAGCGTCGGACATGGTCGAAGGCCGCCTGCCGGATGGCCACGTCGTTTTCGTCCCTGTTCACGTTACGTGCAAGCCACCCAGTTGACCGAGAGGGAATTATTAGTTAAAAAACTATACGGTCAAGACGACAGTGTCAATTAGCTTACTTTACGCAAGCAGGGTTAACCGTGGGGCACGGAGCCGGGTTGAAGAAGGTCAAGGACGACGGTCGCGAGGAGCTCCGATGGGGTATCGAGCGGCGGCTCGAATTCATCGACTTCCGCCTTTTCTGGGAAGGGCGCATCAACCGCAGCGACCTAACCGACCAGTTCGGTATTTCCACACCTCAGGCGTCTGCAGACCTCGCGCGCTACCAGGAGCTGGCGCCAGCCAACGTGGTCTACGATACACGCCTCAAGTGCTATCTGGCGACGCCGGAATTTCGGTCCGTCTTCGACGTCGAGGATTCTGACCGCTACCTCGCTCAGTTGCGTTCCATCGCCAGCGGCACGATCAGGCCGGAGGAGGCTTGGCTCGACAAGCCGCCAGAATTCCAGGTCGTGCCCGCTCCCGGCCGGGGCGTCGACACGCGAACCCTCAAGGCTGTCCTCGGCGCGATTCGCGAGGGTCGTGCGCTCCAAGTTCGCTATCAGTCCATGTCGAAGCCAGAGCCGCAATGGCGCTGGGTGACGCCGTACGCCCTGGGATTCGACGGCTTCCGCTGGCACGCACGCGCCTTTTGCCACAAGGACGAAACTTTCAAGGATTTCGTCTTCGCCCGCATTCTCGATATTGGCGAATCTAAGCCGCACACAATCGATCCGGCAAGCGATCGAGCCTGGTCCGAGTCGGTGACCGTAATGATTGCTCCGCATCCTGGGCTATCCGAGGGTCAGCGCAGGGCGATCGAACTCGACTATGGGATGCACGAGGGCCAGTGCGCGATCGAGGTCCCCAAGGCCTTTCTCTACTACTTCCTAAAGCGCCTTGGGCTCGATGGAGACCCGAGTCGCAGGCGTCCGCAAGACCAGCACATCGTGCTCATGAATCGGAGGGAAGTTCGCGAGGCAATGGGCGGCGCCCAAGCGGGCGAATGAGCGCGGAGAAGGGGGCAAATGGCTTCACTCGAGGATCTCAAGCCGAATGCCTCAGTCCGTGGGATTCTGCCCAGCGGACTCGTCACCGTCGTCAATGTTCAGTGGTACGGCTCCGAAGCATTGGAGCTCACCTACAAGGATGCCACTGGCAAGGTCGCAAACGAGCTCCTCTATCGCCACGACGAACCACGCCTTGAGGTTGTCGAAGAAGGACGGCCCTGGAGCTTCGACGGCGACGGTCGTCTATTCCGGCTGGTTGCCGAAGCTCAGCGCAC